>OGGQ01000028.1_pt1 | contig 164902 bp, 162 predicted proteins | sample 1571191 | NCBI WGS metagenome assembly OGGQ01 (sample SAMEA2582061, study PRJEB24529) | metagenome | biome: Human gut stool | place: China | collected 2011
AAAAACGCTCCGCTTAGGATCGCACTGCGGCGGGAAGGTATTATGTCGCCAGGGCGACCCGCCGCAGGCGGAGAATCCCGCCAGCGGGATTCTTTCTTGTGATTATTTTTTGTAACTCAAGGTTTTGCAACTTAATAAAACTTTTAGTGGAAAATAGCCGTAATATCTTATATAATGGGAATTAATAACGAATTCTGAGGAGGATTATGATGAACGAGCAGTATTGTGAATGTATGGTTAAGAGAAAGGTGCCGGGATATTCCTATGTGGTAGTCCCCATTATGATCACTGTATGTGTTCTGCTATGGTTTATGGCGATTATCGGCAATTTTATCCTGATGCTGGTTGCGCTTGCTGCTTCTGCGGGCGTGTATTTCTATTACAGGAGCACCAGGGTGGAGTATGAGTATGTGTATGTGGGCGGAGACCTGTCCTTTGACCGTATTCAGGCTCAATCCAGAAGAAAGCGTATGTGCACCTTTGATATGGATCATACAGAGATTGTGGCGCCGCTTACGAGCCATGCGATGGATTCCTTCCAGAACAAGCAGATGACGGTGAAGGATTTTACTTCCAAAATGCCCGACAGACGGGTTTATGTGATGGTCTGCAACCAGGACGGCAAGATGACGAAGGTTTTGTTTGAGCCCAACGAAAAACTGCTGAATATGATGCGCATGGCAGCTCCGAGAAAAGTGAATATTTATTAGTTAAAAGTGTATTTGACATATGGACAAATATCTGCTAGACTACAAAGAAAATCAAATCGGAGAAAGTGAGGAAATTGAAAATGGGTACAATTATCGGTGAGGGCATTACCTTTGACGATGTGCTGTTGGTGCCGCAGTATTCAGAGGTGATTCCGAATCAGGTTGACCTGACTACTTATTTAACTAAAAAGATAAAGCTCAACATTCCCATGATGAGTGCCGGCATGGATACGGTCACAGAGCACCGCATGGCGATTGCCATGGCCAGACAGGGCGGCATCGGCATTATCCATAAGAATATGTCCATAGAAGAGCAGGCGGAGGAAGTGGACAAGGTAAAGCGTTCGGAGAACGGAGTGATCACGGATCCCTTTTATCTGTCGCCTGAACATACTCTGGAGGATGCCAACAATCTCATGGCAAAATTCCGTATTTCCGGCGTGCCCATTACAGAAGGCAGAAAACTGGTAGGTATCATCACCAACAGGGATTTGCTTTTTGAAACTGATTTTTCAAAGAAGATAAAAGAATCCATGACTTCCGAAGGGCTGATCACAGCAAAGGAAGGCATTACCCTCGAAGAGGCAAAACAGATACTTGCAAAGGCTAGGAAGGAGAAACTTCCGATTGTAGATGAGAACTTTAATCTCAAAGGGCTGATCACGATCAAGGATATCGAGAAACAGATCAAGTACCCTCTGTCCGCCAAGGACGGGCAGGGCAGACTGCTCTGCGGGGCCGCTGTCGGCATTACCAATAATATCATGGAGCGCGTGGATGCGCTGGTGAATGTGAAGGTGGATGTGGTGGTTCTGGACTCTGCCCATGGGCATTCCAAAAACATTCTGGGCGCTGTGCGCATGATCAAGGAGAAATATCCGGATCTGCAGGTGATCGCCGGCAACGTGGCCACCGGAGAAGCAACAGATGCTCTGATTGAGGCCGGAGTGGATGCAGTTAAGGTAGGGATCGGACCGGGTTCCATCTGTACGACGAGAGTGGTAGCGGGTATCGGCGTTCCGCAGGTGACCGCGATTATGGACTGTTATGCGGTGGCGAAGAAAGCGGGTATCCCGATCATCGCCGACGGCGGTATAAAATACTCCGGCGATATCACGAAGGCGATCGCGGCGGGCGGCAGCGTCTGCATGATGGGCAGCATCTTTGCTGGCTGTGACGAGAGCCCGGGAACCTTTGAACTGTATCAGGGCAGGAAATACAAAGTATACCGCGGTATGGGCAGTATCGCCGCTATGGAGAACGGCAGCAAGGACAGGTATTTCCAGCAGGATGCCAAGAAACTTGTGCCCGAAGGCGTGGAAGGCCGCGTAGCCTATAAGGGTACTGTGGAGGATACGGTGTTCCAGCTGATCGGAGGGCTGCGCTCCGGTATGGGTTACTGCGGCGCCAGGGATATCCCCACTCTGATGGAAACTGCGAAATTCATCAAGATATCAGCCGCATCTCTGAAAGAAAGCCATCCTCATGATATTCATATAACGAAGGAAGCGCCGAACTACAGCGTGGATGAATGATGACAATAAATATGCAATGACAGCAAAGACAGCTCTACTGCCCGGATTCGGCAGGGAGCTGTTTTTGCTGTTCTGTTATTTTATGGAGAAACCCGGACCAAGCACGCAGGATATGATGCTAAAAGTTAAGGAAAAGTTAAAGTATAAATGCGGCGGAACTGTTATACTGTTAATCAGTGCAGGTTTTCCTGCCATAGCTTGCAGACCGGAACATATATAGGAAAATCAGATGAAGAACAACAATCACAATCATATAGATGAACAAAGTAGTGCGGAAGAAATGCGTTTTCAGAAAAGGAAGGCGGAGTATCTTAAAAAACGCCGCCGCCGCCGTCAGTTGCGCATGCTGAAACGCTATCTGCTGCTTGCAGGGATGGCGGTCGGAGCGGTGTTCCTGTTGTCCGCCGGTGTGCGTGCAATCAGCCGCCTCCCGATATTCCATCCCGGGCAGCCCATAGCGGAGATTGAAATCCCGTCCTGGATCACGCAGGATTTTCTGATGCCCAATCCTTATTCCAGGCCGCAGAAAGAACTGAAAAAGGTGAACGGCGTTGTGGTGCATTATGTGGGAAATCCCGGAACCACTGCAAAACAGAACCAAAGCTATTTTAACAGCCTGGCGGAAACTCATGCCACCTATGCCAGCAGTAATTTCATTATCGGCCTGGAAGGTGAGATCATCCAGTGCATGCCTTTGAATGAAGTGGCATACTGTTCGAATGACCGCAATTCGGACACAATATCCATTGAGTGCTGCCATCCCGACGAAAGCGGCCAGTTCACACAGGAAACCTATGATTCCCTGGTGAAGCTGACGCGCTGGCTGGCAGAAACCTTTTCACTTACAGAGGAGGATATCATCCGTCACCATGATGTGACCGGAAAGATCTGTCCTAAGTATTATGTGGATCATCCGGACGCATGGGCCGCTTTCCGCAAGGATGTATTTGCCGAACCCTTTTAAAGTCCCATCCCGGGATTTAAGCTGCGCATGGCCAGTATCGTATCGGAAATTAAATCATCCAGAGGCATTCCCAGCATATCCGCCCCTTTTTGAATCACCTCTCTTGAGCACCCGGCTGCAAAGCTGGGTGTTTTAAATTTCTTTTTTACCGATTTTAACTCCAGATCGTCCACACTTTTGCTGGGGCGCATGATAGCCACCGCTCCGATCAGGCCGGTGAGCTCATCCACCGCATATAATACCTTCTCCATCACATGTTCGGGACGGATGTCCACGGTGATCCCGTATCCGTGGCTGGCTGTGGCGCGTATGACGGATTCGTCAATACCGTGTTCGCGCATGAGCTCCTGGCTCTTGATGCAGTGTTCCTCCGGCCATTGCTCAAAATCCAGATCATGCAGCATGCCGACCGCTTTCCAGTATTCGGTTCTTTCTGGATCGTATTTTTGAGCGAACCAGCCGAGAACACCGGAAACAATCTGTGCATGTCTTAGATGAAAATCTTCCTTGTTGTACTCTTTCAGCAGTGCTTCTGCCTGCTCCAATGTAGGAATGCGGCTCATATCTTTACCTCCTATGTCACCAACCGAAGGTTGATGATTTATGCACACTTCAGTGTGCTTCCACTTTTTATTGTATCAGTTGCTGAAATTCATTTTAATCACATTTTCACACCGGGTCAAGCATAATATTTTCCGCTTCTGGCAAACTATTACTGCATTAAGAGATAAATCGATGAGGAGTGATTGATATATGCAGGGACAAATGACTGGCTGCCTGGATCAGGATAAGAAATTGTTTGACGGTATTTTGAACATAGACAAAAATTTCGACGTGGTGTACAGGGTAATTACAATCGGAGACCGCAAGGCCTGCCTGTATGCGATCGACGGATTTATGAAGGATGAGACCCTGCTGCGTCTGATTCAGGGCTTCTGCGCCATAAAAGCGGCGGATCTGCCGGAGGACGCTCACGGTTTTGCCAAGAAATATCTTCCTTATATTGAGGTTGGGCTGGAGAATCAGGTGGAATCGCTGCTGACGCAGCTGCTGTCCGGCGTTACGCTGATGTTTGTGGACGGCTATGACAAGTGCATGGCCATCGACTGCCGGACCTATCCGGCCAGAGGTGTGCAGGAGCCGGAAAAGGACCGAGTGCTGCGCGGTTCCAGAGACGGTTTTGTGGAGACACTGGTGTTTAACACCGCCCTGATCCGCCGCAGAATACGGGATCCGAAGCTGATCAATGAGATCGTTCAGGTGGGTGAAAGCTCGAAAACGGATATCGTCATCTCTTATATGGAAGACCGTGTGGATCGCGAGCTGCTTGACAAGATTAAAAAAAGGATTTCCAACATCAAGGTGGATGCGCTGACCATGAACCAGGAGAGTTTGGCAGAGTGCCTTTACCAGAGCAAATGGTATAATCCCTTCCCGAAATTTAAATTTTCGGAGCGCCCCGATACGGCTGCGGCCCATCTGCTGGAAGGAAATATTGTAATACTGGTGGATAATTCGCCCGCAGCCATGATCTTGCCGTCCTCAGTATTTGATATCGTGGAAGAAGCGGACGATTACTATTTCCCGCCCCTCACAGGAACGTATCTGCGGATTTCCAGATTCCTGATATCCTTTGTCACGCTGACGCTGACGCCGGTCTATCTGCTCTTTGTGCAGAACCCTGAGTGGCTGCCGTCCTGGCTTGAATTTACCAGAGTGAAGGAAGCGGTGAATGTACCCGTTATCCTTCAGCTATTGATCCTGGAATTCGCGATTGACGGTCTGCGGCTGGCATCCGTGAGCACGCCCAGCATGCTTTCCACCCCGCTAAGCGTAATAGCCGGTCTTGTCGTCGGCGATTTCTCGGTCAGCTCCGGCTGGTTCAATGCGGAAACCATGCTGTATATGGCCTTTGTTGTGATTGCAAACTATACTCAGGCCAGCTTTGAATTCGGGTATGCCCTCAAGTTTATGAGGCTGCTGCTCTTAATATTGACCGCGCTGTTTAATCTCTGGGGATTTATCGCGGGCTTTGTGATTACGGTCCTGTGTATTGTGATGAATAAAACGATCAGCGGGAAGAGCTATATCTATCCGTTGATCCCCTTTTCATGGAAAGAAATCCGGCAGCGCCTGATCCGAACGAGAATTCCTTTTGAAAAAAAGTAGTAATTTGTCGGTGACTGTGTATAGTAATCAGGAAAGTAAATTCAGGGTGTTTTGTGATTGACAATCATTATCAGTTATACTAGAATAACTATGGTTGGACAGTATCGGCGGCATCGCTGAATTATTGGTTCACTTTGGCAAACATTGCGGATAACACAGACATAAGATAAAACAGGAAGGGATATTCCGGGAATTCGGAGGACACTATGTATTTATGCGAGGGCGAAACAGGAAAAGCATATCAGGTGGCGGAGCTGGAGATTGCTCCGCAGATTACGCGCCGGTTGGAAGCGCTGGGAGTAAATGAAGGAACAAAAATTGAGATTTTGAATCATAAAAGGAATCGGGGCGCATTTATTATAAGAGTGAGGGGTACGCGTCTGGCCATCGGGCGCCGTATCGCGGACGGAATTGCAATAAAGGAGGTGCCGGAAGATGGAAAATAGGCCGATCACACTGGGGTTTGTGGGGAACCCCAACTGCGGAAAGACGACGCTGTTTAATGCTTTTACCGGCGCCAACTTAAAAGTAGCCAACTGGCCGGGCGTTACGGTGGAACGCGTGGAAGGGGAGACCAGCTATCGGGGACAGAAACTGAAGCTGATCGACCTTCCGGGCATCTACAGCCTGACCTCCTACAGCATTGAGGAGAAGGTCAGCAGAAGGTGTATCATGGAAGAAGATGTGGATGTGATCATCAACGTGGTGGATGCGTCCAATCTGGAGAGAAACCTTTATCTGACCATGCAGCTGCTGGAGCTGAACAAGCCGGTAATACTGGCTTTAAATATGATGGATATCGTCAAGGACCGGGGTATGGAGATCGATCTGCACCGGCTGCCGGAGCTTTTGGGTCATATCCCGGTTGTGCCGGTTTCCGCAAGAAAGCGGACGGGCCTGGAGGTGCTGCTGCATGCTGCGGTCCACCATTATGAGGAAGGGCCCCACGGCAAAGTGATCACCTACAGCCGCGGCCTGGAGGCGAAGATTGAAAAGATACAGGTAGTGCTGCAGGCCCGTTACAAGGATGTGGAGAATCCGAGATGGACCGCGATTAAGCTGTTAGAATATGATGAGGAGGTCAGCGAGAAATATCCGGTTGACCTGACGAGCATCATCGATCAGAATTATGAAAAGCAGATTATCAATGCGAAATACGATTACATAGAGTCAGTGATTGAAGAGTGTCTGTTCAACCAGAAGTCAAAGGCCGTTAAGACGGAAAAAATCGACCGCTACCTGACACATCCTGTGCTGGGAGTCCCTATATTCCTGCTGATCATGGCTCTGGTTTTCTTCCTTACGTTTACAGTGGGAGATTTCCTGAAGGGATATTTTGAAGGGGCGCTGGATGTGCTGTCCTCCGGTGCTAACACACTTCTGCACAGTGTCGGCGTATCCGGCTGGCTGATTTCGCTGGTGGTGGATGGGGTGATCGCCGGCGTAGGGGGGATATTGACGTTCCTTCCGAACATTTTCATCCTGTTTCTGGCGCTGGCTTTTCTGGAAGACAGCGGTTACATGGCCAGGGTGGCATATGTTATGAATGAGATCATGGGGAAAGTCGGCCTCTCCGGCAAAGCGTTTCTCCCGATGGTGCTGGGATTTGGCTGTACAGTGCCGGCTGTGATGGCTACCAGGTCTCTGGAAAGCACCAGAGACAGAAGGCGCGCAATACTGATCACTCCGTTTATGTCTTGTTCCGCGAGGCTTCCGATTTACGTGCTCTTTGCGGATATGTTTTTTGGAAAATACGCCATGCTGGCAGCATATTCCCTCTATATTATCGGAGTGCTGGTGGCCATACTGATTGCGTTTATTGTGGAGAAGCTGCACCCATCCAAAAACGAAAATGCCCTGTTAATTGAGCTGCCGGAATATAAATCTCCCAACGCCCGTACCATCGCCATTTATGTATGGGAGAAGGTAAAAGACTATCTGACCAAGGCGGGAACCATTATTTTTATTGCTTCCATCGTTCTGTGGTTCCTGCTCAATTATAATATCCACGGTGTGGCGGGAGATGTCTCACTAAGCTTCGGGGCCTCCATAGGAAAACTTCTGACACCGCTCTTAGTGCCGGCGGGGCTCGGCATGTGGCAGATCGCGGTGGCGTTAATCTGCGGGCTGTCGGCGAAAGAAGTGGTGGTGTCCAGCTTTTCCGTATTGTTTGCGATTAATAACATTAATTCCGCGGCGGGAATGGCGGAGCTTTCGGGGCTTCTCGGCCAGGCCGGCTTTACATCGCTCAACGCGTATGCGCTGATGATTTTCTGCCTGCTGTACTCTCCCTGTGTGGCTACCATAGGAACAATAAAAAAGGAAACGAACTCTTGGAAATTTACGCTCGGTATGGTATTATTTCAATTAGCAGTTGCCTGGGTGGGTGCGGTGCTGGTATATCAGATCGGCAGTCTGTTCGTATAGCAGGATGAGAACCCCCGGCGCTGTAATAATGCAACAGTTCAGACGCGGCCTTATAAAGCAAGCTTAATGCCTGCTTTTATACCGATTTTCCCGCAGTCTGTGCGGTTACGTAAAAATACATTTAGCGACCGGAGCATATATGGACTATAAATTGTTGATGAATACGGCTGTCCTCGCGGGTGAGATCATGCTAAAAAGCGGCGCGGAAACCTACCGTGTGGAAGATACGATGAATCATATTCTGCATCTTGCCAGCCTTCACTCGGCGGAATCCTTTGTGGTATCCACCGGGATCATTGCTACGCTTTCTGGCGGGGAAAATAAGCCCATCACCGTGGTGAAGAGAGTAAATGAGCGGGAGACTAATTTAAACAGGGTTTATCGGGTAAACAGCATATCGCGGGACCTGTGCGAGGGCAGGATCTCTCTGCAGGAAGCGTGGGATCAGTTAAATGAGACGCAAAAACAGCTCCAATACTGTCCCTGGATGGTGAATATCGCGATGGTGGGCATCACAGCCTCTTTTACCCTCCTATTGGGCGGAAACGGATGGGACGTGTTTGGCGCTGCTGTAGTGGGCGCGCTGCTGGCGGCTTTCATGTATGCGGCGGGCAGAGCGGAGCTTAACTCGATTCTGAAAACCACCGCGGCCGCTTTGGCCGTTGCCGTTGGCACGCTGGCGCTGCGCCAGTTTATCTGGCCTGCTTTAAATACGGATTTGGTCATCATCGGCTGCATCATGCCGTTGGTGCCCGGCATGGCATTTACCAATGCGCTTAGGGATATTCTGTACGGTGATTATACATCCGGCTGTGCCCGCATTATGGAGGCGATACTGATTGCAGCGGCTGTTGCGGTGGGCGTGGGCTGCGGCATCAGCCTCTTTCATTGGCTGGGAGGTGTGATGTGATGGCGGCGCAGGTGATCGGGGCTTTTTTTGCCTCCTTCTGTTTTTCTCTTCCTCTGCGGGTGCCGGGCAAATATCTGGCACATTGCGGGATTACCGGGGCGGTGGGCTGGCTTGTGTACCTGCTGATATTGGAGAGCGGCTTTACGGTTTTGATGGCCGCATTTTTCTCGGCTGTGGTAATCGCGTTGTTCAGCCATGTGTTTGCGCGCGTGCTGAAATCGCCGGTGACGGTGTTTCTGGTGCCGGGTTTACTGCCGCTGGTGCCCGGAGCCTCCATATACAGGTCGGTCTATTATCTGATACAGAATCAGGGCAGTTTATCCTCCTACTATCTTAGTGAGACGCTGCAGATCGCAGGGGCCATTGCGGTGGCTGTTTTTTTGGTGGATACGTTATTCAGGCTGGTTAAGAAAAAGTAAATGAGCAGTACTATTCACAGATGGCATACGCTGCTATACAGGCAGCTCTGAACAATAACAAATGGCCGCAGCGGCGGCAGAATCGAGGTATAACATGGATAAGACGGCATTATTTAAGATCACATACGGACTGTATCTGGCTGCGGTGGAGTATGAGGGAGAACGCTGCGGATGCATTATCAACACGGCGTCCCAGGCTACGGATACGCCTTGCAGGATACTGGTCACGATGCAGAAGCGCAACCATACGACGGAACTTGTGATGCGCAAGAAGAGCATGACAGTATCCGCTCTTGCCATCAGCTGTCCAACGGAGGTAATCCGCCATTTTGGGTTTCAGTCAGGACGGGATACGGATAAATTTGCGGACACAGCATATCGGACGGACGGCGAAGGAAATCCTTATATTGCTGAACATGTGACCGCATATTACAGCTGCCGGGTAATGCAGAGCATTGATCTTGATACCCATATGCTGTTCATATGTGATGTGGAGGAGGCGGAGAATTTAAGCGCCGAGGCTGCCCTGACCTATGGGGATTACCGCGCCGCTAAAAACGGCAAAGTATCGGAGATGCCCGTAGAAAGCGAAAAGAAGACGGTGAAGAAATATGTCTGCCCGATCTGCCACTATGTATATGATGGCGATATCCCGTTTGAAGATCTGCCGGACAGTTATGTCTGCCCGATCTGCAAACAGCCAAAGAGTATATTTCAGATGATTGAGGAATGACGGAGACGGTATGATAGAGATTCATAAAATAGCAGAAGATAAACAGGATTATGCTAAGAGGCTTCAGTGCGGCGGGCCTCTTTCCCTGCAGACGGAGGAGATTCATACGCTTGCGCTCTGCGAGGTATATGCGATGGAGGAAAACGGATCTTTTAAGGCGGCCGCAGTGCTCCTGCCCCAGTCGGAGGATATATGCGTTTTGCAGGCTCTTACGGTATGTGAAGAGGAAGGTCAAAAAGGGTTTGAAACCATGATGCTGGAGGTGATGGCCGATTTGTGCCGGCCGGTCTTTCAGACGCTTTTGGCCGCTGTCCCGGAGACGGATGACGGCGCGCGCCGCTTTTTAGAGCGCTGCGGCTTTACGCCGGCAGAATCCCCGGAGCATCCGGAAAAGGCGCTGTATCAGCTGGATCTGGAGAAGTACGGAAGTAAATGTGGCTGCCATAACGGGTGAACCGGCGGTAGACGCGGCTGTTATAACGGGTGAATCGTCAGCGGATGCGGGTGCTATAACGGATGAATTGGCGGCGGAACATGTGCCGGTATAAGAATGCAGTATAACAGGTGAATAAAATGATCAGGATTAACAGAGAGGACATGCTGGAGCTTACCAGGCGGATGACTTTAAAGCGAAATTGCTTCAGCAGGATTGCAGGCGCGTATATGGATGGGGAAGGCTTTGTGGACGGAACCTTTAATACCCATTTTCAGAAGCTTTCCGCGCCGGAACGCGAGGCCAACCTTGCCATTGCAAAAGCCATTCCGTTTTCAGAAACGAATGTGAATTTAAAGGAATACCGTTTCGCGCCGGAAAATGAGAAAGCAGGGAGCACCTGGCAGCTTCTGATGGCGCTGCGCGAATGCGAGCTGAAGAACGATGCGCTGCTGGATGTGTTTTATGAGGTGATCGGAGAACGGTACCGCACTGTGGGCGATTATGCGGTCTATTTCTTTTACGGCAGCTACGATGTTCCGATCAAGGCAAGCGATAAGGAAAGCCTGTGGGAATCCGAAGAAGTCTACAAATTTCTTATCTGTGCAATCTGTCCGCTGCACGGCGATTACGAGCCGGGAGAACCGGAGTGCGGATTTTTGTTTCCCGCCTTTAAGGACCGGAGTACGGATATTCATGGGATTGAGGTTTTTGATGCGGATGCATTGCATCCGCATGCGGAAGTGGTGGAGAGAATATTATTCTGAAAGCACTTACTGGTTCAATTTTAGATGCATGAGGATGTACTGGGTTTATGGACCGGATCAGCAGGAAATTACGATAATCGGTTTGGAGCCACATCCTGAGGATAAGAAGAAGGGCGCCTACGACAGAATCAAATTATCTGAATTCTACAGAGAATGAAAAACTGAATAATCAAATAAACGAAAAAAGCATCTTGGAATAATATCCGAGGTGCTTTTTTCATGGTAAGCGCCAAATATTAGAGAGTTTTCAGATATCCTGCAGCAGTTCGTCCGGTCATGGCAGCAACCCTGTCGGAAAAGATTTGTCCTTATCATACAACAATAATTACGCTATTCTGTCCGGGTAATATTGCAAAAAAAGCTGTCAAAGGGTACACCTTTTGACAGCTGACCGTTTTACCACTTTTAGCAGTTTTTTTGGTGCATGTTCTATCCAATAAATGTAAAATAAGATATAGCATGGATACAAAATATGCTTTGGCAGGTTGCTTTTGATAGGATTCTGTGTTAAACTCTACAACAGAAAAAGCTGTCAAAAGGTGTACCTTTTGCGGTCATTTTCCATTTTATGGTGCTGTAGAACGATCGTAGGTATCTGTTCACCGCAGTACCGGTCTTAATATCAGGCAGGAGGGTGTCCGGGATTGAATTGGATGACGAGTGAAACGTTATTAAAAAAATATCTTCAGGAGCTTGAACAGAATCAATATGACATCCATACGGTTACATGCTATGAAAACGATCTGAAGGATTTTTATCGCTGGATGGGACAGAAGGATGACCAGGTTTCTGAAATAAGCGGACAGGCTGCTGCGGACTATTTAACATACCTTATGAACGAAAAAGAAAGCAGGGATTCCACTCTGAACCGTAAAAAGATATCTTTAGGGCGATATCTGCAATGGCTTACAGATCGGGGGCTGGATCTGCAAAAGGCTGTGATCCCTTTTCAGACGCGGAAAATAGAACGCCTGAAAGAACCACGCCGTTTAAAACGCGAAGAGGTGGACCGTCTGATCCAGAGTCTGAATGAGGAGTATGAGGATGCGGATACAGAGTTCAAGAAACGTATCAGTTTAAGAGACAGCATTATGTTTGAACTCCTTTTTTATCACGGGCTTCAAATCCAGGAACTGGTTGCTCTGCGGACAGAGGACTTTAATCCGGAAAAACGGACAATACGGATAATGGATAAAAAAGGTTTCATACGGACAGAACGGATTTATTCTGACAGACTGTACCGCAAGCTTTTGCTGTGGATGGAGGGGCGGCAGGAATTCGCGGACCGCAACGCCGCATATAGAGATGTATTGTTTTTGACAAAGCTTGGGACGCCGGTCAGCGTTAAATTCCTTGTGGCCATCTTCCAGAAATATAAGGAACTGACCGGGATCACACAGGATGCTACACCGCTTTTTCTGAAGCATAGCCTGAAATGGTATGCGCAGATCGTGCTTAAGGAGAATTTGTCATCAGGAGGCTATCATGAGATTGACGGATAAGAAACTTAGGATAGCGATGCTGGGCCATAAACGCATTCCCTCCCGTGAAGGCGGCATTGAGATTGTCGTGGAAGAACTGAGCACCCGTATGGTCCAAATGGGACACAGTGTGACTTGTTATAACAGAAGCGGTCATCATGTGAGCGGTAAAGAATTTGACAGAGCAAATGGCAATAAAATGAAGCAGTATAAAGGGGTCAGGCTGAAAACGGTCTTTACGCTGGATAAAAAGGGAATTGCGGCGATGACATCATCAGTATCGGCGTCATTTTGCGCGGCATTTGGCAGATATGACATAGTCCATTATCATGCGGAAGGCCCTTGTGCTATGCTATGGCTGCCCAAACTATTTGGAAAAAGGTGCATATGCACCATCCACGGTTTGGACCATAAACGCCAGAAATGGAACCGCTTTGCAAAAGCATATATCATGCTCGGAGAAAAAGCTGCAGTAAAGTTTGCTGATGAAATTATTGTTTTAAGCGGCGGAGTTCAGAAGTATTTTAGGGAGGTATATGGCAGGAGCACGGTTCTTATACCGAACGGTGTGACCCGGCCGGAGCTTAGAGCCGCAGAACTGATCAATAAACGCTTTGGGCTGAAAAAGGACAGCTATCTGTTGTATCTGGGCAGAATTGTGCCGGAGAAAGGCCTGCGGTATCTTCTCAAAGCTTTTAAAAATGTGAAAACGGATAAAAAACTTGTGATTGCGGGAGGATCCAGCGATACAGAAGCGTTTTTAAATGAGCTAAGAAGCCTGGCGGCCGGGGATAAACGTGTGATTTTTACCGGTTTTGTACAGGGACGGATGCTGGAAGAGTTGTACAGCAACGCGTATCTGTATACGCTGCCTTCCGATCTGGAGGGCATGCCTTTAAGCCTGCTTGAGGCGATGAGTTATGGAAACTGCTGTCTTGTATCGGATATAGAAGAATGTGCAAAAGTGGTAGAGGATCATGCGGTTACTTTTAAAAAAGGAAATACGGTTGATCTGCAGATTAAGCTGCAGGAACTCTGCGATTCGGAATTGCTGTGCAGCAGTTACAAAGAAAAAGCCGCCGATTTTATCTGCAGGCGCTATAACTGGGATCAGACCGCGAGAGAGACAATCCGTCTCTACCAGAAGAATTGAGCCGTAAAAAATATCTGCTGAAATGATATGGAGATAACCAGTGAAAATACTGATTGTAAATAAATTTCTTTTTCCTAACGGAGGTTCTGAAACATATATCTTTCAGTTAGGACAATATCTGAAGAAAATGGGCCACGACGTCCAGTATTTTGGAATGGAGCATGAAGGACGCTGCGTGGGAAATCGGGCCGGCATGTATACATCGGAAATGGACTTCCACGGCGGTTCGAAACTGGCTGCACTGACCTACCCGTTTAAAACAATCTATTCCACGGAGGCCAGAAAAAAGATCAGAAAGGTCCTGGAGGATTTTAAACCGGACGCTGTTCACCTGAACAATTTTAACTACCAGCTAACCCCATCCATTATTCTGGAGACTGTGAAATGGCGGGATCAAACAAAAAATAAATGTAAAATATTGTTTACGGCACATGACTATCAGCTGATCTGCCCCAACCATATGCTGCGCAATCCAAACACCAAAGAAAACTGTGAAAAATGCTTAAACGGCCGGTTTGCTAATTGCATAAAAGGCAAATGTATTCACGGATCCGCAGCGAAATCTATGATTGGAGCTGCAGAAGCATATTTCTGGAAATTAAAAGGCGTATACCGGTATATCGATGTGATGGTCTGCTGCTCTGAATTTATGAAAAGAAAAATGGACAGCAATCCACACTTTGCATCTAAAACGATAGTCATGCATAATTTTGTGGAAACGAAAGAAGGCAGAGCGAGTACCAAAAAGGACTATGTGCTTTATTTTGGAAGATACAGCGAAGAAAAAGGAATCAAAACGCTTTTACAGGTTTGTAAAGAGCTGCCGGATATTCCGTTTATATTTGCAGGTTCAGGGCCTCTCAAAGATCATATGGCTGATTTGCCAAATGTGGCAGACATCGGATTTCAAAAGGGAGAGGCATTAGAGCGGCTTATCCGGGAAGCCAGATTCAGCGTATACCCCTCACAGTGGTACGAAAACTGTCCGTTTTCTGTGATGGAGAGCCAGATATGCGGAACGCCTGTATTGGGCGCTGCAATCGGGGGAATACCGGAACTGATCAAAGCTGGGGAGACCGGAGAACTGTTTGAAAGCGGAAACGCGGCGGATCTAAAGGATAAGATTGTCCGAATGTGGAAGGCGGTCAAGACGGAGGAAAACTTTTACCAGAATTGCAGAACCGCGGAGTTTATGAGCATCGAAGACTATTGTAATAGAATGATTGAATTATATAGATGAGTGAAAATGTGAGGAGCAGACTATGGCATCAAAGAAACTAAACGGAACGGTAATCGTAACTTACCGCTGCAATGCGCGCTGTTCGATGTGCAGCCGTTATAAATGTCCTTCCAAACCGGAAGAAGAGCTTAGTATCGAAACGATCCGAAAACTGCCGGAGATGTATTTTACCAACATCACGGGCGGTGAGCCGTTTATTCGAACGGATTTAAAGGAGATAGTGCGCGAGCTCTATAAAAAGAGCGATCGGATCGTAATTTCAACAAACGGATTTTTTACGGACCGAATCCTTGATCTGTGCAGGGAATTTCCTGACATAGGTATCCGCATCTCCATTGAGGGGCTGGAGAATACCAACAATGAGATCCGGGGACTGCCGGATGGATTTAACAGAGGCTATACGACGCTTGAAAAGCTGGTCGGAATGGGGATGAAGGATGTAGGGTTCGGAATGACCATACAGGATAAAAACGCGCCTGACCTGGTGCCGCTCTACAAGCTGTCCGACAAGATGGGGATGGAGTTTGCCACGGCCAGCCTGCACAATAGTTTTTATTTTGTAGAGGCTGGAAACATCATCCATGACAGGCCCATGGTAGCACAAAACCTGGAGGCGCTGATCAATGAACTCTTAAGTTCGCGCAGCCCTAAGAAATGGTTCAGGGCTTATTTCAATCATGGGCTGATCAATTATATATATGGGCAGAAGCGTCTGCTGCCCTGCGATATGAGCTTTGATACCTTTTTCATCGATCCCTACGCAGATGTGATGCCGTGCAACGGCACAAAGGACAAAGAGGTGATGGGCAACTTAAACGAACAGACCTGGGAGGAACTGTGGAACAGTGAAAAAGCGGAAGCAGTACGTAAAAAGGTGCGCTGCTGTGACCGCAACTGCTGGATGATCGGCTCTGTTTCACCTGCGATGCACAAATATATCTGGTCTCCCGCATGGTGGGTGATAAAACACAAATTCCTGTTTTTCTGGAAGAAGAAAAAATACAGCATGTACGAAAACAAGATCGCCAGAGATTATCGGGATGGAAAGGTGAGCAGAGAAGAGCTGGACAGATGCAGCACCTGTGAACGAAATGCAATTGTCAAGGACGGACTCAGCACAGCCTCCAGAGAGCAGCTTAAAGGTAGGTCCGGAGAGGAAATCGTGGAAGCGGATCTGGCTAAGCAGTTTGAATATGATGGGAGAACGGACCGATGAACCGCTTATCTGCATTAGTAAAAAATAATTACCTTGGCATTCTGATCATCGTATTTTGCTTTCAGAACCTTTTACAAAGATGGGTTCCGCCGTTTCAGTATTGGGACGAGATTTATGCATTGGCAGCAGTTCCTTTGTTCTGTTTATGGCTTATCCGGCGTAAACCTGTAAGCAGACTGTTTATTGGGATGAGTGCTTTATTGGCGGTGTTTCTGCTGACGGGACTGTACTCCAATATTAGATATGGATATCAGCCTCTTCGGATTGCTTTGATAGACGCATATCTGAATGTGAAATTTTTCCTAAGCATAGGCACAACCATTATATTGTTTGCGCTGTATCCGGCCGATGAAAGCAGAGTGCTTCCCGTTGTGAGGGGGATCATGGCAGTCTTTCTTCTAAGCTTTATTGCTGAGATGGGGATGTATTTATGGAAACTGATTGAGGGGTATCCGTTTTCCTTTGGGGTGAAGCTGTTTTATGAACATCCCGCATATCTGGGCGCGGCCTGCGCGTTTATGCTCTGTATTATCGTTGGGTGGCTGAAGGATGGAACTGAAAAAACAGTATATGTCAGCGGATTGCTGGCACTTATGATACTGACTGTCAAAAGTAAAATAGTCGGGAGCGCTTTGCTGTTTCTCATTTTATATATCTGGTTAGTTAAGATGAAACGAAAGCTGGACTTTAGGGTGCTCGCCGGACTTGGAGTTGCGTTATTAGCGTTGGGATGGAATAAAATATATTTTTATTTTGTTTATATCAATGATTCCGCTCGCTCTGTGCTGACGGGCACCGGCTTAAAAATCGCGAAAGAATACTTCCCGGTGGGCACCGGTTTTGGAACATTCGGATCGTATTATTCTGGATTGCATTATTCTCCAGTATATAAAATATACGGAATTGATAAACACAGGGAATTAGGTCAGCAGACAAGGCACTTTATATCGGATACATTTTGGCCTATGATAGCAGGCCAGAATGGAGCGCTGGGCCTTATATGCTATGCCGGAGCCCTTCTGCTTTTGTTTTACCTGATTCAGAAGATTGCAAAACTGAACCGGAAGTATTATTTTATGAGTTTGTACGCATTTCTCTTTCTGTGTGTGGCAAGCTTGGCGGAATCTGCATTTGTTAATACTTATGCGGTGATGCTGACGATGCCAATTGGGATTGGATTACTTAAATTTATCATCCGAGAGCGCGATCAATGTAGCATGCTTTAAGGTAGTTAGTTAATAAAATAATAGAACGGAAAATAGTGCTATATGTGTATAAAAACAGTGGTAATGTTGTATTTGTAAGTCTGGGAGACAAAAGTATGCAATTTGCAAAAATATCGGTTATTGTACCAATATATAATGTAGAAAACTCAAACTTCGTACATGAATTTTGGCTCTGTACCTTGAAAATTCAGTATCTAGTAGTTATTCGACTGTGAAAATTTAGAAATTATGCTGCTTGAAGTTTCGATTTCTACAATGCTGGAATAGCATTCATAAATGTATCCATCATCCCGTCAATTATCTTTAGTGTTTTTTTACCATTTCAATCACATCGTATTCGAGTCCTTTTACGAAATGTAAGGTGTACGATGGCTAAAAGCGATTTGTCTTATCTTCCATATATTTTGTAATCTCCGCCAGGAGATGGTAAAAGGACTCATATGGCTTTAATGTGTTGGCTTTTGCTATTTTGGCGATAATATATAGGATTGCAGATATTTTTGCTCCATTGATGGTGTCAATCATCTCCCAGTATTTCTTGCCAATATAGAAACCACGGATAGTTCGTTCGTTGGCTTATTGTCCATTGGCACATCCCCATCAGTAAGAAATACTTTGGAGTATTTTTCATAATTAATGAATGTGTAGGCATCGCGCAGCTTCCTTTTTTCCGGTACTTTAGGTTTACTGGTTTTGAGGCACACGAATAGAGAGAGTATACATCAACGGTTTGATAATCATGTATTCCGTCAAGAGAAGACGGAATCGAAATTGTTGTGAAAAACAAAAGGAAGACAAAAATGAAAGATGAAATAATAGTATCTATATGCTGTTTAGCCTACAATCATGAAAAGTATATAGAAAAAACTTTATTAGGGTTTATTAATCAAAAGACCACATTTAGATACGAAGTTTTAATCAATGATGACGCTTCGACTGATGGCACACCTGCTATTATCAGAAAGTACGCATCACTTTACCCAGATATTATTAAACCGATTTTTCAAGAGACTAACCAGTATTCAAAAGGCATTGCTGTATCATTAACATATAATTATCCAAGGGTTAAGGGAAAGTATGTAGCTTTTTGTGAGGGGGATGATTATTGGTGTGATGATAAAAAATTGCAATATCAATTTGAAGCATTAGAGGCTAATCATAATTGTTCTATTTGTGTTCATAACACGCAATGGATAGATAAAAATGGCGATTTTTTAGATGGGATGTTTCCACAGGTGTGTTTTGATGAAGGTATAATTTCTGCGGAAGAGTATATTCACACAGAGATTGTTGAATCTCCGTGGATATTTCAGATGACTAGTTTCTTTATTCGTAGAGAAGTGATTGATGAATATTTAAAAGGATTTAGACATCCTTTTTCCGTTGGTGACCTACCATTGGTATTGCTTTCGCTGGAGTTTGGTGATTGTTACTATTTAAATAGAACAATGTCATGCTACAGGAAGGATAGTGGTGGGGCTATGACAAGAATACGAAATAGTAGAGAAAGAACAATTGAGCAATATGAAAGTTTCATTAAAGGCTTTAATTTTTTCAATGATAGAATGATGGGAAGATATAAAAAAGATTTTCAGTATGGAATTCAATTTGCAGAAGTACAAATACTCAAATCCAAAGGACAGTTTGGAGAAATACTAAAACCTAAATATAAAGAGGTATATAAGCATCTAAATATAAAAAACAGAATGTTAATTATTTTTGGAAGTATTTTTCCTAGTATTGGAATGAAAGTTTACGAATATTTTCATTTACGCAATAGAAATGGTTGATAAAGACAACTAGCTATAGATAATTGGGATAATAGAACTGAATGTGCTCTAATATAGATATCTGACTGATTTGATACTCCACAAAAAATAAATGGAGGTGGGTATATATGCACAATTCAAGTGTTAGTAGTAATGCGATGATTAACGCATTGTGGCGTTTTGCAGAGCGTTTTGGAGCAAAAGGAGTAGAATTTATTGTTTCTATTGTTTTAGCACGTATATTGTTGCCTGATGATTATGGTACAATTGCATTAGTAACGGTTTTTACAACTGTTCTTAATGTATTTATAGATAGTGGATTGGGTAATGCTTTAATACAAAAGAAGGATGCAGATGATCTTGATTTTTCGACGGTATTTTTTACTAACATGATTATCTGTCTGATTGTGTATATTTTTTTATTCATAGCAGCGCCCTTTATTTCCGGTTTTTACCAAAAATCTGAATTAACCAATATCATACGAGTATTGGGATTTACTCTCGTGATTGCGGGCATAAAAAATGTACAGCAGGCTTATATATCACGAACGATGCAATTTAAAAAATTTTTTTTTGCTACACTAGGTGGCACAGTTGGTGCAGCAATAGTCGGTATTATAATGGCATATCGTGGAATGGGAGTTTGGGCACTTGTTGCTCAACAGATATTTAATGCAACAATGGATACATGTATTCTTTGGTTGACTGTTAGGTGGAGACCAAAATTATTATTTTCATTTACTAGATTAAAGCAATTGTTTGGCTATGGATGGAAACTGTTGGTTTCAAGTTTATTGGATACAGTTTACAACGATTTGCGACAGTTAATTATAGGAAAATTATATACAACTGGCGATTTAGCTTATTATAATCAAGGAAATCGATTACCTCAATATTTGATAAGTAATGTTAATACATCCATTGACAGTGTACTTTTTCCAATTTTATCGCAGCAGCAAGATGATTGTGATAGAGTTAGAATAATGACAAGGCGTGCGATAAGTGTTAGTTCGTATATTATAGCACCTTTTATGATCGGATTTGTTTCTGTGGCACCCTCGCTTATTAAATTTTTGCTTACAGATAAATGGCTTCCATGTGTACCATTTCTGCGTATCTTTTGTATAACATATTTGTTTTATCCAATCCATACGGCGAACTTGAATGCAATTAAGGCAATGGGACGAAGCGATTTATTCTTAAAGCTTGAAATTGCTAAAAAGACAGTTGGAATGGTATTGTTGCTTTCAACTATGCGGTTTGGGGTAATGGTTATGGCGTATAGTTTATTGGTTAGTTCTCTTTTATGTCAAATTATTAATGCGTGGCCTAATCGAAAGTTGCTAAATTATGGATATTTGGAACAACTTAAAGATATTCTGCCTAATATTTTGATAGCAGTTATTATGGGGATTTGTGTGAGTTTTTATGATGGTTTTGGATTTTCTGATTTCGTCACATTGGTAATTCAAGTTGTAGCTGGGGGAATATTGTATATTAGTTTATCAATTGTTACAAAAAATGAATCTTTTAAATACTTGTTTGAAATTCTCAAGTCATATGTTATCAAAAAAAAGCTGAATAGAAGACTATGACAATATAGCTGTAAGGAATGTAAGGTTATGATATTAAAAAACATAGATAGTGAACTAATATACTCTTTCTTAAAAAAAGTGAATCGTACTTTTCCTGTTACAATTTCAGAAAAACAAGATCTTTTTGAGTATGCGAAGAAATTATCAGCGAAAGCGACGATTTGTGTGGAAATCAGAGATGATGATATTGTTTCGATGGTAGCAGGATATACTACTGGTGTAACAAACAATCAGGGATATATTGCGCTTGTTGCCACTGTTCCAGAGGTAAGAGGACAGGGATTGGCGGGTAATCTCGTAAGAGAGTTCCTTTCTATAGCCAAAGAAAAAAAGCTCTCCACTGTGCACTTATACACTGTTTCACGAAATGAAATTGCAGTAAAAATGTATCGTGAAATTGGATTCGATGAATATATTATAGAAGCAGAAACTCGAAAACAGGATTTGCATTTAATATATTACTTAGACGGAGGAAAATAAATGAACATATTATTGACGTCGGTGGGGCGTCGGGCATATTTAGTAAAGTATTTTAAAGAAGCATTAAGTGGTCAAGGGGAAGTTCATGTTTGCAACTCTGATGATCTAACAGTGGCGTTTCAATATGCGGATAAGAGCTTTATATCCCCATTGATATATGATGATAATTACATACCGTTTCTTGTGAATTACTGTAAAGAGAATAAAATTGATATTTTGCTTTCGCTCTTTGATATTGACCTTTTTATTTTAGCCAAAAGTAAAAAGGCATTTGATGCGGTTGGAACAGAAGTGATAGTATCTGACCCTGATTTAATTCAGATATGCAATGACAAGTGGAAAACATATGAATTTTTAAAAAAACAAGGCTTTAATGTGCCTAAAACGTATCTTTCATTACATAAAACTATGCTTGCATTAGATAAAGGCGAATTACATTATCCAGTTATTGTAAAACCACGCTTTGGTTGTGGTTCAATTGCATTATCTGTTGCTAGAGACGAAATGGCACTTTTATTTTACTATAGTCGTAATACCCGAGAAGTAAGTCAAACTTATTTGAAGTATGAATCGGCTGTAGTAGATGAAAAAGTGATTTTTCAGGAAATGCTTCTGGGACAAGAATACGGTGTTGATATAATTAATGATTTAGATGGAAACTTCCAAAATGCAGTTGTGAAAAAGAAAATAGCAATGCGATCCGGTGAGACGGACATTGCAGAAACTGTAGACGAGCCAATGATTTATTCAGAAACAAAACGATTAGGACAGTTGACCCATCATATTGGAAATATGGATTGTGATGTTTTTATGGTTGATGGAAAGCCATATATTCTGGAGATGAATGCCAGATTTGGAGGTGGGTATCCATTTAGTCATATAGCCGGTGTCGATTTGCCTAAAGCAATTGTAAAATGGAAAAAGGGTGAGAAGATAGATCCAGAGTTACTTGTTGCGAAGACGGGTGTTTTGACTTATAAGGAACTGACCTTAACAATAGGAGAAAAAAATAAATGAAAGCACTGGTATTAGCGGGAGGATTTCCGCAAATAGCACTAATAGAAAAATTAAAAAAACGTGGTATGGTAGTTTTGCTTGCTGATTGGACAGAACATCCTCCAGCGGAGAAATATGCGGATGTTTTTTATCGTGAAAGCACATTGGATGTAGCAGCAATCGAAAAAATTGCAGCGAACGAACAAGTTGACCTGATTATGACAGTATGCACAGACCAGGCATTAAATACTGTAGCTGTGGTATCAGAAAAATTAGGTTTGCCTTGTTATATTGATGCCAAAACAGGGCGCAACGTAACTAATAAGCGGTATATGAAGGAAGTCTTTGCATCAGCAGGAATTCCGACAGCAAAGCATGTTATCTGTTCCGAAGGAGAAGATATTCCGACAGATATTTCATTTCCAGCTGTGGTAAAGCCAGTTGATTGTAATAGTTCTAAAGGTGTTGTTAAGGTAACAACTAGAAAAGAACTGCAAAATGCAGTGGCATTCGCACAACAGTATAGCAGAACTCATGGCGCTATTATTGAAGAGTTTATCGAAGGAATGGAATTGACCATTGATGCGATTGTAGAAGATGGAAAAGCGACAGTATTATGTATTTCTGAAATGCAGAAAATAAAAAGTGAAAAAAAATTTGTTGTTTGCCGTTCTATGATTCCACCTTCTGACGACATTAGCTGTCTTGAAGAAAAAATCCATGCTGTTGTTCAGAAAATTGCATCAGCGTTTGGACTCAAAAACTGCCCAATGCTGGTTCAGATGCTGTGTCGTGGCAATGATGTTTTTGTAGTTGAATTCAGCGCTAGAACGGGTGGCGGTGAAAAGTATCAGTCTATTCAGCAGTACTCAGGGGTCGATATTATACAGAAAACGATTGATATTACTTTAGGAAAATATCAGCCGGTACAGCCGGTTCGAAGTGAAAAATATATTCTTAATGAATTTATCTATTGCACTCCCGGTGTAGTTGATCACTATGAAGGATTTGATGCTGCTTATGAGCTGGGGTATATAACGAGTTATGAGATATTTAAAAATAAAGGTTCAGAAATTGGTATGGCAAATTCCAGTGGTGATAGAGCAGCAGCGCTGACATTTATCAGCAATTCAAAATCTGAATTAGAAGAGGCATACCAGCGTGCACTTAGTATGATAAAGGTACTTGATGTGAATGGCACTGATATTGTCCAACATGATATTGCGATGAATTTTAGCGAATGCTAGAAAACGCCTACTTAAGGAATACAGGAAAGGGAAGAAAATGCCGATTGAAGTTTATTATATAATAGCGTTGCTTGTAATTATATGTGTATTATTTATAGCTTTAAAACGACCTATATATGAATGCATGTTTTTTGGATATGTTTTAATGGTGATATTAACAGGTGAGTGGAGAAATTTCTTTGTGTATATCGAAAAGACTTCCACAGACACATTGTTTTATTCAATAGTGGCTTTTTTAGTATTAGCAAAGATTTTGGATGCAACTCATGCAGTAGATACAGTCGTTGCAATAATATGCGCTCTTTTTGGTAGATTTAGAGGAGGGGCTGGTTATACGGCAATTATAGGAAGCACTTTCATGGGTGCGCTTTCTGGATCTGGTGCTGGTAATGTAGCGACAACGGGAGTGTTTACCATTCCGACTATGATAAAGACTGGATTTCCGCCACATTTAGCTGCGAATGTTGAGTGTGCGGCTAGCACTATGGGAAATATGATTCCTCCAGCGGGAGTTATTGTAGCGGCACTTGCTTGTTACAATGAGTTTAACGGAACGGAAATGTCTCAGTCTGCCTTTTGGATTGTGACATGGGGAGTTGCTATTTGGTTTATTATACAGAGAATAGTGACGTTGTATGTATTTTGCCGTATATACAAAGTAAAGCCGATGGATAAGGCGGATGTTCCAAGTGTATCTGATACATTAAAAAAAGGATGGAAGAATTTATTATTACCAGTGGTTATTTTGCTTCCTTTTGTATTGGACTATATGTTCAAAAACGCTTTTTTTGCCCAGCGCCTTGGAGAAGGAGCAAAAGACTTTTCGGGCTCTTTACTACTCTTTACGCCGGGACTCGCAATGATTTATGCTTTGATTATCTCTACGAAAAAGTTGAAAATTAAAGAAATAGTAAGTTTGGTTAAAACGTCAGTTACAGGAATTGTTCCTGTTGCGGCAACTATCTTTTTTGCTTATTGTATTAGCAATTTATTTACAGCTACAGATGTAGGGGCTGCTATAGGTGCCTACATTCAAAGTTGGAATTTGCCGTTGATATTATTGGCATTTATTATTCCATTACTGACAGCAATACTGGGTATGGTTCTTCCTGGATCGGCCCAGACTAAGATATTTGGCGGAACAATAATTTCTGTATTTGCAACAGCTGGTGGAAATCCACTGCTTGCTGCAGTAATGCTTCCGGCAATTACAGGAGCTATGGAAGGGATGACACCTCCGCTTGCATTGTGTATGTATGCAGCAATGGGAATTGCTAATTCAGATATGCGGGAGACAACGAAAAACTGTTTAATATGGGTTGGATTGCACTATTTGATGTCTGTTTTAGTTTTACTAGGCTTGCTTCCCATTATGGGCATATAAAAGGAGGGCGAAATAGATGAAAAAAGTTGCAAATGTTCTCTTGACGATTTTTAGCTGGGGCGTGTTATTTGCTGTAGTTGCAGGAGGTATATCTATTATCGGATATGGTATTGCAATTATTATTGGTGGCGAGATAGCCACTGAGCTGTGTCATTGGATTCGGAAAGAGTATTTTCCATTGCTTATCCAAGCAACCTCAATTTTTGTTGGATTGGGCTTAGTTGGAATGTATCTGGAAAAGAAAAAGGCATTAGTTATAGAAACGGAAGATATTCACAATGCTGTAAAAAAGGATAAATGACACTTGTTTACATATTGAGGCGAAAATGTAATAGGAGAAGAAATGGAAAACAAGATTTTAGTTACTCGTTCATCTATGCCATCGATGGATGAGTTTATGGAAGAAATTAAAGAAATGTGGGACAGCCATTGGTTGACCAACATGGGTCCTAAACATAAAGAACTGCAAGAAAAACTTGTAGATTTCTTAGGTGTAGACAAAATTGATCTATTAACTAACGGGCATATGGCACTGGAACTATCCATGCAGGCACTGAATCTTCACGGAGAGGTCATTACGACACCGTTTACTTTTGCCTCCACCACTCATGCCATCGTGCGCAATGCTTTGAAACCGGTGTTTTGTGATGTCAATCCGGTTGATTTCACTATGGATGTCATAAAACTTGAAGCATTGATTACAGACAAGACTTGTGCAATCGTTCCGGTGCATGTCTACGGCAATGTGTGCAATGTGGAAGAAATCGAACGGATTGCAAAGAAGTATGACCTGAAAGTAATCTATGATGCTGCCCACACATTCGGCGTTCGCTATAAAGGCAGGGGCATCGGTGATTTTGGAGATGTGTCCTGCTTCAGCTTCCATGCTACAAAGGTGTTCAATACCATAGAAGGCGGTTCCGTCTGCTTTCACGACAAAGAATTTGGGGAGGCTCTGTATAACCTGAAAAACTTCGGTATTCGTGGTCCAGAGCGAGTGGAAGCAGTAGGTGCCAATGCCAAGATGAATGAATTCTGTGCCGCCATGGGTCTTTGCAATCTGCGTCATGTGGATGAAGAAATTGTAAAGCGTAAGGCAGTGGTTGACAGATACAAAGAACATCTTGAAGGAGTGGAAGGTTTGCAGTTGAATCCTATTCAGGAAGATGTAACACCGAACTATGCATATTTTCCGGTGGTTTTCGATGAAAAGGTTTTTGGCTCCAGTCGGAACGAGGTGTTTGATACATTGGCGGCACAAGGAATCGGTGCTAGAAAGTATTTCTATCCCATTACAAACGGCTTCGAATGCTTCCATGGGGAGTATGATGTGAATGATACACCTGTGGCGTTACATATTAGCAAACGGGTCTTGACTTTGCCACTTTATGCAGATTTGGCACTTGAAGATGTAGACCGAATTTGTAAAATTATCTTAAGCTGTAAGAGATAGGAGAAAAGAATTGAAGGGTATTAGATCACTTGGTTTGGTACACCCAAATAAAATAATACAAGGATAGTAATAGCATCATGATTACATATTTAAAGCTTGACTCGCCCAATATTTACCTTATAATACTAATTAAGACATCATATGCAGCATTACGCGAATAAATTCGTCGATGATGCCGGAAGGATGGATATGGTAACTATCAGGCAGATGTTAATAAATCTGGGAATGTATGCGGTCCCTGTGCTGTTTCTTTTGGCAGACTTGATCGGGGCGGTCTGTCTGGTCAACGGTTTTTTGTCCCTGCGCAGAAAGAGACGCAGGCAGGCCAGGGAGCTGCGCTATGAGCGCCAGTGCTACCGCATCGCTTCACAGTATGCCGGAACCGTGCAGGTGCTTCTGAGAAAAAAGGATCTGGAGCTATTGTATGCTGCCGGAGATATCAATAAAATGCTGGGCATAACCCTGGAAGAGATCCGGGCGGATGTGACCGGCTTTTTTAGGTTAATGGAAAAAGAACAGGCCAAGAGTCTGAAACGGCAGTTTGAGGAATGGGACCACAGCGGCATGATTCGGCAGGAGTTTTACTGTAAAGAGAGGGGCAGCTGGCTGGAGCTCTGCCTGGCGGAAAGTGAGGACGGGCAGTGCCTGCTGGCAGTACTCCGGGATATTACCGGTGAAAAGGAACAGATGAATCAGCTGGAACGGCAGCTGGAGGATGCGATGAGTGCCAGCCGCTACAAATCCACCTTCCTTTCAAGGATGTCCCATGAGATACGTACGCCCATGAACGGCATCATCGGCATGCTTTCCCTTGCGAGATCACGTGGCAGAGAGGGGGCACCCATTGACTCCTATCTGGATAAGGCGGAGACGCTGTCACAGCATCTGCTGTCGCTGATCAATGACGTGCTGGATATGTCGCGAATAGAGGCGGGCAAGATCGAACTGGAGGAAAAGCCGTTCGATCTGATCGCGTTGGGTGAGAAGCTGCAGAATATGTTCCAGAAGAGCGCACAGGCTAAGGGCGTGGGATTTCGACTGGAGTTTTTAGAATGTGATGAACGCTATCTGATCGGGGACGAGCTCCGTATCTCGCAGGTACTGATTAATTTTCTGTCCAATTCCGTGAAGTTCACCGCTAAAGGTGAGGTGGCGGTTACCTTCCGCCAGATGATGAGCCGGGACGGTATCGTAGATTTGATGGTACGGGTCCATGACACCGGAATCGGAATGACGCCGGAATTTATCAACCGGATTTTCCGGCCCTTTGAGCAGGAAAGCACGCAGATTACAAAGAATTACGGAGGTTCCGGACTTGGTATGGCCATTACGGATCAGATCGTCCGCCTGATGGGCGGAGAGATCTTTGTGGAGAGCATGCCGGATAAAGGGTCGGATTTTACTGTCTATCTGCATCTGCCTGTGGCAGAAGGACTGATGGAGGGGCAGGCCGGACGGGCGGAAATAACGCCGGAGGACTGCACATATACATTTGCCGGCAAACGTATCCTGCTTGCGGAGGACAACGAGATCAATGCGGAAATTGCGGTCAGCGTGCTGGGAGAGCAGGAAGGGGCTATTGTGGAGACTGCTGGCAACGGTCAGGAGGCTGTGGACCGGTTTTGCGCAAACCCGCCGGGCTATTATGATTTTATACTGATGGATATTCAGATGCCGGTGCTGGATGGCCGGTCTGCCACAAAGAAGATCAGAGAGACGGACAGGCCCGATGCGGGACAGATCCCCATCTTTGCGCTTTCTGCGGATGCGTTTACAGAAGACGTGAGGCTGTCTGCGGAGGTCGGTATGAACGGCCATTTTTCAAAACCGATAGATTTCGAGGCACTGCGCAGGGAAATCGGTATCTTTTTTCATGAAAGGGATTCCCAATGAATAAATCATTGAAAAAGCGGCTTTTTGCGGCTGCGGCTGCAGTCACTGTAATCGCCGGTATTGCTGTTATCCAGGCCAGCTACCGCAATGGCCAGGCCTTTTCACCGGATATATATGGACAGGAGCGGGAATTTCAGGACAACCAGGTGGTGTTTCCGGGAGAGGATTCCTATGATCCGATGCAGGAGGATCAGTCCGGCAGGAGTGATCTGTGGGAACAGAATTCCGAATCGGATGAACGGCTGAAGCCGGACGAGATACCGGATTCGGATTATCTGTTCTCGGCAAAAGGCCAGAGCAGAGACGGCCGGCATCCACAGCAGGTTATTCTGGGCGATCAGACGCAGGACTATCCGGATGGAGATCCGGATGGCGCAATTGTTGTAAACCCGAATGGTCAGGGGGATACAACTGTGATTGTGCCGGAATCCGGCGGGGGTTCTTCTATAGAGACAGTCAAGGGCGAAGGCGGACAGGGTCAGGATCACAGCGGTGGGAAAACAGAAGAGGGAGGAAGTAAAGCGGAGGACGGTACGGACGGCGGCAGCGCCGGTGAAGGCGGAGAAACTGTGGAGCCGGATCCGCGGCCAGATCCTTCCGATGTGCCGGACCCGGATCCTGTTGTCCCGGAAGACATATTTGCAGATGATCCCTGGATTGAATCCGAACAGTTCCAGGAGGGCGGCTTCACCAATATACCGGATGGAGGGAATCAGCCCGCGGACGGGTATGAACTGATGATCGTAGGGGGCGCGGATTCCCTTTACGAGGCGGAGGTATACCGGTTTTATGCCGGGGAGACCGTGACTCCGGAAAAGGTGCTCGCTTCCTCTTGTTTTTACATACAGGATCTGTCGAATCCTCTGCATCTTTATCATTTGACGGAATATAATGACTGTTTTCAGCTGGCGGATTACCCTGCGCTGGCCCAGGGCGATTCCTTTGAAGTTACGCTTATGTTTCGGCCCAATACGAGCTATGCCTGGAGCGAGGTGCGCTGCAGTATCACGGTCTGGCCATATAAGCTGATGCTGCTTAGGAAGGATGGGGAAAGGCCCGTGGAAATTTTTCTACGGTCAAAAGAAACGGCGAATCTGGCGGATTATTATTACAAGATGCTGCCAGAGGAAATAAGCGGTTCTTATCCCTATAATGCGCCTGCAGAGCTGGATGAAATCTTTCCGGGATGGTCGGAGATTCCGGGCGGGCCTATCGCCGGTCCGGTTTACATGCCGGCACAGACGGGGCGTACTGTACTCTATCCGAACCGGCTTCAAAAGGTAGCGCAGGGATATCGGGTGCAGCTGGTGGGTTATTACGGACAAACCGTGGTTGAGCTGCCGCAGACTGAAAACGCTATGTGGGACATAATGCCGGGCATTCAGACGGTGATGCCCGGCGCCGGCAGGAAGTCCATCGGCAGGAGCATATATATTCCGTCCAGTGTAAGAAGCATAGATACCGCTTACTTTGCGGTGACGGACAGTTATCAGGCGGATGAAAACAGCCTTTACTATAAAACTGTGGACGGTGTCTTATACAGCGCCGACCAAAGCGCGGTTATAGGCATTCCTTTATCGAAGACGGAACTGACGATACCGGAGTCCGTTTCCGAGATCGCCCTTCCGGAGGGCGGCGCGCTTAAAAAAGTGGTATTCCAGTCCGATCAGCCTCCGAAGGCCGATCCGAGCGTGTTAAAGGAGGCTGGGATTTTTGTTCCGGCGGAGGCGGCTGCCAGGTATCTGATGGCATGGCAGGCTTTGCTGGGCGAAGGTACCAGAATGTATATAGCCGGTCAGACAGATGATAACGGCAATCCGGTGGAGGTAGGGCTCATCCGGGAAAACGGTCTGGTCTTATCAGCGGATCGGACAGTTCTTTATAGTATAGAAAACATTTCCGGCGTATGCAGGCTGCCCGATACGGTGGAAACTGTGAAGTCAGGAGCGCTGGAGCAATGCAGTGAACTGGCGGTGCTGGTTCTTCCTGCCGGGATTAAGACGCTGGAAAGCGGCAGCCTTGCCGGACCGGCACTGGAACGCGTATTGCTATGCGGCAGCATTCCTCCTGCGATAGAACCGGATACCTTTGGCGCTTGCGTGGAAGCCTGTGTAAAGCCGGAGGCGCTGGATACATACCGGGAATGCTGGCAGTCTGTCAGGGAACCGGCCGCATCGGATTTTGAGTTCATACAGGATGCGTCAGGCTGGAGCCTGCTGAAAGAAATACAGGACGGAGTGGAGAAGGTGACGCTTCTGAAGGCTCCGGATGACATCACAGCTTTTGACGGGATGTCAGTGCCCGGGACGGTGCTGACCGATATCGGAAGCTATGCATTTTCCCAGTGCAGGCAGCTGGTATGGGCAGATCTGCCAGGGAGCATACGGTCTGTCGGCAGACACGCGTTTTATAATTGTGAAAAGCTGGAAGGGGTATATTCGGCTGCGGCAGATTCATTAACGGTATCCGATCTGGCATTTTACATAAATGACGGGCTTTTTGGAGAAGGAAAACTCCGGTTTCTTGCGTTTAACGCAAAATCAGCGGTGTTTAAAGACGGGTACACCCCGTACGTATCCTGCTACGCGCCGGAGGGTGCAGAGGGATATCCAGGCAGCTTTACTCATATGGCGGGATATGAACTGAAAAGAATGGGGGATGGCGTACTGCTTTACAGTACGCCCCAGCTCTGGAGATACAGCGATGACTGTCCGGAAGAGGTGATGGGGCGCTGCCTGCTGTCTGCCACCACCGACATTTCCGGAGAACTGGATCTGGAGAACTCTACAGTAATTATTGCTGCGGACGCGTTCAGAAGCTGTGTACAGCCATTTACCGTGATAAATGCGCAGAACCTGTGGGAGATCCGTGGGTACGGATTTATGGGGGCCGGGGTTGCCGGGCCCTTATACCTGCCGTCGATCTACAGGATAGGGGACGGAGCTTTCAGCATGTGCAGCGGTTTGACGGAGGTCAGTTTTGGAGATACGGGCCGCCTTGAATATATCGGCCTGGGGGCTTTCAGCGAGACCGGCCTCACCTGGTTTGAGCTACCGGAAACGGTTTCGGAGCTGGGAACCGGCCTGTTTGATGAATGCGCAAATCTCACGCGGGTGATTATTAAGGGAATGATCCCGCCAACCCTGGTGAGTTATAGCTATGGTGATCCGTTTTCGTTCGGATACAATCTGGATGCGGCTTTCCTGCTGGAACTCGCCGGAGCGGCGGCCGGAAGAGAAGAGGAATATGCTGCAGCCTGGGGATACCGCATGGCAGGCTATCAGGATAAGGAAAGCGCGCCGGAAGCAGAAAGGCTGGCGGGTGAAGAACTTGTCCGTAAGCTCTTTGGAATGCATCAGATATCCGCCGGATCAGGGGAGACTGCATCGGCCTGTGAACCGATAATATCAGATAACAGTGAGGAAGATGGCACATGATTATTGAACAGTCAGAACACATTATCAGCGAGGTCGGCAAAGCATTTATCGGAAACGATGAAATTATCCGGAAAGTGCTGATGACCATCTATGCCGGCGGACATATATTGCTGGAAGACTGCCCGGGAGTGGGAAAGACAACGCTGGCGCTGGCTTTTTCCAGAGCCCTGGGCCTGGAGTATAAAAGAATACAGTTCACAACGGATACGCTTCCTTCGGATATCACAGGATTTACCATGTATAACCGACAGACGAACCGGTTCGAGTACCGGGAGGGGGCGGCAAGCTGCCAGCTGCTGCTGGCGGATGAGATTAACCGCACTTCTCCGAAAACACAGGCTGCTCTGTTAGAGGCGATGGAGGAGCACTGTGTCACTGTAGACGGACAGGCTCATGTCCTTCCGGACCCGTTCATCTGTATCGCCACGCAGAACCCTGTGGGAACAGCGGGCACTCAGCCTCTGCCGGAGTCACAGCTGGACCGCTTTATGGTGAGGCTGTCCATTGGATATCCTTCTGCAGAAAATCAGTTAAAGATGATTAAGGCACAGCGCTATTCCAATCCGCTGGATGACATTCAAACCGTGGCTTCTAAAGAGAATGTGCTGGAGATACAACAGTATCTAAGTTCGGTGCGCATGACAGATGATTTATTAAGCTACATTATCGCGCTGTGCGAAGCAACCAGGGTTCTCCCGCTGGCGGAACTGGGGGTCAGCCCCCGTGCTGTTCTGGCTGTGGTGCGAATGGCCAGAGCGCACGCAGTGCTGTCAGAGCGAAGTTATGTGGTCCCGGAAGACGTGCAGGCAGTGTTCGTGGATGTCTGTGCGCACCGCTTGTGTCTGCGGCCGCAGGCCAGAGTTGAGGGAATCAGCGAGCAGACGCTGTTGGAAGAGATCCTTAAGCAGATCAAACCGACGGCGGCTTTGAGGAGGGAAAATGCGTAAATACCGGGCTGCTTATCTGGCAGTGCTTGTGTGTATCGGAGTGCTCACATTTCAGTCCGGCAGCGGTTTTCTGCTGACTGTCGGCGCGGTATGGGCGTGCCTTCCGGTGCTGCTGTGGCTCATGCTTAGGCTGGATGCGCAAAGAATCTCTCTGGAGTGCCGGACAGGGACGAGCTGCTGGGCGGGGCAGGAACTGAATCTTACAATATTGGCCGGACATCGCGGTCCCTTGACGGCTGCCGGGACAGTAAAGATTACCCTATGCATCCGCAATGTGCTGTTTGGCCAGGAGACGGTGAAGGAATACCTTCTGCCGCTGTCCGGCGGCAGCGGCTGTTTTGAACAGCCCTTTACGCCAAAGCTGTGCGGAGGGCTCATATTTGAGTGCAGAAAAGCGGTATGCTATGATCTGATGGGTGTGTGCTGCGTAAGCCTGAAAAATCCGAAGATGTGTATGGCGACCGTTTACCCTGCCAAAGTTCCGCTGGTCCTGATTCAGGGCAGATCGGTGCGGGGACGGCTGGAAGGAGAACGGCAGTACAGAAACTGCCGGGGCGGCGATATAAGTGAAGTATTTGATCTGCGGGAATATATGCCTGGGGATGATGTGCGCTCGATCCACTGGAAACTGTCCGGCAAGCTGGATACGCTCATTCTACGGGAAGGAAGCGATCCGTCCCGTGACAGCACCATGCTTCTGTGTGATGCGGGCCTGTTCTTAGAGGGACAGCCGACGGATGCCAGACTGCTGTCGGCGGCGATGGAAACAGCCGTGCAATTAAGCGGATGCCTGGCCGAGCTTGGAATCGCGCATAACGTGGGAATCCCTGCCGGAGACGGACTCCATTGCATGGAGGTTCATCGGCAGAGTGACCACCTGCACATGACGGAAGAATGGATGGGAATACATCTGCAGGAACAGAGCGGGAACGGTTTAAAGCTGTATCTGGAGGAGCATCTGGACCGCTTTTACAGCAGACTCATCTATGTGACAGCAGAAGAAGCGCCGAAGTACCTGCGCAGCCTGCCGGATTGGACAGAGATCATCGTGTTCTGCATTGTGGACCGCGAGGGTGAAGTGCGCCTTGCCCAAGAGAGAAACTGTCAGCTCATCGAGCTTCCGGCAGACACATTGTATACTAAGACTTATCAGATCATGATTTAGCGTCATGGTTTAGCGGCATGATTTAGGAGGAGGGGCTGTAGATGGAGCGGACAATGAAGACCAAAATGGATGCGCATAAGGCTCTGTGTCAGACGGTGCTTGCTTTACTGTTTCTGTCAGGCACAATCCTCTCCTGCATGTATTGTTTAACCGATGAGGGGATCAACTGGATGCAGGTCTGGATGGGCGCCGCGCTGGCGCTGGCCTTGTGTGCCGGCATGAGCCTGTTTCCGCGCATTTCCCCCTACGCCTGGGTGCTTCCTCTTTTGGAGGCTGCGGGGGTGGTCCTTGCGATGGGACCGGACCCGGTTCTCCGGGGGGCGAGAGGTTTCATAAATTATCTGATCGGCTGGTGGAATATGAGTCACGAGGACGGACTTCTCCTGCTTCCGGGAACGCCCGTCACATCCGCGGATCTTTTCGCCTTTAGTCTCGCGCTGATACTGATTATGGCAGCATGGTGGTGGAGGATAGCTGAAAAAAGGAGTTTGATGGGAAGCGGGTTACCGATTCTGCTCTGTGCGGCCGGTCTGCTGAGTGTAGAGAGATTCTCACCGCCCGCTTTCGCCCTGCTGCTTTCCGGAATGGCTGGGGTCTGGATCTTCCGCTTAGGCAGCGGAAAGACGGTCCGTCAGTGGGTTTGGATGATACTTATTGCGTGTGCGCTTTGGACGGCGGGCTGGATGCTTAAGGGGACGCAGGCCGATGCTGTGGATGCGGCGAGGAAAATGGCCGGAGAGACCCTTCACCGTATGCGTTATGGCAGCAGCGCGCTTCCGGACGGAGATCTGTACGGCGCTCATACCATGCTGGACGGAGATGCGCCGGTTTTAACCGTCGTAACAGAACAGCAAAAGAGCCTTTACCTGCGGGGATTTGTGGGAGGGCGGTACAGACAGGGAATCTGGCAGCCGCTGCCCAAATCCGCCTATGGCGGCCAAAAGACAGGCTTACTACAGTGGCTGGATGAGCAGGAGCTGACTCCGGCGGCTCAGTATGCCTCCTATCTTAGGGCGGATGGCAGTGAGGAACGGGCCGTAAACCGTGTATCGGTGGAAAATACGGGGACGGACCGCTCCTATCTGTATCTTCCCTATTCGGCCGATGCTGTGCACAGCGGGAAGGCGGTCGCGGAGAAAGACGCGCAGTACCGGTCCTCCGGTTTACTTGGGAGCAGAGAATATCAGTTTGAGGAATATGCCGATCATCTGCCCGGTGAGCTGCTGCAGAGCGGTGGGTGGCTGTTATCTCCGCAAACCGATGCGCAGCGGCAGTATGCGGAAGCGGAGGCCGTCTACCGCAGTTTCGTCTATGAGAACTATCTGGAGACCGATCCGGACCTGACGGAGCTGATCCAAAGAATATTCTGGGAGGATGATGAGAGCGCGGCCACCGGCGTATATGCGGCAACGGAACGGATCCGTTCGGTATTGCAGGATCAGGTGGCATACCGCGCAATACCGCAGCCGGTCCCGGTCAATCAGGATCCTGTGCGGTGGTTTTTGACTTCGGGCAGGCAGGGAAATGCGGCGCTGTTCGCTTCCGCCGCAGTGGAAGCATACCGGGTATACGGCATACCGGCCCGGTACGCGGAAGGGTATCTGCTGAAGGAGAGCCAGGCTGCGATATCTGTGGACGGCCGTGTGGAACTGACGGATCAGGATGGGCATGCCTGGGCAGAGGTTTATATTGACGGCCTGGGCTGGGTGCCGGTGGATGTGACGCCAGGATTCTATTATGATGCCTATGTGCTTCAGCAGATGGTGGAGTCCCCCAAAGGTATCAGGCAGACAGCCGCTTTAGAGGAGGGCGATGAGGCGGCGGAGCAGTTATCACAGGAGCAGGAGAGCGCTGCCGCAAAAGATGCCGGGGAGGATGACAGCGAATGTGCTGTTATGCTGGCCGGTGTGCTGACTGTGCTGCTGACTGCAGTCTGTCTGATACTGTTCGTTCTGGAAGCGCGCAGATGGTACTGCCAGTACCGCCTGCGCGTCAGATATGAAAAACTGACGGATCAGGACCGCGTCTGGCTGCTGTATCAGGACTTATGCCGATGTTTTACCGCTATGGGGCTGGAACTGTGCCTCGGTGGTGACTATGTCGGAATGGAGACAAAGCTGGAGCAGATGATCCCGGCATTCCGGAAAGGTGAGTGCCTGAGGGTGATGCATTTGCTGGAAAAGTTCATCTACGGCGGTGAGTCTCTGGAAGCGTATGAAGAACGCACTCTGCAATGCTTTTTGGAGAAGATCTACAGACAGCGGGCGGGGCTGAACATCCGCGGCCGATTGAAAATCCGTTACTGCATGAAACAGTCGCTTAAAAGTGGTTAAATGTAACGGTTGACAAGAAAACGCCGCCCTGCTATACTTATAGACAATACAATATTAGTAAAAATGCAGTGACAAGGAGGAGTACATACTCTCCAATATCCCAGAGAGAAGATGGACGGTGCGAATCTTCATGGAGGAAGTATGGAAGTAGCCTTCGAGCAGTGGACCGAACAGGAGGATCTAAGTAGGCTCCAACGGATATTTCCGCCGTTACAGGGAAAGCGGTATCGACTCTGCCTGATCCATATTTCCGGTTATCAAATGGCCGGTGCAAAGTGAGATGTTGTATATATACAGGCGGTTTCCGTATCGGCAGAGTGCAGATAATAGTATCTGAATTTAGGTGGTAACACGGATTGTACATTCGCCCTAAGCTTTTAAAAGCTTAGGGCTTTTTTTCAATAGAAAGTCAGCATTATGAATGGAGGGAAAAGCATGAAAATCAAAGGAACAGAAGCTTTTGTCAAGGCTCTGACAGAGGAGGGTGTGGATACCATATTCGGTTATCCGGGCGGCTATGCCATCGATCTATTCGATGAGCTCTATAAACAGGATAAGATAGAGGTGGTGCTGCCCAGACATGAGCAGGCGCTGATCCACGCGGCGGACGGCTACGCCAGATCCACGGGTAAGACAGGCGTCTGTCTTGTGACAAGCGGTCCCGGAGCTACCAATCTGGTAACCGGCATAGCCACAGCAAATTATGACAGTGTGCCGTTAGTCTGCTTCACGGGCCAGGTGCCCACCAATCTGATCGGAAACGATGCGTTTCAGGAGGTGGATATCGTCGGCATCACCAGAAGCATCTGCAAATACAGCGTGACGGTGCGCGACCGAAAGGACCTGAACCGGATTATTAAGGAAGCATTTTACATAGCGTCCAGCGGCAAGCCGGGCCCGGTTGTAATAGACCTGCCCAAGGATGTGATGCTGGAAGAAGGGGATGACATATATCCGGCGGATGTATCGATCCGCGGCTATAAGCCCAATACCGAGGTGCATGTGGGCCAGCTAAGAAAAGCCATGGATCTGCTCAAACGTTCCAAGAGGCCGCTGTTTTTGATCGGCGGAGGTGTGAATATCGCGGGCGCCGGCGAAAATATGACAAAGCTTGCGGAGCTGACACAGGTGCCGGTAGTGACAACCATCATGGGAAGAGGCGCTCTGCCCACCGCCCATCCGCTCTATGTGGGCAATGTGGGCATGCACGGCTGCTATGCGGCCAATATGGCGGTGAATCACTGCGATGTGCTGTTTTCCATCGGAACCAGATTTAACGACCGGATCACGGGCAAGATCAGCGAGTTTGCCAAGAACGCGAAGATCATCCATGTGGATATCGATTCCGCCGCAATTTCCAGAAATATCAAGGTGGATATCCCCATCGTCGGGGATGCGGCCAAGGCCATCGGCAGGATGCTGGATGAAGCTGGAAACTATGGCAGAGAGGACTGGACGGCACAGATTAATGCCTGGAAAGAGGAGCATCCGATTTCTCATGGGGATCAGGAAGGGCTGACACCGGAAAATATTATCGGCGCCATCAATGAGATGTTTACGGAGGCCATAGTGGTGACCGACGTAGGACAGCATCAGATGTGGACCACCCAGTATCTGGAGATGGACCGCAGGAAAAAGCTGCTGACATCGGGCGGCCTTGGCACCATGGGTTATGGATTTCCTGCGGCTATCGGCGCTAAAATCGGCAATCCGGATGTGCCGGTCATCTGCATCAGCGGAGACGGCGGCATGCAGATGAATATACAGGAGATGGCAACCGCAGTCACACAGGAATTGCCTTTGATTCTCTGTGTGTTTAATAACAGCTATCTGGGCATGGTAAGGCAGTGGCAGCAGCTGTTCTATGACAAACGCTATTCCAGCACCTGCCTGCGCAGGCGGAAGAGCTGTGAGAAGCGCTGCAGCGATCCTTCCCAGTGCTGCCCACCCTATTCCCCGGACTTTGTGAAGCTGGCGGAAAGCTACGGCGGTCAGGGAATCAGGGTATGGAAGAAAGAGGAGATCGGACCGGCCTTCCAGCAGGCGATGGAGCATAAGGACGGACCTACAATCATCGAGTTTATCATAGACAGCAGCGAGATCGTGCTCCCCATGATACAGAGCGGCCAGGCCCTGGATCATATGATTCTGGATTGTTAGGAGGTAGAGGGAAATGAAGAAAAGATGGCTTTCATTATATGTGGAAAACGATGTGGGTGTTTTGGCCAAGATATCGGGCCTTTTCTCCGGGAAATGCTATAACCTGGAGAGCCTCACCGTAGGCACGACCGAAGATCCGACCGTATCCAGAATTACCATAGGGCTGGCGGGCGATGACGCGACCTTTGAGCAGATAAAGAAACAGCTGAACCGCTGTGTGGAAGTGATTAAGGTGGTGGACCTGACCAACAGCGCCATCCACATGAAAGAGATTCTGTTTATTAAAATCAAAAACTGTACACCGGAGGATAAGGCAGAGGCGTTCCGTGTGGCACAGGTAATCGGCGTATCCATCGTGGATTACGGACCTGACAGCGTGCTGCTGGAATGCGTGCAGACAGAGGACAGAAATAATGACCTGATCGCTCTGGCTTCCAAATGTTTTAAATATATCGAAGTGGTGCGCGGCGGAAGCGTGGCCATTGAGTCCATCAGTATGAGAGACCGTTAGAGGTGGAGATGTGTTTGATAACCAGAAACGAAAGATAGACTACCTGCGTGTGTCCGTCACCGATAAATGCAATCTGCGCTGCGTGTACTGCATGCCGCCGGAGGGCGTCTCCCCGATGTGTCATGAAGATGTTTTAAGCTATGAGGAGATCGTAAGAATCTGCAGGCTCGCCGGGGATCTTGGGATCCGCAAGTATAAGATCACCGGGGGAGAGCCCCTGGTCCGCCGGGACTGCGACCGCCTGATTGCGATGTTGAAGGCGCTGCCGCAGACACAGTCCGTGACCGTCACCACTAATGGCCAGCTGCTTGCCGGACAGCTTCCGAAGCTCCTTGCGGCGGGAACAGACGGAATCAATATCAGTCTGGATACGCTGGATCCCGGACTCTATGCCAGGATTACCCGGGGCGGCAGTCTGGAACAGGTGATGGAGGGGCTGAAAGCTGCTGCGGACAGCGGCATCCGCACCAAAATCAACTGCGTATCCCTGCGCGGCCTGAATGATACGGAGCTTATAAAGATGGCCGGACTGGCCAGGCGGTTTCCTGTGGACGTACGCTTTATCGAGCTGATGCCTCTGGGAAACGGAACAGATTATGAGGGGATGCGCGGGGAGGAAGTCCTTGAGGCATTAAAGACGGCTTATGGTGAGGAGCAGCCTGTAGAAGGTGTCCGTGGAAATGGGCCCGCCGTATACTGCAGATTTCCGGATTTCCGGGGAAACATCGGTTTTATCGATGCGATCAGCCACCGTTTCTGCGATCGCTGCAACCGGGTGCGGCTGACCTGTGACGGCATGCTAAAGCCGTGCCTGTCCTATGAGGGAGGCTATGATCTGCGGGCGCTGTTAAGAAACTGCGCGGACGATGAAAAAATCCGCGGCATCATGGAAGAAGCCATAGCACAGAAGCCCAAAGCGCACTGCTTTCAGGACGAAGGCGGGAAAGAAACCAGATCCATGGCGCAGATCGGAGGATGAGATGGACACAGTATGCAGACGCTGCCTTTTAAAAGACATGACGGACAGCGAATACTATAAAGGTGTCTACGATTATATACAGAATCTGCCCCTGGAAGAGCGGGCAGAACAGGAGATTTATGAGGAAAGGCTTGCCAAATGCCGGGGCTGTGACAACCTGATCAACGGGATGTGCGGCCTGTGCGGCTGTTTTGTGGAGGTGCGGGCCCTAAAGCGCAGGAATCACTGCGCCAGATCGGAGGAGATCTGGTAGAGGCGGATCAGTCATAATGCACCTTTACCAAAAAAAGTCCCTGTGCAGGAAGCGTAGGCCCGGCGGCCTGTCTGTCCTGCTTTGAGAGAATATCCGTCATACGGTCAGGCGCGATGTGTCCCAGACCGACCTCCAACAGGGTGCCTGCCAGGATGCGGACCATGTTGTAGAGAAAGCCGTTCCCGCAGAACTCCATGTTCAGTTCCGGACCGCACTGTTCAATCTTTATGCCGTATAGATGCCGCACCGTGGATTTTTTCATATGCCGGTTGCTGCAAAAGCTCTTAAAATCGTGTTCGCCCACCAGATGGGCGGCGGCCTGACGCATCAGCTCTGCATCCGGCATTTCTTCTATGGAATAAATGTAATTGCGCCCGAATACATTTTTTACAGCGCCGGCATGTATGCGGTACCGGTACGTTTTGCGGACAGCGTTCAGACGGCTGTGAAAGCGTTCGGGGACCTCGCAGATATCCGTTACAGCGATATCGGCAGGAAGGTACCGGTTCAGGCAGGACATGATGTCCGCGGCGTCATAGCCGGGCTCCAGATGGAAATTGGCAGTCTGTGCCAGGGCATGGACGCCGGCGTCGGTGCGCCCGCTTCCGTGCACCTCTATGGGGGTCTGGCACATTTTCCCGAGGATGGTCTCCAGCTTTTCCTGGATGGTGTTATGGGTGTTGCCCTGTTTCTGCCATCCGTCATAACGGGTGCCGTCGTACTGCAGGGTGATTTTATAGTTCATGCTCATGATTTCCTTTGCTTAGATGTGCGGCGTGCGGCCGCCAGGTGATCCGGCGGGAGCGGATGCGCCGCGGATTTAGTTTATTATAGGCAGTATTGCGTAAAGAGTCAAGAGCATGGCGGTTCTGCCGCGGGCGGCTGTGGGTTAAGTCTTTGTTTCATGCGGCACCGCGTTTGAGAAAAAAATGAAGTAGGAGGAACGGATGGAACTACAGATATTGGATTGGATTCAGACTATTCATACAGATCTTCTCGACCGCATGATGGTTCTGGTAACCGCGCTGGGAGAGTCGGGGATATTTTGGATACTGGTGGGGCTGGTTCTGGTATGCATGGAGAAATACCGGAAATACGGTCTCATGATATGGGCAACGCTGCTCTGCGGGCTGCTGATCGGCAATCTGATGCTGAAAAACCTGATTGCCAGGCCCAGGCCTTATACGATGCGTCCGGATCTGGTTTTGCTCGTAAAGCAGCCATGGGATTATTCTTTTCCCTCCGGGCATACGCTGTGTTCCTTTGAGGCTGCCGGAGTGCTGTGGTTTATGAACCGCAGGATCGGAACCGCCGCGCTGATCCTGGCCGGCCTGATCGGATTTTCAAGGATGTATCTGTATGTACACTATCCGACAGATGTGCTGGCAGGCATGATTTTGGGACTGCTCATCGCTTACTGCGTGACCAGGTTTTGGCTGCATATGGAGAGAAAAGAACCGGCGCGGTGATTTGCCGCACCGGTATTGCTGCACCGATATTTCCGTGCCGGTCAGCAAAGGGAACGGTAATGCTTGATCATCTGCTGAAATTCTTTGTCCGGCCAGAGAAATGCGTATTTTTGGTTGTGTTCCAGCTCTGATAAGAGGGGCGGCAGGGCCTTTTTGGACAGCATTTCCTGAAGCTGTTCCCGGCTTACCTCGTCAGATGCGGGGATTCGGCTGTACAGAGGGGAGGACTGCGCGTCCCACGGCGTAATCAGTGCCTGCAGGATGGATTTGATAACCGACAGGCATTCGTCGCGGTCTTTCCGGGCTGCTGCCACCTGCAGCGGGATGATATAAGCGCTGTAGTCCCACTGGTCAAACAGTTTAACTGCCGAAGCGGAAATCTCTGCTATATAAGCGGCGTTATTTATATTACCTTCTTTCAGTTCAATGTCAGTCAGATCGGTCAAAAGATTCAGAATTTCAAAGAGAGCCATCTGCAGTTTTCTCTCTAACAGCAGCGCGGCATCTTCCAGCCTGTCCTGCCGGATATAGAGATCCGCCTGCAGCTTTTTCTTATCGATCTCATTTCTTTCCGGCAGCAGATCCAGCATGTTCTGTGCTTTTTCATATTCCATACGCAGCATATACTTTGAGGCCAGCATAAAACGTGAATTGACCTGTGTCTGGCTGTCCTCACATTCGGAAGCCTGTTTATACAGGGCCAGAATCCGGTCCTCATAGGCCTGTTTTTCTTCCGGCTTCATGCCGGACATGAGCAGTTTCGTATCCAGCAGCATCGCGATTTGATGGATCATCGGTCCGTTGGCCGGATACTGATGTACATATCGGACTGCGGCGGCAAATCCTTCATCGATGCCATGGGCTTTTATTTTAGTGTCCAGGTCGGTGATCATGGCGTGGATTTCCTGCTTGGAAGGGCCTTCCTGAAAACAAAGCAGTGTATTTAAGTCTGTTTCAAGCAGCCGGGCCAAAGGAGACAGCAGGGCGGTATCCGGAAAGGAAGCACCGCTCTCCCATTTGTTTACGGCAGGAGCGGATACGCCCAGATAATCCGCGACCTGCTCCTGGGTAAATCCGAGTTCCTTTCTTTTTTCGCGAATGACTTGATTAATCGGCATAAAATTCATCTCCTGATCTATAAAATTACGTATCTGTAAATACATTCTAGCAGAGGCGCCGTATTTATACAATTGAGCAGTTATTAATTATAGGTAAGATAAATTAACTTGTGGTTAGCTTTAAGTGTGAATCTTTTGTGAACGCCCGACTGACAGATTGCATGAAAAGAAAACCCAAAGCCAAGATACATGGGTGAGTCAATGGGCGAAATGATGAAAATGGAAGTTATCTGAAAAAATAGTTGCGCAAAATATCTATATGCTTTATAAAAAACACATAATATTCACACTTCTTTCAGAAATGGGTAAAGTTTGCGTAAGAAAAAAGTAATTTTATTTGAATTGACATTTTATAGCGCCCGTGAGAAAATATGCACAACTTAGAAATAAGTGATCAGAAGGCAGCAAACTGCCGGCTGGTGCAACCTGTAAACTAATCTTACTACATAATGAAGGAGAGGAATATTATGAAAAACAAGATTCTTGTAGCTACATTGGCATTGGTACTGGTATTCGGTCTGACAGCCTGCGGCAGCGATGATAAACAAACCCAGGCGCCGACTACGACCGCCCCTACCACAACGACTGAAGCGACAGCTCCCACTACGGAAGCGGTTACAGAACCGGAGACAGGATCTGCGGACGCATCCGATGCTGAGACCAGCGAAGCGGAGAGCACAAGCGGTGCAGAAGAGGATACGACCGAAGGTACGGAAGGCACAGAGGATGCAACCGGTGAAGAAACTACTGGCGAGTCCACAACTGCAGCAAAATAATAGAACTTCGCGGCAATCAATTACAATACAAAATGTACAGATGATCAAAGGGGCGGCAGAGCCAAATCTGCCGCCCCTTGACTACGTTCGCTTGACAACACAAGGTGAATTGGTATAATCAAATTAAAAACTGACCTGGCGATAAGGGGAAAAAGGAACCGGCCGACCGGTTTCGTTCGGATCAGCAGGTACGGATACAGGGGATAGAAGGATGAAATTACGTTTGGATGAGAAAAAGGATGCGGTTAAAAGAGAATTTCCGTGGAGAACCGTACCGGCAAAGATGCTGCGCATGCTTTCTGGCATGTATTTGATCTGCATGCTGGGTGTATTTCCCCTATATTATCATAACAAATATTATGATATGGGGCCGGCGAAATTCTCTTTTTTCTGGACTGCGACACTTTTGTTTGTCGCGGTAAGCCTGGTTGTGCTTATATTCTTTATTCTGACCAGAGAAAACCCGCCGGATCTGAAAGCAGCCGCCCGTAATTTATCGCTGCTGGATCTGTTTGTTCTGGCCTATATGGTTTCCCTGCTCATTTCCTTTGCATTCAGCGATTATAAAGCAGCCGGAATTAAGGGCTCCGGAGGATGGTTTATGGGCCTGTATCCGCAGCTTTTCTTTATCGCTGTCTATTTTCTGCTTTCCAGATTCCTGAAGTTTAAAAAAGTATATCTTTGGGTGCTTGGGGTCTCCTCTTTTTTGGTGTTCCTTTTGGGAGTGCTGAACCGATTTAATGTCGATCCGCTGGGATTTTACCATGGGCTCGCAGAGCGATATAAGGTATTATTTTTATCGACGCTGGGACAGGCAACCTGGTACTCCAGCTTTCTGTGCACGGTACTGCCGATTGTGATGTTTTTTTACTGGCATGGCAGGAGAAGCTGGAAGACGCCCATATTTGCGTTCTATCTGATGGTCGGTTTTGCCAGTCTTGGTACGCAGAACAGCGACAGCGCATTTATCGGAATGGGGCTGGCCTTCTTTGTATACTTCTGGTTTTCGTTCCGGTCCAATGAAAGGTTTCTGCGGTTCCTGGAACTGGTGCTTTTATGCCTGGGATCCATGCGTGTGATTGGAATGCTGCAGATGCTGTTTCCGGAGCAGACGGTTCAGCTGGAGCCATTGTCCCTGTTCTTATCACAGAATCCGTTTCTATGGGCGGTATTTGCCGCTGTGATGCTGTTATATCTGGCGCTTTACCTGCAGAACCGCCGCGGGCGTATGCGGATCACAGAGGCAAAATGGGTGAGAAACGTCTGTCTGGGCCTGCTGATCGCGGCAATACCGCTTGTTCTGCTGCTGATCTGTCTGCGGACAACCGGGCATCTGCCCGCAGGCCTCCGTTTCCTGGACAGTATCGGGTATCTTAATTTTGATGACCAATGGGGAAACGGCAGAGGCTTTACTTGGAAATATGCGGCTTCCATGTATGGGGAATATTCGTTAAAAAATAAGCTTTTCGGCTGCGGACCGGACTGCTTTTCCGCGTATTCCTATGAGTTTCATGCGGAACTGCTGAAATCGAAATGGGGAAACAGCACCCTGACAAATGCCCACAATGAATGGCTGAATTGCCTTTTAAACCTGGGTATCTTAGGATTTATTGCTTATATGGGAACTTTTGTCACCGCGGCCGCCACATTTTTTAGTAAATGCAGAAAACGGCCGTTCCTGATCGCCCTCGGGGCCTGTACGCTGGCATATATGGGGCATAATCTGTTCTGTTACCAGCAGGTGATCTGTACCGCCACGATATTTATTCTGTTTGGAATCGGCAGAAACCTGATTGCCGGAGAAAAGGTACGGAGTAAAAAACAGAAGGAAGATGACATGCCTAGCGGCCTGCCAGGGACGGGCAGCGGTGCCGCCGGAGATGAGGTACTGGTATAATACATAACGGATGCCTGCGGTGCCAATCGTTCAGCGGTGCCGCAGGCATTTCAATTGAGATACCCGGTCTTAGAAACCTGCGGATTCACATAAGGGAACCGGCTGGCACGGGTACGTATCAGTTGGGTGTGTAATAAAATAGGCGGCCTGCAACTGCAGGGGAGCATTTGAACGGTTATCACCCTCACGGTGGCAGGGATAGCAGAAGAGGATAGATTATATAGGTAGAAGTATAGTTATATATCGCGGTATGTTTATGAAAGAGTTCGCTGCAATAATTGTCAGAAAATAATAAACAATACAATTAATTCATAAAATTAATACAATTTATACAAATTAAAATAGATAAAAAGAAAAAATTTTGAAAAAGTATTGACAAATACGCGGACAAGGTGTATGATAAAACCATCTTAAGAAAGAGAGGTACAGACCACCAGCAAATTAAATTGAGTTTCGGTATACCCGAAACAGGAAAAAAAGAATTGAAAATTTCTTTCCAAAAGAGAATGTACAAAATGATCGAAAGGAGGGAATTTGGAGGAGTTTGAGGCAGCTTATTTCATAACAGCTTAATGTAGTTGGTCGGAAGATAAAAAGAATAAATAATAAAAGAAACGAAAATAAGAAGTTAGTAAAGTGTTACAGAAGTTATTTAAAAGATGTCAATCGGATAAATAAAAAAGTACAGGTTATCAACTTTGGAAAAAAGTAGTAGATTTTATGAAATGTTCGGCTGATGAAATAAGTCTTACAAATTCAAACAACAGAATCTTAGTAGAGAGTGGAGTTTAAGGATCAGAGGAAAGAAATTGGATAGAAAAGAGGACTAGTCCAATGGATCAGGTAGTGTAGGAAGGGACATCGAAAAGTAAAAGTCGGTGTCCCTTCCTATTTGTTTTATTCAATAGAAAAATTGACCTATTGAACAAAAACGCTCCGCTTAGGATCGCACTGCGCGGGAGGGGAGTATGTCGCCAAAGCGACCCGCCGCAGGCGGAGGGGCTGTCGCACTTATGATTTTTCAATTACTTTTTCATAATAAATGGCTCAGAAGCCAAAACATGCTGTAGTATTTCTTCATTCGGCTCCGTTTAGCAGGTAAGAAAATCAAAAAATGATTCATCGGAGGAGAAACGGAGGTTGGAACGGATGAAAGAAAAGAAACAGAAACGAATGTTTGTTGTCTGCATAATCCTTGTGATTCTCATGACAGCACTGGCGGGCTGCAAAAAGCAGGAAAGCATTAACGGGGAAAACGAATCTAACGTAAACGAAACGATGGAAAGAGAAACCGCAGAACGAGAAACCGCGGTAAAAGAAACTGGAACCGGCAGTTTGGAAAACCTGCGGGAGGCGCCCTTACTGTATCTTATATATGAGAAAGACGGCAATGCACAAAAGCTGGAACTGAAGTCCGGAAGCTTTAACTGGATGTATGACAATGGGGACGGTACGAAGCAGGGCGGTATTGCCGATGCGCCTCATCCGCTGGATCTGATCGGCAAGGTGCCGGAAATCCAATGGGAATCCGGAATCCTTACAGTAGAACTGCAGTTCCAGGCAGAGCCTAAAGAATACTCGGTCAGCCGCTGGCCGGTGGAATATGCCGGAATGGCATTGGAGCATGACGGTGACTGCGAATCCGTAAGTTCCGGGAATTACAGGATGGATTTGACGGAGGGCGGATATATCTATAACATTCATGGGGAATGGGAGCAGGGATATGCAGATTATAACTTCGTGGTAACAGAAGGCGATTGATGAAATGCTATAACAGGAAATCGGAAAACAGTTTTTGACAGACGATATGGATTCCCGCCCGACAGGCGATTGGTACTGCCGGGTGGGAGTCCGTTTATATTTTGGAGGCTGTTTACGGTTCCTGTGTCGTTACTGTTCACACGCTGCCGATAAAGCAGCGTATGAGAGGACCATACCCTGCCCTCTCATACGCGGGAATTTTTCGGTAACTGTGATCAGCAACCCTGCGTCCTGTTTGCAAAATCTTGTTGACATCTTTCTGAAAAAACGTGAAAATAAATACATATACTATACCAGGAGGACGGAATATGCTGCAGGATGATTATGTAACCTTTACGATTGGTAAACAGAAAAATATCGCTTTAATTGCTCATGACAGCAAAAAGCAGCAGATGATGGAGTGGGCAGAAGCCAACAAAGAAATATTGAAAAATCATTTTTTATGCGGAACGGGCACGACGGCCCGGTTGATTACGGAGAAGACAGGGCTTCCCGTCAGAGGCTATAACAGCGGCCCGTTAGGCGGTGACCAGCAGGTGGGCGCCCGAATCGTGGAGGGAAAAGTGGATTTTGTCGTATTTTTCTGGGATCCGCTGGCATCACAGCCCCACGATCCGGATGTGCGCGCTCTGCTGCGCATTGCCGTTGTCTATGATATCCCGATTGCCACCAATAAAGCCACGGCGGATTTTCTTCTCAATTCAAAATTTATGAATGAGACCTATGACCACAATGTGGTAAATTATGGGAAAGTGATTGAAAACCGTATAGAAAATATGAAGTAAATGTTAAATAACCGGGAAAGAACCGGTCCGCAGGCCCAAATCAATTGACATTTTACGTCAAGTCCGTATAATGTAGTTAGAAAGTCAACGGAACCAGGCGGTTTTCTACCGGCAGACGGGAGAAAAATCAGCCAGTTAATACATGCGAAAAGGAGAATCAGCTATGGGATTTTTTGATGGATTAGGTGAGAAAATTGCTTCTACAGGTAAAGATGTAGCTTCCAAGGCCAAAGATGTTGCGGAGATCACCAGATTAAAAGCGGAAATCGCTGCACATGAAGGCAAGATTAAGAATGCTTATACGGAGATCGGCCGTCTGTTCTATGAAAATGCGGACGGAGAGGTGGCGGAAGCGTATGTGCCGCTGATGGAAGCCGTATCAAATGAAAAGGCGGCTCTTGAGAAATGTAAATCCGATATCCATAAGATCAAAGGAACCACTGTCTGCATCAACTGCGGCGCGGAAGTCCCTGCGGACGCAAGCTTTTGTGCGAGCTGCGGCGCGAAGATAGAGAAAGCGGATCCGGAAGTCGTACATGATATGGAAGAAGGCGCAAAGGAGCCTCAGACCGACGAAGAGATGGCAGAGGAAGCTGCAAACGAGGCAGCTGCGGAGAACTCCGAAGAAGCGGGCGCAGAAGCTGCAGAGGACGTATCCGAAGCAGAAAAAACAGCAGAATAATCAGGGGGAGCTTCAGTGGAGAGAGAATTGGTAATTGTTCTGGACTTTGGCGGACAATATAATCAGCTTATTGCCAGAAGAGTGAGAGAGTGCAATGTTTACTGTGAAGTACTTCCGTATTTCACCAGTTTGGAGGAGATCAGGGGGAAAAATCCGAAGGGAATCATCTTTACCGGGGGGCCGGCCAGCGTTTACGCAGAGGATTCACCGAAGTGTCCGAAGGAAATCTTTCAGCTTGGGGTGCCGATTTTAGGAATCTGTTATGGAGCGCAGCTCATGACATATCTGCTGGGAGGCCGCGTGGAGAAAGCGCCTGTCAGAGAATACGGCAGAACGGAAGTGGAAGTGAACAACAGCTGTAAACTGTTCGACGGAGTGACCGGCAATACCGTCTGCTGGATGAGCCACACCGACTATATTGCAAAGATGGCGCCGGGATTTGAGATCGCGGCCCATTCCAAGTCCTGCCCGGTCGCAGCCGTGCAGAATCCTGAAAAGAATTTATATGCCGTGCAGTTCCATCCGGAGGTAGTCCACACCGTGGAAGGCACAAAGATGTTAAGCAACTTTTTATTTAAGGTCTGCGGCTGCAGGGGCGACTGGAAGATGGATTCCTTTGTGGAAACTTCCATCCGCGCCCTGCGCGAAAAGATCGGCGATAAAAAGGTGCTCTGTGCCTTGTCCGGCGGCGTGGATTCCTCTGTGGCCGCCGTACTTATCAGCAAAGCGGTGGGCAAGCAGCTGACCTGTATCTTTGTGGATCACGGCCTGCTTCGCAAAAACGAAGGCGATGAGGTAGAAGAGGTCTTCACGAAACAGTTTGACTTGAATTTCATCCGTGTAAACGCACAGAAACAGTTCTACGACAAGCTGGCCGGTGCTGAGGAACCGGAGGATAAGCGCAAGATCATCGGCGAAGAGTTCATCCGTGTCTTTGAAGCGGAGGCCAAAAAGATCGGCGCCGTGGACTATCTCGTTCAGGGAACCATCTATCCGGATGTGATTGAGAGCGGCCTTGGCAAGTCCGCCGTGATCAAGAGCCACCACAATGTGGGCGGCCTTCCGGACTATGTGGATTTCAAAGAAATCATCGAACCCTTACGGGATCTGTTTAAAGACGAGGTGAGAAAAGCCGGCCTGGAGCTGGGCATACCTGAAAAACTGGTCAGACGCCAGCCGTTCCCGGGTCCGGGTCTCGCGATCCGCATCATCGGTGAGGTGACGGAGGAAAAGATTCAGATGCTCCAGGATGCCGATGCGATCTTCCGTGAGGAGATTGCGAACGCCGGCCTGGATAAAAAGGTAAACCAGTATTTTGCCGCGCTGACCAATATGCGCTCGGTCGGTGTCATGGGGGATGAGAGAACCTATGATTACGCGATCGCGCTGCGTGCAGTTACAACAACGGATTTCATGACCGCGGAATTTGCGGAGCTTCCCTGGGAAGTGCTGGGAAAGGTGTCCAACAGGATTGTGAACGAAGTGAAGCATGTGAACCGGGTGTTGTATGACTGTACGGGGAAGCCGCCGGCGACGATTGAGTTTGAATAGTAGATAGGGAGCCGGGAAGCCGCATAAATGGCGGACTTTCCGGCTCTTTGTGTGTGGCGTGATACCTTTTTGATACCTAAATATGTAATTCAAGTTTTATAAGCTAATCTAGCTCCATATTTCGCATTTTTACATAAGATTTAAAAAAGGGGTCAGAGAAACTAATTCGATTTGAAGTATTTCTAAGAACCTCTTCACCTTCTATAGAAGTTAATTTTTTTAGGTAAGTGCTTAGATTGCCTTGCGGATAATCTTGATATTTTTCTTGTATCTTGTTATATAATTCGTGTTGTGTAATTTCTTCGTTAGGTATATTGGATAAAGTGTTTAGTATAATTTCAACATTTTTATATTTTCCTTCTCTTTGTTTGGTAATAGAGAGATAAAGTGATTTATAGGTATCTTGTTTTTCACTAGAGAAGTCATTAACAGCTCTATTTAATTCAGTTTCATCTATAGTTTTTTGCTTTTTTTGTGTCTTTAGTATATTATTATTAAAACAGAGATTATAGGCTAATTGATGAGCGAGTCGGCACAGCTGCCGGAACAGTTGCGGAAAATCTGCTGAATGCTTTTGACGAGGATGTACTGAGGGCAAAGGCGCAAGCGGATACAGGCTCTGCAGAAGTTACGGAAGAACAATTGAAGCAGGCGCAGAAAGAATTAGTACAGACTGCCGTTGCTCCGTTCCATGACCCGGATGTCCGCGATTACATCGAAAATGTGCGCCGCAGTCATGACCAGATTATTGATAATGTGAATATCGACTCGGTTGTGTTCGCAGGCTTTGATGCAAAGCAGGAGGAAAATGCAGACCGTATTATCGCCACCTTCCATGAATTCATAGAAGAAAACAAGGACGAGATACTTGCTTTGCGTATCATCTATAACGAAAGCTACAAAGACCGCCCAATGGCAGTTGAGCAGCTAAAGGCACTTTATGAAAAACTAAAAGCCAAAGGCATCACCGTGGAACGCCTATGGGACTGCTATGCCATCAAGAAGCCGGATAAGGTAAAGCGCGGCACGGTGGCACAGCTGACCGACTTGATTTCCATCATTCGCTTTGAAATGGGATATTACGATAGCCTTCCCCCTTTTGCGGATAAGGTGAATTACAACTTTATGCAATGGACATTCAAGCGCAACGCCGGAAATATTCAGTTTACCGAAAGTCAGATGGAATGGCTGCGTCTGATTAAAGACCACATTGCAACATCTCTCAGTATTCTGTTGGAGGATTTGGACTTGACACCCTTTGACCGCAAAGGTGGTCTGCTGGGGTTCTACGATTCTTTTGGGGATGGGTACGAGGAGATATTAAATGAGATGAACACAGAATTGGTAGCGTAAGGAGGTTTCAAGTGGAACTTAAAGAATACGAATTGGGAGAATTGCTACCATACGAGCAGCCATCAGCTTATATTGTAGAAACAACAGATTATATGGCTCCTATAAAACACCTGTATTGACAGCAGGAAAATCATTTATTCTCGGATATACAAATGAAACCGAAGGAATATTTGATAAATTGCCCGTCATAATATTTGACGATTTTACTACTGCCACGCAGTATGTCAACTTCAAATTTAAGGTAAAATCTTCGGCAATGAAGATTTTGAACATAAACATTGAATTGGTATTGCCAAAGTACATTTTTACAGGATGCAGATCATTCATATTGAACACAGCACACACAAACGATACTGGATTCAGCAGTATTCCAAGCTAAAAGTTGCTATTCCGCCGTTGCCCGAACAAGAACGCATCGTCGCCCGCATTGAGGAATTATTCTCCGAACTGGATAAGGCTGTGGAAACCTTGCAGACTACTAAGCAGCAGTTGGCGGTGTATCGGCAGGCGGTGCTGAAAGAGGTGTTTGAATCGTTCAAACGGAAAAGCATACCCGAAAGACATATTGATGATATATGCGATTGTATTGTGGATTGCCCGCATTCAACTCCCAAATGGGTAGAAGAAGGGAAACTTTGCTTACGAACAACGAACTTCCGTAAGGGATTTTTAGATTTGTCCAAACCAAACTATGTTTCCGATAGTACATTTGAAAGCCGAATAGTACGTCTCCGCCCTTTGCCGGGAGATGTTTTATATAGCCGTGAGGGAGCCATATTCACCACATATTAATGTAGGCGATATAAAGAAATTCTTGATTCCAGTTCCCGACATAAATGAACAGAATCAAGCAGTACAAATTATCGAATCCCGTCTATCCGTCTGCGAAAGTATCGAGCAGATTGTGGACACCGCATTGGTACTGGCTGATGCCATGCGACAGAGCATACTAAAACAAGCCTTTGAAGGAGGAGTGAATCCATGAGTGAACAGTCTAAACCACTTTCGGCGGATGGAACCATATTAAGCACTGCCATATCAGAAATCCGTGAACTGCTGAATAAGTCCCGTCAGAATGTAGCAACACAGTGAATCAGGAATTGCTGTCTACTTATTGGCGTATTGGCGAGATTATTGTCCGTTATGAACAGAACGAACAGATACGTGCAGTTTATGGGGAAGAGACATTGCGTCAGTTTTCAAAGACGTTGACAAGAGAATTTGGGAAAGGTTTTTCTCGCTCTAATGTTTATAATATGAGATTGTTCTATCAGACTTATCAAAAATTCCAGACAGTGTCTGGAAAATTGTCATGGTCGCATTACTGTGAACTGTTGAGTATTTCAGATCCTGATAAAAGAGCTTTTTATGAAAAGGAATGCATCGCTTCCGGTTGGTCTATTCGCGAATTGAAGCGTCAAAAGGAAAGTATGCTATTTGAGCGGCTCCTGCTTTCCCGTGGGGATTCCAACAAAAATGAAGTCCTCTCATTGGCGCAGCAGGGAGTAGAATATACGCAACCCGGCGATATTGTGCGTGATCCGTATGTGTTTGAATTTCTTGGATTGCCCGAAAACAAGCCAATCATGGAAAACGATTTGGAAGCGGCGCTGGTGCGCAATATAGAAAACTTCCTTTTGGAGCTGGGAAGAGGATTTATGTTCGTTGGTACACAGCAGAGAGTTCCGGTTGGAAACACCATGCGCTATGTGGATATGGTGTTTTACAATAAAATGTTCCGCGCTTATGTGCTGATTGAACTAAAGGCGAAGGAGTTTATGCCGGAGGCCGCCGGGCAATTGAATATGTATTTGAATTACTATCGGGAGGAAGTGAACGATCCTGATGATAATCCGCCGATTGGTCTTATTTTGTGTACAGATAAGAACAATCTGGATGTGCAGTATGCATTGGGGGGTCTGTCAAATCAGATCTTTGTTTCCAGGTATGTGCTTTATATGCCAGAAAAGGAACAATTGCTTGCACAAGTGGAGCGTGTCTTGAATAAATGGCACGGGGAGGAAGAAAATGAGTGAACAAACATCAGCAATCGTATCAAAGGTTTGAGGAATGTGTAATCCGCTCCGTGATGACGGTGTTTCCTACGGAGATTATCTGGAGCAGCTTACATACCTTATCTTCCTGAAAATGTCAGATGAGTATTCCAAACCACCTTATAAAAAAGAAACGGGCATTCCTGCTGGATACACATGGTCGGATATGAACACCCTCAAGGGTGCGGAATTGGAAGAACAGTATAAATCCACGCTGGAGGAACCGGGTTGCCGTATCATTAAAAAGGGAGAAGTTTATGAGAGAAAGTTGTTTACAATCAAAGAGGAACATTTTAAAAGTGAGGGATTTCTTGATGAAGTAAAGCGGTCCTACACAGATCTCATCAATTTATATGTTAAAGATGAGAAGAATAAGCTGAAAGTCTTTGAACGTGGTGGCGTCTATCTTGCAACAAAGAAGATTGGAAAGAACAATCCAAAGGCAGAGCGAATGGAAGTGGACAATCGATACTGGAAATGGTGGAACGAAACCGTAGACAGAGCATTGGTAGCGGATGTGCCAGAACATCAGATTCTAATGATTAAAAAGGTTGAGATTTCAGATAAGATACGGAACAGTATAAAGGAAAATGGAAATAATCCCAATTTGTTCGGAGACATCATTGCATTGGCAGTAGCGGCATTACAGCTTCTGATACGGCAGGTGTTTCAAAAACCAAGTGCTGTTATAAGTGCTAATCCACAGACTGTAGAACAGGAACCGGAACAGCCGAAGAAACCACCGCTGGTAGATAAATATCCAAGTCTGTTAGAGATTAAAAGAGAACTTAATCGGAAAAATTATGCGATCAATGAAAAAGAACAGCAGCTTGAAAAAGTGAAAAAGGAGCTTGCCAATACAAAAGGTTTATTCAAAGGAAAATTGAGAAAGCAGCTGCAGGGACAGATTGAAAAACTGGAAAAAGAGATAACAAGTCTGAATCATCAACTTCCGGAAATTGTACAAAAGTATGGTTTTAAGACGGTGCAAGAGTTCTTGAAAGAATTAAAGGCTGCGGAGACAGCAAATAAAACATATCAAGCTTCCTTAACTCAAAATAAGAAAAAACCAGAAGCGCAAACACCAAAAGTAAAGCCGTTAGGACAGAGACAAAGTGTCTTGGGAAAACTACGAGAGAATCAGCGAAATATTAAGGAACGGGAACCTCAGGAAACAAGAACACCTATTACAAGAAAAGATAGGGGTGCAAGATAAAAGTAAATGTTTGACAAATGCAATTTTGGGGGCAGTCTAATGGGCTGCCCCTGTTATGTAAATTTGTATTGAAATGATGTTTTGAGTGAGGTAAAATTTACTTGAGAAAGGTTGTTAAATCCCAGTCTTACGGAGAATCTGGAAGCAAGGGAGAAATTGAAATAACACGGAGAGTGGATATGAAACTAAAATTCAACTTTAAAAATAAAGAAGCGAGTCTGGAGGCAGATGTTGAAGGATTGGTAGAAAAAGGGATTGAGAGAAAAAACAATCCAAATAGGAAAACGAGGTATCAGATAAGACAGGAAGAAAAACGTAAAAATGCTGAATTAAAGCATAAACAAGAGATGCAGGTGCTTTATATTATCGGTGGCGTTTTGGCAGTATTGTTTATTATAATATTTGTTATGGCTGCTCTCGAAGGATAATATCCGCAAAGATTACATGCCCTATTTTGAAAATATTATTTGAGGAGGCAACATTATGAGCAAATCTTTAACCGAACAACAGGTATTAAAAAAATTGAAAATAGAGGATTTTCGCCATCTAACTAAGGATAAGGTAATAGCTATGGCGTCAATGCTTGATAAGATGGATCCAGAAGTGGCAAAGAAAGCATTGGAGCAGTTTCCTAACTTTTCTAATACGATGAAAGAAGTTTTGACTGAGTATAAGGAAAACTTAGATACTTTACTTAAGGAAAATGGAGAGAGTGTAAAATCATATTATGATTCTTGCGATGCTATTCTGTCCTCATTACAGAAGGAACTGGAAAGAGAAGACCTTGCCTTTGATGAAAAAAAATATATTATTGATAAGATGTTGGAAGTAAATCAAATGAAGGGAATGAAGGATAGTGAAAACAAGAAGTTTTTAGCAACTCTGGCTATGTGTGGTGTTGCAGCCGTTACGGTTGTGGCAGGTACTCTTGCAGCGGTTTTGGGAGCAAATACACAAATTGCATCAAAAGATGATGATGAGTTTGATACATAAAATTCAATTTGAATTTGTTTGACTAGCAAATTCAGAATTTCTGGCCAATTCATCATACTGTGAAGCGATAAAAGAAAAATAAGCAAGGGGAATATTGATATGAATAATAGACGAAAGTTTTCTGTTTTTATAAGTTCTACCTATGAAGACCTTAAAGAAGAAAGACAGGCATTGATAGGTGTAGCACTAGAGAATAATCTCATTCCTGTAGGAATGGAGCAATTTCATGCTGCACCTACAAGCCAATGGAATGTTATAACAAAGATGATTGATGAGTGCGATTTTTACCTTCTTGTTATAGGAGGCCGATATGGATCAATTGATGAAGAAACTGATATAAGTTACACGGAGAAAGAATATAATTACGCAAAAACTAAAGGATTGCCAGTACTTGCATTGATTAAGAAATCTTCAGCTATTACTGAAAGTCAAAAGGATACTGGAGACGACAAATATGATAAAATGAAAAGACTTGATGCGTTCAGAGAAAAGGTGAAAAATGATGAAAATACTGTTGATTTTTTCGCAGATCTGAACAGTCTAAAGTATGTGGCATCACCGGCATTTAGGAATGCAATTAATTATGCTGATGACAATGCTGGATGGGTTCGTTATCGAGATATAGTGGATGTAGTTAATGAAGAGGCAGAAGGACGCAATAAGTCCAATGCTGAACTTGTAGGGTATCAGCAGAAAATGTTAGAAGATATGAAAGAAATGTTTTCTAGATTTGGAAGTAGACTCACTGAGCTAGAGAATAACCAGTTAACTTGGGAGGAAATTCCCACGGCAACGAATGAGGATATCAATAAGTTGTTTCGGGGTGAAAATGAAACATTAATTATTGGAAACCCAGAGGGGAACAAATCAGTTGTAGGCCAAGATGATGTTGGTAACATTCCCGTGGAACCGGCTTTTCTGTTAGTGTATGCAGCTGATGGGGATGGTCAAATCATAAAGATACAGACACTTAGCGCACCTACTCAGATCTTTACGTCGGGTAAGCAGTTTATGGCTGATAACTCAAAAAGAGAATCAGCAAGATGGGTAGAGGCATTAGATCGACTGTTAGAATGGGGATGGGTTAAAGCTGTAGGGTATAAAGGCGAAATATTTGAATTGACAGGAACTGGTTACAGTAAAGCAGATTGGTTGAAGAATGGTATGGGAATTGATACTTCAAAAGATCCACTTGACGAGTTAAAAGAGTTTGAAGGCTGATCTTTATACAGATTTGCTTAAAGAGATATGTGACTTAAGATAGGCCATATTAAATGGTGCACATGTACAATTAGAAAAGGAAGATATTTGAAACACCAGTATGGAAGATGGAGAGTAATATTAGGAAGATAGTTTATTGATAAAATCAAACCGGTGATGTATGATAGTCCTACGGATATATTTTTAAAACCGATATCACTCTCTGGACATGGAAAAGAATTAGCAAAAAGTTTGAGGTTGATATGAGCCTTGCATTTGAACCGAATGAAAACGACGATTTCGAATTAATTCCTGCATCTGTGCAGTATTTCTCAATGCATAATGAGAAACAAATTATAAGTATTCCATTTTCATTTTCATGTATCGTTACCTTGGAAGGAAATTTTATTGATGATTTTGCGAAGACAAAGAAGATTTGCAAGGAAGCGATAGCAGATGGTGAAGCGTATGAGATAGAGAATTGTAAGAAATTTCTCGATTTTATTAAAACTGTTGGTATGGTTTGACGATAAGTAATGCGAAATATGGCAATATACGGAGGTACCTCAATGGCAAATTTACGATTGAAGAATACGATTTTAGAAGTGGTTGATAATCAAATTAATGCGAATGATCCACCTTGCACAAAGGAAGTATACGAGAAATTGCAGGAAGCAGGGTATTCAAAATCAGAAGCGAAGGATAAAATAGGTGCAATTGTACTGACAGAGATTTATAATATCCTAAAAGCTGGAAAGAGCTTTGATGAGAAGAAATATAAAAAAAGTTTAGAAGAGATGTTGCAGCAAAATATTGATTTTGAAGATAATCATCATATCAAAACTGAATGGGATACATGGGATCAGTTTGTAATGGATGGATATGAGTGCTTTGATGAAGACAAACGAGAAGAAGGTTTAAAGCTTTGGAACAAGGCATGGGATGTGTTTCAGTCAATCATGAAGCAGCAGTCTGAGAAAGTTTCAATCTATCAGTTAATGGAAGAACAGGACTATATATATGCAATCGATGGATGGACTCAGGACTATGAGATGGAACTGGGCAATGCAAGGAAAAGCGAAGAGAGAATTGCATATTGTAAGAAAATCTTGGAACTCTTTGACTGGACAGATGATGACAACAAAAGTTGCTTTAGATGCGGAATTGCAGATTCGCTATTTGACTTAGGGAAGAAGGAAGAAGCATTTGCATGCTATGAATCATAGTTAGAAGATGAACCACAGAATTGCAATGTAATTAATGGATATAGTTGGATCCTTATGGAAAGTGGAAATGTACAAAAAGCATATGAAGTAGTAAGAAAGGTTACCTGGGGTGTTTCCTGTTATGCAGATAATTCATTTCTCTTTATGCGTGCGAAGCAATTGGCGGAGCATGTGGGAAAGAACGAGGAAAGTAAGTGGTATCAGGAACAGCTGGATAAGTTTGAAGAATCCATACATAACTGGGAAATGGAAGAGGATGAAATCTTTGATGAATTCACAGCACCCAAAAAGATTCCGGTTGTCAAAGCAGAGAAGATATATCCAAATGATCCTTGTCCATGTGGAAGTGGGAAGAAGTACAAGAAATGCTGTGGTAGGAACAAATAAAGCAGCATTGGGTTAAGGCAACGGACGAAATCGGTATCGTATCCAAATCCGGGCGATACGGCGGTACTTATGCACATGCCTGATATTGCCCTTGTTTTTGCTTGTTGGATTTCACCGGAATTAGAATCAGGAAACGATTTCCGTAAGTCCACAACAAAAAAATAAATATCCCGGCAAAAGCAGGAACTCCAAGCTAACAAAATGAATTCGATCGCCTGGAGGCTCTGCTTTTGTATATTACACCCACACAGGTGCAAGATGCCAGCCAGTGTGCCGCCGGTTTTTGCAATTGTTTTGAATTATTCAGGGCTTATGCGGCATCTGGATTCTATCAGTTCCCCGTCTTTCAAAGAGGAATATCGCAGAATACTCCAAGTACTTTTCAGCAATACAGTGTTCATCTGAATAAGCCCAACAACTGGCTCGGCATTTTTACAGACAATATTTTCCAGAATGGACGAAGGAATCATAATCTCCGGCACCAGCCTTTTCATTGCGTGGTGCCATAAAAAATAACGATCACTTAGAAATTGGCATGCAGCCATATGTAGTATATCTGCATAACATCCTACACACCTCTGATCCTATATTCATTCAATTCTTTGGCTGTAGCAGCGATCCAGATGGCGGCGAGTTCTTCTTCGCCGTGAGCTTCAATTAACATTTCAGCAGTTTGAATGGTTCCCTTATTAGTAGGTTTTGTGAAATACAGAAACTGTATAGGGTTCTTTTGAATCAACCGTACTCTTTTCTGCGCTTCCGCAGTTTCAAGCCAATCATACCCGTAGATGTAACCATCTTGCTTGTATTCTACAAATACAGTTTCAGCGGATACTGGGGCAGTAAGCCCCTTTGGAAAGTGATAACTGCCCCGCTGCCAGAGTTTATAGACGTCCTCCCACTTCATCTGTTCAAACATTTGTTTCCTCCATTTTGTATTTTTCTGGTTATATTTCTTCCTGATTATAGAAGTAATCTGTGTAAAACTGTTGGTCATTCCAATGCGCAAAATGGAATGGATGATCTTCGTCCACATACTCGTTGGAATACAGGAAAGTGATAATATCCATATCATCAAACATGTCAAACACCCACTCTCCGGAATTATCAAACTCCTGGTCATCGTCAAGTTCATCAGCAGCTGCACCAACCTCAATCAGGGCCTCGGCTTCTTCATTGCACAAATAGATAATGAGTTCTTCCATGACACTGTGTGCAACCATTGGAATGCCCAGTTTTGCTTTCCTCCGCAATTGAAGGAGTGTACATTTCATTTGATAAAGGAAGTCATAGTCATAGTGCATCAAGAACTGAATGGGAAGCTCATCGCTCATAAAGGATGTACTCAGTTGACCAATATGGGAACCTGCGGGCATAGAGGCCAGATCCGACAAATCCTGTTTTATGCTATCGAGCAGGATATCACTGCCTGCAGCAAAAGACGCGGCAGCCCTTGAACCATAGTGATCTGCCAAAAACTGCGACCACGCTTCATGGTTCTTATATTCTTCGGTCAAGGATTTCTTAATGTCATTACCCTCACCAAATGAAAAATCGCGCCAGTTTAATGCTTTGCAGATTCCCTTGCACTTGTCCTTGCGAATTGATTCTCCTGCCTCATATCGACTCCATGTTTTCGTACCCACTCCAGCTCGCAAGGCAGCCTCTTCGATTGTTAAATTTAGTTCGTTTCGCCTAAGCTTAATCTTCTTTGCGAGTTCTTTATCACCTTGAATACTTCTTTGAGCCATTTTTGTTCCCTTTCATTTTATATGTGACGTGTCATTATAATGTCAGTATGTCATAAAATAAATGTGTTGTCAATATAAACATTAGATTTAAAGCGAGAAAGTAAAGTAAGATAACACAAATTAGACATGTGGAATAATACTAAAGGATCAAACCTTGAATTTCCAAAGCGGGATTATTTTCTTGGCGGCATGGACTATCCGTGCCGTTTTTAATATACAAGCAAAAACCAACGCAAACTCAAAAAGTTAAAACACGAAGAAAGTTTTTTCGTATATAAAGTAAAAACCATTGAATTATACGGACTTTTTTGGCATACTATTAATATGGAACAAGGAGGCGATATGATGATTATAAGACCACAGTATATGGAACTGCTGAAAACCTATCGTGATGTACCACTGGTGAAAATACTGGCCGGAATCCGTCGCTGCGGAAAATCCACTATCTTAGAAATGCTGCGGGACGACCTGCTGAAAAACGGCGTTGCCGCAGAGCACATTATTAGTATGCGTTATACGTCGGAAGATTTTGACAACGGTATGACCGATAAAGATATGTATAAAGGTATCAAGGCGCAGATGACTGGCGACGGACGGTATTATCTTCTCCTTGACGAAGTGCAGGAAATCGACGGCTGGGAAAAAGCTGTGAACAGTTTGCTTGAAAATACGGACACTGATATTTATGTGACTGGCTCCAATTCAAAACTGATGTCAAGCGAAATTTCAACCTATCTGACAGGGCGGTATATTTCTATCCCGGTTTATACCCTGTCTTTTGCCGAATATTTGGAGTTCAAAAAGCAAAGTGGTCTTTCACCGAAAGAGCTTTTGAATGAATATATCCGTATGGGCGGTTTTCCAATCGTTGCGCTCGGAAACTTTGACGAGCGTTCTGCTTATCAGATCGTAGAGGGAATTTACGACTCTGTTATAACAAGCGATATTATAAAACGGCACAACATAGCGAATTTTGATTTGTTCAACCGTGTCGTTCGCTATATTGTTGAAAATGTAGGCAAAACCTTTTCCGCAAATGCAATCGTGAAATTTTTGAAAAGTGAGGGGCGTTCCCTGTCTGTTGAAGCGGTTTACAACTATCTGAATTGGATGGAAAAGGCTTTTGTAATTTACCGCTGCCAGCGGTACGACTTGCAGGGGAAATCTGTGCTGAAAACACAGGAGAAATTTTATCTTGCTGATTCTTCTCTCAAATACTGCATCATGGGTTTTACCCCCAAGTCTATTGCAGCTATGCTCGAAAACATCGTTTACTTTGAGCTGCGCCGGAAAGGATATGATGTCTATATTGGCAAAAACGAAACAAAAGAGATTGATTTCATGGCGGTTCGCCGTGACGAGCGTATTTATGTTCAGGTATGCCGCAGACTGCCGGAAGAATCCGATCGGGAAGTTGCGAATCTCCTTGAAATCAAAGACCACTACCCGAAATATGTGGTAACACTGGACGAACTGGCTGCCGGAAATATCAACGGTGTTAAAATTGTGCATTTGGCAGATTTTCTGCTTAAAAGTGAGTATTAAAAATTAGAAAGGATGTAACAAGGATGGCAGAAAACAATTATCACTTTGAACGATTAACACCAACAGACAGCATTTAAAGGGATACACGGTATCGGCGTCACAGATGGCTATCAGGTATATCACACTTTGAATAAGGAAAGCGAAGAACTGACCATAGCAGGGTGCTGGGTTCATGTGCGTCGCCGATTCGACGAAGCCCAGAAAACGATCCCGGAACCAGTGCGTAAGATTATCAAACCATTGGTCGATGCTAGAAACTTATTAACGAGTAGTCATTCTTGACTACACCATTATTATACTAGAAGAGAAATTGATGGATATTTTAAATTTTGAAAAAAAACACGTCGAGGAAGCAACAGCAATTACTTATGCAAATTACTATGACGAGCGGCAATTTGTAAAAGAACTACCAGAAGTGTGTGATATTCCTGACTTAAACGGGTTTGCTGAGAATGGATTAGGTGTTGCTGCATATGAAGATGAAAAGATGATAGGATTCTTGTGCGGCTGTGAGCCCTTTGACAATGCGTTTCAGGCTACGGATGTGAAAGGAATTTTTTCACCTATGGGTGCAAACGCAGCCGTTCCTAAGAACTGTTCAAAAATATATTCCGCCATGTACCAAGCAGCAGCGGCAAAGTGGGTAAAGGCTGGCGCAGTTTCCCATGCAATTTGCTTATATGCTCATAATGAAGTACTTCAGCGGCAATTTTTTCTTTATGGATTTGGTTTACGCTGTTTAGACGCTATCCGTCCGATGGAATTGATTGACTGCGAACCTTGTGAAAATTATGATTTTGTTGAATTGTCAAAAGCCGAATTCTACTTGGTCTATCCGCTTCATTTAGCACTATACCGACATTACTGCGAAAGCCCTTTTTTTATGAATCGTAAGCCCGAAACAGAAGAAGAATTTATAGTTTCCAATATGCAGGATAGGGGTCGGTACTTTGTGGCGATGCAGAATGGTAAATTATGCGCTTTTTTAAAAATTTCAGCTTCCGGCGAAACGTTTGTTGCAATGGGAAACACCTATCGTCATATCAGAGGTGCATACTGTTTACCGGAACATAGGGGTAAGGGGGTATATCAAAATTTACTGAATTTTACCATATCTACGCTGAAAAGAGAAGGCTATACCAGACTTGGGGTGAATTTTGAAAGTTTTAACCCAACAGCCTGTGGATTTTGGCTTAAATATTTTTCTGCTTATACCAATAGTGTAGTGCGGAGAATTGACGAGAGAATTACGCAATTGAAATGGTAAAGTACATTCTCATGGTGCGATAACCAATTTCCTACGCACGCCTCCAGATAATTTTGTTTTAACCCATTACAGATTCCCAAGCAAACGGTAACAAATCCCGTGATTTAATTTTAACTATACATTCCATCATCAAAGTTATCCTTCAGCACTTTCAACCGATAGCAATTAGCTTCTTATCCATATCGGTCAATTCAAATCTTTCCATATATAAAATCCGATTGTGGCTTTGCATTATTTATAGTATCATAAAAATAGATGTACTTATTACAGCAGATGCCATTGTAAATACTGCAAACCCGCATCCTGCTATAGATGACGGAGTTGATCGAGCAATTTATAAGGCGGCGGGTTCGGGAGAACTTTTGAGGGAACGAAAGAAGATAGGAGTAATGTTGCCCGGACAGGCCGCCATTACTCCCACATTTCGATTAAAGCCAAAGCATATTATCCATACTGTAGGACCGGTATGAGTAAATGGAGAGCACAATGAATACGAGCAGCTAAGAAATGTTATGAAAATTCCCTGCTCCGATTAATATGGATTTCCAAAGGATAAAGCATTAGAAATAGCAGTATCGGCGATCAGCCAGTTTACAGGAGGGAAAGATGTCAGAATTAAAAGGATTGGAATGGACATTTGATACAAAAGCCTCACTGTACGAAAAAATTCGTCCCGGTTATGTGGAGGACCTTTATCAGACACTTTTCAATTACAAACCCGTGAATGAACTCAGTCATGTTATTGAAGTTGGAATTGGCGGAGGACAGGCTACCCTGCCTCTCTTACAAACAGGATGCAGACTGACAGCGGTAGAATACGGTGAAAATTTTTCTGCATTATGCAGGGAGAAATTTAAGGACTATAAAAACTTCTCAGTAATTACCGGTAAATTTGAAGAAATTGAATTTAATGATAATCAATATGATCTGGTATATTCAGCATCAGCGTTTCATTGGGTGCCGGAGGAAATCGGTTATACAAAAGTTTTCTCTATGCTAAGAAGCGGCGGAGTTTTTGCAAGATTTGCGAATCACCCCTATCGCGCAAAAGACAATCCAGCCCTTACGGAAGAGATTGATAAACTATACGGTTTATACTACTACAAGTTCTATAACGAAAAGCAGGAATATCCCAAAGAATATACCGAAGAGGCGGCACTGCGCAGGGCACAGATTTAAAGACATCAGTTATGCCATGTTCCATAGAATCCGTACATTTTCTGCCAAAGAATATATTGCATTAATCAGCACATATTCAACTCATATCGCAATTGAAGAAACTATAAGGACAGAATTTTTTTCCAAAATCGAGGAAGCTATAGAAACTCATGGCGGAAAAATCAATGTCTTTGATACGATGGACTTACAGTTGGCAAGGAAACCTTAAATTCCAATTTGTAGAACTGATAAATCAAAAATTTCTAATTTGAAAGGAGTTGCATCATGGAAGAATTAAAATCAATTATGGAAAAGTTTGCTGCGTCCGGTTGGGATTTAATATCCATTCCGGCAAAAGAATGGTTAGACGGAAAAGCTGATAAAGATACATTAGTATCGGCAATCAAGCAGGCAGATGAAGAATGTGGAAGTTGTGGCTGTGAATTAGATCCACTTTATAAAAGAGCATTGGAATTGATTTAACAGTAGCGCCCATTACGGTCTGTGGAGAAAAAGGGAAAAGTTTTTTATAGTAGTGATTTAATGCAGATAAGGTAGAATGATAATGTGGCAGTTTGCAGTAATAAGCAGATTGCCATATTTTTATGGAAAAATGAGCGTTTATATAGTGATATATAGGAGCAAAGGCGTCCGTTCTTTTGAGCAAGGTGGTATCAGAAGTGGAGTGGGAAGCTGCTCCGCTTTATTATTTTGGCAACCAGCGGTTGCAAAAAGGAACTTCAAAGTTGGTGGAAAATACAATGATTTTCTTGTACAATGTTTATTAATGAGAGGGGCAGGAGGTGTAGCGATGAAGCTGTCAGAGAAAATTATAGAATTAAGAAAAATGAGAGGTATGACACAAGAAGAACTCGCTTCAGTTTGTGGTGTGAGCAGACAGTCTATTTCAAAATGGGAAGCTGATATCGCGCTTCCAGAGACAGAAAAGCTATTGATATTAGGAGAGGTTTTTCATGTATCAATGGATGTGTTGTTAAAGGATGAGTTGACATTAAGTGAAGTAAAGGAAGTGCATAGCTGTGGAAATAATACAATTCAAGGGAAAAAGCAGGAAGTGTATGAGGGGGTATTGATTAAAGAGAGCATAACAGATGATACCATCATTGATTTGCTGAATGTACATAAGATTGAATTGTGGAATACCGGTGGAAAGCCGAAGTTTTGGACGGCATTGTTTTTTACCAGTGATAAAAAAGATTTTCCGGAGCAAGCAGCGAAAGTAATGGGAACTGACCCGGATATTGGCGGAAATTGGTTTGTTGACTTTAAGGCTGGGAATGTGAAGTACATTGTTTTTAGAGAAAAAATTTTGAAATATCAGATTGGTAATCAGACAGAAAAAGATTATGTATGTGAAGAATGCCGTAAGATGGGAATTTCAGATAATGAGATGAATTGGTCGGAATAGGAGTATAGATATGAGAGTATTATTAACATCAGCAGGTTTGGAAACAGAAGAAATCAAAGAATATTTTGTGAAAATGTTAGGAAAAGATGTGGCAGAGGTAAAGGCTTTATTTATTCCTACGGCAGCTATAGATGCAGGAGCAATAGAGGTGCTGCCTAAATGCATGAATGATTTGTTAAAGTGTGGTATTCAAAATAAAAATATTAGAGTGTTTGATTTGCATACAGGAATGGAAATAGCTGAACTGCAGAAATATGATGTGGTATATTTGTGTGGTGGGGATACGACTTATTTGCTTGAAAGAGTAAATGCTACTGGTTTTAGTAAGACCTTAATGGAGTATATTAAGGGAAATGGAATGGTAATTGGTGTGAGTGCCGGAAGCCTTCTGTTCTCAAATAATTTGGTGGGTAATTTAGGACTTATAAACACAAGATTAGATGTGCATTGTCTAAATGGAGAAGTAAGAGGTAAGGTAGAATATCCACTAAAGGATACTGTGAGATTAACCAATACATGTGCTCTTGTCATACGAGAATTTCCGGATGGATTAGAGATAATTGGCAAATAGGAAGATAAACAATGTTTGAAGGATTTAATAATGAACATATATAAAATCCGATTGTGGCTTTGCATAATTTATAGTATCATAAAAATGGAAATAATTCCATCCACACTTAGAGTAAGCAAGCAATGCGTTACTGTTCACACGCTGCCGATCAAGCAGCGTATGAGAGGGCAGGGTATGGCCCTCATAGGGATCCCTTGAAGCCCGCACAAGGAAGCGCACTGATGTGCGCGCAGGTCATCAACCTGGCGGTTGGTGACGATCTGCGCGCTTCACGGAGCGAGAGCGGGTCCCAATGAGGACCATACCCTGCCCTCTCATACGCGGGAGTTTTTCGGTAACTGTGAACAGTAACAGCATTTCGTCATTGCGGTTTAAGGAAGGAACTATGAAATGCCATTTCAAATTATACGCAGCAATATAACACAAGTTACGGCAGATGCCATTGTAAATACTGCAAACCCGCATCCTGCTATAGATGACGGAGTTGATCGAGCAATTTATAAGGCGGCGGGTTCGGGAGAACTTTTGAGGGAACGAAAGAAGATAGGAGTAATGTTGCCCGGACAGGCCGCCATTAATCCCGCATTTCGATTAAAGTCAAAGTATATTATCCATACGGTAGGACCGGTATGGGTAAATGGAGAGCACGATGAATACGAGCAGCTAAGAAACTGTTATGAAAATTCCCTGCATCTTGCAAAAGAATATAAATGTGAATCAGTCGCATTTCCTGTTATTTCAACCGGTACATATGGATTTCCAAAGGATAAAGCATTAGAAATAGCAGTATCGGCGATCAGCCAGTTTGTGCTGCTGAATGAGATAAAAGTTTATTTGGTAGTATTTGATACGCAATCTTTTAAACTGTCTGGAATGTTATTTGATGGGATAGAACAGTTTATTGATGAAAATTACGTCTCATCTGTATTGGAAGAAGAGTACAACCATCCTTATTGTGAAACCGATGAAGGTGTTTTAAGGCAGAGATCACTGGATGTATTAGATGATAGCCTTGAAGCAGAGGATACCGGCTTTAACGCAATGCCTATGTCTTGCAAGGCTGCACCAGAACAACGAAGTCTGGATGATGTAATGAGCCAGATAGGGGAGAATTTCCAGGAACGCTTGCTTCGGTTGATTGATGAAAGAAATATGACGGATGTGGAGGTATATAAGAAAGCTAACCTTGACCGCAAGCTGTTTTCCAAGATACGGTGCAATCCTGATTATAAGCCGAAGAAAAAAACCGCATTGGCACTTGCTATAGCTTTACGCCTTAATTTGGATGAAACGAAGGATTTACTTGGGCGTGCAGAATTGGCATTATCTCCAGTCAGCAAATTTGATTTGATTATTGAATATTTTATTGAAAATGAAGTATATGACGTGTACACCATCAATATGGCTCTGTTTAAGTATCAGCAGCCAATGCTGGGTGAATAGGAAAAATGAATTGGGCTTCATGCAGCGAAAAAATGTCGCCTGTCAGGAGACCATTTTCACACTCGAACTCTCTATACTATATACATAACAAAAAACTAGTAACAGTTCAGACGGCGCATCTTCTTGTCCGAAAAAGCCGGTCAGGAAGCATCGGATGTCCATCCAATTTTCCCGCCGCCTGAACTGTTACGAAAATCAAGCATAGAAAGTCGAGGTAATAGCTGTGAGAAAAGGATTAACAGAAATTGTATTTATATTGGATCGGAGCGGTTCCATGTCCGGCTTAGAAACGGACACGATAGGCGGTTACAATGCCATGTTGGAGAGACAGAGAAAAGAAGGGGGAGAAGCATACGTATCAACAGTGCTATTCGATGATGCCCCGGATGTTATTGTTGACCGTGTACCGCTTTCAAGGATAAAACCGTTGACTGACCGGCAGTACTGTGTCGGAGGATGCACTGCATTATTGGATGCGGTCGGCAGTGCTATCCATCATATCGGAAATGTACATAAATATGCAAGAAAAGAGGATAGACCGGAAAAGACAATCTTCATTATAACCACTGACGGGCAGGAGAATGCCAGCCGTCGATATGATTATAAAAAAGTGAGGCAGATGGTGGAGAGACAACAGAAGTGCTATGGATGGGAATTCCTCTTTCTGGGTGCGAATATGGATGCGATCAAGGAAGCCGCCAGATTTGGTATACGGGAAGACAGAGCTGCTAATTATGAATGCGATGAAGAAGGTACACGCCTCTTATATCATGAGCTTAGCGAAGCGGTATGCGAATTCAGACAGAGTGCAGCTGATGCATCGATGCCGGCCAATTGGAAGGAAAATATTGAGGATGACCATAGGAAACGTTCTGGAAAATAGGGAGGAATGAAGATGTACTGTATATTAGTTACAGGGATTCCCGCTGCGGGCAAAAGTACAATGGCAGAAGCTCTGGCGGAAGATCTTGAGCTTCCGGTTATTTCAAAAGATAAAATTAAAGAGATAATGTTTGATGATATTGGGTTTAATTCGAGAGAAGAGAAAGTTAAATTAGGAATCGCTAGTATGAATATTATGTATTATATGGCTGAGCAGCTAATGAAAAATCATCAGGCATTCATATTGGAAAATAATTTTGAAAACAGATCAAAAAATGAGTTGTTTTCTATACTCGAAAAATATTCATATAAAGCGATTACACTGACCTTGACAGGGGATTATGAGAAAATATATCAGCGGTTTTTAGAACGGAATGCCAGTCCGGACAGACATCGGGGTCACGTTGTAAATGATAGTTATCCTGAAAGTAAAACGAATAGTACAGGCAAAACAATTTCGTATGATAATTTTGTATCAGGAATCATAAATAGAGGGATGGACAGTTTTGTGGCAAATGGCCCTCATATTGTTGTAGATACAACGGATTTTGATAAAATGAATAGGGAGGATTTGCTCAAAGAGATATGTGACTTAAGAGAGGTCATATTAAATGGTGCACATGAACCATTAGAAAAGGAAGATATTTGAAACAGCGATATGGAAGATGGAGAGTCATATTAGGAAGATAGTTTATTGATCAAATCAAACCGGTGATGTATGATAGTCCTATGGATATATTTTTAAAACCGATATCACTCTCAAGACATGGAAAAGAATTATATGAAAACTGACAGGCTCTATGCAATCACCGTTTATCTTCTAAATCACGGAAAGGTCCCGGCCTCCGAACTTGCAAAAAAGTTTGAGGTTTGAGCCCTGCGAACTCCCTGGCCGTGCTCATTCCTGGATTTTATATAAATCAAAACATAAGAAATAAGACTAAATATCCGCATGCGACATATCAAAGTACGAGGAGGATTAAAATTGAATCTGCTGAAATTTTTAAAAGAAGTGGACACCGCTGCTAAGAGTAAGAACCTGGAGGAACTGACCGGATTTATACATGATCTCGCAAGACTGCTGCCGGAATCTGAACGGGTCGATTTTCTGAACCGGCTAATCGGGATAAAAGAGGAAGTTTGCACAGAAAAGCTTGACAGAGACAAGGAAATCCTTCAACCATGTGAACGCATAAAGGAAAAGTTTAATAGCATCGAAGAGGAAGAACTGTGTATTGAGAGTTCTTATAATCCGCAATATAATGAATGGTATGACAGTGAGGAAGAAGAACTGATCTATTACGATCCGGACGGTGTGGGAGAGGTGATAAACGAGGCCTGTGCTTTCGTACATCGGTGTGTGGACTGGGAAGAATACAAAGTCGGATATGAAATCGCGGATATGCTTTTGAGACTGCGGATTACGATAGCCGGGGAATTTGGAGAAGAATATTTTTTAATTGGTGATCTGCCCGGTCATGGTTTATGTGAGTTTGATTATGAACGGTTCGTTATGGATGCGATGTATGCCGCATACCGGGGGAATGCATTGCCGGAGAGGGCGGACGCGTTATTCACAGTGATAATGAATTGCGGAAGGTCGGATATTACACTGGAGATGGTCATGCAGAATGCCGAGGAACTGCCGGAAGTGGATAAATTCCTGGAGCTGTGGATCGCATATTTGGGAAATAGCACTTCTCTAAAGGCGCAGAAATTTATGGCAGAAGCGCTCGGGATGATAGACCGCCCGGAACTGTTTCTGGAAAATGCCAGGAAATTCAGCGCAGGGCATCCGGCACTATATGAGCAGTATCTAATTGATAATTTGGATAAAGAAGACGGAGAGAAATTATTAGAGATCGGGAAAGAAGCGCTGGCTGCCGTAGATACAAAATACATAGTGCGCAGCCGCATTGCACTGCTTACGAGCGAGATTGCGCTTAAGTGCAAGAATAAGCCCGAAGCCGAAAACGGCTGGCTGGAAGCGTTCCGATCGGATACAAGGGTTGTAAATTATCTGCGCCTGCTTATGGAATGTGCGGATTTTTCTAAAATAAGGGATGAGGCAACGGACATATATCATGATATGTATACGAAAGTCGGTAAGAAAAGCCGTATTATGGACGGTGAGCTGAAGGAAAATCTGGCGGGTGCCGCTTCGGTCTACATGCTTGCTTTCCTTGGCGGGGAGTTTCAATATGTCAGTGATATGGCCATGCAGGTAAAAGCGTCCTTAGGATGGAGTTCCACCTTCATGAAATGCGGCTTGGCTGCGTTTTTGCTGCTCCTTATAGATGCCGAACACCTGCAGCAGGGCGGACGGGAAATGTGCAGCATCATAACAGCTGCGGTTGATTTTGATAAGGAAGAATATCAGAAAGGCACACAAAGAACAATTGATGTAAGCAGCCGGGACTGGTTTTGGCAGTGCTTCTGCCGCTGGAAAAGCACCGTTTCCGTATCGGACGTGGAAAAACAGAATATTTTAAAGTGGGTGGAAGAACTGGTTGCAAAACGGGTGGATGGCATTATGGGAAAGAGCCATCGCAACTATTATAACGAGTGTGCAGGATTCGCCGCGGCATTGGGAGAAGCCAGGGAGTCTTTAGGTGAATCGGACGGAAAGCAGAAAACACTTCTGGAGTATAAAAAGCTGTATTCCCGCCGAAGCGCGTTTCACGGAGAGCTTAGGGAATACGGAATGGCAGACCGATGAGACGCGGATGATCACATTCCTATTGACATCCTATTGACATATGTATCTGAAAGTGATATATTTACCTCAATAAGAGATAAATACATCACTTTTGGAGGCGATATTATGAAAGACAAATTAAAAAAGAATCCCAGCGGCCATGTTTACGGAAAACGGCTGATGATCATCGGGGCCGTCTGCGTGCTGGCGCTCGTCCTCTCATCCTGGTATTCGGTTGTTTTCAACGATTCCCGTTTGGTTGTTCCGATGGATTTCTCGAGCTACTCATTTCAGATAAAGGATCTTCCGATGATTCTCTCCGTTATTATTTTCGCTGTTTATGTATTCTATCTGTTCATATCGCTGTTTCTTGCGGCTGTGAGAAGAAATCAAGCGGCCAATGAAAGCAGTATAACGCGCAGGATCAATCCCAGGCTGGGATATTTAGGCTTTCTGGGCTTTCTGGGATTTTGCGGCTTTGGGACCTATCATGTGGATCAGAGCGTCTACCCCTTCGCCTTTTTTCTGTTCTTCGGTTTCTTTGGCTTTTACTATGAAGGCAAAATGTCGGGCACGTTCATGGATGAGCGTTTCCGGGAAAATGTGGTCCGCGCGCAGCTTGCGGCCTTGAAAGTTATGTGCGTGTTTACGGTATTGGCGTTTGCGGTGCTTTGCCAGGGGAGGCTTTTCGGAAACGTCCATTATACGTTGATCGCGGCGACTGTTATTCTGGCGCTTGCGCTGGCTTTGGGTTTATTCTTAAGCGAATATCTGCTGTACCGTTACGATCATGACGATCAGTATGAGGAGACTGAGGAGTAAAGCATGGGTGAATTCGAATGCAGACTGAAAAAATACCGCCAGCTGAAGGAACTGACACAGGAACAGCTGGCGGAAAAGGTCGGGGTGCGCAGGGAGACGATCATGCGTCTGGAAAAGGCACAGTATAATCCGTCCCTGAAACTGGCCGTTGATATCTCCAGAGCAGTTGGTGCACCTATTGAAGAGATTTTCATATTTGATTAAGACATCCTGGCTCAAATAAATCTGCAGCGTTTAAGAAAGGGCATAACGAATGCTATCCTACGCATCTGGATATCTGCCGGTCTCAGTGAAGAAGAAATCGGCAGTGCATTCCTCATGCAGAGGGATTCCTAATGCTGTCATAATCAGGTTTTCAATATCGAAATAAGTACAGTTCCCAAAACATTTTGTACGCTGACTGTCCAGACGGCCGAGTATCAGGGATTTATATGAATTTATAGCTTTCATATAGAGATCATCCGCTATTTGATTATAATCGGAGATGAATACTATATGGGTATATTTGGCCGCGTCATTATAACAATAATTTTTTTCTTGTATGCAGTTCCTTAAAAGAATCTCCAGATTTCCGGAATGCTGATTGGCCGTATATAATGTGTATATGCTGATTTCCCCATCCGGGCATTGAAAGCCGAGCCCATTGTATTGGCTTAACCGGATCTCGGAAGCAGCATTGTATACAACTGTATCTTTTGAATAGACAAAATTGACCGGGATCTGGTAGTCCGGCCTGCTTATGTCCGTCTGTTTTAAAACGAGCTGAAGAAAAAGGGCAATATCGAACTTCTTATTTCGATAGTTGGGATATAATTGATAAACTTCTCTTATTGCATCATTAAGAAAATCAAAATCGATTATGATAACTGCATCACATTCTGTTTTGCCTTCATAACCTTTTGGAATTGCCTGTATCTCATTATATTTTTCCTGTATTTTTATCTCAATAGAGGACCAGTCATTTTGGTCGGTAAAGTCTAATATTCCATTGATAAAATTGCAGATATACAGCTGTAGCTCGCGCAGTACGAGATTGACTTTATATCCTTCAAAGAGAAGATCCTCGAGGCTTTTGCCGTTGTGCACAATATTGGTGCGGAGGCCGATTTCCTTACTGTTCTCATCTTTGAGTGAAGTTAGATACTTGAATCGTTCACATATGTGATTATATTGCTGCCTGCTATCAGCGGAAAATGGTGCTATTTTTGTCTTGTTTTTCTGCATTTTCTGATATTCAAAGGGATTGCCTAGGTAATCGATTAAAGTCATGGCCTGCATAAATTTACCGGTTGAGGTTGGAAGGTAGAGAATATCGGAATATAGGCGGAATGCATGTTTTAAAATATTAGAAACGGCGGTACTGTTTCTGTAAATGGCGTTAAAGAGATAGTCTATGGAGGGCCGCATAAAGGCGATATCAATAGAAAGAGAGCTGCTGATTGTACGGCTGGATATATAGTTCTTGCCGGATATGAAGATGGAGGACTGCATCGCGCATGAATACAGTAGAAAACCGCAAAGATTTCCCTCAATGTATCCGGCTCTCTGAAAAAGGCCCGATGTTCCGTCAAAATTAAAATAGATATAACGAAAAATATTAGCAATCTCCTCCGTCTTATTGAGGATTCGCTTGATAAGTTCATCCTTTACACCGGGCATCATCCCAAGGGTAAATGCAGCTTGAGACGATGTGGCAGGAACTGCGATTATTGCCGCATCATAAAAAGTATTCTTTATTTCCAGAAAGCCAAAGTCCAATACGCCGCCCTGCAGAGCTTCCGTATTCAGTGAATTCTTTGGATAAACCGTTATGTTACCGGCAATGGAGTATTTTTCACTTACGTTCAGATCCTTGACAGGAACCAGCGCTACATTCATATGCGGTTCCAGATGACTATAATCATTTACGATAGAATATAGCATTGTTGTTCCCCTCCAGAAGAGACATTAAGACGGCGAATTCGGTTGGTTATGGTAACAGTATAATATGATTCACTCCTGCGGTCAATGAGATCATCCGCCGTGTCGCTGAATTAATATATGCTTGCTTTATAAACGAAACTGTGCTATATTACTTGGGAAATTTTAAATGACGGATACTTCTTTGCCACCGGGTAACGAAGTTAAGCGCCGGACTTTCTGTCGTCAGGTCCCGGAGCATGCTTGAAACAGGCTGTTTTCAGGCATGCTCCTGCAGACGGGAAGTGCCGGCGCTCTATTGTATAAAGGAGCGTTTTAGTTTGAAACAGAAAGCATATTTTAAGGAATTCGCCCGCTACACATCGCTGAACGTTCTGGGGATGATCGGGCTGTCCTGCTATATCTTGGCGGATACTTATTTCATCTCCAGAGGACTGGGAGCCAACGGTCTGACCGCGCTGAATCTGGCGATTCCGGTGTACAGTTTGATGCATGGCAGCGGATTGATGCTGGGAATGGGCGGAGCGACCAGATATACTGTTTTTAAAGGGCAGCAGGCCGACCGCGCAGCGGATACTGTCTTTACAAATACGCTGTATGCAGCGGCCGTACTGGCAGCGGCCTATGTGTTCGCGGGAATCTTCCTTACGGAACGCATCACACGGCTTGTGGGAGCGGATGCAGCGGTCTTTGACATGACGAACACATATCTACGGGTGATCCTGCTTTTTGCGCCCGCATTTATCATGAACAATGTGCTGATCTGCTTTGTCAGAAACGACGGAAATCCCAGACTGTCCATGCTTTCTATGCTGATCGGAAGCCTGTCCAATATCGTGCTGGACTATCTGTTTATCTTTCCGCTCGGCATGGGAATATTCGGCGCGGTGCTGGCCACCGGGTTTGCGCCTGTCATCAGTATGGCGGTTCTGTCGGGGCATAGGAAAAAGAAGGCGCATTTTCATCTGGCGCCGTCGAGATTACAGCCGGCGGTGATCGGATCTGTGGTTTCCCTGGGCATTCCATCCCTGATATCGGAGGTCGCCTCCGGAGCCGTGATGCTTGTATTTAATATGATTATCCTGAATATCCGGGGAAATGTGGGGGTGGCGGCATATGGGGTGATTGCGAATCTGTCCCTTGTAGTGGTTTCCATGTGTACCGGCATTGCGCAGGGAATGCAGCCGCTGGTCAGCCGCGCTTATGGGCATGGAGACGGTAAACAGATGCGGCAGATGCTCCGTTATGCGTTCACCGTGATGTTGTTTGTTTCGTTTGCTATTTATATCTGTGTATTTTTCTTAGCGGATCCGCTGGCGGGTATATTTAACAGTGAGCAGAATCAGCAGTTGCAGCAGATTGCGGTGGAGGGCTTAAGGATCTATTTCCTGGCGATTCCCTTTGTGGGGACGAATATCATTTTATCCATGTATTTTACTTCCGCAGAAAGGGCTCTGCCCGCTCAGACGATTTCCCTTTTTAGAGGGCTGATTGTGATCATTCCCGTGACGTTTCTGCTGTCCCGGCTTGCGGGGTTATACGGGGTATGGTCCGCGTTTCCGGTGACGGAGGGGATCGTATCGCTGTTAAGTTTTTTCCTTTATTTTAAATCTAAGCGTTTTCCGTTGACAATGGGAACCGCATCTGGTAAATAAATGATAGGTTATAAAATAGGGAGGTATAGATTATGTTCAGAGATATGCGCCGTAAAAAACAGCTTTTGCCACCGGAGGAGAGTCTTCTAATCTTGGAGAACGGGACGTCGGGCGTGCTTGCTGTCGCAGGAGATGACGGTTATCCGTATACAGTACCGCTAAGTTATGTGTATCATGATTCCAAGATCTACTTTCACGCTGCAAAAAGCGGCCATAAAATAGATGCCGTTAGAAATTGCAGCAAAGCGTCCTTCTGTGTGATCGGTCAGGATCAGATCGTACCGGAAAAGTATACTTCGCTTTACAGGAGCGTCGTTGCGTTTGGAAAGATACGCATATTGGAGGACGATGCGGAAAAAAGGGACGCAATTGAAAAACTGGCTGTGAGATATAATCCGGATGCGGATGCGTCTGAAATAGACGAAGCCATAAGGAAGGACTGGGAGCCCCTGTGTATGCTGGAGTTTACGATCGAACACATGACAGGCAAGGAAGGATCGGAGCTGGCTGCGGCGCGCCGGAAAGGGGCGATATGATTATAACTGACAAGCAGCAACTTTAGATTGCATTCAGCTTGGATCCGGCTGCTTTACCTGATAGCGTAAAATTGTTTTAAGCCTGCTTTGGTCTGTCCGCCCCGCGTTATTTAGATATATTTCCCGGTGGCAGTCCTGGACGCGTTCCATACCGCTGGCTTTCACAAACTCATCCATGATTTTAAAAGAAGCGGGCTCACCGTCATAAGAACCTATATGCAGGATTTCCACGCATGTACCGTCCTGCATCACGTCAAAACGGATTTCTTCATATAACGGATTCGGTTTTTTGACCTGTAAAGAATCCAGAGCGGCACATAACCGATCCTTTGTGATGAAATCCGGCTGGCGTATCATAATGGTGTAATCCAGTTTTTCTTTTATGAGTTCTGTGCCTTCACTCTGCATCCAGATCCCTTCTAAGGGATAGACAGAATAATCCGATATATCCTCTGCGCAGGCGTTGGCTGCGGATTTATAGTTCATTTTGACCGCGTAAGCCAGTGAGTATAATGCAGAAACTCTGTCTGAAAAATCCGCATTGTTCGGATTTCCCTTTCCGCTTATCATTATAAACTGCTGCTGTGGCACATTTACCAGAATAGGGGATTTTCCGACACCGTACAAGCTTTTCTCCTGTTTCTTCCATTCGTATTTCATAAGGGATACCTCCGTATAATGCACTCATTCCTGTTATATTGGTAACTGCTTATAATTATATAATATATAACCTGCCAACATAAGTCAGGTTATATATTTAGACTGGATATCCCGCAGTTTTTTCATCATCCGTTCCCGCACGTTTGACGGCGCTATGACCTCCACGCAGTCCGCAAAGGATAACAGGTAGCTGAACAGCATGTCGCTGTCAGGCAGTTCTGTCTGCACATACAGGTTTCCATGGCCGTCAGCTTCAGCCTCATCCGTGAATTCGTCGTATACGCGAAAGGCTATGCGCTCATCAAATTTGAGCTTCACTTTTACTGTTTTTTCAGGCTGGATTTGTTTCTCAATCGCAGGTAATGAAAATTCATGCGAAAAGGTCTCGGACAGTATCTCCAGATCTCTGATGCGGGTAAGCTTAAAAAAGCGGAAATTATTCTGTTCCGGACAATACCCGTACAGATACCAGTCCCTGCTTTTAAAAATCAGCTTAACGGGCTCAGCCTTTCGCGCCGAATATTGGCCGCTGCCGCTGAAATACCGAAAGGACAGGACTTTTTTATGAAAAATCGCATGTTTTACAGAATTGAACACATCCTGCCCCGGTTTATTCTGAGCCCAGCCTGAAAAATCGACTTCAATCCAGTTCGTGGCTTTTATCCGGAACAGGGCGCTAAGCTTTGTCAACAGCTCATCTGAGTCCTTGCCCTCTGCCGCGAGTATTCCCTGCAAAGCCATTAATATATGATCCCGTTCGGCTTCTGAAAACAGGGATTTTTCCAATACATAATGATCCAGTATGGAAATACCGCCGCCTTTGCCCTGCACAGCATAGACAGGAATCCCCGCGCTGCTTAGCGCATCGATGTCCCGATAAATGGTTCTTACGGATACCTCGAACTGCTCGGCGAGTTCAGGAGCCGTGGATTTTCCGTGTTCCAAAAGATAGTATAACAGTTTAAACAGTCTGCTTTCCTGCATTTCCTGACCTCATATCATAGAATGATCGAAGGTGAACCCCACATGCCCCTCTTCTAAAGAGCCAAAAGTCCTGTATGCACCCCCTGTATAGTCCTCGATTACAGAGTTCCAGAACAGTTGGGCGGGCGTATTATTTGTCCATTGGGTGACCTCCCAGCCGCCTTTGTGCATGTCAAAAATGGTAACGGCGGCGGCTTTTCCTACTCCCTTTCTGCGATATTTCTTCATGACGAAGAATTCTGCTATGCTGTGCGGATTTGCCATCCTGTGATACTCACAGCAGCTCCGCAATAAAACAAACCCCGCCAACCGGCCGTCCACTCTGATAAAATAGGGAAATCTGGTGTCCTCAGTCCAATAATGGTCAAGATACGGATATCCGTAATAACCGTGCTCATTTACATCATCATTGGAATATACTGAAAAATCGTAATTATATAGCTCCATCATCTGAATGAGAACGGACTTCTGTTCTAATAAAATTGATTCGATTTTGACTTCCATTTACGGTATATCCTCCTTGTCTGCCACAGGCGAAATTCATCGTAGTATAATATCTGCCGATAGTATACCATGTCAGCAAGCTGACATGGTCCCTCCGGGGGATGCGCAATGTGCCGTCCATAGGTATTACTGCGCTGATTGCGTAAGGTATTTGAGCCCACTTCTGACTGTCCGCACAGTCGATTATTTTAGAAGAAGCGGGCTCATCTGGTGCGGAATTTTAAGGGCAGGAAGATTTGCTGCTGGGCAATTCCAAGTGCTTTATCAATAACGCCATCGGCATTTGGCATATTACACATTCCGCTTTTGGGAAAGTCTCCATATTCAAAAATTTCACTGTGTTTTATCCATTCCATCATACAGCTTACGGTTTCTTCGAGGTCATCTCTGTCGTTTTCATCCGCTGTTGCGACTAAAAACACGCCTCCCGGAAATTTGATGATCTCATATGGATAAGTGTCATGTTCGGTAATATTGTCTTTTATAGCACGGATCAGTATATTTTTATCTCCTTCATGCCATAAGAAGCCTGCTTCGTCAAAGATCTGCTTTTGAATCAGATGAACATTTCTGACATCGATCCACTCACTGAATCCACCTGCCCCAAAAATTTCTTCAAATGTCTTTAACCCAGATGAAACAGCGCGAAATTCGGGAATCTCGATGATTCTCATATTCTGTAATTTGGTCATCTTTTTCCTCCGTCGTATAGATAATATCGTTCATGTCAACCTTAGTCAGGCTGTATATTAGTTACGGCAAATCCTCATTGTCTGTCGAGATTATATCATATTCCCCACATATTGTCTGCCTTGTTTTGCTGGCATTGTGCCTTCCATTCCATAAAGTTGTTACTGTCTGTTCACGCTGCCGATAAAGCAGCGAATGACAGGGCAGAATATGGTCCTCATAGGGATCCCTTGAAGCCCGCACAAGGAAGCGCACTGATGTGCGCGCAGGTCATCAACCTGGCGGTTGGTGACGATCTGCGCGCTTCACGGAGCGAGAGCGTGTCCCTATGAGGACCATATTCTGCCCTGTCATTCGCGGTAGGTTTACGACAGCCGTGAATAGTAACAAAAGGTTCCCAAAAAACACGTGAAATCCTTGACATTCGACCTGGTTTAAGGTATATATTCGGGAAAACAACAGGAGGGTGATGAATATGCGAATCAGTGAAGCAGCGAAAAAAACAGGACTTTCCGCAAGCAATATCCGTTTTTATGAAAAAAAGAAGTTGCTGGTTGCCGGCAGAGAACAGCAGAATGAATACAGAGACTATACGGATCAGGACATCGAATGCCTGAAGCGGATTGTAGTATTAAGAAAAGCCGGCCTTTCTATAGAAGAGATCCGTGATATCTTCGACGGAAAGGCGGACGTAAAAACAGTGCTCGGAGAACAGCAGCAAAAGCTGCAGAGCCAGCTGCAGGATCTGCAGGGATCTCTGGAGCTGTGCGCATCCCTGGAGCGCGAGGGCGATCTGCTGCATATGGACGCAGACCGGTATTTGGATTATGTGAAGGAGCAGGAAACGAAAGGCACACGTTTTGCAGAGTTTCGGGATACAGTCAGCGAATTTGCGGAATTCATTGATAACGCTACGCTCTTTCATACATTGGACCCTGTGCTGGGGAGGTACAGCTACCTGGGAAAATATCTGTGGCTGGCGGTTCTGATTGTATTTGCGATGGTGCTTGTATTTGGAGTGGCCACCCATAAATCCAGAATATCGGCTGCTCTGTTTATCGCACTTTGGTTTCTGGCGATGTTTGCCGATTATATGCGGTGGCGCCGGAGAAAACACGACTCATTTGATTGAAAAAAATCTTGAGGTAGATGCTCCGTGTAAAATGCGGTACAATAAGAGCCGGATAATAATGGGAGCATGAGGTGAAAACAGTGGAACTAAAAATCAGAGAGAATACAGAGCAGCATATGCAGGAACTAAAGCAGTGGCTTCTTGAGATCGCGGACAGCGGGCCGGAGGAGATGTCCGCCTTCTTCACCGCCCGAATCGACGGCTATGAGCAGCATATGTCCGTGTGGCAGCCTGCATATCAGCGGTTTGCACAGCTTCTTCCGGCGGATTCCAGCAGCATCCTGGATCTGGGCTGTGGAACAGGCCTGGAGTTGGATGAGATATTCAAACGTTATCCCGACGCGAAGGTGTTTGGCATCGATCTGTGCCAGGATATGCTGGACAGGCTGCAGCAAAAGCATGGCCACCGGAATCTTGAGACCGTGTGCGCGGACTACTGCCAGTATAACTTCGGATCGGAGAAATGGGATTCGGTTATTTCCTTCGAAAGCCTGCATCATTTTCTGCCGGATAGAAAACGGCAGCTCTATGGTAAAATTTATGATGCGCTGAAGAAGGGCGGTGTGTTTTTGCTGGGAGATTATATCGCATGCTGTGAAGAGGAAGAACAGCTGCTGCGGCAGGTGTATGCGGATAAACGGGAAAAATTTAAGATTCCGGACAGCCAGTTTATACATTTTGATATTCCGCTGACGCTGGAGCATGAGACCGGCCTGCTGCAGGATGCAGGTTTTGCGAGCATCACTGCAGCGGACAGCATCAACGGTGCAACCATAGTTTATGCGGTAAAATAACTACTGATGCCATATCTACCTTGCATATGTAACATATATTTGACATTTGCCAGCCACAGGTCTATAATACGCTTAAGAAGACGTAATGCAGGAGCAGCTCATGAAAAACTTGAAGATGAAGGTGGCGCGGATGGAAAAGGGCCTTTCGCAGATTGAACTTGCCGCTAAAGTGGGCGTGACCAGGCAGACCATTGGGATGATTGAGGCGGGAGACTATAATCCGACATTGAACCTGTGCATTTCCATCTGCAGAGAGCTTGATAAGACGCTGGACGATTTATTCTGGGAGGGGGCATAGGCGATGAAACGGTATCTGGATGAGAGACAGCAGCAGGAGATGAGCCGGACGGGGACGGCAGGCTTTTATGTGATGTTTTTCCTGTGTGCGGTTTCGGTCATTGTGCAGCTCGTATTTTTAGGCTCCGGCTTTGCAGATGTGGCGGGAGAAACCGCCGCACTGCTGGGCGGAGGGCTCATTTACCTGGTGTTCGGCATAAGGCACGGCCTGTTTCTCGCCGCCGGCAGACAGCCCGGCATAAAGGAGTCGGCCCTGTACAGCGTGATCCTTTCAGGAATTTTCAGTGTTCTGTTTTGCATCGCGCTGCGTGGAAAAGCAAGGCCGGGAGCAGCAGTGGAACCGTATGTGGGAATCTTTTTCCTTGGAATGACCATCCTGTGCTTTGCGGTGACCCTGATACTCGGTGTGTGTTCAAATTATATGAAAGCAAGGAGGGAAAGGCAGTATGATGAAGAAAGCGGATCATAAAAAGAGTGCGTGTGAGGAGACGGTTACAGCGATGAAGCCTGTCAGGCTGTGCAGCGCTTCCGACCGCATAGAGGCGGATATGATGATCGATATCCTGAATCAGAACAGCATTCCGGCATACCGGCAGAGCGTGGGGGGAGGCGGCATTATGGATATCTATGCCGGAAACTCCACTTTTGGAGAGGATGTGTTTGTAGATGAGGGAGATCTGGGGCGAGCGTCAGAACTGATTTCCAATATGATCGGTGAACCGTAAGACAGATACAGAAATGGATACCGAAAGGTGTCCATTTCTTTTGCATGCATTGCGTGGCTGCCAGCAAATAAAAATAACTGGAAATTTCTCCGGATACTGGTACAATGTAGTTATAAGGCCAGTAACCCCAGGAGGAGAATTCCTATGTATGAATTGTTTCAGACCGGTGAACGCAGCTATTATATCCAAAGTCCGGCAAAGATCGGCCTGTATCTCGCAGACGATAAAAATGTATACCTGATTGACAGCGGCAATGATAAGGATGCGGGCAAGAAAGTGCGCAGGATTTTGGATCAGAACGGCTGGACACTTAAGGCGGTACTCAATACTCATTCCAACGCAGATCATATTGGCGGGAACCGCTATCTGCAGCAGCAGTATCACTGCCGGATATTTGCCGGGGGAATAGAGGCGGCTTTTACGAGATATCCCGTGCTGGAACCGGCGTTCCTTTACGGAGGATACCCGTTTGCGGAGCTTAAGCATAAGTTTTTGATGGCTTCGGAGAGTGAAGTGACGGAATTTGACAGCCCTGCATTTCCGCAGGAAATTGAGGTGCTGCCGCTGCCCGGGCATTTCTTTGATATGGTTGGCTTTCGGCTTCCGGACGGAGTCATTTTTTTGGCGGACTGCCTTAGCAGTCCATCCACACTTGAAAAATATCAGTGGACCTTTCTATACGATGTAAGCGCTTATCTGAATACTCTGGATAAAGTCAGCGAGATGGAGGCTGAGCTGTTTGTTCCCTCCCATGCAGATGCAGCGGAGGATATCCGGCCTTTGTGTGCTTTAAATAAGAAGAAGGTGACGGAAAATGCCCGCCATATTGCTGAAATCTGCCGTGAGCCCCGAAGCTTTGACGAAATCCTGCAGCGGATATTTACGGATGACTGCCTTGTGATGAATTATGAGCAGTATGTACTGGTAGGCAGCACCTTACGCTCATATCTGTCATGGATGAAGGATCTGGGAGAACTGAAGGCATACTTCGTGGATAACCGTCTGATGTGGAAACGTGACTGACAGGAGACTGTACCTATGGATAAAATCGGAAAGGATCTCTTCAGGGCCATACATGAGGGAAAATGGCTGCAGATTGGCGAGCCAGTGCAATACGGCTGTTTCCCTGATCCCTGCGATACGCGGGAACAACCTGATGCTGGTAGGGGATCCGCAGCAGCTAAATCCTGTGATCACGCTGAATCCCAAGACCAATGAAGTGCTGAAGCGGATGTATTATGTGACGGATGAGTATGATTATATAAAAAATTCCATTTATAAGACCTATCTGGCCTGCGATTCGGTGAGTGATGAAGTGCTTCTAAGCCACCATTACCGGTGCCACAAAAAGATCATAGAGTTTAATAACCAGAAATACTACCACGGAAGGCTGAAGATTGACAGCTGTACAGAGTCCGATGCACCGCTGGAATACCGCAAGATCCTTCCGTCTTCCACCGCCCTGCGCAATACTTCACCCGCTGAGGCCGAGGAGATTGTGAACTATGTCAGCAGCCATCCGGATAAGAAGATCGGCATCATTACGCCCTTTGCCAACCAAAAGGAATGCATTCGGGAAATGCTGGAGTATCATCAGCTGCAGAATGTACCCTGCGGGACCGTACATGCCTTTCAGGGGGAGGAGAAGGATGTCATACTGTTCTCACTGGCTGTGACGGACAAAACCGGAGAAGGGACCTACGGCTGGCTGAAAAATAATAAAGAACTGATCAATGTGGCCACATCCAGAGCCAGGGAAAAGCTGATCATCCTGGCGGACGACAAAAATATGCAGCGTCTGCATGGGATGAAGCCGGAGGAAGAGGACGACCTCTATGAACTGCTCCAATATGTAAAGCATAACGGTGAGACCACCGTGACTCCCAGAAACAGCAGCTCCCGGGCATTGGGCATCAAGCCCTACAGCACAAAAACAGAAGAGGCCTTCCTGGAGAATTTAAATCATGCGCTGGACAATGTGTTAAACGGGGAAGGCCGCTGTTCGATTAAGAAGGAAGTGCCGATCAAACAGGTTTTTGAGGACAATGTGCCGAATCTGGACCTGTTTTATACCGGTCAGTTTGATTTCGTAGTATATCAGAGAAATTATGCAAAACAGGAGATCCCCATTCTGGCCATCGAACTGGATGGGAAGGAACATCAGGAGGACTGGGTTGTGAGGCAGCGGGATGAGAAAAAGCAGCAGATCTGCCGCATACACAATTTTGAGCTGATCCGCATCGATAACACCTATGCCAGGCGGTACCAGCATATAAAGGATATATTGATCGATTACTTTAAAAAGGTTAATGGCAGATAACAAATTAAGGAGGAAATAGATTGAAAAAATTAAGTATGATTCTGGCGGCTCTGCTGTTAGCCGCATCCCTTACAGCATGCGGCGCCGGGACAGGGAAATCCGCGGATATGCAGGTTCGTGAGAGCGAGCTTACAAAGGAAGAACAGCGGATACTGGAGCTTTTCGGCATTTCGGATATCGGGCATATATTCGATTATCAGATAAACAGCCAGATAAAGGCGATGAGCATTAACCTCTATGTGCTGAAGGAGGATCTGACCTGGGAGAATTACGGAGGCATGTCCGGAGAGGCGGCAAACTCCCAGGGAAGGATCGCGATAAGTCTGGAAGAAAATGTCCGGCTGGCACTTCAGGATGAGAGCGGGATTCAGGCCGTGACGATCGATCTTGGAGATATTGACGCCTGGAAAGAGAGCACGGCTAAAGCGGCTTCATGGCTTACGGAAAGTACAATTACTGACGGAGAGGAGATCCCGCTGGCCGTTCTGATTGAGACAAGTTCCAATGAGATACGCACCTATGGGACGGAGGCTTATTTTGAGCCGGAACGGCTGGGCGGGCACGAACTGGTGGCGGCGGTTACACTCACCTTTACGGAAACTCCGGTCCAATAGGGGGAACACGGATGTGTGTTCAAGTAATCCGCTTTCGGCGGATGATAGAAGAGAGGAGCAGGAAGAAGGAATGAGAAAAACATTTTCAGCCAGTCTGTGTTACAAAGGCGCGCACGGAGGCGGCATCAGAGTGGACGAAAACGGGATCCTCTACAGATGCCAGAAAGCTGTGTTGCCGCAGGAGTTAAAAAGAATCGCAATCCGTTATGCGGATATCAAAAGCGTGAACCGGTGTCGTTCGCTTAGGATGTTCCCCGCAGTGAAAATTGGTTTGAAAGATGGGAGACAATACAAATTCATCATATTCGGCCGGGAACACTTCATGAGGTGTCTGAAAGAGGTTTAATATAGAAGGCTGCTGGCGGAGCGGATTTCAGATTCAATCAGCTGGCGCAGCAATCCGGTCACATCCCGTATCACATCCTGGTTGAGACTGCTTAGGGCTGCTTTATAGAGACCGTTTTTTACTGCCTTCCAGCCGAGAATATGTTCTGCGCTGAAGAGGGGAGAGCCGCAGCCGCCTGATGTGGCATTCAGATAATGCTGATACAGACAGCGGTTGCTGATCAGAGCATCCACATAGCCTGCGTACAGGATGGCCTGCTCACGGTTCGTTCCCTCACATTCCCGGATCTGTGTCAAAAGCTTTTCCAAGAGTGACGGATGGGAGGAGAGGATTTCGCATGCCTGCTGTAAAACACAGGCTTGTGGCGGCGGAGGCGGAGTGTTTTGTTCTGTGCGTAATATGCGGCTGATGTCAAAGGCCCCGGTGAGGAGATCCCTGCAGGAGATCTCCTGATTTTTTTTATTATAGGTCGGATCGTGGCACAGGAGCGTCTGCGACTGTGATTTTTGCGCAATGAAATAATGCGGGCCGTGGTGTATTCCGTACAGCTGGTTCCATGGAATGGCATAGGCATCCATCCCAACCACAAAGTATTCTCCGTCGGATATGGAAGAGAGGCTTTCTCCGGCGTCCAAAGGTGAAGCACAGTCCAGCATCGTGAGTTTTGCTCCCAGCGCATCCAGCTCGGTGAGCATGCGTTTTGATAAAAACACTCTTCGGTCCCTGTCGTATTTAAAATCCGTTTCAGACCAGAGTTTCGCGAAGGAAAGCGTGTAATCCACCCCAAGCTCACCGGCAACGCTGGCAATACAGCTGTAATAGCAGTTCAGCCCCATAAAGTTGATCAGATTCATAATTCACCTCCACTGATCATGTCACCAACCGCAGGTTGATGACCTACGCACGCGTCAGCGTGCTTCTACAGATCGCGGTTGATGTTTTTGCCCGTAGCAGTTTTGCTGAACCGGTTCATTAAACGGATCTGCTGCGGCTGTTTATAATCGGAAAGGTGTGACCTCAAGAAAGCGCGTATATCCTCCTCCTGAACCGACGCAGCGGCGGGGATCACATCGGCGCATACGGTTTCACTGCCGTTAGGGCCTGGAAGTTTGTATACCCTGCAGTCTAAGGCCAGCCCGCTGTTTAGGATACAGGCCTCAACTTCTTCCGGATAGACGTTAAATCCTCTGACTATGATGATATTTTTTTTGCGGCCGCAGATATATAGGTAACCGTCTTCATCGAGATAACCGATATCGCCGGTATACAGATACCCGTTTTTGACGACCTGGCGCGTTTCTTCTTCTTTTCCCAGATATCCCAGCATGATATTGGGGCCTGATACGATGATTTCCCCCACGGTATGGGGCGTATCCGTAACCGTGCCGTCCGCCTCAATCAGAATCTTTTCCTCATTGATAGCAGTTCCGACCGAAGCAGATTTTTCTGCCGGAAGTCTTTTGTAAGGTTTGGCGATCAGCGGAGAGGCCTCTGTCATGCCGTAGCCGGGCCAGAATTCGATACCGGGATATGCCTCTGACAGCCGGGCAAAAAGCTCATGAGACACTTTGCTTCCGCCAAAGCCCAGGTATTTAAGGCAACTGATATCATAGGGAACGGGCCGTCCGGCCAGCTGGTCCATGAGTATTGCGGTGGAAGCACCGCCCTCATAGTGTGTGATCCGGTGTGCTTCCACTGCGCGGTAAAGCAGATCGAGCGTAAACCCGTCCTTTAGCAGGACAACCGGAAATGCCATGTAAATACAGGCGGCCAGAATCATTATGCCATATGCCGTGAAAAACGGTGTGGCGATTACATAACGGATGTGCTGCCCGGCATATTTCTCAAAATCCATCTTATCCAGATAGGAGAGGATGCAGGAATCCAGATTCCGTTCCGACAGCTGTACGATCTTGGCATTGCCGGTGGTGCCCGATGTACAGAGCAGGACTGCAGGCTGATCCGCGCCGGTATCCGGCGGCGGATCAATATTTCGGCAGGTACAGGAGGGCAGATTTTCCATATAAATTACAGATATCCGCCCGGAAGTGCATTCGCTGATCTGTTCAAAGAGCGGCTGAAATTTAAGGGAGGTGATTACGGCGGATACGGATGCCTGATTAAGCAGCCCCTCTACCTCATATCCGGTCAGACGGTAATTGAGCGGAAACACAGCCCGGCCGGACATCAGTACTCCATAAAAGGCGGCGATATAATCCGCATCGTCAGGCAGAAAAACTGCCGCGCTGCCCTGTGAAAATTTTTGCAGCTGCTGTTGCAGCGCAGCGGCCTTCTGACAGAGCATCCGGTAGGAGACGGTTTCTTCTCCGTCCATGATGCTGATGCGGTTGTCATTTGTACGGTTCAATAAAAGTTGTCTGATCATTGGATATCACCGCGCTCCTTTAGCCTGCTTTCTACCAGTTCGATGAGACGGCCCACTAATAGGCAGCTTTCCATCTCCATAATGGAAAAACGGATCTGGTATTCCGTCTCAATTTCCATAAGCAGCCGGACAAATGCCAGAGAGTCGAGGCACAGATCCGAATACAGGTTGGTGTCATCCGTTACAGGATCTGCGGCCGGCTTTATTCTTGTAATGATCTGTTCAATGGTATCACGTACCGCCATAAACTGTCCCCCTTGATCTTATTCTATAAAGAGTCCTCCGCTGACAGAAATCTGTGTTGACTGTTCGGAAGCGCTCCCCATACCGATCCAGCCGGCTATAATGGCAATCAATGTCCCTGCGGGGATATTCACATCTAATCCGGTTACCGAACCTCTGCGCAGGCTGTATTTGGGCAGTTCAGTTCCGCCCACATACGGCTCCATATAGGTCATGGTCTCAGGAAGAACGGTATATTCGAGGCTGCTGCCGTCGGAAACGGCAAGACATACAAACGGACGCATCGAAATGCCTTCCTCAAGATACAGTGGGCTTCTGGTAGCGATTAAGGCATAGATGTTTCTCACGGTTCCGTCGTAAGGAAGTATAAAGGAGCTTCCGTAAGAGTTCTGCTCGCGGATAGTAATGGTGCCGGATTCCCATTCGCCCGGCTGAAACTGTATGGAATAGGAACTGTCGCCGCCAAAGCCTACGAACGCCACCGTTTCCGGATTGCCCTGCGCATCGGTTGAAATGGTTGCGCCGGAGCTCCAAACATTGGATAAGGAAAACGGAATTGTGGCAGCGATCGGTCCCTGCTCCCCCTGCGGCCCCTGTTCCCCTGGAAATCCCTGCGGTCCCTGTTCACCTGGGAAACCCTGCGGTCCCTGCTCCCCCGGAAAACCCTGCGGCCCCCGTTCTCCTGGAAAACCCTGCGGCCCCCGTTCTCCCGGAAGGCCCTGTGGCCCCTGTTCCCCCGGAAGGCCCTGTGGCCCCTGTTCGCCCTGCGGACCGGCAGGCCCTCGCTCGCCCTGCGGACCTGGAGGGCCTGCCGGTCCCGGACAGCACGGCGGGCAGCAGGGACGGCAGGATGGCCCGCCGTTATGACAGAAGGACTGTTCCTGAAGATCCTCTGCGGCATCCAGATCTGACGGATAGCCGTCCTGACAGATGTCCTTTTTACGATGTTTAAACATGTAATACCTCCTCTTTTTTTAGTATGGCTGCGGTTATATCGCAGGCCGTTTTATTGTAACAGTACTATGAAAGCCCCATAATACTTTATGTCAACACAGGTGAATCAGTGACTCATTTGACAGTTTATGCCGCCTGCCGCCGGTTAATGACCAATGTATCGGCGTGGCCTATTGCCAAGGCCTGTCAAATGCGGGGGAACTTTACGGGCTGCAGACAGCAACGCAGCGGATGCCGAAAGACACATAAAATTAAGATAATATAATCTGTCAAATTCTATTGTGATATGATAGAATATACATAATTATTTTATTCAGACATTTAGAATGGAGGCGTTGCCGATGAGAATACTTATCTTAGGTGCAAGCGGTTATGCGGGGGCTTGTATAAAAGAGAATCTGGAGAAAGGCAATTCTTCCGTGTTCGGTACATACAGGACAAACAAAGCCGGTTATGAACGGGATAAAACCATGCTGTATTACTCGCTTGATGATAGACAACGGCTGGCGCATATTTTGCAGGAACTGTCTCCCGATGTCATTATTTCCTGCCTGACCGGAGAGTTCGGATTGCAGCTGGAAGCCCACCGGATGGCGGCGGAGTTTTTAAATGCCAATGGCGGACGGATGATCTATCTGTCCACATCCAATGTATTTGACGGTGCGCTGGATGCGGTGCATTATGAAACGGATCAACCGTCGGCAGAGAGCGGCTATGGCAAATTTAAGATGCAGTGTGAAGAATTGCTGCAAAGTGTGCTGGGAGAAAGCTGCGTGATAATCCGTATCCCGGAGATCTGGGGAAGCAATTGCCCAAGACTTATCAAACTGGTGGAGAGCGTACAAAACAGTGTGCCAATACATACCTATAAGAATTTATATGTGAATTATACAACAAATCTGCGGATCGCTGAATGGATATCCTGTATACTGAATCAGGGGCTGAAAGGTGTGTTTCATGCCGGCACTGACGATATATATGAATACGCGGCATTTCATGAGGAGCTGATCAATGCCCTGCATTTGGGGACGCCCGTATTTGAAACGGTCATGTGTGAAACTCCTCTGTATCAGGCAGTGCTGCCGGGCAGAGATGAGATCCCTGCATCCTGCCGGTTTCGCGTGCAGGACGTAATTCGGGATCTGGCAGAAGATTGGCGAACACAGATAAAAACAGAAAGCACAGCGGGGACTGGCTGGCAGCTACAGGAGGAAAACAGTTGAAAGAAGACATTGAAAAAGTAAAGAAGTATTATGATGACGGCCCGCAAACAGAGTGGGACAGACTCGATCAGCATCCGTTCGAGTTTATACTCACCACCTATATGATGGATAAATACATAAGGCCGGGGGACCGTGTGCTGGATATCGGGGGAGGTCCAGGCAGATATTCTGTATACTATGCGCAGAAGGGCTGCGAAGTCACCCTGGTGGATCTCTCGGAAGGCAACATAGAATTTGCCAAAAAGATGGCGCAGGAAAAACAGGTCCCGCTTCAGGCTGTCGCAAAGAACTGCCTGGAACTAGAACAGCTGGATCTGGGAGAGTATGACCATGTATTTTTGATGGGCCCGCTCTATCATTTGGGTGAAGAGAAGGAGAGAGAGCTGGCGGTAAAGCTGGCATTGGAGAAACTGAAGGCTGGGGGCAATCTCTACTGTTCTTTTATCATGAATTTTGCCGGAATTATATTCGATATGAAGAATGGGCCGGGATGCCTGGAAGAAGATATAAAAAATGAGTTTTTTGGGAAGGTTCTGGATTCCATTGTCACAGGGACAGAGTATGCAGGCCCCGCATTCGCGCCGGTCTGCTTTATCAGCCCGCGGCAGATCGTACCGTTTATGAGCCGTTTTGCACTGGATCAGCTGCATCTCTTCGGCCAGGAGGGAATCCTTTCCCCCAATGAAAATCAGATATTGGGGTTTCCGCAGGCGGAGATCGATCTGTGGGTGGAAACCGCCAAAAAGTTTCTGGAGATACCGGAGCTTTTGACATATTCCGAGCATGCGATGTATATCGGGCGCAAGAGATAGGCGGGGAGGTAAAGAGCGGTGACGAAAGACAAAACCGGGCGGATACTTGCTGCCCTGGATCAGACTTACGGAATAACCAAGGAGGGTTTTGTGCACAGCCAGGACTGGCAGCTGCTTTTAGCCATCATGTTAAGCGCGCAGAGCACAGATAAGCAGGTGGATGAGACGCTGCCCTCCCTGTGGGAAAAATTCCCCACAGCGGAGTCTGTCGCAGAGGCTCCGTTAGAAGAGATTGAACAGGCGATCCGTTCCGTCGGCCTCTATAAAAACAAGGCAAAGAACATGAAAAAGTGCTGTGCGCAGATAATCGTAGAGCATGACGGAAAGGTACCGGTTACTATGGAAGAGCTGCTGACCCTGGCGGGAGTGGGAAGAAAAACAGCCACTCTGTTTCTGGCGGATGCCTACGGCATCCCCGGTGTGACCGTGGATACACATGTGTTCCGCATATCACGAAGGATCGGATGGGCAAAGGGCAATAATCCGGTTAAGGTCGAACAGGAGCTGATGAAGGCGCTTCCCAAAGAGCACTGGAACAGGATTAATTTTCAGCTGATTTACCACGGGAGAACGGTGTGCACGGCCAGAAAATGCCACTGCGAAAACTGTGTGCTGGAAGCCTGGTGTGAGAAGCATCTGTAGGAGAACGACAAAAGTTTCAGCGTAAGTACGGGATAAAGCGCCAGTTCACTGAAGTGTACATAGGCCACCAGCTTTCGGTTGGTGACATGAAACTGCGAAGGAGGGAAGAGATCCCATGGATTACAGATATATAATTTTTGATGTGGATGATACGCTGCTGGATTATCGGCGTGCGGAGTCGGATGCGTTGAAGAAGGTACTGGATGCTTGTGGCATATCGGATGGGGAACGGCTGGCTGAGGAATTTGCGGCCATCTGCCTCATGGAATGGAGCCGTTACAAGATGGACGAAACGGCTGACAGCGAGGTGCAGCAGGATTATCACAAACGTTATTACGAATATTCCGTCAAGCGGTTTGAGGTGCTGAAAGAACGGATCAGCACGGCTATGACGGCGGAGGAGATGAGCCGCCGGTATCTGGACGCGTTTGCTTTGGAAAGGGGAGTTCTGCCTCACGTGCGTCAGGTCCTAAGGATGCTGGCGCGCAGCCACAGGCTGTTTGTAGCCACAAATGGGCTGGCCTTAGTGCAGCGGTCCCGGCTGAAGAGAATTCAGAGCTATTTTTCACACATATATATATCAGAGGAAATGGGGATGATTAAGCCGGAACGGGCTTTTTTTACCAGAATTTTAAACGAGCAGGGAATAGAAAATGCGGAAGAATGCCTGATGGTCGGAGATTCGCTGACCTCGGATATTGCGGGGGCAGCTTCTGCCGGCATGCATACATGCTGGTTTAATCCGAATCACAAGCAGGCATCTGCACAGACTGTACCGGACTATGAGATAGCAGATCTTAGGAAACTGCTGGATTTGCTGTCAGCGGAGTCATAAAGGCAGAGACAGAAGCTCGATCGGCAGTGAAACGGCAAATAGGCCGTAAGGAGGAATGACGGATGTATCTAACAGGGAATGACATCAGACAGGAAGAAAAGTTTAATCTGGGTTGGTTTTTCTATCATGGGGAATCGGCTCCGGAACAGCCTGGCAGCTTAAACCTTAACGGTTACCAAGGTGTAAAACTGCCTCATGACTGGAGCCTGGACTATCCGTTTCGTGAGACGGCAGAATCCTGCGGATCAGGCGGATATGTGGAAACCGGGATCGGATGGTATAAAAAGCTGTTTGCGGTTAAAGAGGAAGCTCTACAAAACCGCCGCGTTTATATAAGCTTTGAGGGCGCGTATATGCGGGCCTGCGTGTGGTTGAACGGGGAATATCTGGGAGAGCATATCTATGGATATACGCCTTTTGAATGGGATGTTACGGAGCTGTTAGAGGGCGGAGCGGATGCGGTGAATGTGCTGGATGTGCGCATCGACAATTCGGCACAGCCGAATTCCCGTTGGTATTCCGGTTCCGGCATCACCAGGAATGTATGGATCAGGAGCGTGGGTGAGACCCATGTGAAAACGAATGGCATATATGTCCGTCAGGAAAAGGTGACCAAAACAGAAGCAATTCTTTCTATAGAAACGGATATAACGGCCGGCAGCCCGGTAAAGATAGAGCATACAATCCTCTGTCCGGACGGCAGTGCAGCAGCGGTTTGTGTCTGTGAAGAGGTGAAGGGGCACGGTGATGCAAAGGCAATTGTATCCGGGCCGAAGTTATGGTCGCCGGATGAACCGGCTCTTTACTGCGTGATCACCAGGCTGTACGATGGCACAGGAAACATGCTGGATGAGGTGCGGACGAGAATCGGTCTGCGTCAGGCTGTATTTGACTGCGATAAAGGGTTTCTGCTAAACGGAGAGCCGGTCAAGATAAATGGCGTATGCCTGCATCACGACGGAGGATGCGTGGGTGCGGCGGTGCCGCGCCAGATTTGGAAACGCCGTCTGGAGAGATTAAAGGCTATGGGGGCAAACGGTATCCGAATGTCCCATAATCCGCCGGATCCCGGCCTGCTGGATCTGTGTGACGAGCTCGGATTTCTGGTTATGGACGAGTCCTTTGACGAGTGGCGCATCCTGAAGGGGAAAGAGCTGGGCAGCAATACACATGAGAGCAGGGGGTATTCCGAATGGTTCGAGCGCTGTCATGAGGAGGACCTGGAGGCCATGCTTCGCCGGGACCGCAATCATCCCTGCATAGTGATCTGGAGCATCGGCAATGAAGTCCCGGATCAGACCGATCCGAACGGGCATCTGACCGCGCGGCATTTGAAAGAAATCTGCCGGCGTCTGGCCCCGGACCGCCCTGTAACCGCGGCAAATGACCAGATCTGTGCGGAACCGAGAGCTGCGAGGCAGGAATTTTTAGATGAGCTGGATGTGGTCGGCTATAACTATGTGGACCGATGGCGGACCAGAGCGGAAAATTTCTATGATGATGACAAACGGGCTGACCCGAAGCGGTGTATGATCGGCACCGAGCACCGCAGCTGTGGGGATGTGAGGGATGAGTATCCTCTGCCGGGAGAGATGGGCTGGTGGCGGCAGCCGTATTACAGCATGCCGGTCACTGTGGGAAAACTCCTGAAATTTACGATGACCCATGATTATGTGGCAGGTGACTTCATGTGGACCGGAATCGACTACCTGGGAGAGGCACAGTGGCCCAACCGATCCTCCAGCGCAGGAACCATGGATACCTGCGGCTTTGAAAAATACGGATATTATTTTTATCAGAGCATCTGGCAGAGAAAGGATGCGATGGCGCATCTGATTCCACATTGGAACCTGGATGTGCCGGAGGGAAGTATTGTGCCGGTGCTGGGCTTTACCAACTGTGAAAGCGCGGAATTGATTCTGAACGGGAAATCCTACGGCAGAAAAGCAGGTACCTATCCGTCCTATGGGATGACGCAGAGGTACGGCCACTTTGACCGGGAGCTGATTGCTGTCAATACGGATGATATGTTCCTTAGCTGGGATATGCCGTATGAGCCTGGCTGCATTGAGCTGATCGGTTACAGGCAGGGCGCGGAGGTATGCAGGCATACTGTACATACCGCGGGGGAGCCCTATGCGCTGAAGGCTTCTGTTTATCAGAAGCATGCCGCGGCGGATGGCCTGGATGTGGGGCAGATCGAGGTGGAAGTGGTGGATGCCCGGGGGTTCTGGTGCCCCCAGGCGGACTGCGAGATACTGTTTGAAGCGGACGGGCCGGCGGAGGTGATCGGAGTGGATAACGGCAGGCCGGACAGCCATGAAAGCCTGCGGTCCGACCGTATCCGTGCCTTCCACGGGCGCGCATTTACCGTGATCCGCTCCAGCGGTGAAGCCGGCAGATGTACAGTGAAAATGAATGCGGCGGGGCTTCAGAGCGACAGTGTGGAAATTATATTTGAGTGATGTATCCGGTTGAAACGTTATTCAAAGTTAAATTCCTCTTCCCAGTCGAAGAAGGCGGAGGATTCGATGCTGTCCGGCCAATGGCGGCACCAGATGGGAACTGAGGGCCGGTCTGGCCTGTCAAGGCTTGGTGTATAGGGTTTGATATCAAGCACGGGGGTGTGATCATCCGCATCGGTATAGGCAATTCGGATGATGCCGTTTTCGTGATCGATGTCAATTACTTCTGAAGTGGTCAGCGCGATGGGATTGGGACGCAGCGGGGATCTGGTAGCGAAGATTCCCATAGCGTCCGGGCCGTGTTTATAGGGCTTTTGAGCCTGCAGCAGGGAGCGGGACAGCTCATCGTCAAAGCCGCTGAACCACCAGATGACTTGGATGTGGCTGAACCCTTCCAGCGCCAACAGAGCCGGGACAAACTTCTCCTGTATCTTTATGCAGCATCCTTCCTCACTGTTTTGGATCACTCCGATGGGATTTACTTTCATTTCTGTCATAAATTATTTCCTCCATTTCGATTTAGTAAATGGAGTATAAACCCTCACATCATGTGAGAGTCAAGGGAATCTGCAGTTCCACCAGATAACGGGCAGGATCGTCTTCATTCCACGGTCCTCTGTGTACGATCTGCCGGTCCGGCCCGGACATCCTGTAACGGCTGTTTTGCTGGAGCCATCCGGCAAAAGCCGCATAGGAACCGGCAATATTGGAAAATGGGCCATATGCCATGGTGCTGGCCATAACCGGCACCGCCTCAATCGTGCGGTATAGGAATTGCCCTGCATTTGTTCCAGCATGTTTGACCGGCACACACAGCTCCACATCCACATCACGCTCTCTGTAATCAGGATCATGATAAACCGAAAACACGCAGTCCGTGATCTGCACCGGATGTTCGGAAATAAAAGAAGAGAGTTCTTTCCACAACTCGCCTTCAGCATAATAATCGGGTATGGTTCTGCGAAGGGTGAGTGCCTGGCAGGCAGGTATGGATTTCATGAGAATTTGACAGTGCATTTCGTCCTTACTGCCGGCTTTCACAGCTTTCCTTGCAATTTCTATCTTGCGCAGTTTTTCCCGGTCCTCCTGTATCCGCTTAAGAATCTCGGCAGATTTACGGTCGAGCTCTTCTTCGGTCAGGCCGCTGAATTCGTTGTTAAGTATTGCTGCGATTTCTGAAACTTGAAAACCGCTGTCTCTAAGATAGATGATTCTGTTCAGCACGGGTATCTGCTCTGCGGAGTACATCCGGTAGCCGGTCCAGGGATCCGTTTTAGCGGGTGTCAGCAGCCCCGTTTCATCATAATATCGGAGCATACGGATCGAAACTTGTGTCAATTTAGAAAATTCACCGATTTTAAACATTGTGTCACCGCCTTTTCTACATTATAAAGGATATGACGCATTTATTTCAACCTGAAACAGAGCGGATTAGTTCATCACTGTAAACAAGAGATAAATTGCTGATCAGTCTTAGGAGAATATAAGGAGATTATAAAAAAATGGAGATAAATGTACAGGACTTTTCAGGAAAGTTTGAAGTGCGACGGCTTCAGGAAAAGGATATTGAAGAGATTCACGAATTGTGTTTGGGAAATCCGGTTTACTATGAACATATGAAATCCCCGGTTTCAGCAGACAGTATCCGTGAGGATATGAAGGCACTGCCGCCTGGAGTTGAATGGGAGGATAAATTCTATATTGGCCACTATCAGGACGGTAAGCTGGTTGCTGTTACGGATCTGATCCTGGGTTATCCGGACCTCCAGACGGCCTGGATCGGATTCTTTATGATGAATCGGAAGCTGCAGGGAAGAGGAATCGGTTCCGGCATTGTTGCGGATATGCTGAACTATATCAAATCAGCCGGATTTATGTATGCGGGCCTGGGATATGTCAAAGGAAACAATCAGAGCGGCAGCTTCTGGCGTAAGAACGGATTCGTGCCGACAGGCGCAGAGAGGGAAAACGGGGATTATACAGTTGTTGTGATGCGGCGCGAACTCTGACTTGAGGTTGAATGAGCAGGGGGAGGGATTAAGATGAAATGGAATTGCAGTATTTATCCTGACAAAGGAATTTTAAAAGCAGCAGCTTCCTATGACAGGGAAGAGCTGTCAGAGCAGCATTTTTTATTAAACCGTGATTTTGTCATACATGAGATCCGATGCGATGGCACCAAAGTTGTTCCTGAGATAACTCTGGTTAAGATGAACGGATGGTATATGGAATATTGTGTACAGAAGGTGGCGGTTCCGGGAAACTTTAAAAATCTGGAGATATCCTATACCGGCCGCTTATCGGGAAATACCGGGGCATTCCCTTATGTCCGGGAGCAGATCACAACTGAATTTACCTTCATACGCTGGGAGACATTCCCCTATCCGTTTTTTTGTGCGAACGATAAAGATGAGATCTTTGGAAAACTGCCGGTCCGGGGGAAGGGCTGCATTACCGTAACTGTCCCCGACGGTTATGAGGTGATCGCTACGGAGAGACTGAAGAGCCGGATTGTTCAGGCAGACATCGTGCAGTTTGCTTATGAAGGAAGCCTTGCTGTCAATAACTTTAATTGTTCAATTGCCCCCTATAAGAAGGTGACTACTACTGTCGGAACCTTTTTCCTGCTCAATGACTGCCTGAACATTGATGTTGAAGATATTATGAAAAAGTCTCATGAGTTTATGAACAGCCATTTCGGCGTGCGCAATATAGCCACAGATACTGTGTATGCGGCTATTCCGGAGAATTTTGGAAACTTTGCATCCGCTGATGCAGGAGTTGTATATGTGCAGGAATCCACATTTGCATCTGCGCGGGCGATGGGTATGATCATCCATGAGTTTATTCATCTGGGGTGGAATGCAAAGGCAGAAGGCATTGTGCAGCGGATGAGATTTTTTGATGAGGCGTTTACCTGTTACTTCCAGATGAGAGTCATGGAAGTTCTGACCGGCGATAACGATCCGGTGCATGATTACATCAACAGCTACAGGCAGCAGATGAACAGCGGAAAGTATGAACTGGTTCCGATTAGTGAATTTGGGAAATATGAATATGGGGATCTAAATTACACAATCGGCCCGGTTTTTCTTTATGAGCTGTGCAGTTTTATCGGCGAAGCCCGGTTTGATAAAATTACTGAAGTGTTCTTAAGGAAATATAAGGACATTCCTGTCAGTCTGGAAACGTTTTGCGATGAGTATGCAGAGGGAGTGGATGCATGCTGCAGGGATGCGCTTAAGGAGTTCTTTAATAAGTGGCTGTATCTTACTGACGAATGCGGTAAATTTCTCAATAGGAAGGATTGACGGGAGAAAACGGTATTATTTATATTCAGTGGACTGATTTAGTGCCTCCAGAGCATAGCTATATACATTTGGAGAGTAAATATATTTATAGACAGTTGAATTACAATATTCGTTATCCCTTATCAGAGAGTATTCTCCCTCACCGCGATCCGCTGCTGTTGAAGGCCGAAAAGCATAACCGGAAATATTTATATTTTTATGAGACGTAACATTGCTTATCCAAGTAAAAGATGAAGAGTACAGAAAGGAAATAATGACCTCATCTACATCTATGCTGTCTTCTTCCCAGGTATGCATATAGTATATTGGTGCATCCATATAAGTATTTATATTGTTTTTAACAGTATTAGCCCACCAATTTTGCTGTATTTCAGAGTATAATTTTTCATAAAGTTCAGATGCAGGTGTTAATGTAACTTCTTTATTTCCCCTGCAAATGAGTATGGTATCCGGCTTGGTGAGTGATGCTTCGGGATATTTGGATAGGGTTTCTGGTTTTGGACCTGCCTGGGCTGACCTGCCGCAACCACAGGTTAGGGTTAGAATGATCAGACACATTATACTGCCTGCAATTTGTTTCCTGATTATTGCTTTTATTTTATTCTGCCCCATAGAAGACCTCATTTCTATAGATATCAACAGGAAGTATTTGCTTATATTTTAGCATGTATTATATATACATTCAATAAGAGTATAGTAATAAAGCAATGAACCCTGCTAAAAAAAGTCATTTATATTATTCAGTATCAAACGTTTAGAGACGGGCATATTATATTGCAATAGCATATGTATATAAAAATGCTTGTATTTTGCTTTTTAATGTAGTACAATTAAAACACAAGGAAAGGAGTGATTTTATGGCACAGATTAGCTTGCGTGTTGATGATGATGTGAAGCGCGGCGCTGAGCAAACCTTTGATGATATTGGCTTGAGTATGTCAACTGCAATCAACATCTTTTTGAAAAAGGTTGCCAGAGAGCGGCGCATACCCTTTGAATTGTCTGCAGATCCATTCTATTCCGAAAGCAATGTACGTTATCTGGAAAAAAAAATGGAGGACTACAAGGCAGGGCGGCTTAATTTAATCGAACATGGACTGATAGAGGAATAACAATGCAGATAAGAGTTATACAATGGGATTTTGACGCATGGGAAGATTATTTGTATTGGCAAGGACAAGACAAAAAGATACTGAAGCGGATCAATCAGCTTGTAAAGGACATATGCCGAAATCCGTTTGAAGGGATAGGAAAGCCGGAGCCGTTGAAAGGCAACTTGACTGGCTTTTGGAGCCGCCGTGTGGATGAAGAACATAGGCTTGTCTATGCGGTTGAGGATGTGCGGTGGTGGTTATCTCATGCCGGGGACATTATGACGATTAGAGGACGGGAAACCGCCCTCTTTTCTTTACTAAGTGATAATTTTTGTCGTAGGCTTGATATAAGGGTGGTGGAGATTAGGACGAAAAGTTTTTGCTCTTTATATCAACTTTAGCTAAATCGGTTGATGTATTCGAACGAAATAAATATAATAATAGTACGAAGAAAGGAAGTGGTTATATGTCAATTTCTGCAACTGAATTAAAGAACAATTTAGGTAAATATCTGGTTTTATCAGCAACAGAAGATATTTTAATTACAAAGAATGGTAAAGTCGTAGCAAAACTGACCAATCCATATCAGGACAGGGTAGAAGTTGCAAAATCTTTGTTTGGTATCCTACCAAAGGACACAGACGAGGAGAATAGGAGGGCTCTATGTGCGATGTAACAATACGCGTGATGACAATCGACGATTATGACCATATTTATGATTTATGGATACATACGCCGGGAATGGGACTGAATAATCTGGATGATTCCAGAGATGGCATTGCGAGATATCTTAAGCGGAATCCCACTACCTGTTTTGTGGCTTTGCAGGGCGGCAAAATTGTAGGGGTAATCTTAAGCGGCCATGACGGGCGGAGAGGGTATATCCATCATACAGCGGTTGCTGTACAGGCGAGGCGGAAGGGAATAGCGGCCGGGCTTGTGTCTCATGCTATGGACGCGCTGAAGCGTGAGGGTATTCATAAAGTTGCTCTGGTGGCATTTGAACGCAACCGGGAAGGCAATGCTTTTTGGGAATCACAGGGCTTTTCGGCGCGGGAAGATCTGGTCTACCGCAATAAGAATATCAGTGAACTGATCCGAATGGATACATGAACGCATACACGGGAGGAAGAAAAATGGATGTATACCGATACTGGTCGGACACGCTTAGGCAGGATGCTGCCGCGATGAGAAGATACTTTCATCCGGATGCGCGCATCAGATGGCATAATACCAACGAGCTTTTTACAGTGGATGAGTTCATTCAGGCGAACTGTGAATATCCCGGCCAATGGGATGGAAATGTGGAACGGGTAGAAAAAACGGAAGATCGGATCATTACTGCAACCCATGTATTTACAAAGGATATGTCGCTGTCATTTCATGTGGTATCCTTTATCCGGTTAAAGGAAGATAAGATTATTTCCATAGATGAGTATTGGGGAGACGATGGTGTTGCACCGCAGTGGAGGCAGGATAAGCAGATCGGGCGCCCGATAAAATAGCGATAAAAATACGGCACGTTGTTTATGACGTGCCGTATTCCATTTGGTATGAAAGCCGGTGCAAAAGCAGGATTAAAGAGGAGATGCCGGACGCATACAGGCAGCTTTGATCCATTCCATGCTGCGGCGGACATCGGACAGCCCGTCAGGTACCGGATTGTCATTTTCCACGATCACCCATTCCGTGCCGATTTTTTCAGAGGCTTTAAGAATGCCGGCGATATCGTTTTTCCCTTCTCCAACTGCGCAGGGGTGTCCGTTATCATCGCCGTCTTTTAAGTGTACAAGGGCGATGTCTTTCGCATGTTCCAGCAGATACTGTGCGGGTGAGACACCGCTGTGATATACCCAGTAGGTGTCCGGTTCCAGCCGGGAAAACTGCTGGATGCGGTCGATGGGACGGATGCCGTCGGGCAGGGGCAGAAATTCATGGGAATGGTTATGATAAGCCATTGTGATGCCGTGGGGCTCTGCTGCAGCTTTTGCCGCCTCCATCACGCGCTGCAGCCTCTCAAGGTCTGCTTCGCTGCCGGTGGGGGAGTAGGAGCAGGCAATAATTTTGGCGCCGTGTGCCAGGGTATAGGAAATGATTTCCTCCAGATTGTTTTCCAGACGGTCCACACTTTCATGGGATGAAACTGCGATCAGCCCGGACTCATCCAGCGCATCTTTAATCTCCTCCGGCGTCAGCCCGGCATAGCCTGCAAACTCAACACCTTCATAGCCCATTCCTTTTACTTCTTTTAATACTTTTCTAAAATCCTCGCCGGAATGTATACAATCCCGCACGGAATAAAGCTGCAATCCGATTTTCATTGTAAACCCTCCTTTTCCTGTCACCAACCGCAGGCTGATGACCTGCGCACACTACTGTGTGTTTCCTGTCACTAGCCGGAGACTGCTGATTATGCGCAATCAGTCTCCAGCTCATTAATATTTTGATCAATGCACCCAACCTGTCACAGTCTGACAGAGATGCTGGCATGGGTCCGCGCGGATTCAAAGACCGCGTCGATCACGCGCATGACGCGCAGTGCCTCTTCCGGTTTGACAATGAGCTCGGTCAGTCCCAGATCCGCGTCTCGGAAATTGCGGTAATAATCCCTGGCGTCACAGGCAACCTCCGGCAGCTCTATCTGCTCGATGGTTTCCTTGGGACGGGGAGCCATGGTACGTGTGGGGCCGGCCGCGGTGTATACGATGCCGGATTCCCAGTGCATCTCGCTGTTTTTTGCGCGGACAATCCTGCCGTCACAGCTGAAGCTGTCGATCTGCAGCGTTCCCGCATCTCCGGAGACATGCCAGCGGGGCAGATTAATAAAGGTGTAGGTATCCACCTCCACCAGGGCGGAGAGCCCGTTTTCAAAGCGCAGCAGCAGTTTGAAATTATCGTCGACCTCCGGGAATTTCACGGAGAGCAGGTGGGCGTAGACTTCCGTCACAGGGCTGTCGACCATCCACATGATCTGATCGATCAGATGTACGCCCCAGTCCAGCAGCATGCCGCCCCCGGCTTCCTTTACACAGCGCCAGTCACCGGGTATGCCCTTGCTTCCCTGTACGCGGGATTCTATATAAAAGGGAGTACCCAGAGTGCCGGCCTCCACCGCTTTTTTAACGATCAGGAAATCGCGGTCCCAGCGTCGGTTCTGGTGTACGGTGAACTGGCGGCCGGTTTTGCGGCTCACTGCCAGCACTTCTATCAGCTCTTCGGCATTCATCATGACCGGCTTTTCACAGATGACATTCTTGCCGGCCTCCATGGCCTGTATGGAGAGTGATTTATGAAAATTATTCGGCACCGCGATAATCACAGTGCGGATGGAAGGGTCTGCAAGAAGCTCTTCCAGGGTGTCGTATCCATGTATTCCCTTGCTTTTTGCCAGGGTGATTCTTTCCGGGTTGATATCATATACGCCTGCCAGATGAAATTCTTCCGGCAGTGTGAGCAGCTGTTCGGCATGATAAGCACCCATGCCGCCATAGCCGATGATCGCTATTTCATACATTGCGTTTTCTCCAGTCCATATTTTGATGCGGTTATGGGTTCAGGCCCAGTACATATCCCCCTCGCGGGATTCAAAAATGATTGTGCGCTTCAGCACTTCGATCGCTTTCTCCAGCCCCTCGCGCGTGCTCATCAGGCCGTCTTCATGTTCGATGGAGATCACGCCGTCATAGCCGACCTTGCGCAGTTCACTGAAGATTGCGCGCCAGGTATCCTCGCCATGCCCATATCCCACGGTGCGAAATACCCAGGGACGATCTTCAATCCTGTCAAAGGACGGCGTATCCAGCACACCGTTTACCGCGGTATTGTAAGCATCAATGGCCGTATCCTTGGCATGAAAATGGTAGATGGCCCCCTTCAGGGCGCGGATGGCCGCGAGGATATCGATGCCCTGCCAGAACAGATGGGAGGGATCCAGATTCGCACCGATCACCGGCCCAACTGCTTCGCGCAGGCGCAGCAGTGTGGAAGGGTTATAAACACAGAAACCGGGATGAAGTTCGAAAGCGATTTGATTCACGTTGTGTGCCTGGGCGAACGCGGCTTCTTTTTTCCAATAGGGAATCAGCTTTTCGTTCCACTGCCAGTCGCGGATTTTCTGGAAATCCGGCGGCCAGCTGGCGATGGACCAGTTAGGGTATTGGGAATTTTCGCAGTCTCCCGGGCAGCCTGAGAAACCTACCACCGTATTTACCCCGATCTTTTCCGCCAGACAGATAGCGGCTTCGAACTGTTCATGATAAGCGGAGGCAATCTCCCTGTTCGGATGGACAGGGTTTCCGTGGCAGGCCAGGGCGGCGATATCCAGCCCGTATTTATCGATGGTTTCCATGAACTGGTCGATCAGCTCGGGATGCTCCATAAACTTGACGGCATCCGCGTGAGCGGTGCCGGGGGTGCCTCCGCAGCCGATCTCCACCTGCTGCACTCCCAGGCTTTTTAAATATGCCAGTGTTTCGTCGAGGGAGAGATCCCCCAGAAGAACGGTTAAAACGCCTAATTTCATAGTATGTGTTCGGGAACCCGCGTCTTATTTGCAGGTTCCCCGCTCCTTTCCTTTGGCATTAATCGAAATAAACGGCTTTGCCGGTACGCGCGCTCTCGTAGATGGCATCCAGTATCTGCGTCACCACAAAGGCCTGCTCTGGTTTCACTACCAGCTCGCCCTTGCCCTGTACAGCATCCAGCCAGACATTGCATTCGAAATCTTCGGCAGACATCACGGACGCACCTTCAAAGAATGCGACACCCTGAGGTGTGGCTGTCTCGGGTTTGGTCACGGTCTGCTTGTCATATACGATATGGTTGATGCGCAGGCCGTCTTTCATATCGGCGCCGGCCTTTGTGCCGCAGAGCATGGTCATGGCTTCGCCGACATCCAGCGTATTGAGCGCCCAGGAAGCGTCGATCGTGATAACGGCGCCGTTTTTCATCGTTACAAAACCGAAAGCGGAGTCTTCTACCTGATAATCCTCATTGTCCCAGGGGGAGAAACCGTTGCCCTGTTCGCCGGGCTTTAACAGGCGGCCAAGCTTTTCAAAGCTTGCGCCCATAACGCTTTGCGGCTCGTAATTATTCATCATCCAGAGCGTCAGATCCAGAGAATGGGTCCCTATGTCGATCAGCGGTCCGCCGCCCTGCAGCGCTTTATTAGGGAATACACCCCAGGTGGGAACGCCGCGGCGGCGGATGGCCTGTGCTCTCGCGTAGTAGATCTCACCCAGTTCGCCGGCCTCACACATGTGCTTTAACACCTGGCTGTCCTGGCGGTAGCGGTTCTGGTAGCCGATGGTCAAAAGCTTCTGGCTTTTGTCCCTGGCTTCCAGCATTTTTTTTGCATCTGCAGGGGTTGCTGCCATGGGCTTTTCACACATAACATGCTTTCCGGCTTCCAATGCGGCCACAGTCAGCTCACAGTGGGAGATGTTGGGGGTCAGCACATGTACTACTTCGATGCTCTCATCTTTTAACAGTTCGCGGTAATCAGTATAGACGTCCGCATTTTCCGTACCGTATTTTTCAGCGGCTTTTTTTGCACGCTCGGGGATCAGGTCACAGAATGCCACGATATCCACGCGGTTTTTCTGATGGGAGAGGGCGGGGAGATGCTTGGCATTTGCGATCCCGCCGCAGCCGATAATTCCTACTTTAATTTTGTCACTCATGATGATTCTCCTTTCTTATTTCACCAGCTAAGGCTGATGAGCGCACACATCAGTGTGCTTCCTCTTTATGCCACCGGCCGAAAGCTGATGGTATAGGCGCATAGTACAGACACACAACCACTGTTTAAAGGATTGAATCCACCCTGCCCTGCTTCGGTACAGGCCCGTCTACCGGTGCTGCCCAGCGGACCGCGTTGCAGATCACCTTCTGGATATCCGGGTTATAGTAGGTGGGGAAGGTCTCGTGACCCGGCTGGAAATAGAATATGCGTCCCCGTCCCCGGTGATAGCAGCAGCCGCTTCTGAATACCTCGCCTCCGGAAAACCAGCTGATAAACACAAGTTCGTCCGGACGGGGTATTTCAAAACGCTCGCCATAAGTCTCTTCTTCCTCCAGCATGATGTGCTCTCCCAGACCTTCGGCAATCGGATGGCCCGGCTCGATCGTCCAGAGAATCTCCCGGTCGCCGGATTCACGCCACTTCAGATTGAACGTATTGGTGCCGCACAGCCTGCAGAATATTTTGGAGGCGTGGGCGGAATGAAGAAGTATCAGCCCCATCCCATTCTGAACGCGGTCATAGACCCTGCTTACAATCGAATCGTCCACCCGGTCATGGGCCATATGGCCCCACCAGACGAGCACGTCGGTGCTGTCTAAAACCTCTTCCGTCAGACCGTGTTCCGGCATTTCCAGCGTAGCTGTTTTGACAGACATTCCTGCCTTCTGCAGGAAACCGGCGATGCAGCCATGTATCCCATCCGGGTATACTGCCGCCACTGCAGGGTCCAGCTTTTCATGGAGATACTCATTCCATACTGTGACACGGATATTTTTTGTTTCCATATATGCGCTGCTCCTTTGCAAAATTGGTTATTGAGGTTTCCTTCTACTGCGATTATAATAAAGTCAGTTGGCTTTGTCTTGCCAGTTTACGTTTCTTTAGTGACAAATATTACTGTGTTGACGGCAGCCGGGACGCGGCTATGCCATGCGTCCCCAGAGTGCTTGACGGGGGTATGATTTGCAGGGATATTATGAATATTCAAGGGACAATTACCGTGTGCCTTCCTGCTGGAAGGCGGTCGACAATGCGTGCGCACCGCATTTTCACAGCAGCATAGAGCTATTATATGTGACAAAAGGAGAGATCCATGTAGCGTTAAACGGCTGGCCGACGAAGGTGGAGGAAGGATGTTTTTTAATCTCGCCCAGCTATGCGGTGCATTATTATCAGACGGAAGGCCATTCCAGCGCGTATGTGCTGACGGTTCCCCTGGAGGTGATTCCCTCCTATAAGGCGCTGCTGGCCAAAAAAACGTTTACGGACTGCTGCAGCCGTGACCATTCAGACGGGGAGATCCTGCACTGCCTGGAACGGCTTTGCAGCCTGACCTCGGATACGGAAAAGATGGAATCGCTTTCGGGCAGAAATACGGTCAAGGGATATATCTATGTGCTGCTTGGACATGTGATCGAAGAGACCGGCCTGCGGGATTTTACGGAGAGCCCCAACGCGTCCCTGGCCAGGGATATCCTTTCGTATCTGCAGGAAAATTACCAGAAGGAAATCACGCTGGATTCGCTGGCGCAGACCTTCGGTTACAGCAAAAGCCGGTTTTCCCATCTCTTTCACCGGTATTTTGGTAGCGGCATATCGGAATATGTCAATGACCTGCGCTGCCGGTCTGCGGTGGAAGCCATCACCGGTCAGGAGCTGTCGATGGTGGATATCGCGATGAGTGTCGGGTTCGAGAGCACGCGCACCTTTTACCGGGCTTTTAAGCGCTGCTATGGGATGACTCCGTCCGAGTATGCCAGCCGGCATATGGTAGGGGCGGCTGCTGATGCAGCCAAGAAAGAGGCCAGGGAAAAGGAAGAGGAAAAAAGCATGGAGGCCTGTATGCCGGATCCCTGTCAGCAGATGCAGAATATATGCCGGCAGGTTCTGCAGAATCCGTGAGCATATTCTGCCCTGTCATTCGCGGTAGGTTTACGACAGCCGTGAATAGTAACATAAGATTTATTAGGTAGGTACTGAAACGGTTGACAAAAGAAAATGCATAGAGAGACTGCACCGGCAGACGAGAAGTTTCGAATTGCCGATGCGGTCTCTTTTTACGTCTGCAAGAACGAATAGCAGTCGAATGAGCTGTATATCTCCTGCAGCTTATACCCCAAAATCCGCAGCTTAGGGCGGCCGGCATTGCATATCCTGCAGCCGGCCGCTATACTATGTTTCATAGAACAGTACATACTATGATACAAAATGCTCCGCAAGGATCATACTTATTTCAGCTTTATCAATCAAGGCAGCGAGGAGTCTTTCCTATGAAGATTACAATTCAAACGGATGAAACACAAACAGAGATCGCCGTAGATATCCGGTGTCCGGGGCTTACACCGGAACTGGAAAAGGTGATCTCCCTGCTTAGGACACTGGATATGAAGCTTACCGGGCAGAAAGAACGCAGCACCTATATACTGGATGTATCCCAGGTGCTGTATATTGATTCGGCGGATAAAAAAACATTCCTCTATACTGAGAATGAGGTCTATGAGTCGGACCTTAGGCTGTACGAACTGGAAGAACAGCTGGCCAGAGCGGATTTTATCCGGGCGGGCAAATCCAGCATCGTAAACCTTAGGCGGATCATGTCCTTGAGGTCGGAAATAGACGGACGGATCCGCGTCACAATGTCAAACGGAGAAAAGCTGGTGGTATCCAGGCAGTACGCAGGGATCCTGAAACAGAGGCTGGGGGTGAAATGATGGAAGAAAAGAAAAATATTTTCAGTTTTATCGGAGAAGCGTTCTGTACGTATTCGATTGCAGTCATAATTCTAACCATAACGGCTGCGGTGACAGGCGATGAGGCGGGAGAAATCTCCACACTGTTTCGGTTGGGGAGCCAGGGGATTCCTCTAAGCGCGTTGGTACAGTTTCTGGCGGTGGCCTTTCTGACGACGGGGCTGCGCTATCTGTTCAGCATGGATTGGATGGTAAAAAGGGTTCCCCCACTGCTTCGGGTGCTGTTCATGTGTGTGTTGATCGTGGCGTGCATCGTCCTTTTTACAAATCTGTTCGGATGGTTTCCGGCGGATATGTGGGAGCCCTGGGCAGCATTTGCAGCCTGCTTTCTGCTGTGTTTTGCGGGAGGAACCGTCACAATGATTGTTAAGACCAGGCTGGAAAACCGTCAGATGGCGGAGGGACTTAGAAGGCTGAAGGAAAGCATGGGAAAGGAAGAGAAGGATGAAGTCTGAATGCATAAGAGTTAGAAACCTGTTCCGCGGATTTAACGGAAAAAACGTGCTTGACGGAATTGATCTGGACGTGGCGGGCGGAGAAATCTTCGGCCTGCTGGGACCCTCAGGCGCCGGAAAGACGACGCTGATACGCATCCTGACCGGTCAGCTCAAAGCCGACAGCGGGGAAGCGCTGATATGGGGAAAACGTTCGGATAAACTGGAAGAGGCAGATTACCGGAGAATCGGTGCGGTGATGGATGCTGCCGGCTTGTATGATCGGCTCAGCTGCTATGATAACCTGCTGCTTTTTACCAGGATCTATGGGCTTAAGCCGGACCGGATTGCTGAGGCGCTTGAGACGGTGGGGCTGGCGGACGCTGCGAAAAAACCGGCCGGCCGGCTTTCTAAGGGAATGAGACAGCGCCTGGTATTAGCCAGGGCGGTACTGCATGAACCGGATCTGCTGTTTCTGGACGAACCTACAAGCGGTCTGGACCCAAAAACTGCTGCGGCAATATGGGATCTGATCAGCCGGAGCCAGCAGAAAGGCGCGGCCGTATTTCTGACCACCCATAACATGGAAGAGGCATACCGGCTCTGCGGTCACATCGCGCTGCTGGATCGGGGAAAGATTATTGAATATGGCGTGCCGGAGGAGATATGCAGGAAATATGACAGAAATCACAGCATTTCAGTCCTGCTTAAAAGCGGGGAGCAGGTGATTGTACCCAATATGAAGGCGAGTGCCGGACAGATTCGGAGCTATTTCGAGGCGGAGCAGATCGTATCCATCCATTCCCAGGAGCCGGATCTGGAGAATGTATTTATCCAACTCACAGGAAGGAGGCTGGACTGATATGAGCAGCAGACGAGTGATGGCAGTCTTTCGCAAACAGCTGAAGGATACGCTGAAGAATAAAGAAGTACTGATACAGTTTCTGATGTTTCCGGTGCTGTCCGTCATCATGAGCAATGCGATGACGGTGCCGGATATGCCGGCAAATTTCTTTGTCCACATGTTCGCCACGATGTACGTGGGCATGGCGCCGCTAACCTGCATGTCGGCAGTGATTGCCGAGGAAAAGGAAAAGAATACGCTGCGCGTGCTGATGATGTCTAATGTACGCGGAACCGAGTATCTGCTGGGGCTGGGCGCATATGTGCTGGCTGTCTGTATGGCCGGCAGTTTCATCTTCGGGCTTCAGGGGGGATACCGCGGGCTGGAACTGGCCGGATTTATGGGCATTATGTTCTGCGGCATTCTGACCTCCACAGTCATAGGAGGCGTGATTGGAATCGGCAGCCGGAATCAGATGGCGGCCACATCTGTAACGGTACCGGTTATGATGATCTTTTCTTTCCTGCCGATGATCGCCATGTTTAACCGGCCGGTGGCTCTGGTATCCAGATGGATTTATACACAGCAGATAAACGATCTGATCAGTAAGAGCGCCGCAGGCTGGCAGAGCTTTGCAGTCATTGCGGTAAACGCACTTGCGGGGATCACGGCATTCGCTGTGATCTATAAAAAGAGAGGGCTGCTGTTTTAAATACGTTGTCTCATTTCTTCGCATATGCTATGATGGAGACAAAATAAGAGGTCTGAAACATTGGAAGAAATGAGGAAGATATGAGAGCGGAGAAAACCAGAACATTTACCGGCCGCTGGATCACCGGAGATGAATTTTGTTCTCTGGAACCGATCCACGTATTTCACAGACAGCTGGATAAGACGCCTCTGCGTCCGACTGCCTATGTGAATAAACACATACTGTTTCGCAGGAAATTCCGGCTTTATGAGCTGCAGCGCTCATGGCTGTATATTTCAGCCGACGACTACTATAAGCTGTACATAAACGGGAAGTTTGTGACCCAGGGACCGGCGCCGTCTTACTGGATGCACTACAATTATAATAAGGTGGATGTGACGGATTATCTCATACCCGGCGAGAACACGATAGCGGTCCATACCTATTATCAGGGGCTGATCAACCGCGTGTGGACCAGCGGGGATGACAGGCACGGCCTGATTCTGGATTTGGAATGCGGCAAAGAGGTGGCGCTTTCTTCCGATGAATCCTTTCGGTGTGCCATACACTCGTCCTACAGCGCGATGGGCAGATTCGGATACGATACGCAGTTTGCGGAACGGTATGATGCGGGCGCACGGGAAGTCGGCTTTGAACAGCCCGATTTTGACGACAGCTATTGGGAGAATGCGAAATACAGGGAATTTGCGGACTATACGCTGTACGAACAGAATACATCCATGCTTGTGTTTGAAGAGATACGCCCTGTTCTGACAGAACGTACGGCACAGGGGTATTTCATCGATTTCGGGAGCAACTATGTGGGATACCCGGTGTTTACCGCCAGGGGAGAAAAGAAAACTGCGGTGACCGTACACTGCGGCCAGGAGCTGACACAGGAGAAGGAAGTGCGTTGGCATCTTAGGGCGAACTGCAATTGCGAGGAAGAGATGGTGCTGTCCGGCGGCTGGGATACCGTGCGCTTCTACGATTATAAATCGTTCCGCTATATGGAACTGATTCTGCCGGATGGATGCGAGCTGGACGAGAGCTCAGTCTTTCTTCATGCCCGCCATTATCCGTTTGAACTGAAGGTCTCGCCCAATACGGATGATCCGGAGCTGCTGCGGATTTGGGATCTTTGTGTGCATACGCTCAAATATGGCGCGCAGGAAGTGATTCAGGACTGTATGGAGCGGGAAAAGGGCTTTTATCTCGGGGACGGGTGTTATACGGTGCTGGCCCACAGCATACTGACCGGTGATGATTCACTGATGCGCAAACTGATCGACGATGCGCTGCGCTCCGCCTTTATCACGGACGGCCTCGTGACATGCCTGGACTGTTCGTTCATGCAGGAAATTGCGGAATACTCCCTCATGCTTGTGCCGCTGGTGCTGGTATATGACCGGTTATACGGCGAAGAGGGATTTCTGGAAGAACGGTATGAGGGCCTTATGCGCCTTCTGGAATCTTACCGCCTGCAGTATGAAAACAGTGACGGGCTGTTATCTGATCTGGACAAATGGTGTGTGGTGGAATGGCCGCAGCCGTATCGGGACGGCTATGATGTGGATATTACGGAAGGGCAGATCTGCAGAACACCCCATAACGTGATCAATGCCTGGTATATTGCGGCGGTAAAAGCCTTTAACCGGATATCGGAAAAACTGGGATACGGAATTTACCGGGATACGCAGCTCATGACCCAAAACTATGTGCGTGCGTTCTACGATGATAAAAAGAAACTGTTCCGGGACAGCACACAGACGGACCACATCAGCTTTCCGTCCAATGCCGTAGCATATGCGTTTGATCTGTGCCCGGATGAGGAATGCAGGCAGAACATACTGAAGATGTCGGATGAGAAGGCGGTGACCTCCTCCATGTTCTTCATCACGTTTCCTCTGCTGTTTGGGCTTAAGCGCCATGGGGAGCTGGAGAGGGTGAAACGGATCCTGCTGCATCCCAAAGCGTGGAAACGGATGCTTTGCGAGGATGCGACCACCACCTTTGAAGGTTGGGGAAAGGATACGAAATGGAACACATCGCTGTTTCATCTCACGCTAAGCTATGCATCGCTGTTTTTATGCGATGAATTTTGGAACCGGATCGGTGTATAAATGCAGATGAAGAAGGGGTGGCCGCCATGCGGTCACCCCTTCTTCATCTGTATATACTATAGCATATTTTCCTGTTTTTTTCAAGTCTTGTATCGGGGGAAACGTAGGGGTATAATGGGGCTCTGCCTCGCAGAAGATCATCGTGCTGCAGGGCAAATGCACATTCACGGGGAGGCGTTCTATGGAACAGGAAATGTTTGCGGTGTTAAACAGGCAGAGACAGGAAAATGAGCAGAGAGAGCTTCTGGCATGCAATGACAGCACGGTGCAGTTTGGGCTGACACTGACCGCAGAGGATGCGGCAGAGCTGACAGCAGCGAGGAATGAGACTTTAAAAAAGTATGAGCGTGTGGAATTCGGAAGGGGGATGCTGGACCGGCTGGTCCTGACTTTTTGTGATTCAGAGTATATCAGCCAGGATGAGTATCCGGACACACTGGCCGCCTTGCAGGAAATCTTTTATAAGTTTAAGAATGAGTCCAACGACATGCTGACCGATACCGAGCTGCTGAATTTCATGAAAGAACAGTTTGAGGAGGTATGCAGAGGGGATCTGGACTATCTGGCGGATACCTGTCTGGAGCGTTTTACACGGGCTGTCCGCGCCGGATACAGAGGGTATGAGAGCTCGGACGGTCTGGGAGATTACGAACAGTTTTCGGAAGAACAGAGATGGGATAAGGAATTGTATCTGCAGGTTCTGCACGATTTATGCTGGAGCTGAATGGGGCAACCAGTGTGTCAGCGGGAGGGAGAAGCATATGGACTATACGATGGAAGATCTGCTGCCGATCGTAAAGGAATTGGCGGAGAAATATACAGGACGTGAGAGCAGTTCGGTTACCTATGATACGGCGCGCATGCTGATGGATGCAGTCATATACTGTGTGCAGGAAAATGCGGATCAGGCGGATGGGGCCGCAGGGGTCCCGGCAGCGCGGTCTGAAATCCCGGCCCGAAAGGCTTACGAAACAGGCTGTGCGCTTGTATTGGAGAAGGCCCATCAGGCCAAAGCTGTCTATGAAGAGATACTGGAAGACTATTATGATTATGGCTGCCGCAATTACCGGGATACGGTAGGAAAAGGGATGATGCAGTTCTTCCTACGCTATGATCCCCGATTCTGTCCGCAGGATCATCTGCTGACGCTGGACTATCCGGCCGCAGGCGCGCTGGGAGATGCGCGCGGCGTTGATCTGATCCTTAAGTATCTCCGGGCGATCCGCCTTGAGCAGAAATTTCTGGACGCATTTGAAAGGCCGGCGGTGGAATCACTGCTTGAGAGACTGACACCGGATTATCAGAACAATTATATGGATAATATTGCGCAGGCGGTTCTCTTAGCAGCGATTGGCTGCGGCATCGCACATAAACCTGTGGGGCTGCTTAAGCTGGATCGGGAGGATTATGACAGGATCGGTTACTGTCTGGAAGGAAAAAGCGGTGTAGAAACGGAAGCGTGCATCCGCACCGTCATGAATCATTTGCTGGAGACATTCTGCCCGAAAGAGGATACAATGAAGATATATTTCAGCGTATGCTGCCCTGGCTTTTCGATTCGGATACAGCACGGCCTGCGCCATCATGCGCTGGATAAAGTGTTAGGAGGGCGGTAAACTTCCTGCATGGTAAGAGACGGCGCGTCTTCTTGACAGAATAAGCCGGTCAAGAAGACGCGCCGTCTGAATTTTTGTAAATTAATTAGATAAATATAAAAATAGTATTGAAAAAATATTTTCATAGGTGTATAATGCTTATATCTAATTAGATAACTATGATATTAAAAGGAGCATTCTTATGGAAAATAAGCAAAAGAAGTTTATACAGTACCTTGATAAATCCATGGAATCCTGTGTTAAGCAGGAGCAGCAGCTGATTGCGGACAGCCGCAAGGATGAAGCGAACATGATGAAAGTAAAGGCGAATATTTACGATATCTTTAAAAGCATGTTTCAGTTGTCTGTCAAAAATAAGCCCAGGGATCCGGCAGGGATCAGCGAAGCGTTTTTAAAAAAGCTGGACTCGATCCCACAGAACTGGATGAAATCCTATGATCTGGCCAGGCGCAATCAGGATGCTGTGAAAATCCTGGTGGAGGAGACCAAGCTGGACACGGTGAAGGAAATCCGAAACGTATTTATGAAAATCTGGGAGGAACAGATATGACGGAAACTGATGCGATCAAATTATTTAAGTGCCTGGCGGATAAGTCCAGGATGCAGATCCTGAAATCTCTGATTATAGAGGATATGTATGTGGAGCGGCTGGCGGAAAGGCTGGGCCTGACACCGGCGACGATATCCTTTCACCTGAAAAAACTGGAAGATGCGGGGGCCGTAAAGTCTTATAAAGATCAGTATTATACAATGTATTCCCTGTGCCGTGAGGTATTCATGACGAATATCATAGATATCATCAGCGAGGAGTCCGCTTATGCCAGAGAACAGTCGGACCGCGAGGAAGCCTACCGCAGAAAGGTTATAAGCGCCTTTATGGAATACGGAAGGATAAAATCCATCCCCGCCCAGCGGAAAAAAGAGCATATCCTGCTGGAGGAGATCGCCAAAGCCTTTGAATACGGCAGAGAGTACACGGAGCGGGAAGTAAATCTCATTATCGCTGATTTTTATGCTGATTTCTGCACGCTCCGGCGGGATATGATCGGCGACGGTCTGCTGACAAGAAAGGACGGGGTGTACCGGAAAGTGAATCAGGAGAGCCTGTGAGGCCGGTCTGGCGGCGGGAAGAACCGCAGGATATTTACTCCTGCGGTATCTCCACGTCGATGAAACGGTCCCTGAAGTAATATTTCCGGTCGTGTTCCCCAATTTCCCGGAGTATGCGGCAGGGGTTTCCCACAGCCACCACGCCTGCAGGAATGTCCTTAGTGACAATGCTCCCGGCTCCGATAACGGTATCGTTACCGATGGAGATACCGGGCAGGATGACAGCGCCCGCCCCGATCCAGACATTGCTGCCGATATGAACATCGATATTGTACTGCAGGCCCTGCCTGCGCAGATGCGGCTCCACCGGATGGCCGGCAGTAGAGATGGTCACATTGGGGCCGATCATCACATAGTCGCCTACATAGATATGACCGTCATCCACAAGGGTGAGGTTATAATTCGCATACACGTTTCGGCCGAAATGCACGTGTTTTCCGCCGAAATTGGCATGCAGAGGCGGTTCAATATAGCAGTTTGCGCCTATTGCAGCAAACATGTCCTTTAACATATCCTGACGTTTTTTCTGCTCGGACGGTCTTGTGGCATTAAAGTCATAGAGTTTCTCCATGCAGACAAACTGTTCTTTCAGTATCCCTTCATCGCCCGGCTGGTAGATCCGGCCCTCGGCCATTCTTATTTTCGCTTCTTCAGAGTTCATCGTTAAAACCTCCTGTTGTATGTACTGGCATCCCTATTATACATCAGTACATATATAAATGGAAGCTGTCTGAACTGTTTACAGTTACCGCTTTACAGTTACCGTAAAATTCCCGCGTATGAGAGGGCAGGGTATGGTCCTCATTGGGACGCGCTCTCGCTCCGTGAAGCGCGCAACGGCACTAATGCTGTAAAATACACAGCATAAGTACCGGCGGGCTTCAAGGATCCCCATGAGGAATATACCCTGCCCTGTCTTGCGCTGCTTTATCGGTTGCCATGAACAGCAACGTAAGGTTTACTCCAATTGCCGGCTGTATTATAATAAGAAAGTAAGGCGTATTTCGAACCAGCAGGTATCAGAAAAATCCTGCGATATACGGAGGTGCATTATATATGAACGTTATAGAAAAGCCGGTATCCATCAACGCGATCAAAAAATTAAACTACACCGGCAGTTACTGCGGCATGCGTTACATGCTGGAGAAAAAAGATGGCCGGATGGCCGCCCATACATATCCGGAACCGTTTAATTATGAAAAAACCCCGGAAGAGAAGATCGTCACAAGAGAATTCCCCTTTTCCGAAGAGGGATATGCCCAGGCAATAGAATGGCTGAACGAGCAATATGCACAGAGGAAAGAACTGTGGGATTCCGTGAAAGGAAAGCTGCTGCCCTGAACATTGCAGACGGACATAACCGCAGCCGTTCCCTTGCCAAATACCTTCATCAGATTTATAATAAGGTATGAATCCACCGGTTCTGGGAAGAGTGCGTTCACGAAGCGTATAGCCGGTGTCCGGTCTCACACTGATAATCCCGGGAACACACGGCTGCCGGTGGATTTTGTTTTTCGAAAGAGAATCCCGCACACGAGATTCACTTCAAACCGTTTGTGGACTTTTTAGTCTCTGCGGCGTTTGATCAATAAAAACCACACAAATTAGTGTTGAATTATGTGAGATTGTTGCGAAAAGTGTGTGGATTGGATTGACTTTTTTATGGTTTTGTACTATCCTATAAGTATCTGAATACATATGGCGGCACTGTGCGCTGGTTTTAAATTTATGGCACGGTGAGTCCAGGATCGGTAATGGGTGAGAACATGGAAAAATCAAAGAGAATGGAAATACTTGACAGGCGCCCTGTCAATCAGGACGGCTATATTGACGAATGGCCGGAGATGGGCTTTATCGCGATGAAAAGTCCCTATGACCCGGCGCCATCCCTGCTTGTGGAAAACGGCAGAGTGACGGAATTAGATGGTAAGAAGAGGGAAGAGTTTGACTTTTTGGATCAGTTTATCGCGGACTATGCCATTGATCTGGCTCAGGCCGATACATCTATGGCGATGGATTCCGTGGAGATAGCCAGGATGGTGGTGGATATCCATGTCTCCAGGCAGGAGGTATTAAAGGTGATATCCGGCATCACTCCGGCGAAGATGGCGGAAGTCATCAACTGCCTGAATGTGGTGGAAATGATGATGGGCATGCAGAAGATGCGCGCCAGAAAGGTGCCCGGCAATCAGGCGCATATCACAAATCTGAAGGACGATCCGGTGCAGATCGCTGCGGATGCGGCGGAAGGCGCGCTGCGCGGCTTTGCGGAGGAAGAGACGACCACGGGTATCGCGAGATATGCGCCGTTTAACGCCATCGCTTTACTGATCGGTTCCCAGGTGGGACGTAAGGGCGTGCTGACACAGTGTGCGGTGGAAGAGGCTACGGAGCTGGAGCTGGGAATCCGCGGACTCACTACCTACGCGGAGACCCTTTCCGTATACGGTACGGAAAAAGTATTTATCGACGGAGACGACACCCCCTATTCCAAGGCGTTTCTCAATTCCGCCTACGCTTCCAGGGGGCTGAAAGTGCGTTTTACTTCCGGCGCAGGTTCTGAGGTGCTGATGGGCAGCAGTGAGAAGAAATCTATGCTCTATTTGGAGTGCCGCTGCCTCTATGTAACCAAAGGAGCCGGTTCCCAAGGTATCCAGAACGGGTCTGTAAGCTGTATCGGCGTGGCAGCATCCGTGCCGGCCGGCCTTAGGGAAGTGCTGGGAGAAAATCTGGTGGCTGCTTTGCTTGGCCTGGAATGCGCATCCTCCAACGATCAGAGTTTTTCACATTCCGATATGAGAAGAACGGCCAGAACCATGCTGCAGTTCTTCCCGGGGACGGATTTCATATTTTCCGGGTATGCGGCAGAACCCAATTATGACAACCTGTTCGCGGGCTCCAACTTTGATGCGGAAGATTTCGACGATTATAACGTCCTGCAGAGGGATATGCAGGTGGACGGCGGCTTAAAACCGGTGAAGGAAGAGGATGTGATCCGTGTGCGCCGGGAGGCCGGCAGGGCGGTGCAGGCGGTTTTCCGTCAGCTGGGACTTACAGAGGTGACGGACGAGCAGGTGGAGGCTGTAACCTATGCCCACGGAAGCAAAGACACTCTCTCCAGGGATGTGGCTGCGGATCTGATTGCAGCGGAAGAGCTGATGAAGCGCGGGATCACAGGTGTGGACGTGGTGAAAGCGCTTTTAGACAGCGGTTTTACCGAACTGGCTGAAAGCATTCTCAACATGCTGAAACAGCGCGTGGTAGGAGATTATATGCAGACGGCGGCGATTCTGGATTCCCATTTCCGCGTGATGAGCGGCGTCAATACACCCAATGATTATATGGGCCCCGGAACAGGGTACCGGGTGGAAGGCAGCCGATGGGAAGAGATTAAAAATATTCCTCACCGGATCAATCCCGATGAGCTGTAGTATACGAGGGAGGCTCCTATGAATATAAATGAAGAACTGGTCCGCCGTATTACGGAGGCGGTCGTTAAACAGATACAGAGTCCTAAGGAAGGGCAATCCGGCCGGCCCGCCGTTACAGGCGGCGAGCGGATCAATGCGGAGAAAACATCCTATGCTTCCTACCCCCGGGCGAAAAAGGGGACGGACCCGAAGGAAGTTGTGATCGGCGTTGGACCCGCGTTTCAAAAAGAGATCACTAAAACCATCTGCGGCATCCGCCTGGAAGAGGTGCTGGATAATCTGAAGGCAGGGATTGAGGAAGAGGGCATGGTGCCCAGAGTGGTGAAGGTGCTAAAGACCTCGGATGTCTGCTTCATGGCGCTGGAAGCGGCCAAGCTCTCAGGATCGGGCATCGGCATCGGAATCCAGTCCAAGGGTACTACGGTGATCCATCAGAAGGATCTCTATCCGCTGTCCAATCTGGAGCTGTTTCCCCAGGCCCCTCTGATGACGCTTGAGGTGTACCGCAAGATCGGCCAGAACGCGGCGAAATATGTGAAGGGCGAGCCGGTAACCCCCATCGCCAGCACCAATGACCCCATGGTCAGGGCCAAGTATCAGGTGAAGGCGGCGCTGCTTCATATCATTGAGACAGAACAGGTGGACGAGCAGACCGGAATCATTGAATGGGAGGGAAAATAAGATGCGTTATCCCTTAGGAGAATACGAAGCGGAGCAGATCACATCCAGAACCGGGAAGAAACTGTCCGATATCACGTTGGACGCGGTGAAAAGAGGAGAGATCAGGGCCGATGATATTAAGATATCCAAGGACGTGCTGAAGAAGCAGGGAGAGGTATCCTTAGCTTCCGGCAATGAGCCCATGGCTAAAAATTTTGAACGGGCCGCTGAACTGGTGGACGTGCCGGATGAGGTCATCCTGTCCATGTATAATAAACTGCGCCCTCACCGTTCCACTAAACTGGAGCTGGTGATGATGGCGGATGAACTGCTGTCGAAGTATAACGCGAAAAACTGTGCGAAACTGGTTATGGAAGCCGCAGAGATCTATGAGAAAAGAGGAATCCTTCGTTGCGATTGATTGCAGGCGTTGATATAGGCAATTCTACAACTGAAGTTTGTGTGGGCGAAGCGGCCGGAGACGGCAGGATACGTTTCCTTTCGGAAGCCTCTCGCAGGACCACCGGCACCAAAGGTACGGAGGCGAATGTACACGGCATAAAGGCGGCTTTGGACGATGCCATGAGCCGCGCCGGCTATCCGGTGTCGGATCTGGAGCTGATTCGGATCAATGAAGCTGCGCCGGTGATCGGGGATACGGCGATGGAGACCATCACTCAGACTGTCATAACCGAATCGTCCATGATCGGCCATAACCCCTCTACCCCCGCGGGAGCGGGTCAGGCGGTGGGGTATCTGATCAGCCTGGAGCATCTTATGCAGGGGCAACAGGGTACCCCCTATATTGTGACGGCCTCTGCAAAGCACGGTTATGAAGAGGTGGCGGGAGAAATCAACCGTTTACAGGGCGTTCTTCAGATTGAGGGGATGATCCTGCAGGCCGATGAAGCGGTACTGGTGGAAAACCGTTTGAACAAAAAGATCCCCATACTGGATGAGGTGCGGGAGATCGGTATGGTCCCGGAAGGAAAGCTGGCGGCCATCGAGGTGGCGCTGCCGGGACAGCCGGTGCGCATGCTATCCAATCCCTACGGAATCGCAACCCTTCTGGAGCTTACGCCGGAAGAGACCCAGACCGTCATCCCTATCGCGAAAAGCCTGATTGGCAAGCAGAGCGCGGTGGTAATAAAGACGCCTCACGGAAATGTACAGGAAAATAAACTGCCTGCAGGCAAACTGTTTATCAAATCCGACCGCCGCCATGTAATTGATATCGATGAGGGCGCGGATCGGATCATGGAGCTGTTAAAGACGGCGGGCGCGGTAACGGATATAGACGGTGAGCCGGATACCAATGTGGGCAATATGCTAAGCGGCATTAAGAAAGGCATGGCAAAAGTCAGCCATGAACCGGAGAAAGAGATCCGCATAACAGATATTCTGGCAGTGGATACGCTGGCGCCGGTGGAAGTGGGCGGCGCTCTGGCGGGGGAAACCTGTATGGAAAAGGCCGTGGGCATTGCCGCAATGGTTAAGACACAGAAGCTGCCGATGCAGCAGATCGCTTCGCGCCTGTCACAGGAGCTGGGCGTGGCAGTCAAGGTGGCCGGTGTGGAGGCCGTGATGGCATCGCTGGGCGCGCTGACTACGCCGGGAACAAAGCTGCCGCTGGCGATTCTGGATATGGGCGGCGGCTCCACGGATGCCGCGCTGATTGATGAAAACGGCAGTATCCGCATGACCCATCAGGCGGGCGCCGGCGAGCTGGTGACCATGCTGATCGGCACGGAGCTGGGGCTTTCGGAGCGGGCGGTGGCGGAGCAGATCAAACGCTACCCGCTGGCTAAGGTGGAGAGCCTCTATCATATCCGTATGGAAAACGGCCTGATGAGGTTTTTTGAGGAAGCGGTCGATCCCCGGTATTTCGGCCATGTGGTGCTGCTGGCCGGAGATGAGATGATCCGCATCGACGAAGGCATTCCCATGGAAAAGATAGCGGCGGTGCGGCGTGAGGCCAAGCGCAAGGTTTTTATGCCCAATGCTATGCGCGCGCTGTCCAAAGTCGCCCCCGGCGGCGAGCTTCGCAGGATACCGAACGTAGTGCTGGTAGGCGGCTGTGCCGAGGATTTCGAGATACCGGAGATGCTGATGGAAAGCCTGGCCGATTATCAGATCGTGTGCGGCCGGGGCAATATCAGAAAGACCCAGGGCCCGAGAAATGCGGTGGCCACAGGACTGGTCCTGTCCCATCTGGGAGGTAATTAGATGACGGCGAAAGAACCCAGGATACTGATCTATGCATGGAGTCCGGATGCGGAAGCCTTAAAACAGGTCTGTGCGGGGATCGAGGAAGAGGGCGTGCCTGTGCAAGTGCTGCTGCAGTCGCAGGATACACTGGATAATCTGGCTTATGAGGCGGCACAGGAATCCGTGCTGGGCTCCGGCATCGGCATGATACAAAAGGACATTGCCCTGCAGCTTGCCGGCTGTCCTAAAGGAAAAAACGTTTTTACATATACAGACGCTGCTGAATTCGAGTGCAGAAACATCGGCGCCAACAGCGCACGGGCTGTGAAAAGACTGCCCTTTCGAATATAAACGGCACAGCAGGAGGTCATTATAAATGGGAATCTATACAAAAACAGGCGATCAGGGAACAACGACGCTGGTCAATGCCAATCATATATCGAAGTCCGATGACCGGATAGAGTTGCTGGGAACCATCGATGAACTCACCAGCCATCTGGGGATCGTGAAAGCTGCGAGCGATGACGCCGGGCTCAAAGAGTTTCTGGAACGGATTCAGCAGAACCTCATGACTGTGATGGCCAGGGAGGCTGATTTCTCCAACCGCAGTTACCGGCTGGGACCGGATGAAGTAAAAGTCCTGGAAGAAGAAATTGACCGGCTGGAGAACTCCTTTTTAAGAGAGCATCAGTTCATACTGCCGGGAGGGTGTCAAAGATCTGCCCAGATCGATGTAGCCCGCACGGTTGCGAGGAGAGCGGAACGCAGGCTGGCCCCTGTGGACAGAAAATACGGCAGTGACCCGGTGATCCGGCAGTATATGAACCGGCTGTCCGATTATCTGTATGTGCTGGCCCGTTATACCGACGCCCTGGCAAAGGAAGCGCCCGCGGCAAAAAATGCTGCGGTGTTATCATCCAAAGGAGCGCCTCTGACCATGAACCTGGATGTTGCGAAACGGTTGATCGAAGCGGTGGAGAAACATGCTCTGGAGAAAGGAATGCGGGCGGTTGTGGCGGTCTGCAATGACCAGGGCAACCCGGTGGCGGTCCACGTGATGGATGATGCCTTTCTGGTCAGCTATGATGTAGCGGTGAAAAAAGCCTATACGGCGGTAGCGGTCAAGATGCCCACCATCGAGCTGAAGGAACTGGTAATGCCCGGACAGACTTTTTACGGACTGGAAAATCTGGATAACGGAAAACTGTCCGTGCTGGGAGGCGGTGTTCCGCTGTATTCTAACGGACATATCATCGGCGGCCTGGGGGTCAGCGGCGGGACCGGAGAAGAGGACAATGAGCTGGCGGTATATGGGCAGAGATGCCTGTAAATAATTAAATAGAGCGTACAGTGTGGAGCAGTTTTGGGCTTGATAGCCTGAAGCTGCTCTTTTTTTCTTCTTTTATGTTAAATATTTGACTGTATATAAAAACTGCTTATTAGCTGATCAGTTATTCGTATTTCACAAAAAAGCTCCCGGATGCTAACATTGTTTATAGAAAGTGATCAATAAACAGATGAAATGAAGGAGGCGGTTATGGTGAAATATGATTACAGCGCGATCCCCTATTTTGACAACCATACCCATGAATTGGATTATGACAGAACCGGTTACACGCCGGAGGAATTAAGTATTTCGTTTCTGCACGGATTCAGGGATATGCCGGCAGCTGCCGGAAACGGTGAGGACTGGATCTCGGCAGGACAGGCACAGGATCTGCGTAATCTCGGTGTGGTAAAGACCATGGTATGCATGATGGCGAAACGGTTTGGATGTGCTCCGAATCTGGATGCGGTTACGGAATACCGAAACAGCCTGACTCTGTCCGGGCAGGAAGAATATGCCAAAGTACTCTACCGGGAGGCCGGCATCATCGGCTGCATGATTGACAGCGGCTTCCCCATGGGGGATTTAAGAACCAGATTTCCGTGCAGAACCTTCCGGCTTTTCCGCATGGATCCGGTGCTGACAGAGCTTAAACGGCAATGCCAGTCATATGCAGAATTAAAAAAGACATTCCTGGACAGAGTCTGTGAAGCGGTGGGGGAAGGCTACGCGGGAATCAAATGTCATATCGGAGAAATACATACGCTTCAGGTGCGTTACGTGACGGAGTATGAAGCGGAAAAGGCGTACGCTTCCGCAATTCTGGGAGACCCCAAGGCCAGTGAACTGGTATACTTCGCGATATTCTGCGAAATGATGAAGCTATGCGGTGAGAAGGATATCCCGATCCATATCCATACAGGATGCACGGGCGGCAGCGGCAACGGCCGGATCGGGGAGCTGAATCCGCTTCTGATGGCGGAATTTCTAAACGACAGGGAATTTCAGAAAACAAAAATCGTATTTCTGCACGGAAGCTATCCGGATATCCGAAACGCGGCACTGATGACCCATATGTTTCCAAATATCTGGATGGATCTGTCCTGGGTATCCCCATGGACCTCCATGGATTATGAGAACATTCTGCAGGCGGTTCTGGGAGTTGCTGTTCATTCCAGGGTGCTTTTGGGAACCGGACAGCACGGCATACCGGAGATGTCCTGGATGGCGGCGCATCTGGCGAGAAGGAGCCTGGAACATATTATGGAGGGACTTTCGGCACAGGGGATCATATCCGAGGAACAGGCCTATGAAACGGCAGAGCAGCTGCTCGTTGGCAATGCGCGCAGGCTGTATCATTTCCCGGAGGAAGAGGAACGATGAAACAGGGTGTGAAGAAAAACAAGTATCTTTCCTATTTAAAAAGCTGGCAGCTGTATCTGTTGCTGCTTCCGACCCTCCTCTACTTTATCATCTTCCGTTATGTGCCGATTTTTGGCATTCAGATCGCGTTTAAGGACTATATGCCCGCTTTGGGCATCGTGGAAAGCCCATGGGCTGCTCCTGTTTTCAAGCATTTTACCCGTTTTTTCCAGGGATATTATGCGAAGCGTCTGATCGTCAATACGCTGGTTTTGAGCTTCGGGCAGCTGATACTGGGATTTCCGCTTCCGGTGATTCTGGCGCTGCTTTTAAATGAAGCGCGCAGCCAAAGATTTAAAAAGCTGGCACAGACCGTCACCTATGCGCCGCATTTTATCTCCACGGTTGTTCTTGTGGGACTTTTGTCGACGCTGCTCAATACGGGAAACGGCCTGATCAACCATCTGCTTTTGTCAGCCGGCCTGATAGAAGAACCTATAGAATTTCTGACGGAAGCGGGGTGGTTCAAACCGCTCTACATCATCTCCGGGATATGGCAGGAGATGGGATGGGGGGCCGTGGTTTATATGGCAGCGCTGGCCGGCGTGGATCAGCAGCTGTATGAAGCGGCCAAGGTGGACGGAGCCGGACGTATGAAGCGGATCCTGTATATTACGATACCGGCAATTCTTCCGGCTATGATTACCATGTTGATATTAAACTGCGGAAAAGTTATGAACATCGGATATGAAAAGGTGTATCTGATGCAGAATGATCTGAATATCGCCTCTTCCGACGTGATTTCCACCTATGTATATAAGGTGGGCATACTCAATAACCAGTACAGCTTTTCAACGGCGGTGAACCTGTTTAACTCCGTAATCAACACAGCGCTGATTATCATCGTCAATAAATTCAGCAAAAAAGTGAGCGATACGAGTTTATGGTAACGATCAGGAGGAAAGGGTGGAGAAAAATGAAGCATAAAAATAACAGGGAGGACAGGAGCGTAACCGGAAACAGCGACCGCGTGTTTGACGGCGTGGTGTATGCTCTGCTGGCGGTGATATTGGTGCTGATCGCTTATCCGCTGCTGTATGTGGTGAGCTGTTCCTTAAGCGATCCCGCCCGCATACTGACAAACGACATCATACTGTTTCCCAAAGGATTCAATGTGGAGTCCTATGTATCGGTCATCAAGGAAAACCGTCTGACAGGGGGCTATGTTAATACGATTGTCTATACGGTGGTGGGCACGGCGATCAATATATCCCTGACCGCTACGGGCGCTTATGCCCTGTCCTGCAGAAAACTGAAGGGCAGAGGGGTGTTTACAAAATTTATACTGTTCACCATGCTTTTCAGCGGGGGGCTGATTCCCACCTATCTGGTGGTGAGCGATCTCCATCTGCTTAACTCGATGTGGAGCATAGTGCTGCCAAATGCGGTCGGGGTGACCAATTTTATCATTATGAAAAACTCGTTTGAAAACAGCATACCGGATGAGCTGAAGGAAGCGGCCAGTGTGGAAGGATGTTCCGATATCGGAATCTTTTTGAAAATAGTGCTGCCGCTCTCCAAGCCGATCCTGGCGGTTATGGTGATCTTTTACAGCGTGGGCCACTGGAATGAATATTTCAATGCGCTGCTGTATATAACGGAAAAATCGGCCCAGCCCCTGCAGGTGGTTTTAAGGGATATACTGATCTCCAATGAGCTGACGGAAATGATGGGCAATGTGAATCAGCTCAACAGTGAGTCGAGATTAGCGATTGCGGAGGGAATGAAATATTCCACAATTGTGATTTCCAGCCTTCCGATGATCCTGCTGTACCCGTTTTTTCAGAAGTATTTTGTCAAAGGCGTGATGGTCGGAGCTGTGAAAGGATAACTGTTGCAGTAACAGGAAGCACACTGATGTGTGCGCAGGTCATCAGCCTTCGGCTGGTGACAGGATAATAGGAAGCACACTGATGTGTGCGTAGGTCATCAGCCTTTGGCTGGTGACAGGATAATAGGAAGCACACTGATGTGTGCGTAGGTCATCAGCCTGCGGCTGGTGACAGGATTAGGAGGATGAATGATGAAGATGAAAAGATGTTTGGCTGTACTGACGGCGCTGTGCCTGATTTTAACGGGCCTGTGCGGATGCGGCAGGAAACAGGCGGCGGAAACTGGGGCGGCTCCTACGGCGGGAAGCGCGCAGGAATCCACTAGCAGCACCAGGGCTGCGGATGACGGGAAAATCACCATGACCGGTCTGGCCTGGGCTTCGCCCCAGGGAGGCGACAATACGGACTGCTATGGATGGGATGAGTACGAGAAAATAAGCAATGTGCACATGGAGTGGGAGAATGTTCCCAATGACATATTGGCGGAGAGAAAGAGCACGGTGATGGCATCCGGTTCCCTGCCGGATATCATGTACGGCCTGTCCTTCAGCAATTCAGAGCTGATCAGATATGGCAGTCAGGGCCTGCTGCTGCCTCTGGATGAATATCTGGAAAATGCTCCGAATTTCAGCAGCCTGCTGGAGCAGTATCCCCAGATCCGCCAGGCGATCACCATGCCGGACGGTCATATCTACAGCCTGCCGTTTTTGAAGATGGGAGATAATGTGCGCCTGATGGAAATGTATGTGAATCAGGACTGGCTGAATAATCTTGGAATGGATTATCCGGAGACGTTAGATGAATTCACCGATATGCTGACCGCGTTCCGGGATCAGGATGCGAACGGCAACGGTGACCCTTCGGATGAAATTCCGCTGTCTTTCCGCAAATCCCATCTGCTTCCCACCGTAATGAGCTTTTTTGGTCTGGGAAACAGAGGCAGTGTCAATCAGACTCTGGTGGATTATAATGAAAAGGACAATGCGCTGCGCTTTATCCCTTCCGCATCCGAGTATAAAGATATGCTGGAATATCTGCATATGCTCTATGAAGAAAAACTGCTGGACAACGAAGTGTTTACCATGAGCAGTTCCAGGGATATTGTAGCGAAGCTTACTCAGGATATTGTGGGCGTTCATGCGGATTATACCACCAATGCCGGAAACCTTCAGGACAAATTCCTGGCGCTGCCGCTTTTTACAAACGCCTACGGTGAGAAGACCTGGAACCGTGTGCTTCCCATGGTGGATGGCATAGGCGCGTTTGTGGTTTCGGCTAAGACAGAGCATCCGGAACGCGCACTGCAGTGGGCGGACTATTTCTACAGCGTGGAAGGCCAGATTATGTATAACATGGGTTTTGAAGGCGTGACCTATGAGTACGATGAGAACGGAGAGCTGACCTATACCCAGGAGCTGCTGAACAATCCGGACGGCCTGACGCTCACACAGGCCCGGGCACAGTATATTTCCTTCCAGTCCGGCCCTGGCATCATGTCGGATGAATATTTCAAAGGCGCTGAGACCTATCATACAGCGGTGGAAGGACTGCCCTATTATATTGATTATATACCGAAGGATGTATGGTCCTCCTTTAACTACACCTATGATGAGAACGAGGAGATTACAGCGCTGCAGACAGATATACAGTCGTATGTGGATGAGATGACAGCAGCTTTTATCACGGGCACCCGTCCGCTCGAGGAGTGGGACGCCTATGTGGCGGAGTTTGAGAATCTGCGCCTGGATGAGTTCATGGGGTATGTCCAGAAAGGGTATGAAAGATATTCGGCAGACTAGTGTGCTGACGCGCTTATGTTTAGTCTGACAATGTACTACAGCGGCTATATCGGTAATTGGCATGCGGGCGGCGCTATAGCATAGAAATGAGGGGGGATTTTTTGTGGATATCAGCCAGCTTAAATACTTTGAAGTTTGTGCTAATCTGGAAAACATAACGAAAGCGGCGGATAAACTCAATATAGTACAGCCTGCATTAAGCCAGTCCATACGGAAGCTGGAGGTTGAGCTTGGGGTGAATCTGTTTGACCGGATCGGCAGAAGCATACGGCTCAATGACAACGGACGCATACTGCTTAAATATACCGGCCAGATTCTGGCCCTGATGGAGAGCGCCAAAGGGGAGCTGCAGGATCATATCAAACGGGAAACCGGTCTGCTGCGCATACAGATTCTCTGCGGTTCCAGCCTGATTCCGGAGCTCCTCTCCTCCTTTCGGACGCTCTATACCGGCATCAATTTCAAGCTGGTACAGAGCGCGGAAAGTGAGGAGTACGATTTCTGCTTCACAAGCACCTACAATAATATACAGCCTGTAAACGGCGCGCTTTTGCTGGATGAGGAGATATGCATCGCCGTACCGCACAGCCACCGTCTGGCCGGGAAAACGGCCGTGGATCTCGGTGAGCTTAGAGATGACAGCTTCATCAGTCTGGATATCGGCAAGCAGCTCCGGATGCTGACAGACACCTTCTGCCGGGCCGTAGGCTTTAGCCCCAACATTGTGTTTGAATGTGACAATCCGGCATTGGTACGCAGCCTGATTGCGGCGGAGCTGGGAGTGGCCTTTGTGCCAAGAAACTCCTGGAACATAGCGGATGACGACAACCGGATCAGCTATCTTCATATCAAGAGGCCCGTGTGCGTGCGGTCTCTGTTTATCGCGTGGCCGCAGAACCGTTACATAACGAAACAGGGCTATCTGTTCTTAGACTTTGTTAAAAATTATTTTGAAAAAAAGGTTTACATTACTTGAGAACCCCGGGAGAAGAAATGCAATGGGAGAATTTTTAGAAATGCTGATGGTGATCAGCTTTGGCATATCGTGGCCGATTTCCATCATGAAGACTTTGAAAAGCAAAAGCGTGGAGGGCAAGAGCATCCTCTTCTCCATTCTGATCTGGATCGGTTATATCTTCGGAACCGCCAGCAAAATAGTGAGGCATTCCATCACTTATGTATTCTTTTTTTATATCGCGAATCTGATTTTTGTTTCCCTGGATATCCTTTTGTATATGAGGTTTAAGCGGAAAACGGGTAAAATATCAGCAGAAATGGAATAGCCGTATTGCCTTAAGCTATGGTATAGTTTAACTGTGATCTGACATCAAACAGAAGGAGGGGCATCGGTTGAACGGGGTTTATCAGGCAACGGTAGAAACGGCGAAAGCTTATATTGACCAGAATCTTGGCGGAGATCTTTCTGTGGAGAAGCTGGCGGCTGTCACAGGGTATTCCGTTTCACGTTTTGCGCATATTTTTCAGGAACAGACCCAAATGTCCGTGAAGGAGTATGTGACGGAACAGAGACTGTACCAAGCGGCAAAAATGATCCTTGAAGGAGAGACCATCGTCAACGCGGCTTTGGAATGCGGATTCGATACACATTCCGGATTTGCGAAAGCTTACCGTAATAAGATGGGGTATCCGCCGTCCTTTTTGGGAATGCTCAAGAAGCGTGCGGCGAGAGCCAAACTGTCCATGAGGCTCTTAAAGCAGCTGCCGGAATTAGTCAGTATGGGATATATGCCAAATACAGATAATGGGGTGGATTTGATGCTGAAACCGTATATAGTAGAAAAAGATATCATAAGGATTATCGGTAAAAGAGTTTCCTTTATGGGAGATGATGTGGGAAAGATCGGGATGCTGTGGGAAGAGATGGACCAGATATTAAAAGCGATTCCCAACCGTGTGGATCAGAATTTCTTTGGCATCAGCCTGGATTTCTGGCACGCGGAAAGAGAGAGGGGCCTGTGTTCCTATATGATCGGTGCAGAGGTATCGGATCTCACCGATTTGCCCGACGACATGGAATCCCTTGCGGTGCCGGCATCGAGATGGCTGTATATACCAGTCCGCTATGACGATGAGACCGTAAAGGGGCTGGCGCCGGAAGAGCTGAATGAGGATATGCCGTATGTGACCGGCTGTGTATTCGGCTGGTCACGCAGGTATATCGCCGAACAGGGGCTGAAACGCCAGGATTTTCCCATCGAGTATGAGGTTTATGGACTGACGGATGGATACGAGGAGCAGGGCGGTGCGCATCTTACGCTTGCCGTGCCGATTATATGAGGTTGACATATCATTGGACCTGTGGTAAAATTTCGTCAGTAAATAAATGAAAAGAGAATTGTTGTATGTTAATTGTATCTGTTGTGGAAAATAACTAATCTGTGAATATGGCCTTGTGACGGTCGCGGCGCTGTGCAGAGATTGCTGTGGACCCGTCAGTGAAGCAGGCACGCTCTCTGTGAGTTAAAGGAGAGGTGTTTTGTTGACGCGCCATTTTGCATCCATAACAGACCCATTGCAACCAGTATAGAACAAACCTGTGACGCAATCAGTCCGTTTACGGATGCGCACAGGTTTTTTATTTTCCGATAAGCTGCCCGTACCAGGCCATGCAGGACCTGAAGTGCGTGCAGTTTTTTTGTTCAATGAGGTGCGTCCAAAATACGACCTATTGAATGGGATCCTGTTTCATCAATAAGAATGGCCTATGAATAAAACATAGATTATAACGGATGAATATTAATATAATTGGAGGAAACATCATTGAATACAGATTACAGAACGCTGGAATATCATACAATACTGGAGCAACTTGCAAATTTTGCCGTAACGGAAACAGCCAGGGAGAGAATCCGCAGTTTAACGCCCTGCCTGTCAGAACTGGAACTGACCAGACTTATGAGGGATACCACGCAGGCCAGGCGGATGCTGGATACGTTCGGATCACCTTCCCTTCCGGCCATGGATCTATTGGAGGCGTATTTAGACAGCGCTGTGCGGGGGGAACTTCTTGCCGCCGAACAGATTGAGTATGTGGGCACGTTCCTGGCCGCTGTGAAACGCCTGAGGGATTACCTGATCAGAGGGCAGCAGCTTCAGATCGGAATCGCATATTACAGTGAGAATTTATGTGAGATGGAGGAACTGCGCCAGGAGATTGTACGCTGCATAAGAAGCGGGAGAGTGGATGATTATGCCAGCAAAGTGCTGAAGGATATCCGCCGGTCGATATCGTTTTTAGAAGATAAAATCCGTGCCAGGGCAGATGCCATATTAAAAAACAATAAGTCCTGTATGGCAGAAGCTTTTGTGGTGAACCGCAGCGGCCATATCTGCCTGCCGGTGAAAAAGGATCAGAAATCCAAAATCCCCGGCAGCGTGATCGACAAGTCATCCACAGGCGCGACCCTCTTTATTGAACCTGCTTCCATCGCGAAAATGAGCGAAGAGCTCTTCCTGTTAAAGCTGGATGAGGAGAATGAGGAGAGAAGGATCCTCTATACGCTGACCGGGATGATTGCCGATGAAGCGCAGCGGATGCAAAACAGCCAGAGGACAATCGTCAATCTGGATTTCGTCTTTGCAAAGGGAAAGCTAAGCGCCTCGATGGAGGCGTCGGAGCCAGAGATCAGCACGGACCGCTGTATCAGGATCAGCAAGGGACGCCATCCCCTGCTGGACCCCAAAGAGTGCGTTCCGCTGGATTTTGAGATCGGAGGGGAGGTACAGGGCATTGTCATCACCGGTCCCAATACCGGAGGCAAGACAGTGGCGATCAAAACGGTGGGCCTGCTCTGCCTGATGGCCTGCTCCGGCCTGCATATCCCCTGTGATTACGCAAAGATCTGTATGAACAATCAGGTGCTCTGCGACATCGGAGACGGACAGAATATATCGGAAAATCTTTCCACATTTTCCGCGCATCTGACCAATATCATCCGGATACTGAAGTCGGCGGGACCGGAAAGCCTGGTGCTCTTAGACGAGCTTGGGTCGGGAACCGATCCGGCAGAGGGCATGGGCATCGCGGTTTCCATTCTGGAACAGCTGAAGGAATGCGGCTGTCTTTTCCTGGTGACCACCCATTATCCGGAGGTAAAAGAATACGCAAAAGACAGGCCGGGAATCCAAAATGCCAGAATGGCCTTTGACCGGGAGTCGCTTAGGCCCCTGTACCGGCTGGAGATCGGGAGGGAGGGAGAGAGCTGCGCGCTTTACATCGCCAAACGCCTGGGCCTGCCGGATGATATGCTGCGCCGGGCGGCACAGGCGGCGTACGGTGAGGCATATGAAGAGAATATCCGAGATCTGGCGCTTGAGGCGTACGGAAAAGGCAGAATTAAAAGAGAGCATGTGCCAGGCATAGAGCGCATCCCGGACAAAAAGAAGGTATCCGACCGGGCTGCATCCTTTGTGAGGGGGGACAGCGTCATGGTGTATCCGGAAAAGAAGATCGGCATCGTTGTAGAACCGGCGGATGACCAGGGCAGGATATTGGTACAGATCAGGAAAGAAAAGCAGCTTTGCAGCCATAAACGGCTGCGCCTCCATGTTCCGGCCAGCCGGCTGTATCCGCCGGATTATGATTTTTCCATCGTGTTTGATTCGGTGGAAAACCGCAAAAAACGCCACCAGATGGAGCGAAAGTACAGCGGGGATCTGGAAATACAGAATTGAATGATCTTTCGAGCCGGATCTTTTAAAACAGAGTGTATTTTGGTATAATTTAAATCGACAGATATTATACCCGCGCTGATTCTAGCATCGCCTGCTAAAAAATATAAGGCAGCGTTTCATAAGCTGCGGTGGAACAGGGAGAACATTCAAATGAACCTATACGCATCCGATTTCTGCTTTAAAGGTACATGGCGCACATACCAGAAGCGCATACTCGACCGCGCGCCGCAATATCTTAAGGACAAAAAGCTGCATATTGTAGCGGCGCCGGGGTCAGGTAAGACGACATTGGGAATCGAGCTGATTTTGAGGCTGGGGGAACCGTGCCTGATCCTGTCCCCGAGCATCACAATCCGCCAGCAGTGGCTGGAGCGCGTGGAGGAGGGTTTTTTAAACCCGGGAACAGATCCGGCGCTCTGGCTGTCCAATTCGTTGAAAGAACCGGGGAAAATTACCGCGGTCACCTATCAGGCGCTTCACAGCGCTGAAAAACGGTTTGCCGGTGCTCTGGAAGATGAGGAGGATGAGGAACGGGAGGAAGTGGATTTCTCCGATTTCGATCTGTACCGGACGCTGAAAGAGGCGGGGATCCGCACCGTGTGCCTGGATGAGGCCCATCATCTGCGAAGCGAATGGTGGAAGGCGCTGGAGGATCTGATGAAGAATCTGCCGGACGCCACACTGATATCGCTGACTGCCACCCCGCCCTATGACAGCACGCCTGCGCAGTGGAAACGCTACATAGATCTGTGCGGCCCGATCGATGAGGAGATATTCACTCCGGAACTGGTGAAGGAGAACAGCCTGTGTCCCCATCAGGATTATGTCTATTTCAACTGGCCCACCGCACAGGAGCTTGCATCCGTGGAAGAGTATAAGAAAGGAGTCCGTCGGTGTATGGAGGAACTGATGACGGATGAGGAATTTGCCCGAACCGTCGCCAGCCACAAAGGCCTGTCGGCTCAGGAGGAAAACGCGGAGTTCTTTTTGGACCATCCGGCGTATTTCTCCTCCCTGCTGATCTTCCTGAATGCAAAACAGATCCCCTTTTCTCCGTATTTAAAGGAGCTGACAGGGACGGGAAAGCGTCTGCCCAAAATGGAGGCCAAGTGGATGGAAATCCTGCTGCAGGGATTTCTGTATGATGATTTCGAATCCTATGCAAGCTATAAGGTATACCGTGAGAGGCTGATCGAAAAGCTGAAATCCTATGGCTGCATTCAGAAAAACAAGGTATGCCTGATGAGCAATGATAAAATTTCAAAGCTGCTGATCAACAGCAGGGGCAAGCTTGACAGCATAGCGGATATAGTGGAAGTGGAGAGCAAATCGCTGGGGGAGGAGCTTCGGCTCCTTATCCTGTGTGATTTTATAAAAAAGGAAAGCCTTTCGCTGATCGGCGATGAAGAGCGCCCGGTCAATGAAATCGGCGCGGTGCCGGTGTTTGAATATCTTCGCAGAAAGAATCTGGCGGGCCTGCGTCTGGGCATTCTAAGCGGCAGCGTGGTGGTGGTGCCGGAACCGGCGATGGAGGCATTTCGGAGCAGACTGCGGGAACGTGAAAGAGAAGCCTCTTTCGTTACGATCAATGGGTCCGGCTATGTAAGGGTCAATGTCAAGGGAAGCGGGCATGATACGGTGGCGATGATGACAGAGCTGTTTGCGGAGGGCTGGATCAACACGCTGATCGGGACAAAGGCTCTATTGGGGGAGGGCTGGGATTCCCCCTGCATCAATTCTCTGATTCTGGCCACCTTTGTGGGCTCATTCATGTTAAGCAATCAGATGCGCGGAAGGGCGATCCGCACCGTAAAAGGATGTCCGGACAAAACCAGCAATATCTGGCATCTGGTCTGCGTGTCGCCGGGAAAGAAAGGAGAACCCTGTTCTTCAGAGGATTATGAAATGCTAAAGCGCCGCTTCAGAGCTTTTTTGGGCGTTTCCTTTGAGGAAGATACCATCGAAAACGGCATTGAGCGTCTGGGAATCGGAGAGGACTTCTATTCGCAGAAGAGCATAGAACGGATTAACCGCAGGATGATCGCAAGAGCGGCGGATCGGGACGCCCTAAGGCGGAGATGGAAGCAGTCCCTGGATGTGATCCGGGATACCGTAGCGGTGGAAGAAGTCAGTGAGATGGACCAGGAGCTTTTAGAGCCGGGATTCGTATTTTTCAATGCGGTCTTACTGACCATTCTGTCCGGAATTATATCCGTGCTGGCCATTGTGTTTGAACTGGCTCTGGCAGCCGCGGGCCATGGCGGAAGAGCCGCTTTCATACTGATCGGTGTTCTGGCATTTGCCGGTGTTTTCGGCACAGCGAAGTTCGGCACCAGAGTGCTGCGCCTGTGCACTCCGGTCCGCCGGATGAAAGCCGCCGGAGAAGCGCTGTTGGAAGCGCTGAAGCGCACCGGGCAGATCGAGAGCACCGGCCTTTCGGTCCGGGCGGAAACCAAGGAATATGAGGGCGTTGTGGTCTCTTCCTATCTGAAGGGCGGCACGGTGAGGGACAAAACTCTGTTCGCTGTATGCATGTCCCAGCTGTGGGGGGTGATAGACAATCCCAGATATCTGCTGATGCAGACCAGGGGGCCCGTAGGCGCCAATGAGTATCTTGCTGTTCCGGAAGCCTTTGGACGCAAGAAGGAGGATGCCGGCCTGTTTGCGGACTGCATGAGCGGGGTGCTGGGGCGCTGCCGTCTGGTATATACCAGGACGCCGGAAGGCCGCAAGGTGCTTCTGGCAGCCAGAACGCATTCCTTTGTCAATAAAAACGACCGCTATATAAACGGAAAAAAAGAAGTAAAAAACGAATTTATGTAAATTCTCCCGCGGCCTGCCGGAGCGCTTCGGTCAGCTCCCGAATTAGTGAGAGAAAACGCGAACCGGCGTGGTAAACCACGATATCACGGCAGACTGGCGACAGGCTGCAGGGGCGCTGGATCAGCCCATGCCTTTCCAGCTCCTCTTGCGGCACAGGGCTGACCCACATATAGCTTCCCGGTATATGCCTTAGAAAGTCAAACTGGCTGCCCCGGTCATAGACGCTGATGCAGGAATGGTGCTCCGAAGTTTCCCTGGAGGCTCTTAGCTCCGGGCGGTCCTGATTTATATCTCCCTGCAGGATCCTTGTGCAGGAGTGGAGCATGGATACAGGGATTATATCCATGGCGGAAAGCGGATGGTTCCGGCTCATCAGGACTACCATATGATATTCCTTTATCAGCATGTGCTCCAGCAGATTTTCCTTTATAAGCCCCATATAATAGTCCCCGTGAATCGGCTCGAACCGCACGATGCCAAGCTCTGAGATCCCGCTGGCCACATCCTGGATCACAGAGGCAGGGTTTGTCTCCTGATAATAGATGTGCCGTGGCCGGTCGGCGGTGCTGCCCATATAGCTGCAGAATGCCGAAGAGATATATGCCGCCCGCGGGGCGGAAAATCCGAAGGGCAGGGACTGGCTGGGCTTATTGTACAGGCTTTCCAGCTTTTCCACCTGCTTGAGGATCGTCTGGGCGTAACCGATGAACTCCTGACCGCTCTTGGTCAGCTGAACTCCCTTGCTGGTCCGGTGAAAGATGACAATTCCGGTTTCTTCTTCCAATTCTTTGATGCTCTTACTAAGGTTGGGCTGCCCCATAAACAGATTCTTGGCGGCCGCCGATATGGAGCCTGTCTTCGCTATTTCCACCGCGTATTGAAGCTGCTGAAAATTCATGGTATCCTTTCCGCAATGTCTGCTGTTGGCTGTATTCAATAGGTGTATGCCATACCTATATAGAAAAGTAATGGCCGGCATATGTATTATACATTACTCCGCCGGAAAAATAAATGATAAAATATTAACAAAGTTAAAAATACATATACAGGAGGTTTCATTATGGCACGTTTTACGCTTCCGCGCGATTTATATCATGGAAAAGGCTCTCTGGCAGAGCTGGCTAACTTAAAAGGAAAGAAAGCGATCGTGGTTGTGGGCGGCGGTTCCATGAAGCGGTTTGGTTTTCTGGATAAAGTAGTGGGATACCTTGAGCAGGCTGGTATGGAAGTGAAATTATTTGAAAATGTAGAACCGGATCCGTCTGTAGAGACGGTTATGAAGGGCGCACAGGCCATGAGAGAATTTGAACCGGACTGGATCGTGGCCATGGGCGGAGGATCACCCATCGATGCTGCAAAGGCTATGTGGACCTTCTATGAATATCCGGAGGTGAGCTTTGAGGATCTGATCACGCCTTTCAGCTTCCCCACTCTTAGGACCAAGGCTCATTTCTGCGCGATTCCCTCCACATCCGGCACGGCAACGGAAGTGACCGCATTTGCAGTAATCACAGACTATGAAAAGGGAATCAAATATCCGCTGGCTGATTTCAATATCACGCCGGACGTGGCGATTGTCGATCCTGAATTAGCTGAGACCATGCCGGCTAAGCTGACCGCGCATACCGGTATGGATGCCATGACCCATGCCATTGAAGCATATGTTTCCACACTGCACTGTGACTACACCGATCCGCTGGCACTGCATGCCATCAAGATGATTCATACGGATCTGAAGAAATCCTATGACGGGGACATGGACGCCAGAGACCGCATGCACAACGCACAGTGCCTGGCCGGAATGGCATTCTCCAACGCGCTGCTTGGAATCGTGCATTCCATGGCGCACAAGACCGGCGCTGCTTACTCCGGCGGTCATATTGTTCATGGCTGTGCCAACGCGATGTATCTGCCGAAGGTGATCAAATATAATTCCAAAAATCCGGAAGCAGAAAAACGCTATGCCGAGATCGCCCGTTTTATCGGTCTGCAGGGAGAGACGGATACCGAGCTTACCGATGAACTGATCAAAGAGATCAGAAGCATGAATGCCTCTTTAAATATTCCTGCATGCATCAAGGAGTATGAAGGCGGATTGATTGACGAGAAAGAGTTCAATGAGAAGCTGCATGATGTGGCCGCTCTGGCGATCAGCGATGCATGCACGGGCTCCAATCCCAGGATTCCTACCCAGGAAGAGATGGAGAAGCTTTTGACCGCATGCTTCTATGATAAAGAGATTGATTTTTGATTGATATAGCAGAAAAGGTAAAAGACCGAGAGGGAAGATATGAATCCCTCTCGGTCTTATCTTTTTCAAACACGCTATAGCGGAAATTTTTGATTCATAAAATCATCCCTTCATATTAATAAGTATACGAGTAAAACGGAATATCTTCCTCCTCTTCTTCGTAATACAATGCTCTCTGTTCTGTCCGCTGCTGCTGCAGCTGCATCCTGTATTTTGTCGGAGTGACTCCGATAATTTTCTTGAACATCCGGTTGAAATAAGACAAATCCTGTATTCCCACAGCCATCGCGATATCCAATATCTTCATATCATGTTCCTTTAGAAATTCACAAGCTTTCTGTATCCGCACATAGTTCACATATTCTACCGGGGTCTGACCGGTGGCCTTGCGAAAGTAACGTATAAAGTAATATTTGCTCATGTTGGAGAGTATGGCCAGCGTATCCACCGTAATATTATTCATATAATTGCTGTCGATGAATTCGTAAACCATCTGCAGCTCTTTTGTGTGCGTACCTGCCCGTTCTGTTTTAGCCTCGCTCTGATAGATCTGGAACAGGATCAGCTCCAGATACCCTCTTGAGCCGAGCTCATATCCGTAAGGCCTGGTTTTAAGAAGCAGAAGCAGCTTCTGGTAAAGATCAAGGATCAGTGCTCCTGATTCTGTATCTTTTCGAATTACAGTTTCTGCCGGATAGCTGTGATCCATGAGCCGCTGATAATAGACGGAAACCTGCAGGCCGCAGGCATCCGACATGAGATGGTCCAGCCGGAACTGGATTGTGCTGTAAAAGAATGGATGGCCGGATACCGACCGCACGCAGTGCACGGTGCCCGGGAGGATACAGATGCACTGGTCGGATTCCAGGTAGTGTGATGTGCCGTCTACTATCATCAGGACCTGCCCCTGGTGGAGCATAAAGAGCTCGCAGGCATCGTGATGATGATCGGATATTCCCAGTTTGGCCGGACGGCTTTCGTTCAGATTGTCAAAAGCGGTGATGGGAAATGCCGCATTTCTGTGCTGTGTCATAATAAAGCCCCCTCTTTAAATGACAGAATGTAACAGCTTAGACGGCGCATCTTCCTGACCGGAAAAACCGTCTGAACTGTTATGGCAGAATATACAAAACATGGCTTCCGCTATAATGATAACATCCGAAAATGTCACTGTCAATGGACAGAAAAAAATCCTTATAAAAGTAAAAATGCAGAAATTAGTAGGACAAGTTCCGCATATATAAGTTAAAAGTGCATAAAACGCAATATTGTCTTATTAGTTGGCCGCATGCGGCAATTCTATCCAAGTATCGGAAATGGCTTTTTTATAAAATAAAACCATCACGGTAGATCACATTTAAGCACGCTGAAGCGTGCGTAGGTCATCAACCTTCGGTTGGTGACAAGAAAAAAGTGGAAGCACGCTGAGGCGTGCGTAGGTCATCAACCTTCGGTTGGTGACAAGAAAAGGAGGAGTGGATATGTGGAAACATGGTAAGCGACGCTGGGGCGGGATGCTGGCTCTTTTACTGGCCCTTGCGGTAACGGCAGCAGGGTGCAGTTCAGCCTACGATCCGGTGGATGAGAGCGGGACTAAGGGCGGTGCAGAGACCGAAGCCACTGCATCCGGCGGGACTTCAGCGGCAGAGACAGATACTGCAGGCGGTACTGACGAAGCAGCCAAAGAGTCGCCTATGCTTGCCGAGCTGGTGGAAGCTGGCAAGCTGCCGGCACTTGAGGAACGGCTTCCTAAGACGCCCAGAGTTACGGAGCTGGGAAGCGCCGATGCGGTGTACGGCGGGGAGATGCAGCTGGCGTTTCAGGGAAGCAGCTGTTCGGAGTACGGCTGGATGAACAGGGCGAGCGTTTTAAATCAGCCCGGGATCGGTAGCATGGAGGAACTGCCCTACGCCAATGCGGTGGAGAGCTACGACATCAACGATGACTGCACGGAGTATACCTTCCACTTGCGGGAAGGGATGCGCTGGAGCGACGGCGCACCCCTGACAACAGAGGACGTGCGCTTCTGGTGGGAGGACGTGATCAACAATACGGCTGTTACGCCCACGGTAGACGCGATGTGGACCTCCAACGGAGAGCTGATGGAGCTGGAGATTGTGGATGAGTATACCTTTCGGTGTAAATTCAAAACCACGTATCTGCTGTTCCCCTGGCAGCTGTCACTGGCCTGGAGAAGCAATACCATATTCTTTCTTCCTGCCCATTATCTGAAGCAGTTCCATGTGGACTACGCGGAAGCTTCCGCCTACGAAAAGGCGCTGGCAGATGCAGGATATTCTAAAGAGGACTGGGGACAGTATTTCACGGCTTACGGCTGGGGGCCCAACGGTCCGAATGAGCTGACCACCGCCATGATGGGGTGTCCGGTTCTGACGCCCTATGTGGTGACGGATCACCCGTCCCCCACGGTATGGATGGCCGAGAGAAATCCCTATTACTTTGAAGTGGATGAGCTGGGGCGTCAGCTGCCCTATATCGACCGCATCCGCATTGAACAGGTGGCGGAAACCAGCATGCTGACTATGAAGGCCATGGCCGGTGAAGTCGATTATCTGCGGGAGTCCGTATCCACGCTGGATATTCCGGTGTTAAAAGAAAATGAAAGCAACGGCGGTTACCGCACCGTGCCGCTGTATTCCCATGACGCAGTGTACTTCAATCTCAATTTCGGTTTTGATGAAGATGAGGGATGGATGGAAATCGTCAATAACAGGGAATTCAGGCAGGCGCTCAACCTGGCGATCAACCGGCAGGAAATCTTAAGCAACCTGTACCTGGATCAGGGCGAACTTTCTTATCATGTTCCAAGCGAGTATGACCTGGAAAAGGCTGAGAGCCTGCTGGATGGCATTGGCATGGATCAGGCAGACAGTGAGGGATTTCGCACCAGGCCGGACGGAAGCAAGTTCCAGATCGATTTTGAATATGCGAAGCTCGGGACGGAATTTTCCGATTTTGTGGAAATTATCCGGCAGAACTGGGCGGACATTGGAATCCGCATGATACCGAAGGAAATCGACCGCTCCCTCTGGTCGCAGAAATATGATGCCAATGAGCTGCAGGTACGTATGCTCTGGTGTGACTTCCCGGTATGTGAGAGCAATCCGGTCATGTGGGACTGGTCCATCCCAATCCGCGCCAGCTCCAAATACCTGACCTATTACAATACTTCCGGTCAGTCGGGAGACGCGCCCACAGGAGATCTGCTGGATATTTATCAGAAGACGTTTGAACTGAAAAACTCCAAATCGGTGGAAGAGATGGCGGCCAGCTGGAAGGAGATTTCACAGCTTCTCTATGACTCCTGCATCTGGTTCATACCGGTGGAAAACGTGCGTAAACCGGTGATCTATTCGGACAGGATCGCCAATGTGACAGAAGAAGGATACATGATCGTATCCAATATGAATATGACATACGCGTATCTGCTTACAAGATAGAACGGGAGGGAATGCTATGCTGCGCTACATAGGAAAGAGGCTGCTGGCGCTGATTCCGCTGCTGATCATCATTTCCGTACTTTCCTTTCTGATTATCGAACTGCCGCCGGGTGACTATGTCACCCGGTACATCGCAGACCTGGAAATGAAAGGCATGAAGGTTACAGAGGAGGATACGCTGCGCCTTAGGGCCATGTATGACCTGGATAAGCCGGTGCCGGTCCGTTATGTGAACTGGATCACGAAAATTGTAACAAGAGGAGATTTTGGCCGATCCTTCCAGTATAACCGCCCCGTCAGTGAGTTGATCTGGGAACGGCTGGGACTGACGCTGATCATTTCGCTCATCACCATGGTGTTCACCTACGTGGTGGCCATCACCATCGGAATCTATTCGGCGGTCCGGCCCAATACGCTGTTCGACTATGTGTTCACGCTGATCGGATTCATTGGGGTGGCCGTTCCCGGATTCTTAATCGCGATGATCGCGATGTGGCTTAGTTATTCCAAGCTGGGCGTATCCATTACAGGGCTGTTTTCCGCACAGTACGCGGATGCGCCCTGGTCCTTAGCCAAACTGGAAAATATGCTTGAGAGGGTATGGGTGCCGGTGCTTGTGATCGGGCTTAGCGGCACGGCATCCATCATAAGAATCATGAGGAGCGGCGTTCTCGATGAAGTGAAGAAACAGTATGTGGTGACTGCCAGAGCGAAGGGCGTGAAGGAGGTCAGGCTGTTGATGAAATACCCGGTGCGCGTGGCCATCAATCCCATCATCAGCACCATCGGGTGGGTGCTGCCTTCCGTCATATCCGGCGAGAGCGTGGTGGCCATCGTGCTGAATTTGCCGACCACAGGGCCGCTGTTGTTAAATGCGCTGCTGAACCAGGATATGTATCTGGCGGCCAGCTTTATCCTTCTGCTTAGCACGCTGACCGTGATCGGAACGGTATTTTCCGATATTCTGCTGGCGGTGCTGGATCCTAGAATAAGATATCAGGGGATTACGAAATGAAAGAAGCGAAAAAAAGTAAACGAAAATATGACGGTGATACCCAGTCGCTCATGACCCACAGACAGCTGGTGCTGGCGAAATTTAAACGCCATAAGCTGGCCATGGTGGCGCTGGTCCTGCTGATCCTCATGTATCTGCTGTGCATTTTCAGCGATTTCTTCGCCCCGTACGGCCCTTCGGAACGCTTTACCGAATACTCTGCCATGCCGCCCCAGTCCCTGCATATTTATGACAGCAATACGGGACGGCTCATAGGGCCCTTTGTTTATGGGGTGAAATCAGTCAGGGATCCGGAAACGTTCCAGAAGATCTATGAAGAGGACCGAGAAGTGATCTTAAAGATCCGCCTGTTTGAGCGGGGAGAACCCTATAAGCTGCTGGGTTTTATTGAGACGGATGTCCATCTGTTCGGAGTGGAAGAAGGCACGGTCTGCCTGATGGGCACGGATTCCATGGGCCGCGACCTGTTTTCCAGGATATTGAACGGAGGACGGCTGTCGCTGTCCATAGGCCTGGTGGGCGTATTCTTAAGCATGCTGTTCGGACTGCTTTTGGGTGGCATCGCGGGATTTTACGGAGGACGTATCGACAGCTGTATCATGAGGGTCGTGGATTTATTCATGTCTCTGCCCACCATCCCGCTGTGGATGGGGCTGGCCGCTGCGGTACCGAGGGATTGGTCCACCACACAGACATATTTTGCCATCACCATCATCCTGTCCTTCTTCGGATGGACCAATATAGCCAGAGTGGTCCGGGGCAAATTTCTAAGCCTGCGTGAAGAGGACTATGTGCTGGCGGCAAGACTATGCGGCGCGACGGATTTTTATGTGATCCGTTCCCACCTGATCCCGTCTTTTATCAGCTATATCATTGTAAGCCTTACCTTAAGCATTCCGGGCATGATCATAGGCGAAACCACCTTAAGCTTTCTGGGGCTGGGCCTGCAGGCTCCGGCGGTCAGCTGGGGCGTGCTGCTTAGGGACGCGCAGAATTTCCGTTCCATCGCCACTATGCCCTGGCTGCTTCTGCCGAGCATCTTTGTGATTCTGACCGTACTCTCCTTTAACTTTATCGGTGACGGATTAAGGGACGCGGCGGATCCGTACAGCGGATGATAAGACGGATAATAAAAACAGATGAACGCATAAAAAATGTGCGCAGGTCATTGGTTTTGGACGGTGACAGGAGAAGCGGAAGCACGCTGAAGCGTGCGCAGGTCATCAACCTTCGGTTGGTGACAGGAGAAGCGGAAGCACGCTGAAGCGTGCGTAGGTCATCAACCTTCGGTTGGTGACAGGAGAGGAGGAAGCATATGAAAAAATATAAACTGCTTGTAACAAGATTTTTCCCCGGAGACGCGATTGATCTTCTTAGGGACAGCTGTGAGGTGACCGAATGCGGCCAGATCGGTAAACTGCCTAAAGAAGAACTGATGGCCCTGGCGGCGGATAAGGAGATTCTGGTTATCTCGGAGGATACCGTGGACCGGGAGGTGATTGACGCGGCGCCAAAGCTTAAGGTGATTGCAGACATATGGGGAAAGGCCAGAAATGTGGACAGAGAATACTGTGCGGAGAAACATATCGCGGTATTTACCAGCCCGATCACCCTGAAATGGATCAATTACTCTGAGGTGGAGCACGCGCTCATGCTCCTGATGGCGGTCACCAGAAGGCTGCTGGAGGCGGACGCCTTTGTCAGGGCCGGCAGGTTCGTTGAGCCGGAGCAGGCAAACCGGGATATGCTGGGCACGGGGCTTCACGGGAAACAGCTGGGCATTATCGGCGGAACGCACTGGTCCGGCGATGAGATGGTGCAGAGAGCGCGGGCTTTCGGCATGGAGGTCCGGTACTGGGATCAGGCCCGCGGCGAGGCGATGGAGGAATTCGGCGCTGTTTACACGGATTTCGATGAGCTCCTAGCGGTCTCCGATTTTATCATACTGATGGCCAATGGCTGCGACGGCTATATCCTGGACCGCCCGCAGTTTGACCGCATGAAGAGGGGCGCTTTCCTGGTAAATGTGACGAGCGGACGCTTTATCCATGAGGCGGAGCTGGTTGAGGCACTTAAGGACGGAAGGCTTGCCGGTGCGGGCCTCGATAAATTTGAGAAGGAACCGGAGGCCGATCCGGAACTGATCAAGCTGAACAATGTGGTGCTGACACCTCATTCCGACGGAGCGTTGCTAGAAGAACGCAGCCGGATCTATCTGTCAGTGGTGACGCAGATCATGGAATGGATGAAAAATGAGAAAAGAGAGGGGCGGGTAATATGACGAAGGTATATCTGACCAGAAATTTTCCCGGAGAAGGGATGGAGCGGCTTAAGAAGCATTTTGAGGTTGCAGGCAATTTCTCATGGCTGGCCCCCAGGCGTGAAGAGCTGCTGCGTCAGTTGGAGGATACAGAGGTGCTGTTCACTTATAATGACGTGATCGACAGCGGGCTTCTGGATGCTGCGCCCAGGCTGAAACTGATTGTGGATCACTGGGGCGGCGGGGCCGTTGACAGAGAAGCGGCGGCCGGTCACGGGATCACGATCGCCCGGGTTCCTGAAAGCTATGGCTGGATTGTAAACGGTGTGGCGGATCTTGTCTGGGGTATGATGATAAACGCAGGCAGGAGGTTCCAGGAATGCAGCAGGTTTATCAGAGACGGGCGGTTTTCCCATTCAGAGCAGAGCAATCATCTGCTGCTGGGGCAGGGGCTGCATGGAAGGACGCTGGGCATCCTGGGAGCCGGGAGAATCGGCAGGGCGGTGGCGGCCAGGGCCGGCGGGTTCGGTATGAACCTGATTTATTACGATATCGCGGCCAATGAGGAGATAGAAGGCATGGGTGCCAGACTGGTGGGAAAGGAGGAGCTGTTTGCGTGTTCCGATTATCTGACTGTGCATCTGTCCGATGTGGATGAAAACCGTCATTTTATCGGTGAACAGGAACTGGATCAGATGAAAGAGGATGCTATACTGATTAACACCGCCAGAGGCCGTATGATCGATGAGAGAGCGCTCGTTAAGGCGCTGCAGGAGAAAAAAATAGGCGGCGCGGCATTAGAAGTGTATGAATTTGAACCCGAAGTCTCCAAGGAATTTTTTGGCATGCCAAATGTACTTCTGCTTCCCCATATGGGCGGCGCGCTGCTTAGAGAGCGGTCTTACATATTCTCCTGCATGGTGGACGCCTGCATGGAATTTTACCATATATCCTGAACTGAAAAAAGCGAGGTGCAAAATCATTGAATATCAAATATAATCTTTCACGCAAAGGACAAAAGGAACTGGTGCTGTTTCCCTTCGACGATTACGCGTTCCCGTTTCAGACCGGCGTACGGCTGAAGCTGCATTCGTTTCCCTCCAATCTGGATTACCGCACGCGGGTGGTGGTGCCGCTGGGAGAGCCCGGGGCTCCGGATTCCGGAAACATCGCATATTACGGCACAGTGCGCAGGGTAGGGGATGAATACTGGATGTGGTACCTGGGCAATGACGATACGCCGGGCTGGTATCAGCGGCTTTGTCTGGCCGTCAGCAAAGACGGGAAGAACTGGGAAAAACCGGATCTCGGGGTGTATGAGTATAACGGGAGCACACATAACAATGTCTGCGATTTTCCTCTGGACGGACATCTCCAGGCCTGTGTGATCTTCTATGATCCGGAGGATACAGAGGAGAGACGCTTCAAGATGAGCTTTGAGTCCCCCAAATATCAGAAATGTATGGGTGTGGCCTTCAGCAGCGACGGTATACACTGGAAGGAGTACGGGAAGAATCCTGTGGGCAGCGTATTTTACGAGCAGTCCGGGGGAGTTAAGATTGACGGCGTATACTATGTCACAGGGCAGGGAGATACCGGACACTACAGCCCTAAGGGCAGCCGTAAGCTGGCCACCTACTGCTCATCGGATTTTATTCACTGGACACCGGCAGCCTGTATGGGATTTACCAGGGAGTCGCTGCCGCCCAAACCCACTTATTACGGGGGTGTCAACGGTTCACAGGTCCATCTGGGGGCGGGGCTCTGGGACAGGGGCAATGTGATTCTCGGATTTTACGGCATGTGGGAAGGGCACCCTTCCAATGACCGGCACCTGATCTATATGAATCTGGGCCTGGTGGTCAGCCATGACGGGCTGCATTATCACGAACCGGTACCCAATTTTCCCATCATTCTGGGTGGAGAGATGAAAAATGATTCTCCGGCCGCCGGACATTTCCCGGCGCTGATGCAGGGGCAGGGGGCGGAGAATATCGGCGGAGAAACCGTTGTATGGTTCGGACTGTGGCCGGAAAGCGACTCCAACGGGGTCAGAGCCGCCACTTGGGGGCGCGACCGTCTGGGGCATATGGAAAGCTATGTGGGTCCGGGCAAGGACAGCTTTGTCATCAGCGATCTGGTCTATCTGGAGGACGCGCCGGCCAAGGTCTGGCTGAATGTCAGCGGGCTTAGCGATTACAGCAGGATCAGCGTGTCCGTGCTGGATGAAAATTTTCAAACGCTGCCCGGCTACGGCAGAGAGGAATGCAATGAAGTGATGGAAAACGGCTATCGCATACCGGTCAGCTGGCAGCGGAAACTGGCGGTATCCTGCGGTCAGCCGGTGCGCATCCGGGTGGATTTTGAAGGAATACGGCCGGAGGATGTGAGGCTGTATGCGGTATATCTGGACCGGTAGGGTTGGAGGACGACTATGGAAAAAGTGCTGGAAGTGAAGAATCTTCGCACATATTACTTCACTTATGAGGGTGTTTTAAAGGCGGTGGACAATATCAGCTATTCCATCGGCCAGGGGCAGACTCTGGGGATCATCGGAGAAAGCGGCTGCGGCAAAAGCGCCGCTTCCAACAGTATCCTAAGAATTGTGCCTCCGCCCGGCAGGATTGTGGGCGGACAGATCCTGCTCTACGATCCGAAGCGGCCAAAAGAGCCGCCGGTGGATCTGGTCAAAATGGATCCCAAGGGGAAGGAAATCCGGGAGATTCGCGGCAGCAGGATCTCGATGATCTTCCAGGAGCCCATGACCAGTCTGTCTCCGCTGCATACAGTGGGCAACCAGATCATGGAAGCCATACTGCTGCATCAGACAAAGGATAAGAAAGAGGCGGAGGAACTGGCCTATGAGATGCTGGTCAAGGTAGGCATCGGCAATCCGCGCCAGCGGCTTTTGGAATACCCCCATCAGCTTTCCGGCGGCATCCGCCAGAGAGTGATGATCGCCATGGCGCTGTCCTGCCATCCGTCCCTCCTGATCGCGGATGAGCCCACCACCGCGCTGGATGTGACGGTCCAGGCCCAGGTGCTGGAGCTGATGAAAAACCTGCAGCAGGAGCTGGGCATGAGCATCCAGTATATCACCCATGATCTGGGGGTCATCGCGGACGTGGCAAACCATGTGGCCGTGATGTATCTGGGAAGGATTGTGGAGATGGGAACGCGGGAACAGATATTTAAAAATCCGCTCCATCCTTATACCGACCGCCTGATGAAAAGCATCCCTTCCCTGAAGCAGAAGCGGGATGGCGGCAGGCTGGAATCCATAAACGGCACTGTGCCGATTCCGATCAATCTGCCGGCCAGCTGCGGATTCTGCAGCCGGTGTCCGGTAAAACTGTGCGGCTTATGTGAGAAGGCGTATCCGAAGCTGGTGGATCGGGGGGAAGGCCATTATGTCAGCTGCTTTCTCTACGGTGAAGAGGCGGAGGAACCGGTGGAGACAGATGCCGGGAATAAGCATAAAAAGGAGAGGCGGTAGCGATGGGAACGGAGACTGAACATGCGGACAATATTCTGCTGGATGTGCGCCATTTAAAAAAGTATTTTCCGATGAACAAGGGCTTTTTTGGAAAGTCCGCCGGGGACTTGAAGGCGGTGGACGATGTCTCCTTCACGCTGGAAAAGGGCCAGGTGCTGGGCCTTGTGGGGGAGAGCGGCTGCGGCAAGACCACGCTGGGGCGGCTGCTGCTGCGCGCCTATGAGGCAACGGGCGGAGAGGTGAATTACAATCTGGGCGGCCGTAAATTTGATCTGTTACAGCTGGATTATCATCAGCTGCGGGAGGTGCGCCGGGAGATACAGATGATTTTCCAGGATCCCTACGGCTCTCTAAATCCCAGAAAGACGGTGCTGGATATCGTGGGAGAGCCGCTGAAGGTAAACGGAATCAGCTCGGGGCATAAGCTCCAGGAGCAGGTGCAGAACCTGATGCAGATCGTAGGGCTGGAGACCAAATACATCCGCAGATATCCCCACGCTTTTTCGGGAGGGCAGCGGCAGAGGATCGGCATTGCCCGGGCGCTGGCCACGGACCCGCAGCTGATCGTATGTGACGAGGCGGTCAGCGCGCTGGACGTATCCGTACAGGCGCAGATCATCAATCTGCTGCAGGAGCTGCAGGAAACCATGGGCCTGACTTATATCTTCATATCCCATGGCTTAAGCGTGGTGCGTCATATTTCCACGAGAGTAGCCGTGATGTATGTGGGAAAGATTGTGGAGCTGGCACCCACAGATGAGCTGTACAGCCATCCGGCCCACCCCTATACGGAGGCGATTTTAAGCGCCGCTCCCGACGTGAATATAGATGAGAAACGAAAACGCATCATACTGGAGGGAGAGGCCGCTAATCCGGCTAACGTGCCCACAGGCTGTCCGTTTCATCCGAGGTGTATGTACGCTGCGGAGAAATGCAGCAAAGAGGTGCCGGAATATAAGGAGATTGCGCCCGGGCATTACTGCGCCTGCCATTACAGCGGCGATCTGAACTTAAGCGGTGTGGACTGACAGCAGCAGATTGGCTGCAAAAGCGAGGAGATTATGGATCAGAGGGAAGAAATCGTAACGATAGCGGTGGACGAATTAAAGCAGCTGTGTCTGAAGCGGCTGGCGGAGGTTTCCGTGCCGGATACAGAAGCGCGGATTATCACGGATATTCTGGTGGAAGCGGATCAGCGGGGAGTGCATTCCCACGGTGTGGTATGCCTCCCACGGTATATATCCCTGATCAAACGCGGGATCATGAAACGAAAGATGGAGTATGAAACCGTAACGGACAGCGGAGCAGTCAGCGTATGGGACGGACTGCGCAGCAATGCGCAGGTGCTGGGAAAGGCCGCCATGCTGCACGCGGTTGAGCGCGCCAGGGAGTATGGGATGGCGGCCGTCGCCGTTAAAAACAGCAATCATTTTGGCGCCGGCGCCTATTATTCGGAACTGGCGGCCGATGCGGGCATGATCGGCATCACCGTATCCACCGGGTCGCCCACCATGGCTCCCTGGGGAGGCGCCGAGCGGATGATTGGCAACAATCCGTTGGCGGTAGCGGTACCTGTAAAGGACGGTGAACCAATACTTCTGGATATGGCTATGAGTGTGGTCGCCTTCGGCAAGATCACCAACCTGGCCAAACAGGGAATCCCCAAGATACCGGAAGGCTGGGCTCTGGATGAAGACGGCAGGGAGACCACAGATGTGTCAAAGGTTTACTCGGTGATACCGGTTGGGACCTATAAGGGATTCGGCCTGGCGCTCATCATCGATATCCTTTCCGGCATACTGTTTGGCGGCGCAACAGGCGAGCGGGCAGGAGATGACTGCCAGGGGCCGGCGCAGCTCTTTATAGCCCTGGATATCGAAGCCTTTGGAAACAGCGGCCGGTTTTATCAGGAACTTTCTGACCGCATGGCGGAGCTGAAAGCGTGCAGGAAAGCGGAGGGATCCGGAGAAATCCTGTTTCCGGGCGAGCTGGAAAACATCACACGATCCCATTCCGGCGAGTATGTGAAGCTGATCCGGGAGATTGTGGAAGAACTGCAGATGTGAAATAGTTTATTACAGTAAGTAAAGGAGCAAAACCATAACAGGCGGTTCTGATATGGTTTTGCTCCTGGTTTATGTGTGTCTGAGTATGTTAGATCCTTAAAGCCCTTGATAAACTGGGTCTTTGCGGAGACGGAAAATGGGAAAATCAGAGCTGAAAGCGAGCAATTACCATCGGTTCATGTTCTTTTTATGCTTATCCAAATACACTTTTTTCAGTTCTTCTGGCGTAATACCGTAGCAAAGCATAACGTCATTAAAATACATCAGTGTATCACACATTTCCTCAATAAAGTGCTCTCTCACATCCGGATCGTTCATAATCCTGTCATCGCCCTGCTTTTTAATGATATCAGCTACCTCGCCTGCCTCAATCATCATCCATAGTAATGAGTCCCGTCCTCCTTGGGGAGTAAGCGGCCCCCATTTACTTTTATACTTTTCCTGCAATTCTTTCTGAATTTTCTGCATTGTATCAAATCCAAAATGTTCCATTCTATTTCCTCCGTATTTTTCACCGTATATTCGTCTTTTTCCACTAATGCGTATAAACCCATAACTGGCTTTTTTATTTTAGTATGAGTATATGGAAATGTGAAACAGCTTATTTCGTTTCATTACTTCATGCTACTTTTCATCCCCCTGTTTGTTCGCTTGGGCACCAATCGGGCACCATTTTACTCTTTGCAGCACGGTTTCTATAATTTTTCCATCGTGTTCTCGAATGGAGAAATATGTACTTGTATGAATAAAAGCCTGGTCATAAAGCTTCACCCATTTCTAAATTATCTCAAAGATTTCCGAATGGAAGTTCGCATAATATCGCCCGCTGTCTGCAATAAATTTCAAGACACAATAGTCCGGATCAGTCACTCCTTCCGGGTAATACATGGTGTCGCCTTCCTGCCAGATCATTTCTTTGCTGGCGGGGTCTTCCAGCACCTCCATACGGCCGATTAGCATGACTCCCCGGAAGAAGCGTTTGTCGTAAAAGTAAATACTGGCGTTTGGATTTTTCCGAAACTGGGCCACCCGCAGGGATGATGTATTCGTTGTAAAATAAAATTCCCGGATCCCCACCCGCTTGCGGGGCGGAAGCATGGCCTTCATATTAGGAAAACCATCCTCCGAAATAGAGGCTATAAAAGATACGCCTTGTTTATCAATGAGATTACTAATTGTTTTTTCCGCATCACGCATCATGATCGTATTCTCCTCATTTCTAATATTTGTGAACAGGCATTATGTCTGCCAACATTGTACCATGTCAGCAAGCTGACATGCCCCCTCAGGGGGATGCGCATGATTTCCTAAGGAAATTGTCCGCTTCGCGGACAGAAATCAGCGCGGGTATAATATCTATCGATATTATACCATATCAGCAGGCTGACATGCCCCCTCAAGGGGATGCGCATGATTTCCTAAGGAAATTGTCCGCTTCGCGGAAGGAAATCAACGCGGGTATAATATCTGTCGATATTATACCATTGGAGTGTAAATTATTCCACAGAATGAAAAGAAAAGATGCACCATAAATATGCAGGAATCTGCTGATAAAGAAGGATAGTAATGCGCAATCCGCCCAGACTATATGTAAGTGTTTCCGCAATCAATTCAAAGGCAGGTGAGTGAATAACTATGCTGAAGCGTAAGATACGCCTATTCTATCTGTTGACTGTAATTTCAGCGGTCTATCTCATATGGCGGCTGTTTTTTACGCTGCCCGCAGGTGAAGGGTGGATGGCCATAACGGCCGGCATCCTGCTGCTCCTGTCGGAGGCTGCCGGTTTTCTGGAAATACTGCATATCACGCACTTGGTTTCGGAAATCTACCTTCCCACAAAAGCGGATCTTCCAGCTGAGCGTTTTCCGGATGTCGATGTATTTATCGCAACCTATAATGAGCCTGTCCCCATACTGGAAAAAACGGTCCAGGGCTGCCTGCAGATGGATTATCCGGAGAAAGGAAAAGTGCATATCTATCTGTGCGATGACGGCGGGCGGGTACAGGTGCGGGAGTTGGCAGGGCGTATGGGCATCCGTTACCTGGCAAGGGGCAGCAGAGAACACGCCAAGGCCGGCAATTTAAACTACGCTCTTAGCAACAGCAGTTCGCCGTTGATCGTTACCTTTGACGCAGATATGATTCCAATGCACGATTTTCTCACCGCCCTGGTCCCCTATTTTTTTGCGGAAGCAGGAAGTGATATGGAAAGATCCGAGATCGGTTTCATTCAGAGCCCGCAGAGCTTCTACAACCATGACCTGTTTCAGTATAACCTGTATCTGGAGGAAAGCGCGCCCAATGAGCAGAATTTCTTTTTCCGCTATGTACAGCTTGCCAGAAACCGCAATAATGCAGCCATATATGGAGGCTCCAATACGGTCCTGTCCCGAAAGGCGCTTATGGACGCGGGAGGTTTTTACACCGGCTCCATCACGGAGGATCTGGCCACCGGCCTGCTGATTCAGGCGGCAGGTTACAAAGGCTATGCCGTATCCGAGGTGCATGCGAGCGGATTATCGCCGGAGGATCTGACAAGTCTGTTTAAACAGAGAGAACGGTGGGCCAGAGGCTGTATCCAGACCTTCCGCAGACTGCGCCTGCTTCGCCGGAAGGATCTGACAGCGGGACAGAAGAGGGATTACGGAATGGCGCTGCTGTACTGGTATACGCCGCTGCGCCGGCTGATGTTCATCCTGTCCCCCATTCTATATTTTGTGTTTGGCATACCGGTGATCCGCTGCGGCCTTCTGCCCCTGATCTGTCTGTGGCTGCCTTCCGTTTTGCTGTACTATTTTGCCCTTTCGAAGCTGGCGGGCGATATGCGGACGGCAAGGCTTAGCAATATCTATGACACGATCCTGTTTCCTGCGTTGTTACCGGGCGTGATCCTTGAAACTCTGGGGATACAAAAGAAACAGTTCTCTGTCACGGCAAAAGGGAAGATGCCGGCTGGTGCAGGAACTGGAGAAGTAAAAAGGCGGGACAAAGGGCTTATCCGATGGAGCCGCGCTGTTTATCTGGTATTACTGGGATTTACGCTGGCCGGAGTGTACCGCCTTTTTGCTGTTCCCGCTTTACAGGAAAATTACGGCTGGGTTGTGGTTTTGTTTTGGCTGGTTCTGAATGCGTATCATATGCTGATGGCTCTGTTTTTTCTGTCCGGCAGACAGGTAAGGCGCGTATCGGAACGGATCCGCGCCGCCGAACAGATCGCCCTTGAAATGGAAGATCAGATTATCCATGCGGTTACCAGCGACCTATCAGAAGGCGGAGCTGCTTTCCTGCTAAACACCTGTATCACGCTGCCCGATATCTTTAATGTAAGGCTGGGGATCGGCGGACGGTATGAATGCCGTATGAAGGCGAAGCCGGTCTATCGAAACCGGGAGGGAGCAGGTTGGCGTTATGGTATCGCGTTTGTGGAGATATCCCGGCCGCAGCGGCTTAGGCTGTATGGCCTGCTCTATGACCGGGTTCCTCCGCTGCCCGAGCAGGTGACGGAAGGCACCGGTTTTTACAAGGACTTAAGGAGAAACCTGAAAAAAAGGATCCGGAGAAGATAGATATCATCCGTTTTATTCACAGATTGATCACATTGTGCCTTTATAATGAATAACAATCATATCTTAAGACATTGAGAAGATTTGTGAGGTGACTGTCATGTGCGATGGAAAAGACCATAAAAACGGGAAATGGGCGAAACAGATCCTTGAATGCCGTCACGAGGACGGCATGTGGGGAAATTTCCACGCGTTAAGCCGTCCGGTCGGCCAAAAACAGTATTCGACAGAACAAGCTTTGCGCAGATTGCTGATTTTAGGTTATACAATTGAAGATGAACCAATTCAAACAATTGTAAAGCGTATGGAAATGTGCATTAAAGGCGAAAAAAAGATTGACGGCTACTATGAAAAAACGCATGATTGGCCTCTGTTTGAAAAATTGATGCTTGCGGCCTGGATCCGGATCATAGAACCGGAAAATAAAGCCGCATTGGAAGTTGCATACAGCTGGGCAGCTTTGGTGGAAAAGGCGTTTGAGCACGGCCGGTATGACCGTGACAGCGACATGAAAGCATTCGCCGAACAGCACAAAAGAAAACCAAAGAGCGGTTTTGAAACGGGCTTTGGCATGTTTTATCATGCGGCTTTGCTCAAAGGTGTTTTGCAGTATCAGACAGAGAGTCTGTTTCTCGATTATTATTTATCAAGGAACGACGGTATGTTTTATACTTACGCAAAGCCGCTTAATAAATTGCCCGATGTTTTTGCCTCAAGGGATGCGAGTGATTATCTGGCCGCTCTTGAGGTCCTGGCTGAATATGATCTGGCAAAAACGAAGCTGAAATTTGCCGCGGACTGGTTAGAGGAAAACAGAGATGAAAACGGTAAGTGGGATTTTGGAGCTAAAGCGAATGACGGGATTTATTTTCCCCGCTCTGATTCCTGGAGAAAAGCGGAAGACAGGAAAAGTGACTGCACAGAAAGAGTGCGCGCATTTTTGAAAAAGGTAAGGGGGTAACGGCGGTGAGGCTGACCTCCAAAGGTGAAGGCGATGGCCAGGATTTTAATCGTGGATGATGAAGAAAAAATCAGAAGTATCATACGAAAATATGCGGAGCATGAAGGATATGAGGTGAGTGAAGCGGCGGACGGGCAGGAGGCGGTATACCTCTGCCGGGCAGGCAGTTTTGACTGCATCGTATTGGATGTGATGATGCCGATGCTGGACGGCTTTGCGGCCTGCCGGGAAATACATAAATACTGTGACACACCGGTGATCATGCTGTCAGCCAGGGGAGAGGAGTATGACCGGATACACGGCTTTGAGCTGGGGGTGGACGACTATGTGGTCAAACCCTTTTCCCCCAGGGAGCTGATGCTGCGCATACGGGTGGTAATTACGCGCAATCAGAGAAAAAACGGTCAGGATAAGGAAAGCTACAGCTACAAGGGGCTGCATGTCAATTTTGCCGCCAGAAAGGTCAGTGTGGACGGCAGGCGCACAGAACTTACACTGAAGGAATACGAGCTTTTGTCCTTCCTGATTCAGAACAAAGGGATTGCGCTGTCCAGAGAGCAGCTGATCACCGGCGTGTGGGGGTATGACTATTACGGGGACGACCGTACGCTGGATACACATGTTAAAAAACTTCGGGGCAGCCTGGGCCCCTACAGGGACTGCCTGGTGACGCTTAGAGGGGTGGGATATCGCTTTGAAGAACCGTAAGATCGGCATCCGTTGGAAAATATTTATGTACCTGCTGGCGTTTGTCGCCATACTGCTGGCGCTGCTCTGGCTCATGCAGATTGTTTACCTGAATACCTTCTATAAAGGCATCAAAAAGAATGAGCTGCAGCAAGTCTGCACACAGCTTTTAAAATCGGCGCAGTCAGGCAGCCTGTCAGAGGCCATGGAAGAAGCGGCCAGAAAATCGGATTTGGAGGTGCTCCTCGCCGACATGCAGGGCAGCATCATGGAGAGCGCTCCTGCAAACGGCCGGTTCGCGCTGCTGACTGCGGAGATGTTTGGGGAGTATCTGCAGGCGGCCAGAGAGGGCGGCGGCAGCGCCCAGATCGAAATGGAAGGGGATGTGCGCGGCATGGACCCCTCGCAGTATGAAAAAGCACAGCCGCCCCATGACGAAGGCCCGGGCCGGTTCATGATGCCGTTTGATATGCGCATGGGGGCTGAGAGTATCGTAGCGCTGGAATTGCTGAAATGGAACGGGGAAGAGGCGCTGCTGATCGTGCGCAGCCTTGTGACGCCGATCGATGCGACGGTTCAGACGCTCCGGGTGCAGTTTGTATGTATCGCCCTGATCTTATTTCTGCTGTCCCTGCTGATCGCACTTTTTATGGCGAAAAAGATCTCCCGGCCGATCGTAGAGATTAACAGCATGGCGCTGGAAATGGGAAAGGGCAACTATGATGTGAGATTTCCGCAGGCCGGTTATAAGGAAATTTCGGAGCTTGGGACTACCCTGAACCACACCGCCGCAGAGCTGAAAAAGGCGGAGCGGATACAGCAGGAGCTGATCGCCAATGTATCCCACGATCTTCGGACGCCTCTCACCATGATCATCGCCTATGCGGAAGCCATACAGGATCTCCCGGAGGAGAATACGGCGGAAAACCTCCAGGTTGTGATCGATGAAGGGAAAAGGCTCACCGCGCTCGTGAACGATCTGCTGGAGCTGTCCAAACTGCAGTCGGGGGCGGAGTCCGTCCGGATGCAGACCTATGACCTGACGGAAAGCATTCAGGCAGTATTAAAACGGTATGCGAAGCTGGTGGAGCAGGAAGGATACGAGATCCGGTTTGAATACGGAAGCCATGTATGGATCAGGGCGGATGAGTATAAAATATATCAGGTCATTTATAATTTTATCAATAACGCCATCCACTATACCGGTGACAATAAAAAGGTGGTAGTGCGCCAGATGCTTATACCGGACCGCGTGCGGATTGAAGTGGAGGATTACGGGGAAGGGATTAAGGAGGAAGACCTTCCTTATATATGGGAGCGCTATTATAAGGTGGACAAGGCACATAAGAGATCGGTAAACGGCAGTGGGCTGGGGCTGTCCATTGTAAAGAATATACTGATACTCCACGGAGCGGACTACGGAGTGAAGAGCAGCCCGGGCGAGGGAAGCATTTTCTGGTTTGAACTGCCCCTGGCCGAGATATGAGAAAAAGCAGAGTGCAGAAAAGGAAAACTGACCTTTCTGTACTCTGCTTTTTTCAGTGCGCCCGTTTCATAGAAAAAGTGCGTTACTGGCTTTCTTCATAACGTCTGTTGACAGCGTCCCAGTCGATGATGGAAAACCAGTTATCCACGTAAGTGCCGCGGAGATTCTGGTACTTAAGATAGTAGGCATGCTCCCAGACATCTAACGGCAGCAGCGGGATCAGTCCAAGCGCCAGCGGCGTGTCCTGATTGGGAAGGTTGATGACTTCCAGATGGCCGTCCTGGCTGCTGACCAGCCACGCATAGCCGGAACCGAACTGGGCCAGAGCTTTGGATTTCATGATATCCTTCCATTCGTCATAAGAACCGAAACGCTCCTCAATCGCACTAAGGACCGGGCCTTTTGGCTCGGAAGGAGCGGACTTCATGGATGCGAAATACATCTGATGGTTGTAGACTCCTCCGGCGTTGTTTTTAACCGCTGTGCGCGCGGCTTCCGGAACCTGATCCAGGTTGGTCAGAATTTCTTCCAGGGTCATACTCTGAAATTCCGGCAGAGTGCTTAAGGCGTGGTTCAAGTTATCCACATAGGTCTTCAGATGCTTATCATGATGAAAATGGAGCGTTTCAAGATCGATGTGGGGTTCCAGCGCGTCATAAGTATAGGGCAGCGGTTCCAGGTCAAAAGGATAATGATTATTTTTCATGTTTTCCTCCGTTTGGGGGTAAGAATGTCTCTATACCCTGTTTTTGAATAGATTGACAGTTGTGCAAACAGCTGTGAAATATAATAAGAGTATATGCAGACGTAAAAAAACTATTCAGTCCGTGCAGGAACCGGCACAGATGCACAGACGGATGGATGTTCAAAAAAAATTCACAAATTCATCACGTTGGAATCACCTGGCGATTTTATCATTTTAGTAAGTGATGTGTCGCGTGCTCTTTTTAGCCGCTTACTATGAGCTTAATTGACAGGAGGTTTAGGATGGCTGGTTTATTAAAGGAAAAGTGGAAAGAATTCTGTCCGCATAAGGCAAAATGGATGAAAGTGACCGCTGCCGTTTTTGTGCTGGCGCTTGTCTGCGCCATTACCGTACCGATCGTATATGCAAATGCCGAGCAGAACAAAAATGCGGAGAAGGAGAACGGGAGTACACTACAGGCCTCCGGCACGGATAGCGGGCAGTCGGGTCTGATAAACGGCAGCGGCGTGACAGAGGCGGGTACGAAGGATCAGATACTTGAGACCGACCTGGCCTACAATCTGGCGCTTGTGGTGGAGGAGGTCTATGTGGCTTCAGGAGACACGGTGAGTGAGGGGGATGCTCTGTATAAATTTACGGATGAGAGCCTAAGCGCTGCCATAGCCTGGCTTGAGAAAGAGCAGGCGAGTGATAAAACCGCTCTGGATACGGCCAGGACCGACTATGATGCCGGTGTATTGAAGGCGGAATATCAGAGACAGTCCGACCGGATGCAGGAAACTACGGCGGAGCTTACATACAATGCCGAAACGGAGGCCTTAGCGCAGCAGGTGGAATCAGCAGCCAAAGCGATTGCCGGCGCGGACGAAAAAATAGCCTCCTATACCGAAAAATTGGAAAATAACACCTATGCTTCCGAATATAAGCTGGATGAGCTGCTGGAGACACAGACGGAAAAAGGCAGCATTGCGTCAGATAAGGAGAATGCCCTGACGGCCAGGCAGAGCAGCTATGAAGCGGCGAAAGCGGAGGCGGACCCGGTCATACAGGCGCTTAAGCAGGAGATCGCCTCCTGTCAACAGCAGCAGGAGAACGCACAGGGAGTGTATGACGATGCCTTAAACGCGCTGTTTGCGGCAGTTCTTGAGGAGAATACGCAGCAGCCGGATGTATCCGGCAACACCGTGGAAAGCAGTTCTCTGTCGGGAAACACGGTTTCGGACAATCAGGTTTCAACCGATGCGGATCTGAAACTGCTGGTGGAAAACGTAAAAAATGCAAAGGGAACAGTGGAAACTCTTGAGGCGGAATATGAAGCCAGGCAGAAAGAGCTGCAGGAACAGAATGCGAAGCTGAAAGACCTGGAGACAGAGGTTTTAAATGCAGAAAAGGAACTGCAGACGGCAAAGCTGGAATATCAGAAGGCGGTCAACGCCTATAACCAGGCATATAGCGCCTGTTCCCAGGCAACGGAAAAAGCTAAAACAGAGCTGGAATCCCTTCAGAATAATTACGCGAATCTGACGGCCGCCTATCAGGAAGCGCTGATCCGGCAGATCAGCCAGAACTTAAGTTTAAAGGAAAGCTATGATGGCAGCATGCTCATCGGCCAGAACGCGGATACCGTCTATCAGCTGACAGTGGCGTCACTGCAGAAAGCGGTGGATGCGGCGCAGGAAACGTATGATCAGGTGACCGGGATATTGGAACGAATCTCAAGCATAGCCGAAACGGGGACTGTCACTGCGGAATATGACGGACAGCTGACAGATGTGGCCTATGAAGCCTCGGACCGTGTATTCGGTTCTGCCGTGCTGGTGAGTTATCTGGACCTGTCCGACATAAAAGTATCCATTTCAGTGGCTCAGGATCGGATTGCGGAAGTGGCGGTGGGAGACGAAGCCAGGATAACCGTTTCCGGAGCCTCTTTCAGCGGTACGGTCAGTGAGATCGCCGGTCAGAAGGATTCCGGAGGAAGCGTATCATCGGTAAATTATACAGTTACAGTTGCGATAGAGGATGAGAGCGGAAGTTTAGGCGCGGGATACCAGGCTGCAGTGATTCTGATGCAGCCGGGTGCGGTACGGAATCCGGAATCAGACAGCGCTGCTGCAAATGGCAGGAATGAATCCTCTGCAGCAGAGGAATGACGGCTGACAGGAAAGATCATATAAGGAGACTGTGATGAAAGAAAAAAAGAAAAAAAGCGGGCATAAACAGTTAGTATTCATATGTGCGCTGTTGACGGTCTGCATAGCAGGAACGGTGCTTTTTCAGATGAATGGCAGAGCAGAAGAAGAGGAGACCGTATATAAGGAAACAACCGTGCAGCGCGGTGATCTGGTGGTAGGTGTGACGGAGAGCGGCAGTATGAGCATCGGCATCCTCTCCCAAACTTTTGATCTGGGCGGCGGCAGCCAGGCGGCAAACGCCGGTGGGGCGATGATGGGACAGAGCAGTGCCGGCAGCACTTCTAAGACGCTGACGGTGGAAGAGGTATATGTCACCACCGGACAGGAGGTGGAGGCAGGGGAACCGTTGCTGAAGCTGACGGATGACAGTGTTGCGGACTACCGGCAGGAGCTTTCGGACGCGGTGACCACGGCCGGACTGAATCTGAAGCAGGAGGAACTTAGCCTGCAGGAACAGGAACTGAAGGCTGACTATACGTATCAGTCCAATCTGACATCGGGTTCCACCGCCCAGGCGGAATATGACGCTGCCATCGCTAAGCTGGCAAAGTCTGTGACCGATGCGGAAAAAGAATTGGCTGAAGCGGCGGAAAGAATCGCCGAGCTGCCTGTGGAGATCAGTGATAAGATGCAGGAACTCTCTGATACGGAGGATGACAGTCAAAAGACTTCCATACAAAAGGAAATCGATACGCTGAATGAGGAACTGGAAAAGCTGAATGACAACTACAGCACACTGCAGCTGAATGTGGATGAGGCAAAAAGAAAACAGACCACGGAATCTATAACCGCCAGGCAGAAATACGAAGAGGCCATGTTAAACTATAAAAATGCGGCCAATCTTTATGCGATTGATACCAATGGCCTGGACGATACGCTTCAGGATCTTCAGGATGCGCTGGATGATGCACAGGAAGCGCTGGACGAATTTGATGCGTTTGTGGGAGACGGCACTATTCTGACCGAATATGCAGGCAAGATCATGAGTGTGGGATATGCCGCGGGCGATACGCTGTCCGCATCAACCGCTATGGCGGATTACGCGGATGCATCCAATGTGACGGTTACGGTATCCGTGGCGCAGGAAGACGTGTCGGCTGCGCCTGTCGGCAAAGCCGCATCGGTGGAACTGCTGGCTTATGAGGATCAGAAGTGGGAGGGCAGCGTCACATCCGTCGCAACGGCGGCCTCCTCCTCTTCTACGGTCAGCTATAACGTGACGGTCACCCTCGCGGGCGATGTGTCCGGAATATTTGATGGCATGACCGGCAATGTCACTTTTGTAACAAAAGAGGTGGATGATGTCCTTTATGTTTCCAATAAAGCAGTCATAACGGAAGGAACCAGAACTTATGTGAAAAAGAAAGCGGAGAACGGAAGCCTGATCAAGACAGAGGTCACCTGCGGCTTTTCGGACGGAGTGAATGTGGAGATACAATCCGGCTTAAGCGAAGGGGAGACCGTGGTTATCGAAAGCAAGGTGAAAGCGTCATGAGACTGAAGGAATTGCTGCGCATTGTTTGGATCAATATCATCCAGAATAAGTTTAAAGTGGTGCTTACATCCATCGGCATAGTGGTAGGGGCGGCCACGATCGTCATGGTGATCGCAATCGGCCGCGGCGGCCAGATGGAGGTGGCGGAACAGTTTAAAAATCTGAATGCCGGTGCGATCGATATCAGCTATGAACTTTCTGCAGACGCCAGAGAGAGCAGGCAGTCAGGATCCGGGCAGACTGCGGGAGGCGGTATGGAGAGGGCTGTGCCGGATATGGGCGGAGGATTTCCCGGAGCTTTTGCCACGGGAAGTGCTGACAGCGGAAGTGCCGGCACCTTTGGCGGGGGCGGCCTGCCGGATATGGGAAACTTCGAAGGCGGCTTTCCGGGCGGAAGCCAGGACGGCGGAGGAAGGCCGGACTTTGGCGATTTCGGAAACTTTGGCTCGGACTTCATCATGAGCGGCGGCTTTGACATGAGTGATAGGATGAATCAGGAGCAGATCACGCTGTCGGAAGCGGATGTGGAGGATATCGAGGTGTTTGTGCCCGGGATTTCAGCGGTATCCATATCCTATTCTTCCAGGACCTCCGTAGAAGGCGGTGAGCTGGAGGAGGCTGTGACCTATACGGTGGCCGGTGTAAAGGAAAATTATGCCGAAATGAGCAATCTGACGCTGGAGATGGGGGAATTCATCACCGACAGCAATGATGAGAATACGGAGAAGGTATGCGTGCTGGGCGCCCAGGCAGCGAAAGAGATTTTCGGAAGCGCCCTGGATGCTTATGACAGCATACTTTATATAGATGAAAGGCCGTATGTGGTGAACGGGATTTTAAGTGAGATGGGTTCCGTCTCTTCCGGCATAAGTCCGGATCAGGCCATTTTTATACCCTACAGCACCGGAATTAAATATATCGCAGGAGATAACCCGAATCCTACGGTTACGGTGATTGCGGAGGATGTAAGCGATGTGGAAACAGTGATTGCCAATATTGAAACCGTGCTGGCCGACAGCTATCCCAATGCGGAGTTTACGGTCAACGATGCCGGCAGCAAGATGGAAGCCGCATCCGCATCCAACGATACGCTGACCATGCTTCTGGTGGCTATGGCGGCCATCGTGTTCATCGTGGGAGGTATCGGCATCATGAATGTTCTGTTTGTATCCGTAAAGGAAAGAACCAATGAGATCGGTATACTCAAGGCGCTGGGCTGTACAAAAAAGGATATTCTGCTGGAATTCCTGTTTGAAGCCGCGGCGATCAGCGTGATCGGCGGGCTGCTGGGAGTGGGATTCTCCTTTGGCATCACTCCCGTTGTGGAGCGGCTGCAGGTACGGGTGGAGCTTTCTGCCATGGGAGCGGTGATGGCGGTATGCTTCGCGGTGATTACCGGAACCGTATTCGGTTTTTATCCGGCCTGGAAGGCCAGCAGACTGATACCTGTGGAAGCGCTGAATCAGGAATAAGATATTGAAATCAAAACGGGTCAGAGGGAGGATGAAAGACGGATGAAGAGATATATGATATTGACCGCTGTGATCGCAAGCATGCTGTTAACCGCCTGTTCCGGAAAAACCGCGGATGCAGACAGTACGGCAAAATCGGAGATAAATCTGGAAGAAGGGCAGTCCCTGATCATCGGCCAGGTGACGGCAATCAACGGCAATGAGGTAGTGTTGGCGTTAGCAGAGGAGACTGATATGCAGGAAAACAGCCGGGGAGAGATGCCGAGCTTTGCGGAGGGAGAGATGCCGAGTTTCGCGGGAGGAGAGATGCCGAGCTTCGCAGGAGGAGAGGTGCCGAGTTTTGCGGAGGGAGAAATGCCGAGCTTTGCGGAAGGAGAGATGCCGAGTTTCGCAGAAGGAGAAGCCCTTGGCGGGAACGTTCAAAATGGGAGCGGAGGAGGGCAGGGTTTTCGAGGCGGCATACAGGAGGCCAATGGGCAGAATCGCACCTTCTATCAGCTCATCGGAGAAGAAAAAACACTGCTGATACCTGTGGGAACCGCAGTGACTACCCCTTTGGGAACACAGACCACTTTTTCCAGCATCGCGGTGGATGATATGCTGAAGCTTGTGGTGGAGGAAGATATAGAAGGCGGCGAGACTGTTACCGCTATCTGGATTGTGGAGTAAAAATACATAAGGAATCATAAAGGAGGCGCACGAAAGCGCGCACAGGTCATCAACAATAGGCTTACGGCCTGTGAGGAAGGAGAGCGGAAAATGAAAAATCCACAGTGCGAAGAAGCGGGCATAGATGACGGTACGATGCTTCGGTTGAGGGATGTGAATAAGAGTTATCACATGGCCCAGGAGGAGCTTCATATATTGAAAAACATTTCCCTCGAGGTGTCCAAGGGAGAATTTCTGGCTATACTCGGCCCCTCCGGATCCGGCAAGAGCACACTGATGAACGTGATCGGCTGCATGGATCTGGCAGACAGCGGAGAGTACTATCTGGACGGCATAGCCATTCACAGGACCAAAGAAAAGGCGCTGACCAGAATCCGCAATCAGGAAATCGGATTCATATTCCAGAAATATCATCTGATTCCCACCTATACGGTTATGCAGAACATAGTGATGCCGCTGTTGATGAGGGGGATGAGCTACCAGGAGGCAGCAGAATCCTGTATGGATACCATACGCCTGCTGGGCCTGGAAAACCGCATGGAGCACAAGCCCAGCGAGCTCTCAGGCGGCCAGCAGCAGAGAGTGGCTATCGCCAGGGCACTTGTTGGGCGTCCTGCCATCCTTTTAGCTGATGAACCGACGGGAGCGCTGGACAGCAGCACTGGTAAGGAAGTTCTGGCGCTCTTTAGTCAGCTGAACAGGCTGGGAAATACGATTGTGATGATCACACACGATCTGGGAGTGGCGAAAAACGCCAGCAGGGTTGTGAGGATCGTTGACGGCGAACTGCAGGAATGATACGGGATATAGACGGATATCCATTTTAATCATGCAAAAAACGTATGGTTAAGGAAAAAAGAAACATTATATAAATAATAAAATTTATAGTATAATTGCGGAGGCTAAAATGTAAGGAAAGAAGAGGGCAATTATATGGTAAAGGATATGACAGTGGGTAAGCCGGATAAGATTCTATGGAGCTTTTCTATGCCGCTGCTGTTTTCCGTGGTATTCCAGCAGCTCTACAGCATCGTGGACAGCGTGGTTGCCGGAAAGTTTGTGGGTGTGGATGCATTGGCGGCGGTGGGTGCCTCCTACCCGATTACGATGATTTTTATCGCGGTCGCAACAGGAGCCAACATCGGGAGCTCCGTGGTCATATCGCAGTACTTTGGAGCGAAAGACTACAGGAGTATGAAAACGGCGGTGTATACCTCCATACTGGCCGTCATCGGTGTGGCGCTGGTTCTGACGGTTGGAGGCGCCATCGCCTGCGACTGGCTGATGCGCATGCTGGATACGCCTGCGAATGTATTTGCGGATTCCGCGCTGTATCTTAGAATTTACATATGGGGCCTGCTGTTTCTCTTCCTATATAATATATGTACGGGCGTATTTACGGCGCTGGGAGATTCCAGGACGCCGCTGTATTTTCTGATCGCATCTTCCGTTGGCAATATGATTATGGATGTGGTCTTTGTCTGCGCATTTCATATGGGTGTTGCGGGCGTAGCCTGGGCCACGTTTCTCTGTCAGGGGATCGCGGCGGTTTTGGCGGCGGTTACGCTGCTGATCCGGCTGCGGACGGTTAAAACCGAAGGAAACTATACGGTTTTTTCCTTGACTATGCTTGGCAGGATCAGCATGATTGCGGTACCGAGCATCCTCCAGCAGAGCTTTATATCTATCGGCAATCTGTTCATCCAACGGCTGGTTAACGGCTACGGCTCTGTGGTGATGGCCAGCTATTCTGCGGCTATCAAACTGAATACTTTTGTCATCACGTCTTTTACGACACTGGCCAACGGACTTAGCAGTTTTACGGCACAGAATATCGGGGCAGGGCTGCCCGGCCGTGTGAGAGAGGGCTTTAAGGCGGGGCTGAAGATGATTTTCATCGTAAGCATACCGTTCATTGTGGTGTATTTTGGATTCAGTTCTGCTGCGATGAAATTTTTCCTGTCAAGCAAAGAGGATATCAGCGCTGTGCTGAAGGAGGGAACACTGTTTCTTAGGATCGTTTCTCCGTTTTATCTGGTGATTTCGGTCAAGCTGATGGCTGACGGAGTGCTTAGAGGCGCCGGAGCCATGAAAAGCTTTATGGTGGCAACCTTCTCTGATCTGATCCTGCGCGTGCTGTTGTCTTATGTACTGGCAAAGGGCCTGGGAATGGGAAGCGTGGGTATATGGCTGTCCTGGCCCATCGGCTGGGGTATTGGAACCGCCCTGTCGGCCGGATATTATAAAGCCGGCGTGTGGGTGCCGAAGGATTCGGATGCCTGATACAGCCGCTGCGGATTCGCCGGATTTACTCTTATATAGCATATGAAACAGGATGGTCCCGCTGCGAAAATCGGCGTGCGGGACCGTCCTTTTTTCTATATTTTATTCAATAGGAAAATACGACCTATTGAATAAAAACGCTCCGCTTAGGATCGCACTGCGGCGGGAA
>OGGQ01000032.1_pt1 | contig 157618 bp, 153 predicted proteins | sample 1571191 | NCBI WGS metagenome assembly OGGQ01 (sample SAMEA2582061, study PRJEB24529) | metagenome | biome: Human gut stool | place: China | collected 2011
CGCTAAAGCTCCTATAGAACCACGCGACTATCGCGTGGTTTTCCTGATACAAAAACGGCCCCGCAAATCAGGCGCTTGCGGGGCCGGAAGTCCTCAGGCTTCTCTGTGACCTATTATCTTGTGGGCGGAAAGGAGGGGCGGAGAAAATTTCATTCTCTGTTTTTGTCTCCGACAGAAAAACATAAACCGTCCGTTTCTCAGCACACCTCCTGCAGTGCCTTCAGAAACTTTTTGACCAGCTCAGAGGGCTCCGAAGAATAGAGGATACCGAACGGAATGGTATAATTCCAGTCCACGGAAATCACCTTGAGCAGAGGATGGACATTCCTCCAGTTCTCCACCACCATCAGGACATCATTGCTGTTTTCGCAGCGGTTAAATATGTCAACCGTATAGATGTCAAAATCCACCACGTTGATCTGTGGATGATTTTTCCAGATATCGTCCCGCAGTTCATCCACGTAATTGCTCCATCCACGGTGCATCATCAGAAAGTTTTCCCCGTACAGATCCTGGATCGTAAGCCGCTCTTTCCCTGCAAGCCGGTGGCCTGCCGCCACTGCACAGCAGATAGGCTGTCTGGACAGCTCCAGCCCGGAGCACTGACGCAGCCTCAGCATGGTATCATCGAAGATCCCCGCTACCACATCGATATTCGTTCCCAGATTTTTCAGAATTTCCCGGGCATTTTCCTGACTGTTCATGAAGGGGATCAGCTGAAGCTTCAGGCCGGGAATCTTTTCCTGAGCCTGACTCCAGGCTGTCACAATCGGCTGAGCAGGCGTCATGGGGGAAGTCCCGATTCGGAGCACCTGATCCTTTTCCTGCATGGCCTTTTTCGCCCTCTCCAGCAGATTAATCTGCTTGGTTACCGCCGGAGCACTGATATAGAGGGCCTCTGCCGCTTTGTTAAAGCTGCCCAGGTCCGCAACTGTGATAAATGTTTCCAGCTGTGTGTTGTACATACGTCAATCCTCCCCCGCTGATGCCTGGTTTCAGGTCAAATCCTGCTTTGCTGTGAGCTGTTTTTTATCATTATAGCGGTTCTTTGGAGGCTTTTCCAGTATGCATCATTAAAGTTTATGGTTTTTTCATAAACCATCTTTCACCACAGCATGCCTCAGTATTTTCAAACCTTCCGCCCATCCCCTGCATACACTGTTATATAGCCTTACGAACAGGAGATCTGAACTATGCCAGTGACAGCAGCTATCACACCGCTCCACATTCTCTATCTGATCGGAGTGGTTTCAATTCTGGCCGTCATGATACTGCGGCTTGACACACCTATCGTCTGTATCGCCTTTCTCTTTCTCATCGGCTCCATGGGACTTCACTCACTTATGGGAGGGATACAGACTGTATTTAACGCCATTCTCTACGCGTCCAGAGAATTTATGGAGATTATTGCCACCATCGCCCTTGTAACGGCTCTCTCCAAGTCGATGAGCGATCTGGGAAGCGATCGGATTCTCATGGCCCCCATGAAGCGGATCATGAGAAATCCCTCCCTCACCTGGTGGATTCTGGGAATTACCATGTTTCTCTTTTCACTCTTTCTCTGGCCTTCCCCCTCAGTAGCCCTGATCGGCGCCATCATGCTCCCCTTTGCCGTGGGCTCCGGACTTTCTCCCCTGTTTGCGGCTATGGCCATGAATCTCTTTGGGCACGGCTTTGCCCTGAGCTACGACCCGGTAATCCAGGGTGCTCCTGCCGTCTCCGCCTCTTCAGCCGGAATCCCGGCCGCTGATATTCTCACAGAGGGGAGGCCGCTGTTTCTTGTCATGGGAGCTGTCACCGTTATCTCTGCCTATCTGCTGAACAGAAAACAGATTGTGGCAGGCTGGAAGAAAGCAAAGGACCAGACAGAGGAAGGATATCAGATACAGGCTCTTTCACAGACAGATGCAAAAGAGCCCGGCAGCCCCCGCAGAGCCGCGGTGATCCTTGCCTTAGCCGTCCCGTCAGCCTTTCTTGCAGATATTCTTGTCATGCTGGCCTTTCATCTGAGCGGCGGGGACGCCACCAGCATTGTATCCGGGACGGCCGTGCTTCTCATGTGCCTCGGCTCAGTGCTGGGATACGGGAGACGCTCTCTGGAAAAGGTGACCTTTTATCTGACAGAGGGCTTTCTCTTTGCCATACGGATCTTTGCTCCCGTCATTGTAATCGGAGCCTTTTTCTTTCTGGGAGGCAGCGGAATCACTGTGATTCTCGGTGAAGAGTATCAGAGCGGAATCTTAAATGACTGGGCCCTGTGGCTGGCCGGCCATGCCCCTCTCAACCAGTATATGGCCGCAGCTCTTCAGCTTCTCGTCGGAGGCCTCACGGGACTTGACGGCTCCGGCTTTTCCGGTCTTCCTCTGACCGGCGCCCTCGCCCAGACCTTTGGAACAGCCACAGGGGCCTCTGTCCCTGTTTTAGCTGCTCTGGGACAGATCGCTGCGATCTTTGTGGGCGGCGGAACCATCGTCCCCTGGGGCATCATCCCGGTGGCGGCTATCTGCGGGGTAAGTCCGTCGAAGCTGGCAGGGAAAAACCTTCTGCCCGTCTGTCTGGGCTTCCTGGCCGTCTTTGCCGTCTCCTGCTTCCTGCTGTAGCTTCGGCTGCGGCAGCCGATCCGACCAGAAGACATGTGCGGCCTGTTTAAAAACAAAACCGGTCAGAGGAGCAGCCGGAAGATACGGCAGAGTCTTTCCCGTCTGATTCAGCCGTAAACTTTTAAACGATTCAGCTGTAGATTTTTGAATTCAACATATAAAGCAGTCAGGGGGTATATCTCATGTGCGCAATTGCAGGTTTTTATAACCATGAAGCAGATTTTAAAAGAAAAGAAGTCTATTGCCGCTCTGTGCTCGAGGCTATGAACCAGGCTCAGAGGCGGCGGGGTCCCGATGACAGCGGAACCTACCTGGACAGCCACTTTGGCCTGGCTCACGTCAGGCTGCAGATCGTAGATTTAGAGACAGGACACCAGCCGATGATCCGCCCCAAAGGGGAGCATAAGGTGGGAATTGTATACAACGGAGAGCTCTACAATATGCCGGAGCTTCGCTCTGTACTCTCGGACCGGGGCTTTTCCTTTGAGACAAAGAGCGACACGGAGGTTCTTCTTCTGGCCTATCTGGCCTGGGGACCGGAGTTCGTGCGAAAGATCAACGGCATCTTCTCCATAGCCATCATGGACACGGAGATGAACCGCCTCCTTCTCTACCGGGATCGCTCAGGGATTAAGCCCCTCTTTTACACGGAGGCAAACGGCACGGTCTTTTTTGCCTCCGAGCTGAAGGGACTTCTGTGCTGTCCCGGAGTTCACCCCCAGGTGGATCGAAAGGGACTCAATGAAATTTTCAGCATCGGCCCTGCCCGGACAGGCGGCTGCGGCGTCTACAAAAATATCCATGAGGTGCTGCCGGGACATTTCCTGTGCTGCTCACCGGGCGGAAACCGGCTCCACACCTACTGGAAGCTGAAGGCCAGACCCCATGAGGATTCCTTTGATGAGACAGTAGAGAAAACGTCCTTCCTGATCCAGGATGCCGTAAGGCGTCAGATGGTGTCAGATGTTCCCATCTGCACCTTTCTCTCCGGCGGGGTAGATTCCTCCCTGGTTTCCGCCATCTGCGCCGGGGAGCTTAAAAAGAAAAACCGGAAACTCATAACTTATTCCTTCGATTTTGCCGGAAACAGAGAGAATTTCCGTTCCAATGCATTTCAGCCCTCCCAGGACCGCCCCTATGTAGAGCAGATGGCAGCCTTCCTTGGATCTGAGCACCACTTTCTGGAATGCTCCACCAAAGAGCAGGCCGATCTTCTCTCAGAGTCAGTAAAAGCCCACGATCTGCCCTGTATGGCCGATGTGGACTCCTCTCTCCTCTACTTCTGTTCTCTGGTAAGCAGGCACCACAAGGTAGCCCTGACCGGAGAATGTGCAGACGAAATTTTCGGCGGGTATCCCTGGTTCCACAGGGAGGATTGCCTGAGTGCAGACACCTTCCCCTGGACCATGGATCTGACGCCCCGGAAAGCCCTCCTTTCTGACAGTTTCCTTCAGGAACTTCAGATGGATGACTATGTAAAGGAGGCCTATGAAGCCTCTCTGGCACAGACGCCGCGCCTGGACGGAGAAACCGGGAAGGAGGCCAGAAGGAGGGAAATCTCCTGGCTCAACCTTCAGTGGTTTATGCAGACCCTTTTAAACAGGATGGACCGCACCAGCATGAGGAACGGCCTGGAGGCCAGAGTTCCCTTTGCCGATCACCGGATCATTGAATATCTGTACAACGTGCCGTGGGAGATGAAGGCAAAGGACGGCATCGTAAAGGGTCTTCTGCGGGAGGCCGGGCGCGGACTGCTTCCTGACGAGATTCTGTTCCGGAAAAAGTCCCCCTATCCCAAGACCTACGACCAGGGCTATGAAAAGCTGCTGGCCGGGCGCGTAAGAGAGATTCTCCATGACTCTTCCTCTCCCGTTCTCCTGTTCCTGGACCGTGAGAAGACGGAGCGCTTCCTCACAAGTCCCTCCGACTACGGAAAGCCGTGGTACGGTCAGCTTATGGCAGCGCCTCAGATGATGGCCTATCTGATCCAGATTAACTGCTGGATGAAGGAATACCAGGTGGAGGTGCTTCTTTAAGCTGCCGCGGCAAAGGCAGCCTTCTGAAACCCCTCCTTAAAGCAGGGCGGTGACAGTAAGCCTTCCTATCTCCCACTTGCGGAATGCGGCGTACTCCTCTGCCAGCCTGGAAAGCTCTCTTTCCTCCTCCGGCAAAAGGGCAGAAAAAAGCTCTATGGAAATATCTGTCCTGGACGCCTCCGACTCCTTTCTCCGCCCTCCGGCAGACTGCTTTTTCGTCTTCCAGATTCCGACAATGCGTCCGTCTCTTATGACAGCGCCTGGGTTTGCCACGGTCCTCCATACCCTGGGCCACAGAGCTTTCTCTTCCAGAAGAATCTCCCTGTGGCCTGGATCCAGATAGGGATCGTGGGCCCCCAGAAGCAGAAGATGCCGCGGAGTTAGCAAAGCCTCCCCCCTCCTTCCTGCTTGTGCAGGCTTCTTCGCCCTTCAGGAAGCTCTCCCTGTCGGAAGACAGGATATATCCTGTTTTTCCTCCAGCTTGCACCGGCTCCAGAGCGGAGGCTGCCTTCTCAAACAGCCGTTTCGCCTGCCTGGGGGAACAGCCCAGCCATTTGGCAAACTCCTGCACTGTGGAAGGTCCGTAGCAGTGAAAATACTTCTCTGTCAGCCTCTTTTCCGCTTCCGGAAGAACCGCCGCCTCGCTGCCTGTCCAGCACCTGTAGGAAGTGAAATCCTGGCTGGCCCCTGTGCGCTTGCCAAAAACTGTCAGCCCCAGAAACGAACAGGGCCGGAGCAGAAAGGATACCGCCGCCCCGCCTGCCGTCTGTCTGTCAGGCTGACCGTACATGGAGGGAGAATCCCAGAGGGCCCGCCTGTCAGCAGGCAGCCGCTCCCCGATGAGAGATGCCAGGGTCTGATCCAGTTCTTCCTTCCCCGTCACCGTATGGCTGTCCAGATATGCGGCCGCCTCCCTTACATAGGAAAAGACCTCCTCAAAATCCATATGCAGGAAATCCAGGGCCGCCGAGATCCCTCTGGTGTAAATCCACGGCTCCTCGCCGGGAGCTGCTGCCAGGGGATGAAGAAAAATACCGCTCTCTGAAGCGGGAAATACCACAGGGGCGCCGCGAAAGCTCCACGCCTGCACCAGCGTCTTTTCTTCATACAGCTCATTTCTGAGGGCATCCAGGCTGAACCCGTCAATGCGGTTAAAAAGCGCCGTCTCCCATGCTCCCGGCGGGGAATTCTGAAGCCCGCAGGCGCCGGCTGCCTCCAAAAGAAAATCCCGTCCTCTCCTGGCATCCAGATGATGGGCTCTGATTCTGTGAGAGCGGATCTGGTCCCCGCTCAGGCTCAGGCAGCCGGACAGCTTTTTATCTCTTTTTTCTGTCATCTCTTCTCTCTATCATCTCTTCTATCTGTCATCTCTTCTCAAACCGGATCACAATATCCTTGAGGATCTCCACCATAGTGTCGATGGACTGCACCGGGATGAACTCATATTTTCCGTGGAAGTTATAGCCGCCTGTGCAGAGGTTTGGACAGGGCAGACCCATGTAGGACAGGCGGGCGCCGTCTGTGCCGCCGCGGATCGGTGTTACCTGGGGAGCGATGCCGAGGGCCTTCATGGCTTCGCTGGCAATATCGATGAGATAGAGGTTTTCCGGTTCGATTTTTTCCTTCATGTTATAGTAGGAGTCCTTCAGCTTCACCACAACTGTCCCCTCTCCGTATTTCCGGTTCAGGTAAGCGGCAGCCGCCTCAAACAGCTCTTTCTTTTTCTCGAATTTTTCCCTGTCATGGTCACGGATAATGTACTCCATATGGGCGCTCTCCACATCCCCGCTGAACTGGTCCAGATGGAAAAACCCTTCATATCCTTCTGTGTACATGGGATTTTCAAAGACTGGAAGCAGAGACTGGAACTCCATTCCCACTAAAAGGGCATTGATCATGCTTCCCTTGGCGCTTCCCGGATGAACTCCGCGGCCGTTAATCTCCACCTTTCCGGAAGCGGCGTTGAAATTTTCATATTCCAGCTCTCCGATAGGGCCTCCGTCAACCGTGTAGGCCACGTCCGCGCCAAATCCCTCCACGTCAAAAAAGTCTGCTCCGCGTCCTACCTCCTCGTCGGGCGTAAAGCCGATGCAGATTTTCCCGTGGGGGATTTCCGGGTGGGACAGGAAGAATTCAGCCATCTCCATAATCTCAGCCACGCCTGCCTTGTCGTCGGCTCCCAGAAGGGTGGTTCCGTCTGTGACAATCAGATCCTTTCCCACACAGTCAGCCATTCCCGGGAAATCCTTGACCCGCATAATGATCTGCTTTTCCTCGTTCAGGACGATATCTCCCCCTCCGTAGTTCTCTACGATACGCGGCCGCACATCCGTGCCGGACATGGCAGGAGCCGTATCCATATGAGAGATAAAGCCCAGGGCCTTTACTGGTTTATCTGTAGTAGCCGGGAGCACTGCGTACACATAGCCGTTTTCGCTCATGCGCACATCAGACGCCCCCATCTCCTCCAGCTCTCTTTTTAACACCTCTGCCAGCACTCTCTGCTTTTCTGTGCTGGGAACCTGCTCCTCATCGTCCTTTGACTGGGTGTCAAAGGATACATAATGTAAAAAACGCTCTGCTGCTCTGCTTATCATGTCTAATGTCCTCCTTATCCTGTTTCGGTTTTATTAAAAGTAACTGTTCTGTTTTTCCTCCGCCTCTCTCCACTCCAGATCCTTTTTCACAGCCTCCAGGTAATGGACAAAGTAATCCCGGTAGCTGCGCACCCGGTACTCCTTGTCCACCTCCTCATAGGTAAAGCTCTTTCGGCCTCCCCCCTCCATCCGCACCCAGAACCGCTCCACATCCCGGAAGGGAATGTAGTACATCTCGTCCATGGCCGTGTAGGATACAAGGATAAAAGCGATTCCTCCCTGTTTCTCAAACTCGCCCATAAATGCCACCTGATGGGGATGGAGATTCTGCAAAGGGAAGGTGGATGCGGCGCACTCCTTGGCGTCAAAGCACACGGGGATGCCCTGGATGGCCCCGATGTAGTCCACGGTACTCTTCTGGTCAAAATAGGCCAGGGTGATGTGACGGCTGGCCTTGTCAATAGTAATAGGGGTGATGGGCGTCGGAATCTTCTGGATCAGAGCCAGCCCCTTCTCCCTGTAGCTGTCGTTCGTCCTGTTGATCCGTTCCTCCAGACTGGAGCCTCTGAGCCCTCTTGTTTTCCATGTTCCCATCCCTATCTGCCCTTTCTGTCCCTGTTTCTGTCGGCACATTTCCAGGCCGCAAGAATTTGTCTGCTGTCCTGATCCGGGAATACCGCCTCTGCCATAGTCAGAAAGGTCTCCGGAAGAGGAGCGGCAAATTTCCTGCCTCTGAGCCGGCATAAGGGTCCGGAGAGCTCCCCGGGCATCACCAGCTCGGCGGCATGGAGAAGCTGCCCTGTCACTCCAAACTGCTCCCTTGCCTTCCTGTTTTCCGCCGGATCTCCATATTTGCTGTCACCCACAATGGGGCAGCCGATGGAGGCCAGGTGAGCGCGGATCTGGTGGGAGCGCCCTGTGATCAGCTTCACTTTCAGAAGCGTGTGGGCGCCGCTTCTCAGCAGAGGAGTATATTCCGTACAGATAGGAAGGCTTCCCTCCCTCTCCTCCTTTGTCACCTCCACCCGGTTTGTCCTCTCATCTTTTAAGAGCCATCCCTCAATCCGGCTGGGCTGTTTCACCTGCCCCTTCACCAGGCACAGGTAATATTTTCCAATGCTTCTGTCCTTGATGATTCTCGACAGCTCCTGAAGCCCCGGGAGGCTCTTTCCGGCAGCCACCAGACCGCTGGTATTGCGGTCCAGGCGGTTGCAGACGGAGGGTCGGAAGCTTTTAAGCTCCTCCTTGGTGAGCTGACCGCTCTCCATGAGGTAGGCAATCAGATATTCCACCAGAGACTCATCCCCGTCCCTGGCCTTCTGGGACAGCATGCCTGCCGGCTTATTAATAAAAATCACATCCTCGTCCTCATAGACAATCTCTAACTTTACCCGGCTGACCTTCTGCACTTTTACCTCGGAAAATTTTTCAATGGTCTCCTCAGAGAGAAACAGGCGGATCTCGTCTCCCTCCAGAAGCCTCTCTGAACCGTCGCATTTCTTTCCGTTCAGAGTAATATTCTTTTTCCTCAGCATCTTGTAGACAAAGCTCTTCCCCGCCAGATTCATATATTTAAACAGCAGCTTGTCCAGGCGCTGCCCCGCCTCGTTTTTCGTCACTGTCACAAGCCTCATTACATGGACAATCCTTTCATTACATTTACTGCATATCCTACGCTTCCGTCGTCCTCGTACTCAGAGGCCGGCTTCAGGCTCTTTGCCCTCTTCTCAAAGGAGGAGAGCTCCTTTGTGATCCGAAGGTTCGGATCCAGGCGGTTCGCCTTCAGAATCTCATTCAGGGCTTTTTCTGCCCTGGCAGCGTCTGCTTTCTTGTTGGTGCAGTAGGCATAGATCCCCGTGGGATGGACCAGTATGGCATCCATGGGGAGTATGTCGTCTTTGGTGGTCAGCACCAGATCGTAAAGCACCTGGCATTTGTCCTCAAAGGGCCGCATTCTCTCATAAAAGTCCCTGGCCGGCGTCTTAAACGGCAGCACCGCAACATACGGCGAAGCCAGATTGGCCGCCGGAATCACCGTGATCACCGCCATAACAGTGAGAATATTTTTAAGTGCCGTACTGTCTGTCAGCCATCTGGCGCCCAGCTGGGCCAGAATAAAGGCTGCCAGAATGGCGATTTTAAACAGAAGCCCCCGCTTCATGCTGTTTCTGTATCCGTACTCTCCCTTTTTGATCCGTTTCATCTGTCTGCTTCTCCTGATTTTCTGATCTTGCTTTTTGATCTTCCTGTATTTGAGCTTCCTTTGTTTGATCTTACTTTCCCGCTCTTACTTTTTCTGTTTTTGCTTTTCCATTCCTGCTTTCTGTTCTTACTCTTCTGCTCTTCCATCGGCGGACGAAACACCGTCCCCCTCCCCCGTTTCCACTGCCGGTTCAGGGGCCGTCACCTTTTGGGGCGACAGGGCCGACATGGCTGCCAGCAGAAGGCTGTGGGGCAGAATCTTGGCGGCAGCAAAAAACAGGTTCATAAGCGGCCCGTAGACGGAAACACTCTTTCCCATTACAGAGTCTCTGATGGCCTTTTTTACCACCCGCCTCGGATCTGCCATGGCAAGGAGCTTGTAGAGCGGCATGGTCCCAGTGGTCTGGGCAATGTCGAAAAATTCCGTCCTCACCGGGCCCGGGCAGACAGCGGTTACATAGATCTGGCGGCCCTTGACCTCCTCGTTGAGGGCCCGGCTGTAGCTGAGCACAAAGGCCTTTGTAGCTGCATAGACGGCAAAGCCCGGCTGAGGCAGAAAGGCTGCCGAGGATGCAAACTGGATAATCCTGCTGTTCTTTTCCATATAGGGGAGAACCAGATGGGTAACGCCTGTGAGAACCTCACAGTTGAGCCTCACCATCCCCGTCTCCTCCTCGAGGGGGACCTCTCCCACACGGCCGATTTTTCCAAAGCCTGCCGCATTTACAAGAAACTTTACCCTGGGCTGTTCTGTCTGAAGGGCCTTTGAAAGGCGGGATAACTGCCTGCTGTCTGTCAGATCCATCTCAAATATCCTGGAGGGAACAGGAAGCTGCCGTTTCAGCTCCTTCAGACGTTCCTCTCTTCTGGCAATCAGCCAGATACTGTCAAGGCCTGCAAACCGATCGGCCAGCTGAATGGCTGCCTCCCTCCCCATTCCGGAAGAAGCTCCTGTCACGATTGCAATCTTCATGTTCTGTGCCTCCTTTTCTTTTCCATCCGCCGCCCGGAACCGGCCTGGCCGGTTTCCCGTTCGTCTCATCAGCCGTGCTTTTTGTGGACATTCCGAATGGTCTTTTTCTTTTTCGGCGCCTGCGCTCCGTTTCCCTTTCTTCCTGCTGTGCCAGAGCCTCCAAAAGATTCCTGTCTGGTTCCTCCCGGCTTCATAGTGCGCCCGCGGCTGCCTGATCCTGAACCTGCGCTGTGGGCGGCGTGGCCAGAACCGGAGCGGTAAAAGCTCTCCCCTGTCCTTCTCGGACGGATCAGGCATTTTTTATCAAAGCCGATCAGATCGGTTCTTCCTGCCTTCTTTAAAGCCTCCTCCACCAGATCATAGTTTTTGGGATTCCTGTACTGGATCAGAGCTCTCTGCATGGCCTTCTCATGAGGATTGGTGGGCACGTACACCGGTGTCAGAGTCTTTGGATCCAGACCTGTGTAATACATGCAGGTGGAGATGGTGGACGGTGTCGGATAGAAATCCTGTACCTGCTCAGGCATGTAGCCCAGATCCCTGAGATACTCCGCCAGCTCTATGGCTTCCTTAAGAGTAGAGCCGGGGTGGGAGCTCATCAGGTAGGGAACCAGATACTGCTTCAGTCCCAGGCGCTCATTCATCTGCCTGTATTCCTTCATAAACTGGCGGTAAACGCTGTTTTCCGGCTTGCCCATCCGCCTCAGGACGTTGTCGGCCACATGCTCCGGCGCCACCTTCAGCTGGCCGCTGACATGGTACTGGCACAGCTCCTTTAAAAACTCTCTGCTTGGATCGGCAAGCAGGTAATCAAAGCGGATTCCGGAACGGATAAACACCTTTTTAACCCTGGGAATGTCCCTGAGCTTTCTGAGCAGGGCGATATAATCCCTGTGATCCGCCCTCAGATTCCGGCACGGCTTCGGAAACAGGCACTGCCGTTCCGGGCAGACTCCGGCCGTCATCTGCTTTTCGCAGGCAGGGAAACGGAAATTTGCCGTAGGGCCCCCCACATCGTGAATATATCCCTTAAAATCCGGTTCCTCCGTCAAAAGCTTTGCCTCCTCCACGATGGACTCATGGCTTCTGGTCTGGACAATTCTTCCCTGGTGGAAGGTCAGAGCGCAGAAGTTGCAGCCGCCAAAGCAGCCTCTGTTGCTGATCAGGCTGAATTTCACCTCCGTGATAGCGGGAACTCCGCCTGCCGCCTCGTAGGAGGGGTGATAGCTTCTCATATAGGGAAGGGCATATACATCGTCCATCTCCTCCTGTGTCAGCGGCTTGGAAGCCGGATTCTGGATGACGAACAGCTTTTCCCCGTAAGGCTCCACCAGCCGTTTTCCCACGAAGGGATCCGTGTTGCAGTACTGAGTATAGAAGCTCCTCGCATACTCCCGCTTGTCCTCCTTCATCGCCTGATAGGAGGGCAGGCGTATCTCATCATAGACGGAATCCAGATTGTCTGACCTGTAGACGGTTCCGTCGATAAAGGTAATGTCCTTTACGTCTATTCCGCTGTTTAACGCATCTGCAATCTCCACAATGGATCGCTCTCCCATCCCGTAGGAGATCAGATCTGCCTGGGAATCCAGCAGGATCGAGCGCTTCAGCCTGTCCGACCAGTAGTCATAGTGAGCAAGCCTCCGAAGGCTTGCCTCGATGCCTCCGATGATGATGGGCTTGTCCTTGTAAACAGAGCGGATCAGGTTGCCGTATACGATGGTTGCGTAGTCAGGCCTCTTTCCCATTTCCCCGCCGGGTGTATAGGAATCCTTTGCCCGGCGCTTTTTGGAAACAGAATAATGGTTTACCATGGAATCCATATTTCCGCCGGAAATCAGGAAGCCTAACCTCGGCTCTCCGAGAACCGTAATGCTCTCCGGCTTTTTCCAGTCCGGCTGTGGGATGATTCCCACCCGGTAGCCGTGGGATTCCAGCACTCGGCTGATAATCGCATGGCCGAAGGAAGGGTGATCCACATAGGCATCGCCTGTCACATAGACAAAATCACACTGATCCCAGCCTCTCTTCTCCATATCCTCTCTGCATATGGGTAAATAATCATGTATCATAAACTCTCTGCCTTTCCTCCGTCTGTATTTTCAATCTCCGGAAGCTGTGCCGGCGTTTCCTGTCCCGCCCAGCAGCCGGCTGCCTGTTAAAGAAGAGCCAGGTAGCCGTCAATATAGCCGTCGGCCAGCCTTCTCTTTTCCTGTTCCATTCCCTTTGAGAAATCATCCTCCACGGCGAAAACGGTCATGCCGGCCCGCTTTCCGGAAAGAATTCCCGCCGGCACATCCTCAAAGACTGCACACTCCTCCGGTTTTACAGAAAGCCGGCGGGCCGCCTCCAGGTAGATGTCCGGGGACGGCTTTCCGGCCGCCACCTCGCAGCCCGTAATCACACAGGAGAAAAAGTCCCGGATCTTTAACGCGCTTAACACGGCGTCCACCATCTCCCTGCCATTGCTGGTGCAGATGGCCATTTTAATGTCTCTTTCTGCCGCCTCCTCAAGAAACCGGCGGACTCCCGGCTTTAGCGGCACTTCTGTCCTGTATTTTTCTATAGACATAGCCGTCCAGTCCGCCTTAATCTGCTCCAGGGAATCCGGCAGGGAAAACCGTTCCTTAAAGTAGACGGCCGTCTCCGTAAAGCTCATCCCCTCGATGGCCTTCTGCAGATCCTTCGGACAGGGAATCCCGAATTTTCCCAGATATTCGATATCAATGGCTCCCCACATCCACATGGAGTCCACCAGTGTTCCGTCCAGGTCAAAGAGAAAGGCCCGTTTTCCAGAGAGAAGCCCTCTCTCATCCCCGGAGGCTCCTTCCCCCTGAAGCTTTGAAATCTCCTCCTCAGTCAGCCTGCGATAAGCTCCCGGAGCCAGACTCTCATCCAGTCTCAGGCTTCCCATGGACAGCCGCTTCAGATAGACTACGCGGCAGCCCACCGCCTCAAACATGCGCTTGACCTGATGGAATTTTCCCTCGTGAATGGTCAGCTCGATCTCGGAAAGGCTGCTGTCTGCTTTCCCTTCTTCAGCAGTCCCTGCTTCTTTCTGTATCAACAGCCTTGCAGGCAGGGTCCTTGTTCCGTCCTCCAGCGTGAGCCCCTCTTTAAACTGCTCGATTGCGTTCTCTGGAAGTCTCCCCTCTACCCTTGCAAAATATGTCTTGTCCACATGCTTTTTGGGCGAGAGAAGGCGGTGGGCCAGCTTCCCGTCATTGGTAATCAGCAGAAGGCCCTCTGTGTCTATATCCAGTCTTCCCACAGGAAAGAGGTCTCTCCTCTTTGCATCCTCAATCAGGCTCACCACGGTCTTATGGCGGCCGTCCTCTGTAGCCGACACCACGCCGGCCGGCTTGTTGAGCATAAAATATTCATAGGCAGCGTAGCCTACCTGCGTTCCGTCCAGGGACACCTCACTTGCAGAAGGCTGAATCTTTCTCTCCGCTTCCCGGCAGATTTCTCCATCCACGCTCACTCTTCCGCTTTTTATCATTTTCTTGACCTCGCTCCGGCTTCCCTTTTTCATCTCTACCAGATAGCGATCCAGGCGCATGGCCTTCTCCATCACTGCCACCTCCATCCGGGGTAATACTTATTTTTCAGGTTCAGACCTGCTTTTTTGGCCCAGCCCAGGGGGAACCCGTCTGTGCACACGAGAACCCAGGAGCCGTCCGGCCAGGAGGCTTCCTCCTCCCTCAGAGCCACCGTTTCTCCCTTCAGATACCGGATAACCCGCTCATCCTCTGCCTGGAAATCTGCAGTAAAGGGATATTCCTCTTTTCTGAGAGCCATGGCGAGGGCCTGGGACGGTTCAAAGCGTCCCCGCTTCAGTTCTCCCAGCAAAAGCCCGGTGCGCAGAAAACGGATTCCCTTTCCGGCGCCCTTCATATCCTGGAAATCCGGAGGAAGACAGTAGAGTTTCCCGTTTTTCTCTTCCACCTGTCCCGGCAGACCCTCTGTGCCGCCTCGTCTCAGATTCAGACAGCTCAGAAAGGCCAGAGCCTCGTCAGGAAGCTTCAAAGAAGCCCCTGACTGCGCTGTCCTGTCTTTCCTCCGGGGACGCTCCCCGGAGCCGGCCCGCCGAAGGAGAGCCGCAAAATGTCCCTCCCCCTCTATCCGGTGGGGGAACAGGCGCACACACTCCGGCATCCCTATCCCTTCTGCAAATCCGAACCTGTGGGGCAGACTGCAAAGGCTCATATCTAGATGCCTGTCTAATATATACCGAATTATTCCCTCATTTTCCTCCCGGTCAAAGGTGCAGGTGGAATAGAGCAGATAGCCGCCCGGCCGCAGCATCTTTACAGCCTCCTCCATGATTGCCCTTTGAATCGGCACATAGTCCTCCGGGCCCCGTTCTCTGTAGCTCTTTATCATATCCGGTTCCCTGCGAAACATTCCCTCTCCGGAGCAGGGCGCGTCCACCAGAATGCAGTCAAAAAATTCCGGCAGGAACTCTGAGAGCTTTTCCGGCGCCTCACTGGACACACAGATGTTTGGAATCCCGGCCATCTCCAGGTTTTTCAGGAGAGCCTTTGCCCTGGAATTACTGATGTCATTGGAAAAAAGCAGTCCCTCTCCCCTTAACCTGGCGCCCAGCTCTGTACTTTTTCCGCCTGGGGCGGCGCAGATGTCAAGTACCCGGTCCCCCGGCTTAACTGGAAGCAGATTGGCGGGAGTCATGGCGCTTGGCTCCTGCAGATAGTAGAGTCCTGCGTAATAGTAGGGATGTCTGGACGGCCGGCCTGAGCCTTCGTCTGAAGCGTTGTAGTAAAAACCGTTTTCAATCCATGGAACCGGCTCTGTCTGAAAAGGCGAGAGACGGTTCCAGTCCTCTGCCGAGAGCTTCATGGTATTGACCCGAAGCCCGTTGTGACAGGGCTTTTCAAAGCTTTCCAGATACGCCTCGTACTCCTTCCCCAGAAGTTTTCTCATCTTTTCCCTGAAATCCTCAGGGAGAAGCTCTGCACGACAGCCCGGGGCGTTTTCCGTCCGAATTTCTGTTTCTGCGCTGTCCCCGGTCTCCGGCCTGACTCCTCCCAGACTGCCTTGTGCCAGTCTGCTTTCCTCTGATCGGCTTTCTTTCAGTCCCTTTTCTTTCAGTCCCTTTGCTTCCAGACTGCCCTTCTTTCCCTTTTTTCTGCTGCCCTTTTTCCTGCTGTCCTTCATCCTGTTTTTCATTCCATCCTTCCGTCTGCTCTCAGACTCATTTCTGTATTTCTGTTTGCTTTCTGCCTGTATTTCTGTTTGCTTTCCGTCTGTATCTCTCCCGGACAAAAGCCGCTTCCGGACACGGCCAGTTCCAAAATCTCAGTATTCACAGGAAATCCGCCTTTTTTCAAGATACCTGAGAATCCAGTAGGGATTTACGCTCAGCTCCTCATAGTGGGCTGTCTTGATATAAATTCCCACATGAAGGTGAACCGGGAATTGCCCCACCGTATTTTCTTCCTTTCCATAGCCGGAATCTCCCATGAAGCCTAAAAGCTGCCCGGCTTTCACCGTATCTCCCTCCTGCCATTTGCTGCTGTAGGAATACAGGTGGGCATAGTAGAGGTAGGCGCCCGACTCTGTCCGAATCCCGATTCGCCACCCTCCCTGCTCCAGCCAGCCGACCTTCTCAACGGTTCCGCTGCTCATGCTGACAACAGGGTAAAATCCCCGCTCCCCCTGTCCGCCCATGATATCACAGCCCTCGTGGCCCCGCTCCCCGCCGTAGGTGCGGGGCTGCTGCCAGCCGTCCTCGTAGGTCACATCCGGCGTTTCCGGATCTGTGCTCTCAGGGATTGGGAAATAGACCAGATCGGAAAATACCGTCCGGTACGCCTCAGAAAGCTCCCTGTACTCCGCCGGCTTTCCGGCGAGAAGTTTCTTATTATCATAAGACAGATCCTCACATTCTGTCAAATCATAATCGTGCTTCACCATCAGAGCAGCCGTCTGTTCCGGATCCAGCCATTCCAGGCCGGCCATGGCAGGCCCAAGTCTCATGGCGCGAAACTCCGCAGACTCACTGACATTGGGCTCCAGCCGGGACAGCAAGGCGGCTTCCTCCAGGGAGTGAACAGCCGTCATATTAAAGACCGCCAGAAGCAGAATAAAAATCAAGATCATAACAGAACCTTTTTCCTACATATAGTGTATAAACAATCATATTCGGTCTGCCATGAAAAAATCCATTCTCCGGCTTTTTGCCGTCAGCACTCTGTTTCTTCTGCTCCTGAACCCTTCCCTGTCCCTGGAGGGGGCAAAAAACGGCCTCCTTTTGTGGTTCAACACGGTTCTTCCCACGCTTCTTCCCTTTATGCTCTGCTCCAATGCCATCGTGGTGTCCGGAGCTGTGCCTGTGCTGACCGCTCCCTTTTTTCCGGTTTTCTCCCGCCTGGGACTGTCCAGGCAGGGAAGCTATGCCCTTCTTTCCGGCCTTCTGTGCGGCTATCCCATGGGGCCCAAAACCACGGCAGATCTGCTCCAAAGCCGAAGCATCTCTCTTTCGGAGGGAAAGCTTCTCCTAGCCGTCTCCGCCTGGCCCAGCCCCATGTTCCTGTCAGGGTATCTGCGGTCTTTTTTAGAGCCGTCTGTCTCCTTCCCCCTGGTGCTGGCATCAGTCTATCTGCCTCTTCTGCCCCTGTCTCTGGCAGCAGGCCGTCTCTATGGGGTTCGCAAAGCCTCAAAAATCTCAGAGAGGAGCTCCTGCCAAAAAACTGACAGGGGTTTCTTACGCCCATCAGAACCCCTTTCACCGGCAGCCGGTTTTCCCGGCGACTCTGAGCGGTCGGAGGATACGCCCTCCTTTGACGGGCTGATGATGAACTGCCTGGAAATTATGGCAAAAATCGGGGTGTACCTGATGATCTTTTCTATCCTGGCCGTCTTTCTCGGCCATTTTTCCCCTCCGGGAAGCTTCCTTGGTCCCTGTCTTCTGGGGGCTGTGGAGATGACCACGGGAATCCGGGAGATCGCAGCCTCCATGACAGGCGTTCCGGCTGCAGCTGCCATGCTGGGCTCGGCTGTGTTCGGCGGCCTCTCCGGCATCTTTCAGGTTTCTGCCGTCATAGGACCCCGAAAGCCCCATATCGAAAAAAATGCCGGACTCTCCATCCGGCATTATGTACTGTGGAAGCTCGCTCACCTCGTCCTGTCCACGGCTCTGTTTATTCTGCTGTCATCTCCTGGTTAGGCATCTCCGGCTGCTGTACCAGACTTCCGGCCAGCTCATTGCGGTTTGAGGAGACAATGTCATAGCTGGACTGGAGGGAGGATGCAAAGGAATCAAAGCGGCTCTGGGCCTCATCCATGGAATGCTTGATAATCGTCTGGAGGCTTCTCAGCATATCATCCGTATACTGAACAGCTCCCTGGCGGATGCCGTTTGCCTCTCCCACTGCATTGTCCACAATAGCCTGGGCCTGAGCCTGGGCGTTCTGAATAATCCCCTCCGCCTCAGCGTAGGCTCTCTGCATAATCTCGTGCTCATTGACCAGTTCATTCGTCTGAGCGGTAGCCTTGGCCACCATGGCGTCAGCCTGAGAGCGGGCTTCCTGAAGAATCGCATCCTGGTTGCTGATAATCTTCTGATACTTTTTAATCTCCTCCGGGATACGAAGACGAAGCTCTACCAGAAGCTCCTCGATCTCCTCCTTATTTACAAGAATCTTCGTATTGGACAGAGGCTGGAATTTGCAGCTCTCAATATATTCTTCAATTTCGTTGATAATCTGTTCAATTCTGCTCATAGCACTCAATCTCCTTTACCCTTCTTACCGTTTCTGAATGACAGAACACTTTTTCTGCACTTCCCTCTCTACCGCCGGATCCAGAAATGCCGAGATATCTCCTCCATACATGGCGACCTCCTTGGCAATACTGGAACTTAAGTATGCGTATTTCAGGTTTGTAGTCAGAAACAGTGTGTCAATTTCCGGGGCGATCACGCGGTTCATCTGCGCCATCTGAAGCTCATACTCAAAATCTGTAACCGCACGCAGGCCTCTGACAATCACCTGCGCCTGATTTTCCCGTGCAAAGTCGATCAAAAGTCCGTCAAATGACTTAATCTCCACATTCGGAAGCTCCTTTGTCACGTCTTTTAACATCTTAACACGTTCTTCCACAGAAAACAATGGAGATTTTGCACTATTATTGAGAACCCCCACAATCAGTCTGTCGAAAATCTGGGAAGAGCGCTCAATAATGTCATAATGCCCCAGAGTTACCGGATCGAAGCTGCCCGGATATATGGCTGTTTTCATATACTGTTTTCTCCTTTAGTATTCAAGAATCCCCCAACCGCCTGGCAGGAGTAATAAATAAATGCTTGTTCGTCTTGTATTCCTTTACGCGGCTGATGCAAAATCCCAGAGACGGAATGTAGGATGTGTCCGTTTCCCTGGACGCCTCTGCAATGATCAGCGTATTCTCCTTTATAAGCGGTGAGCCTGACAGGCGTTCCAACACCTGTTTCTCGTAAAGGTGATTGTAGGGCGGATCCATGAAGATAAAATCAAAGGACATCCCTCTCTCCTCCAGACGGTTCAGAGCAGTCTGCACATCGCAGTTCATCACCATCGCCCTGTCCTCCAGATGGGTTGTCTTTAAATTGCTGCGGATCACCTCCACAGCCTTCGGGCTGTTCTCAACAAACACTGCCAGCTCGCCGCCCCGGCTCAGGGCTTCGATGCCGATTCCCCCGCTTCCGGAAAAAAGGTCGAGAAAACGGCAGTGGTACAGCTCATCCTGAATCATATTAAACAAGGTTTCCTTTATCCGGTCTGTGGTGGGCCTGGTGTCCATCCCTTCCGGTGCCTTTAAAAGCAGCCTTCTCGCGCTGCCTGCTATTACTCTCATATCTTTGTCCTGCTGTTCTTTTTTGACAAAAGGCTTCCTGCCTGTTCGTCAAAGCATATTATAGTATGTAATTCTATTATATACAAGCCAAAATTTTACGAACAGACCATGTTTTTGGCTGTTGCAGCGTCCGAAGGCGTCGTTTTTTGCAGTTTCGGGAAGGTTCTGTTTCATTTCTTCATCTAATGAAAAAATATTTGCGCGTTCTTCTGCCGAACTCAGGCAGACACTGGAAATCTGCACAAAAGATGCCAGTGTATTATTGCGTTTTAAACACATAATAGGAGTGTAGCATAAAAAACAGCCCATGAAGACAAGACAAAATGAAATAGAGCATGGGCAAAAGTCAGATGAAAAGGAGGGTTTGTTATGTCTACAAATAACAACACAATGAATGTACCAGAGGCTAAGGAAGCAATGAACAGATTCAAGATGGAGGTTGCCAATGAGCTTGGTGTTCCGTTAAACAGCAACGGATACAACGGCAACTTAACTTCTGCTCAGAACGGTTCTGTAGGCGGATATATGGTTAAGAAGATGATCGAGGCTCAGGAAAGACAGATGGCCGGCAAATAAGCTGTTTCAGACACAGCCCACACAGCTTCAGAGTACCTTGCATGACAGAGAGTGAAAGCTCTTTTCTGTAGGGCCACAGAGGCAAACGAAAAAGGAACTGCGGACAGAGACAATTCCTCTGGCCCAGTTCCTTTTTTGCTGTTTATTCTGGCGTCCTGCCATGTTTCCTCCCCACCATGGAGCGCAGGCCGGAGCTGATGGAGGGTGCAGACCTCTATCTCAGGCTCAGAAAAGCGCAGAGGTTTCCCCGGCGCTCGGCGTTTCTTCTGTGTGAAAACAGAAGCTCGGGGTTGCAGTGGGTACAGATATTTGTCACAGAAATATTTTCCGGCCGGATTCCGGCCTCCAGAAGGACGATCCGGTTGGCCTCCCACAGGTCAAGGAGGTATTTGCCGTTTTCCTTTTTCCTCAGAATGCTTTCCCTGTGTTCTTTTCCAAAGCTGTCGGCAAAGACCTCGGCCACCTCGGGCCCCACCTCATAGCAGTCTGCGCAGATGCTGGGGCCCACGCAGGCGATCAGGTCCTCCGGCTCTGTCCCGAAAGCCTCCTTCATAGCCTCGGCCGTCTTCTGTCCCATCCGGTTTGCCGTGCCCCGCCAGCCGGAATGTGACAGCCCGATGGCCCGGCGGACCGGATCCAGAAAATAGAGGGGAACACAGTCGGCAAAGAAGGTCACAAGGGTGAGCCCGGGAATGTCCGTGATAAGTCCGTCCACATCCCTGTAATCTCTCTCCCTCACCACACCCTTTCCGGCGTCCTCCTCTGTGACGCGGCGCACGTTGGTCGTGTGGGTCTGATACGTCAGAACCATCTTTTCCCTCTCCACGCCGAGAGCTGCCGCCATCCTGCTGTAATTTTCCAGCACATCATCCGGGTTGTCCCCCCGGGTAAAGGAAAAATTCATCGTCGCAAAATCACCTTTGCTCACACCCCCCAGGCGGGTGGAGAAGGCATGCGCCACCAGTCCCGTTTCCTCAAGAGCCGGAAAGGACAGATAGGGGACTCCCCGGCTCTCCCGAAGCCTTAAAACGGCCCTCTCGTCTTTTTTCTTAAAATGAATTTCCATGGGTTTTATTCTCCTGTTCTGTTGGGCAAAAGAGGTTCCGAGAGGCTGAATCTTTTACGGTCAGAAGGCATCCCGCAAAAGCCTGAAGTCACTTCCCAGAATCGCTACCACGTCAAAACGGCAGGGCTGTTCCGGGCAAAGCCCCCTGGCATAGAGGTAGAAGGCAGCGGCCTTCCGGATCTTTTCCTGCTTTCTCTCATTTACAGCCTCTGCCGGATCTCCGGCAGCCAGATCCTTTCTGTATTTTACCTCCACAAAGACCAGCGTGTCTCCCTCTCTCGCGATAATGTCAATCTCTCCGGTCCTGCAGAAAAAATTCTTTTCCAGAATCACATAGCCCTGTTTTTCCAGAAAGGCGGCAGCCAGCTCCTCATACCTGGCCCCTCTGGCCCTGGTACTCTTCCTGCCCGCCGGGCCCTTCCTTCGTTTTTCTTCCTGCATTTTCTATTCGCTTTCCTGCTCCTTTGCCTCCCGCTCCATAAATTTCTTCAGAAAGCTTCTCCTGTGAATCGGGCACATGCCGTGCTCCCTGACAGCGTCCAGATGAGCCTTCGTCCCGTACCCCTTGTGCTTGGCAAAGCCGTATTCCGGGTACAGCCGGTCGTATTCTTCCATCATGTGATCCCTGGTCACCTTGGCAAGAATACTGGCAGCCGCAATGGAAACGCTCTTTGCGTCGCCCTTTATAATCTTCACCTGCCTGCTCTCGTCAATGCCGGGAATCACCACCGCATCATTGAGAAACACGTCCGGCCTGACAGACAGCTTTTCCACTGCCTGGCGCATGGCCTCGTAGGTGGCCTGAAGGATATTTATCTCGTCAATAACAGCCGGGCTGACAATGCCCACACCAAAGGATACCGCCTTTTCCTGAATCTCCACAAACAGCTCCTCTCTGCGCTTTTCTGTCAGCTTTTTGGAGTCATTGAGATAGAGGAGCTCACAGTCCGTCGGGAGAATACAGGCCGCCGCCACCACCGGGCCGGCCAGGGGGCCACGTCCCGCCTCGTCGATCCCGCAGATAAAGCCGCAGGAGGCATATTTCCTTTCGTACTCCTTCATCCCCTCCAGGCGGAAAAGTTCCTTTTTAAGCTTTTCACCGCTCAGTGGCTTCATACCTGCGCTCCTTTGTCCTGCTCTCTGCCATCCGGAAATTCCAGGGTGATTCTTCCCAGCTTTCCGCTCCTGAAATCATCCAGAAACAGGTTGGCCGCCTTCTTCAGATCCAGCTCATTTCCCTTCAGAAGGCAGGAACGTACTCTGGCAATCTGCTCCAGCACCTGGTAGGGCTCGTACTTCTCCCCGGGCACCAGCTGGTAGCGGGCCTCCAGCATCTCCCGGTAATGAATCATCAAAAAGTCTGCCAGCTCCGCCGCCAGCTCTGTCTTGTCAATAATCTCGTCATTGATGGAGCCGATAAAGGCCAGATTCAGGCCGACTGTCTGATCTTCAAACTTGGGCCAGAGGATACCCGGCGTGTCTAACAGCTCCAGCGTCCTGTTCAGACGGATCCACTGGTTTCCCTTTGTCACGCCCGGCTTATTTCCCGTTTTTGCGCAGGCCTTTCCGGCGAAAGAATTGATAAAGGTGGATTTTCCCACATTGGGAATTCCCACTACCATGGCGCGGACCGGGCGGTTCTTGATTCCCCGCCTTCTGTCCCTCTCGATCTTCTCGCGGCAGGCCTCCTGAACCATGGGATGAATCTGTTTTAACCCCATTCCCGTCCGCGCATTGATTTTGATCACATGGAAGCCTCTCTCCTTAAACCAGGAGGTCCACTGTTCATTCATTCTCTCGTCTGCCAGATCCGCCTTATTGAGAAGAACCATCCGCCCTTTTCCCTTGGCCAGCTCGTCGATGTCAGGGTTTCGGCTCCCCAGAGGCATTCTCGCATCCACCAGCTCAATCACCAGATCGATGAGTTTGATGTCCTCCTTCATGGCTCGTTTGGCCTTTGTCATATGGCCCGGATACCACTGTATATTCATAAATTCGTTTCCTTTACTGACTTTTGTTTGTATGGTCTGCGGGAATTTTTCCTTTCCGCCGCAGTGCGATCCCCGCGGAGCGTTTTTATATAACAGGGAACGAAGTTTCCTGTTATATAGAGAAAGGGACAATTTTCATTGTCCCTCTGATTACAAGAATTATTTAACTAACTCTTTTACCTTGGCAGCCTTGCCAACTCTGCTTCTTAAGTAGTTTAATTTCGCTCTTCTAACCTTACCGCGTCTCACTACCTCGATGTTCTCAACAGATGGGGAGTGTACCGGCCATGTTCTCTCAACGCCAACGCCGTTGGAGTTCTTTCTTACTGTGAAAGTCTCACGGATGCCGCCGTTCTGTCTCTTGATTACTGTTCCCTCGAAAACCTGGATTCTCTCACGGTTTCCCTCTTTGATCTTAGCGTATACCTTAACTGTATCGCCTACGTGGAACTCCGGCACTTCTGCCTTTAACTGTGCGTTCTCAATGTTCTTGATAATCTCGTTCATCTAAGTGAACCTCCTTTAAAATCTTTGATGTTCTTAATACAATGCGTAACAGAGGACCATCTCTTTATTTCACGAGTATAGATTGTACCACAGAATTTCTGCCCGCGCAAGGCTTTTTCTGCAGATTTTCTGACTGATTTTCTGACTGGTTTTCTGACTGGTTTCCGGCGCGGAGTCTGGAAAAATTACAGCGCACTTCCGCCTCCGTTCAGGTACCGGAACACCTCTTCCAGGCTTTCTATCCTGTAGTCAGGCTGCACCTTTCCTTTATACGGTGTGTAATCGCGGCTGAGCAGGCAGGTGTGGACTCCCGCTGCGGCCGCTCCCGACACGTCGCTGGGGCTGTCTCCAATGTGGAGAATCTCCTCCGGCCTCACTCCCAGTGTCCTCACAACCGTATCGAAAAAGGCTCCGTCCGGTCTTCCCTTGCAGATGTGAAGCTCGTCAGAGAGAAAGACCTGCTCAAATGTGATGCCCTCTTTCTTAAGTCTCTCAAGGACTCCCTCTGCCATAAGAGGGCTGGCATCGCTGGATAGAATCAGGCGATACCGTTCCCCCAGTTTTTTAAGCACCGAAACCACATCCTCATACACAGGGGCCTGGCCGTGATTTTTCAGGATCACCTCCGCCATCCGTTCCCTGGAGACGCCGAATTTTTCTCCTCCAAACCCGGTAACACGGAGTACCTCCTCTGAACAGCGCAGATACATCTCCTCCATGTCCAGAAATTTCCTTTTCCTGAACGAATCCCGCAGGAGCTTTCCGTAGGCGCTCACAACCGCCTCCGCTCCCGTTCTGGCACGGCGATCTGTGTAATGCTCCCCCAGGATTTCCTTCCAGATCTCGGGAATCCTGGCATTCACATCTGCCAGAGTCTGGAACAGATCAAAGCTCAGCACCCGGTAGGACGCGCGGGCTGCCTTCTCCATCCCCCTTTTCAGGCCGTCGGCATAGGCGCTCTCGGCCTTTGTGAGGACTGCTCCCTCCATCAGCTCCGGCCTGCGCTCCATGGTGCGGCGGATGGACTGCTCTCTGCGCCAGGCCTCAATCTTTTTGTGATCCCCTTTAAGCAGCACCTCCGGCACCCGCTTCCCGCGAAATTCCTCCGGGCGCGTATACTGAGGGTACTCCAGCAGATTATCGTGAAAGGATTCAAACTCTGCCGACTCGTCATTGTTCAGCACTCCGGGAACCAGGCGGGAGATACAGTCAATCATCACCATAGCAGGAAGCTCGCCGCCGGTCAGCACATAGTCTCCCACAGACAGGTAATCCGTCACGATCAGCTCCAGCGCCCGCTCGTCGATCCCCTCGTAATGGCCGCAGAGAAACACCAGCTCCTCCTCCCTGGCCAGCTCCTCTGCGATTTTTTGGGTGAATACGCGGCCCTGGGGCGTCATATAGATCACTCTCGGCCGCTTTCCGATGCGGGCTGAAAGGGCTTCATAGGCCTCCACCACCGGCCCCGGCTGCATGACCATCCCTGCGCCTCCGCCGTAGGGGTAGTCATCTACATGGTGATGCCTGTCAGCAGAATAATCACGGATATTGACCGCCTCCGCGGTGATCAGCCCTTTTTCCATGGCGCGGCCGATAATGCTGTTTTTCAGTCCTCCCATCACCATCTCGGGAAATAATGTCAGTATATGGTAATTCATTCCATCCTCCTAAAACCTTCCCCTGCCGGGCTACAGATCCAAAAGTCCGTCCATAATGTGGACCAGCACCCTGCCAGCTTCCAGATCCACATCCAGAATACACTCCTTGATGGAGGGGAAGAGGTATTCCTTGTGGTCCTTGCCCTCGATCACATACACATCGTTGGCAGCCGTCTGGAGAATATCCTTCACGGTTCCGAACTCCTCCCCCTCGTCCGTCACAACGGTAAGGCCGATGAGATCCACGATAAAGTTTTCGTTTGGGGCCAGCTTCACCGCCTTGTCCCTGGAAACCAGCAGATCCTTTTTTCTGAAAGGCTCTACCTCGTTGATGCTGCCAAACTCCTTAAATTTCAGGATTGCCATTCCCTTAAAAAATTTTACCTGCTCCACGTGAAGAAGGATCTTCTCTTTTCCTGTGTCCAGAAATACCTCCTTCAGCTTTTTAAATCGGTTTATGTCATCGGTTGTGGGAAATACCTTTACCTCACCCCGTACGCCGTGCGGCGAGGTGATCACTCCCACCCGCAAAAACTGCTCCATATGCTCTCTCCTCTGAAACTTCCTTCCGTCTGCCTGTAAAAGCAAAAAGCCGTCTGCTCATAGGGCCGGCGGCTTCGTAGTTACTGAATCTCTACAATAACTTTCTTATCTTCTTTTGATGCGGCTGCTTTTACAACAGAGCGGATCGCCTTTGCAATCCTGCCCTGCTTTCCAATCACCTTACCCATATCGGAAGAAGCGACTGTCAGCTCAACTACAATCTCGTCATCTTTAACAGATTCTGTAACTGCAACCTCATCTGGGTTGTCAACCAGCGCTTTTGCAATCACTTCCACTAATTCTTTCATACCATTCACCTCGCTGACCGGAAACGGCAGGGCCGAAACCAGCCTATGAAAAATGCCTTTAAAAGGCATTCTTCATACAAGCTATTTACTGGATACCGGCGATTTTTAAAAGCTTTCCAACAGTCTCTGTTGGCTGAGCGCCTGTTGCTAACCACTTCTTAGCAGCTTCCTCATCGATCTTGATGGTGCTCGGCTCTGTGTTTGGATCATAGTAGCCAATCTCCTCGATGAATCTTCCATCTCTCGGGGATCTGGAATCTGCAACAACAATTCTATAGAAAGGTGCCTTCTTCTGGCCCATTCTTCTCAGTCTCATCTTTACCATTTCAATTTCACCTCCTTGTAGTGAGTCTTCTATAGGAAATGCTTGCGCATTTACTAACTAAAAGGGGAGCTTCATCTTTCCCATCAGACCTCCGAGACCGCCGCGGCGCTTGCCGCCCATCATGCCCGGAAGCTGCTTCATCATCTTTTTCATCTGCTCAAACTGCTTGACCAGTCTGTTTACCTCGGCAATGTCCACGCCTGCGCCCCTCGCAATGCGCTTCTTTCTCGACGGGTTAATCAGGTCTGGATTCCTCCTCTCCTCCTTTGTCATAGAGAGGATAATAGCCTCCACCCGCTCCATCACTTTCTCGTTGCCGTCCAGATCTACGTCTTTTAACTGGTTCATGCCCGGCATCATGTTCAGAATGCTGGCCATGCCGCCCATCTTCTTAATCTGGCGCATCTGGTCGAGGAAATCGTTGTAGTCAAACTCTGCCTTCTTGAGCTTCTGGGAAAGCTCCTTTGCTTTCTCCTCGTCGATCACGGCTGTAGCCTTGTCGATAATGGACATAATGTCGCCCATTCCGAGGATTCTCGACGCCATCCGATCCGGATAAAACTGCTCCAAATCGGAGAGCTTCTCGCCCATTCCCACATAGAGAATCGGCTTTCCTGTCACTGCCTTGATAGAGAGGGCTGCACCGCCTCTGGTGTCGCCGTCCATCTTTGTCAGGATTACGCCGTCAATGCCAATCTTGTCGTTGAACATTCCGGCTACATTGACCGCATCCTGTCCGGTCATGGCATCCACGATGAGAAGCGTCTGGTCAACAGATACATTCTCCTTGATCTCCACCAGCTCGTTCATCATGTCCTCGTCAATATGAAGACGGCCGGCCGTATCGAGGATGACCACATTGTTGCCGTTTTTCGCTGCGTGCTCGATGGCAGCCTTCGCGATATTTACCGGCTTGTGGCCCGTTCCCATGGAGAACACGGGAACTCCCTGCTTCTCTCCGTTGATTTTGAGCTGTTCAATGGCTGCCGGGCGGTAGATGTCACAGGCCGCAAGGAGAGGACTTCTTCCCTTTGCCTTCAGCTTCCCGGCAATCTTGGCCGTGGTGGTGGTCTTACCGGCTCCCTGAAGTCCGGCCATGAGAATCACTGTAATCTCATTGGCAGGCCGCAGGGCAATCTCCGTCATCTCGGAGCCCATCAGCTTTACCAGCTCTTCATTTACAATTTTTATGACCATCTGTCCCGGATTCAGACCGTTTAAGACATCCTGTCCCACTGCCCTCTCCTGAACAGAATTGATAAACTGTTTTACTACCTTGAAGCTGACATCCGCCTCCAGCAGGGCCATCTTAACTTCCCTGAGTCCGGCCTTCACATCAGCCTCCGACAGTCGGCCTTTTCCAGTCAGATTCTTAAATACATTCTGCAGCTTGTCTGCAAGGCTCTCAAAAGCCATCCGGCAACCTCCTGTCCGTCACAGTATCCTGTCACAGTTTGATAATATCGCTGGAAATCTCCCCAATCCTGTCGATCAGGGCCTCGTCTCCGCTCTCCCGAAACCTCCTGGTCAGCTCGTGAATTTCCTCCACCAGCTCCCTGGTTCTCTGGAACTTTCGGATCAGACCGAGCTTTTCCTCGTACCCGGCCAAAGTTTTGTCACATCTCTTTATCAGGTCATGGACACCCTGCCGGCTGATTCCCTGCTGGTCTGCAATCTCACTGAGAGACAAATCGTTAAACACGGCATCCTCATAGATTTCCTTCTGGTGGTCCGTCAGGAGTTCGCCGTAGAAATCATAAAGCAATGTCTGTTCCACAATTTTTTCCATTTCAATCACCTGCATCATCATAGCATAGGGTCTGCCTTCTGTCAAGCATTTTTGCTTTACAGTCAAAAATATTTTTCAGAACCTGTTTTAAGAATCACCTGTCCCTGTTTTTTGACATCCGATCTTCTGCAAGCGCCCCATAGCAGCACAGATCTGAGAGGCCCTGGTTGTTTCTTCCTGCCTGCCTCATTGTCCCCTCATAGCGCATCCCGCATTTTTTCATCACCTGACCGGAATGAGGGTTGTTCACATCGTGAAGGGCTTCTATGCGGTTTGCACCTACCGTATCAAAGAAATAATCCATCACGCAGCTGAGGGCCTCTGTCATGATCCCCTGGTGCCACCACTGCTTTCCCAGGCAGTAGCCCACCTGTACCATAGAAATACTGTCATCGTACTTTACCGCGCTGATGCTGCCGATGGGCTCCCCGGCACACCCTTCCTCTCCCTTTAATACTATGGCCCACTGATAGCAGTCTTTTCTCTCATAATCTCTCACCCACACTGCCAGCGTTTTTTCAGCGTCCTCCAGACTTTTGTAGGGCTGCCAGGTCAGAAATTTTGTCACCTCGCCGTCACTGGCCCAATTTTTATACATGGCAGGCGCATCGTCCTCTGTAAACCGGCGAAGAATCAGACGTTTTGTCTCCAACCGTTTCGTTCCGCTGTGATTCATGGATGTCCCTTCCTTCTCTGCTTTTATTTTTGCAGTCATTATACCATATCTTCCCTGTCTGCAGGCTTTTGAGTCTGTGTCTTTTTGCTCCTCTGTCCTTCTCTGTGCGGTTTCTGCATGTGCCAAAGCAAAGCGGCCGCACTTCCTGTACCAGTTAAGAATATGAGGCCGGCAATCAGCCACAGGCCGGATATTCCGATTTTATCTGCAGTAAAGCCTGCGAAACAGCTGGCCAGAAAGCCTCCTATCTGTATGGCAAGCCCTCCTCCGCTGAGGGCTGTAGCCCGAAGAGCCGGCGATACTGCCCGGTGGACTGCACTGCTCTGGGCCATGGAAAAAATTCCGAGCAAGAAGTAAAGAAGGAGATAAAACATTGAAAAAAAGAGAACTGTCTCTGACCTGCAAAGAAGCAGCAGAACTCCTCCCGTCATCAGACCTGACAGCGCAAAGGCCGGGACGGCTGTTTCCTCCTTCAGATATTTTCCGGCAGCCAGACTTCCTGCCGCAGAGGCGGCGTAATAAAAAAAGCCCAGAACGCCGGGAATCCAGGAATCCTGTGCTCCCGGCAGAAGCCCCGCTAACATCGGCTGCCAGTATGTCTCCATGAGTGCCAAAGAAAAACCTGCAAACAGAGAACTGCCAAGAAGAATGGGCAGACCGTTTGACAAAAGCTCCCAGAAAGCCCTTCTATTTTCTCCCGTTTCCTCTCTGGCCGCCAGATGGTTTTCTCCCTTCCGTTTTGCCTTCTCCCGCACTCCTTCGTCCTCTGCATGACCCTTATAAGACGCCTTGTTCGCCCCTGCCTCTGCGGTAAAGAAAAGGGCGCAAAAGAGGGCCGCTGTCGTCAGTATCACTGCCCCAGTCAGTACAAGCTGGCTCGCCGTCTCTGCCGAGTGCCTCCCGCCGGCATAGTTCAGAACACCTCCGAGAAGGGCTCCCCCTGCGCAGCCTGAAATTTCTGCCAGCTCCAGGTGCATAGCTCCTCTCTCAACTGTAATGGTTCCATCTGCAATACAGGAGTCCATGTACAGTGCGTCCATGCTTCCGCTGGAAAATGCTCTGGATGCGCCGTAGAGAAAGAACGCTGTACAGACTGCCCAAAAGGAACGTCCCTCCAGCATCAGAAGCAGGGCTCCCAGCCCTACAGCCTGCGCCGTAATAAATACCCGTTTTCTTCCTGCACAGTCGGCGAGCACCCCGCTGGGCACTTCCAGCAGAAATGACGCGGCTGAAAAAACGGCAAACGCAGCTGAGAGCTGTGAAAAAGTCAGTCCCTTTCTCAGCACAATCAGGCTCAGCACTGCGGCCAGCGCTCCCTTCCTGGCAGCCTCCAGTCCCAGCGCCAGAAGCGCTCCCCAAAAAATTCTGTTTTTTCGTATCCCTCTGCCCATTAGCTTTTGCTCCTCTTTCTTCTCTGTATCCTTTTCTATATCCCTGTCACCTCTTTTCACCTTTTTTCCATCCATTTTCAGCCTGGCAGAAAATCAGGCCATACTCGCAGGGTACCGTCCCCTCCGAGGGTATTGCATGCTCTGATAAAAAATCTGTCAGCCTGCGGCGAAGCTGTGCGATCTCCTCCTGTTTCAGATAAACGACGCCGAACATAGCATCCCCCTTCTCAGGGTTTAATTCCTGGGATTTCTCCTCCGCCTCCCGAACCATGTTAAAAAAATGTTCCTCCAGCTCGTTCATGGAATTTCTTACGAGTGCGTCTCTCATCTGACCGGCTGCCGGTTCCGTTTCTTTCAGATACACATCCACCGGCGCTGCGCGGTAATACTTGGCTGTCAGGCCATGAATCTTCTCTGTGTGGGACAGTTCTACAAGTCCCACCTTTTCAAGAGCTGCCAGATGGTGCCCTGTGCTGGACGGGGCCACATGAAGGCAGTCTGCAAGCTGCTTAGCCGTCATTCCAGACGGCTCCAGGTAGAGGCAGTGAAGAATCTTCTGCCGGAGCGGATGCATGTAGGCTCTCAGTTCTTTTTCCGTGCGCAGATAGAGTTTTTTCCTTCCTGCCGCGGTTCTCTCCTGATCGGGAATTTCCTGTGATTCTGTTCTTGGCGGTTTTGATTGTCTCATCTAATCTTCCTCCTCGTGTCCCCTTGATTTCAATTCTCCATTTACCCCTGCATACTGTTTCCAGACATGCCGATCATAACACAAATTGTTATGTTTGTTTTTTTGATTATATCATAACATTTTTTGTTATGTCAATCCTGACTTTTCTCCCGCACGATCCCAGGTTTCCATTTTTAACGGAATAAAAGCAATTGAAAAAAATAATGCCCGCAGGAACGCAAACACGTTTTCATTGCAGGTGACAGCGGATGAAGATATAATATACCTGTTAATCAGAGTCGGAAAAGGAGAAAAGAAAGTTGAAAAAAACAATTTTATTCGTGGTTTTACAGCAGTATGCGGACTGGGAGGCGGCATATATTTCTTCTGCAGTAACTATGTTAGGAGGGGGACAGTATGAAATCAAAACAGTATCCTTATCTAAGGATTACGTTCAGTCAATCGGTGGATTCAGAATCATGCCCGATTACGATATTACGTCTGTCCCCAGCGACTACGAAGCGCTCATTTTGATTGGAGGTATGACATGGAGAAATGAAAATGCATATCAGCTGAAAGCGCTTGTTGAGGATTGTCGTCAGAAAGGCAGGTTATTAGCCGGCATCTGCGATGCCTCTGCCTTTTTAGGTACAGTCGGCGCTTTAAATGAGGTAATCCATACAAGTAATGATTTGAATGACTTAAAACAATGGGCGGGGGCTCATTACTCCGGTGAACAGAACTATACTGCGAGACAGGCAGTCAGAGACAAAAATATAGTCACTGCCAATGGCACAGCACCGATGGAATTTGCGAAAGAGATCTTACTTGCCTTAAATGTGGCAGATAAGGAGAAAATAATGGACTGGTATAACTTCCACAAATTGGGATTCTACACCGCACCTATGCCTGAAATGTAAAATTTCATTCACACAGAACGCGTGCATCCCTGCATTCTGTGTGAGACTGGCTGCAGATGCAGGACAGTATGGAAAAGCGTGCAGGCAGAAGAGGTATGATTTACCGTATCCCTCTTCTGCCTGCACGCTTTTCCGCTATCCCGTCGCTTTTTCCAACCGCTCCGCACAGCAGGGCAGAATTGGGATCCCAGAGTTTTCTGTTTTCCTCCACCCTTCTTCTGCTGTCGTTGGCATAGCAGTACAGACAGCCGCCGGGGCAGGTATGGTAGGCTCCTATATCTGTGCTCTCCACGCAGAGACATTCTCCTCTCTGGCCTTTTGCTTTTCTCGTCTCCACACTCCGCCCTGCCGCCCGTTCCAGGAGCTCCCTGCTGATGCAGCCGCTCTTCTTTATTCCAAACCGGGACAGATCACAGGCTTCCGCGCAGGCGCAGATCTCCATTCCATGTTCTGCGGCAATTTCCGACAGAGCGCTGACAAACGGACCGAATGCGCCGCTGTCAGGCATGGTTCTCAGTTCTCCTCCATATGCTTTCATATTTCTCTTTACCTTTGCATAAAGATCCAGAAAACTGATGACCACCCGTCTGGTATATCCCTGAAGCGCCTCTGCAATCTGCCCGAAGGCCCTGAGATGGTAATCGGCCGTGTACCTGTCAGTAAAAAAGATCGGATCGTATCTCCACACGACTCTGTCTTTCCCAACCTGCGAGGACAGCTCCCTGAATATAGGAATCATGCACTCTTTTTTATGCGGAAATCCCGGCTCTATGTCTCTCCCGTATCCGGTCAGCGTAAACTGAAAATAAAAGGGAATTGGATCAAGAAGCCCAAGTTTTCCGAGCATCGGGCCTGGATTTTTGGTCCAGAATACGATACACTCCACCGCTTCCGGCGTCATGGGAATTCTGCTGAGCTGATGCGGGTTAAATGGGTTCCTGACCAGACAGCTTCCCTCCCTGAGCCTGCCAAAAAACCACTCACTGTAAAAGGCCGGAATATCCGTCCTTCTGCTGACGCTGAGAATCAATGAATCCACCTCCCTAAGTCTCACTGACTTTAAAAAAATTTTTTTGTCCCAACTTTTTTGTTCCCTGCTCCGTCTATACTATAGAAATAAAGAAAAGGAGAGATTTTCTATGAAAAAAAAGTATTTAATTCTTCCATATCTGTCAGCAGCCATGCTGCTTTTCACCGGCTGCGCCAGCAGCGCTCCTGGCACCGGAACTGCATCAACCTCAGCTGCCCTGGAATCTTCGCTCTCTGAACAGGAAACGGAAGATTCTAAGGAAAGTTCCAGCGAATCCTCTTCGGCAAAAAGTGAATCCGGGATACGTGTAGAGAAGGGAGAAACGTACCAGGATGGAAATGAGAGAGTTTCAGCAGACATTGCCCGGCCTGTTCTCGTGGACAAATCAGGGGAGGAGCTGCCTGCCAACCAGGAAATTTCCTCCTACATTGACGGCCTGATTGCCGAATATGAGGAGGCCAGAGATGAGGCAGGCGACAAGGGACATTATTCCGTTTCCTCCGCCTATGAGGTTACCCACGACGGGACACGTTATCTCTCCCTCCGCATCATCACCACCCGTATTATGGCCAGCGGAGCCGAATCCTTCAAAACCTATACAGTAGATAAGCAGACGGGAGAACTCTTAACTCTGTCTGAACTGCTCGGAAGCGAGGACGCTCTGAAAGAGGTCAGCGACAATATCCTGAGCCAGATGAAGGAGCAGATGGAGGCAGATAAGAATGTAACCTATTTCCTGGATCCTGCCACAGACGGTTTCTCTGGTCTGACAGGCGAAGAGAGCTTCTATCTGTCAGAAAGCGGCTCCCTGATAGTAGCCTTTGACGAGTACTCTGTGGCTCCCGGCTCCATGGGAGCTGTAGAATTTACAATTCCCGAAAGCCTTGTCGGCACCTTTGACTGATTTTTGACAGCCCGCCGCTGCTTGACAGGCAGGCATTCCTGCCGGCAGCGGCCGTCTGCCTGTCGCTTTTCTCCCTTTAAACGGGTTTAGTCAAAAAGCCACCAGGTCGGCGGGGCAGCGACCTCCATGCCCAGCTTCTTCTGAAGATTCATGGACTCGTCATTGCCCTCAATGATCTGGCAGAAAGGGATCCTTCCCTGCTCTACAAAGTGGCGGATCAGATAAGCCTCCAGACGAAAGCCTATCCCCTGCCTTCTGTATTCCGGCACGACTTCCAGAAGCCCCATGCTTCCTTCCAGGTGTTCTCCCACAAAGCCGGCCAGATTTCCATTCTGAAACATTCCCCACATCTGTCCCCTGGAAATCAGTTCCTCCACATACTCTCCGGGATCTTCCATGGTCGTGTAATGGCTGCACACCTCTTTTGCATGTTCCGGCTTCAGGCGGATAATGCCGCTGTCGTCAAATGCAGGCGGCTCTGCCTTCATCCATGCAGCCTGGCTGGTGGCCACACTTGTGGAAAAGTGATACTCTTTCTGAATTTCCTCGGCCAGTTCTCTGTTATGCACAGCGAACTGATGGTATGTATTCTTTTTCAGGATATTCCGGCACGGCTCCAGATTGTCTGCCGCAATCATGCAGGTTCTGCTGTCTGTCTCGTAGATCATAACGCCGTCCTCACAGGCGTACAGGATTTGCGCATTTTTTCTCCTGACTGCCTCTATCATATCCACATGGGCCAACAGCCCGCGGCGGCACAGCAGGGAAACTGCCCTGTCTTCCTCATCTGCCCTGTTCAGCCCTCTCTCTTCCCTGAATTCCATATTTTTCTCCTCCTGACCATTTTTCTGCACCTGTATGCTCCTCCTGCAGCCCTATTTTCAGCCGCTTTTTCGGAAATCTGCCCCAAAGCCTTCTCCGTCCTGTTTTCGCCCTCTTCCCCTCTATCCCGGAATCTGCATCAGCCAGCGGTTCTGCTCCTTCATATACAGCAGATGCACCTGCATCCACAGACCGTGGAAAAAAATCCGGCAGCCGAATTCATGAAAGGGAATCCCTGAGTAGTGCTTTTCCTCCTCGTAATCCACCTGTATCGTCTGGATTGTCTGAAGCTCCCCGTTTTCGTCCTGAAATTTAATCAGACGCGGAATCGGCCTGCCCGTACTGGTAAACCAGCAGCCGCAGGCAACTGCAAGCTGTCTGCCTCTCAGCCGGCCGCTGTCTTTATCCTGTATGCCGAAGTCTGTCTTAAATACCATTCCTATCCCCTCCTGAAACTGTGAGGCAAATCGCCGTTCAATCAGAACATATGTTCTTTTGAGTTGATTATATCAGATTCACACAGGCGGTTCAAGATACATTTTATGGAAAATCCGTCTTCTATCACTGCAGAAAGGAAAAACTGAGCTGTTCATACTCTGTCTTTTTCTCGATTTCAGGAAAAGGTCCTTCCAGGAACCCGGCAGTCTTTCTGCCGTCCTTCAGCCATTCCCAGGCGCGGCTCTTCTCTATGATGAGAGGCATGCGCTCGTGTACAGGGAGCATGGTTTGATCGGCGCCGACCGTTAAGATGGCAAACTCATCTCTCTCCTCACCGGCCTGGTAGCATCCGGCCAGAAGAAGGCTCTCTCCCGCCGGTCCCGTAAAGGTAAAACGCTCTCCCGCCTGATTCCACTCATAAAAACAGGAGGCCAAAGCCAGACAGCGGCGCGCTTCCATACATCCCCGAAAACTGGGCTTTTTCATAGCCGTCTCCGCCCTGGCATTAAAAAGAAGCCGGTTCTTCTCCCTTCCGGAAAATCCCCATCTCTTCTCCTCTACCGCAAATTCCTCACCATTCCAGACCAGAACGGGAGCAGTCCTGCCAGGGCAAAATTCCTCACCTGCCTCCATTTGAGCCTTTCTCCCTGTTTCCGCTGCGGCTTTCAGAATCTCTCGGCCCCTCTTTTTCCACAGGCCTCTCTCCTTTTCCCAGCCAGAAGTCTCCCCGCCTGTGTTGCTGCAGTCTTTTCCTCCTGCCCTGCGGTTCCATAAAGCAAGCAGTTCTCCAATTTCTCTGACTGTCTCTCCATTCAGATAATAGCGGCCGCACATAGGCATTCCCCCTCCTCTCATTCTCTCGCAGTCCCACTTGACTCCGGCAGTATCTTTTCTTCTTTCATGTCTGCCGTCCTTCTTGGCTTCTGCAGCCTCTGTCATAAAGTATACCACAGTTTTTCTGAATCAGTCAGGCCTTTGTCTTTCCAAAGAAGTCTGATAATCTTCGTGCTGTATCTGCGCTGCCAGGCAGGGAAAAGGCGGGGAGAAGCCTTTCGCACAGGTGTGGCTAAAAAATAAAAAGCCCTGTAAATAAAGGAAAAATCCAACATTTACAAGGGTTTCACGAAAGTGGAGATAATGGGACTCGAACCCACGGCCTCTTGAATGCCATTCAAGCGCTCTCCCAGCTGAGCTATATCCCCAAATATTTAATTCTTCTGACAGGTCATATAATACCATAAAAAATCTGTTTATGCAAGTTTTTTTCAACTATTTGTTCTTTTAATCTGTCCGCTGCCCCTGTCTCTTTCCTCTTTTTGCCTCTGCCTGCGCGGCGCAGGCTGCAGAATGTGCCAGGTCTGCTTTCTGGGTGAACCGGCGTTTCCAGTGTTCACCTGTCCAGAGCTGAAACCGGAAAAAACAGCGCGATACACCTCTATCGTCTGATACAGAGAGCTTTCAGGCAGATGCCGGAGCACTCCAGTGCACTTTCACCTGCCTGGAAGTCTCCGGCCTTCTTTTTCTTCTGTCCGCCTACTTCATCAAATCGTAGACAATCGCTGAAAAGGCAGCCACTCCTTTTACCAACACCTCCTCATCCACATCAAAGCGGGCCGTGTGCTGCGGGGAGGCCATTTTCGTCATGGTTCTCATATACACGGCCTGTCCTCCCTGCTCCTGGACACGGTTCATCATAAATCCAATGTCCTCGCTGCCCCAGTTTCTCGCGTTGGGGTTGCTGCTGACACGGTACTGGGGAAGGTGTTCCTTTACCATGTTCGAAATCCGCTCAATTAACTCCGGGCTGCTGACCTGGGACGGAGCATGGCCTAAAAGCTCCATCTCGCAGGTACATTCCTCCATAGCGGCGGCCGCCTGGCAGATCTCCCTTGCCCGCTTGTCCATATAGTCGTTAATCTGCGTCGTCTCACCGCGCACCTCCATAATCAGCATGGCCTCGTCGGCTATCACATTGCTGTTGCTGCCGCCCTTTATGACCCCCACATTGACACGGCTGATTCCCTGGCTGTGGCGGGCGATTCCTGAGAGTCCCACAGTTGCATGGGCGGCAGCCAGAACGGCATTTTTCCCCTCCTCCGGAAATCCCCCGGCATGGGCTGACTGTCCGTGAAATAAAACCTGATACTTGCAGGTGGCCAGAGAGCCGTAGGTTCCCGGCGTAATATCTCCGTCATCCTCCCTGTCATCCGGCGCCACATGGGTTCCGGCAAAATAGTCCACTCCATCGAGATGCCCGTTCTCCACCATGGCGTAGGCGCCCTTTGTCCCCTCCTCCCCAGGCTGGAACAAAAATTTGACAGTGCCGTGAAGGCTGTCTTTCATCTCTGACAGCAGCTTCGCCGTTCCCAGACCGATGGCCCCATGACAGTCATGGCCGCAGGCATGCATCATCCCATGGTTGACAGAAGAAAAGCCTTCCCTGTACGGGCGGTGCTCCTCGTCGGAGGCCTCCGTCATGGGCAGAGCGTCAATGTCAAACCGCAGGGCTGTCACAGGCCCCTCGCCGCAGCGCAGAATCCCCACGACTCCCGTGTAGCCCTGCCCCATTTCCTCTGTCAGAAATTCCTCCGGCGCTCCCTGGCTCTTTACCTTCTCGAAGTGTTCTCTGAGCGTTTCACCGTCCGGCACAGCCATTCTGGCTCCCTCCCGGCAGACGCTTTTTCCCGTCAGCACCTCCAGCCCCAGGCTCTTCAGATACTCTGCAATTTTGGCGGAGGTGCGCATTTCCAGCCACCCTGTTTCCGGATACCGGTGAAAATCACGGCGAATCTTCGTCAGCTCCTCTCTCTCACTTTCTGCCATTTTCGCAATCTTCTGATACATATCCTCCCTGTTCTCAGAGGTATTTTTCATCTTTGATTTTTTTATCTCCGCATCTTTCATCTCTGCATCTTCCATGACATTTCCTCCTTCTCCTGCTTCACAGAACCTTTTTCCGGCACTTACACGTACATTTCCGGGGGCATCCGGTCGTCTTTTGAGAGAGGCCGGATCACCCGGCAGGGATTTCCCGCCGCAAACACGCCGGAAGGGATATCCCTGGTCACCACGCTTCCGGAACCGATCACCGTGTCATGCCCAATCGTGACGCCGGGATTTACGGTCACCCTTCCTCCCAGCCATACATTGTCCCCGATCGTGATTGGACGGCAGTATTCCAGATTGTATTTTCTCCCCTCCGGGTCAGTCCTCACATTCCGCTCCCCGGCAAGCATCGGGTGCACCGGCGTGAGAAGCGCCAGCCCCGGCCCGGCAAACACCTGATTTCCTATGTGAATCGGCGCGCAGTCAAGGAAAATGCTGTCAAAATTAAAGTAACAGTTATCGCCGATATAGGTATTGCATCCATAGTCAAAGCGGATACTCGGCTCCACACAGGTGTCTGCGCCCAGATGGCCTAAAAGCTCCTCCAAAATCTCCCGGCGGGTGGCGCCCTCGTCCTCGTCCGTCCTGTTATAGCGGTTGGCGGCCTTCCTTGCAGCCCTTCTCAGACGGCTCAGATAGTCATCTGACGGATCATACAGAACACCCTTTAGCATTTTTTCATATTCTGTCATCGCGTTTCTGTCCTTTTCTCTGTTTTCAGTGTTTTGTCTGCACGTATAAATATACTATATTTGTTTTCCTTCTGCCACTGGATTTAACAGAAACTTTCATTTTTTCCCTGCCCTTTACTATCCCGTCCATTCGCCGGCCTGCTTTATTTTTTCTTGATTCAAATGACAGATCCGGGATCATTGTGTATAATGAAAACGGCTTCTGCCTGTTTTCCCTGTTCCTCCTGCGGAGTACAGGGCAGGCAAAGTGCAGAAATTCGCGAATATATCAGGAGAAAATAGATGAACAGAAATACAGATGATTTAAGAGAAAACCGCTTAAACAGGAAAAAAATTCTCGTGATCGGCTCCACCTGTGTAGACATTATCATCCAGATCGATCACCTTCCCAGAACGGAGGAGGACATCCATCCCACCGGCCAGTCCCTGTCCCTGGGCGGCTGCGCCTACAATGTGGCCAACATGATCCGGCTTTTCAACGCTCCCCTCACCTTCATCTCCCCGGTGGGCACCGGCTTCTACGGAGAATATGTGGAAAAGGAGCTGAAAAAGCGGGGCTTTGAGGTTTTCGTCCATGTGCCGGACCGGGAAAACGGCTGCTGCTACTGTCTGGTAGAAAAGGGCGGGGAGAGAACCTTTATGTCCTGCCATGGAGCAGAATATACCTTTGACAAAAAATGGATGGAGCCCTTTGAGAATACGGACTTTGACATGGTTTATGTCTGCGGGCTGGAAATTGAAGAGCCCACCGGGCTCAGCCTGATTGAATATCTGGAGCAGCATCCAAAGCGGGAGCTCTTCTATGCCCCGGGCCCCAGAGGAATCCAGATCAGCAGGGAAAAAACGGAGCGCATTTTCGCCCTCCATCCCATTCTCCATATCAATGAGTCAGAGGCCTTCGCTCTCTCCGGCTGCTCTTCGGTCACAGATGCAGCCCGCGCCCTCTCTGAGCGGACAAAGAACACGGTTGTCATCACCCTGGGCGAACAGGGTACCTACTGTCTCGAACGAAACGGCCTCTCCTATCTGGAGCCCTCAAAGCCGGCCCGGGTTGCGGACACCATAGGAGCCGGAGATTCCCACATCGGCACTCTGATGGCATGCCTGAGCCTGGGGCAGGATATGGGAGAGGCCATCCGCACCGCCAACCGGATCGCCGCAGCCGTCGTGGAAGTTCAGGGCGCCTCCCTGTCTGAGGAGGAGTTTCTGGCAGCTCTTGGGCAGCAGAAACGATAAAAACGGCGGAGCAGAAACCCCACAGGTCTGAGAAAAACATGGCCGCAGTGTCTGAACGCTGTCCTTCGCGCTCTGACACTGCGGCCATCCTTTCAAAACTAGAGCATATCTTCATACTTCTTAGCTGCTTCCATAAATGGTCCCATCTCCTGTTCCAGCTCTCTGCGGATTTTCTGAAGATCCGCCTTCACCAGCTGCTTTCCTCTCACCAGAAGCTCCCCGTTTACCATCACAGTGTCCACATTCGATGCATTGGCAGAGTAAACCAGAGCCGAATAGGGATTATAGCAGGGAAACATATTGACGGAATCCGTTTCCACTATCACCAGATCTGCCTTTTTTCCCGCCTCGATGGAGCCCAGCTCCTGTCCGGCTCCCAGGGCCAGAGCCCCTCCCATGGTTCCGATTTTCACAATGCCGTCGGCCGGGAACAGGCTCCTGTCATGGTAAGCCGTTTTCTGGAAATCGGCAAAGAGTTTAAACAGGGTAAAAAGATCCAGGGTATTTCCCGAGGAGGCGCCGTCTGTGCCAAGCCCCACAGGGATCTTTCTCTTAAGCATGGCAGGAACTGGCGCTACTGCCCGTCCTCCCTTTGTGTTGGAACCGATACAGTGGGCGACAGACGCCCCTGTCTCTGCCAGCAGGTCCATATCATGCTCTGTCATATAGACACAGTGGGCCAGCAGCGTTCTGCGGCTTAAAACTCCCAGCTCATGCAGAAATTCGGTGGGCGTTTTTCCCTGACTCTTAAACTGCTCCATTTCAAAATCCATCTCACTGGAGTGAAGCGTATAGAGGGTGTCATATCTGCACGCCAGCTCATAGGACTTCACCAGCATTTCAGGGGTATTGCTGTAGGTGGCGTGGGGGGCGATAAGGGGATGAACCAGTTCACTGTCCTTCCACTGGCGGATAAAATTCTCCCCGTAGGCCAGCCCTCCGTAGGGCTCGCCGCTGTCGCAGGTTTTCTGGCCGATGACTGTCTCTCCAAGCCACCCTCTCATGCCCAGCTCCTCGCAGGCTTCTGCCACCTCGTCCTCGAAATAATACATATCCACGAAGGAGGTGACACCGGCCAGAAGCATTTCACAGATGCCGTACCGGGCCGCCAGGCGAACCAGGCGTCTCGTCATGGCATCGTTTTCCAGAGGGAAGAGGAAGCGTCTGAGCCTGTCTGCGCAGTCATCTCCCAGGGTTCTGAAGGGCATCATAGACACATGGCAGTGGGTGTTGATAAGCCCGGGAAGCAGGATTCCTCCCCGCCCGTCAATCACCTCTGCCCCCTCCTGAAGCAGATTTTTCTCAGAGCTGTCTTCCCATTCCCCCGCCTCAAGGATTCGGCCTCCCTCTGTCAGGACATAGCCGTTTCGGTATATGGTATTTTTCTCATCCATGGTCAGCACGGTCACATTTTTAATCAGTTTCTTCATTCGCTTCTCCTTCCGGGATTTCTCCCTCTTTCACTATGTCCTCTTCTGCCGGTTTTTCTTCTTACGTCTCGGTCTTTCTGTTGATATACTCGGTCCTGATTTTCGAGTAGGCAAACTTCTGGCTGGAATAGAGGCCGTAATATCCGGAAAGCGTGAAGCTCACCGCGATGGACAGGACAAAGTAGGGCATCGCCTCATAGCCAAACATTTCAAAGCCGATAAGCAGCGTGGAAATCGGGCAGTTGGTAACGCCCACAAACAGGGCCAGCATGCCGCAGGCGGCCATCAGTCCGTGGGGCTGGCCGGTCAGCATGGCAAATGTGCAGCCGAAGGTGGCTCCGATACAGAAGGTGGGCACAATCTCGCCTCCCTTGAATCCTGCCTCCAGGGTCACCGCCGTAAACAGAATTTTCCAGAGGAAGGCCTCATAGCGCACCTCCCCCTCGAAGCACTGCTCAATCAGATGGATTCCGCTCCCGTTATAGTCAATATTCCCGACCAGAATCGTCAGGACAATGACAAGAAAGCCCCCTGCAATCACCCGCTTGTTCGGCGTCGGAAAATACTTTTCATAGATCCTGGCTGTGCGGTGGAGCACGATGCAGAACAGCTCCGACACCAGGGCGCAGAGAAGCCCCAGGATGATGATCAGGAGCGCCATCTTAAGACCGAACTCAGGGATCTCTCCGATGGGAAAGGCCTCCGCCTTAAGCCCCAGATGGCTGGACACAGCCGCGCCGATGAAGGCGGAAAATACGCAGGGGACCAGAGCCGCATAGTACATGACTCCGATGCTGATAACCTCCATGGAAAACACAGCTGCTGCCATGGGAGTTCCGAACAGGGCGGCGAAGGCCCCGCTCATCCCGCACATAACAGCAATTTTTTTATCCTTCTCATCCAGCTTCATTAGCTTTCCGATCTGGTTTCCTATGCTCCCTCCCATCTGAAGGGCAGCTCCCTCTCTTCCCGCCGATCCGCCGGAAAAGTGAGTCAGCACCGTTCCCAGAAAGACCGCAGGGGCCATGCCCAGGCTGATATCCGAGTTCGTGTAGATGGACTCGATCACCATGTTGGTTCCCCTGTTTTTGTCCTCCTTAAGAATATGGTATATCCAGACAATCAGAAGCCCCGTCACAGGAAGGAAATATATACTCCACCTGTTTGTTCTGAAATAGTTCCCGGCCCACAGAACGCAGTGGCCGAATGCCGTCCCGATCAGCCCGGTGGACAGACCGATGAGGACGGAAATTGCACTCCACTTGACAAAATAGTGGAGATTTTTTCCCATAGGTGTGTTTTTATTCAGCTGATACATAGAGGTTCCCTGCCTTTGCCTGTCCCTTGTCTGCCCGGCTCATAGTTCCCGCCGTGAGCCGGGCTCTCATGCAGCTTGCTGCTGCTACATTTCATAGATGCTTTTGGACTTTACTAATTTCGGTCTGTAGCCTGCGTCATTTAATGCAGCTACGATACTGTTTTTGTGCTCCGTGCCAAAGGCCTCCAGCGTAATGCGAAGCTCCACAGCCGCATTCCGGTTGATGCTGACAAACTGATTGTGCTCCAGTTTGATTACATTGCCCTGCTGCTCAGCCAGAAGAGAAGCCACCTTGGCCAGCTCGCCGGGCTTATCCGGCAGCAGCACGGAAACCGTAAATACCCGATCCCTCTGAATCAGGCCGTGCTGGACAATGGAGGCCATGGTGATCACGTCCATATTGCCTCCGCTCAGAATCGAGACAATCTTTTTCTTCCTGACATCCAGATGCCGGAGAGCCGCCACGGTCAGAAGGCCGGAATTCTCCACGACCATTTTGTGGTTCTCCACCATATCCAGGAAAGCCACAATCAGCTCTGAATCCTCGATGGTGATAATTTTATCCACGTTTTCCTGAATATAGGGGAACAGAAGATCTCCCGGAGTCTGGACAGCCGTTCCGTCTGCGATTGTGTTGACACTTGGAAGAGAAACCACCTTTCCCGCCTTCAGGGATTCCTGCATACAGTTGGCGCCTGCAGGCTCCACGCCGATGATCTTGATTTTCGGATTCAGGAGCTTGGCCAGGGTGGAAACGCCTGTGCACAGCCCGCCTCCGCCGATGGGAACCAGAATATAGTCAACGGTGGGAAGCTCTTTGATAATCTCCATGGCGATCGTTCCCTGTCCTGTGGCTACGTCCAGATCATTGAACGGATGGACGAAAGTATAGCCGTGCTCATCCGCCAGCTTGTAGGCGTGGGCCAGGGCCTCATCAAACACGTCGCCTTCCAGAACCACCTCTGCTCCATAGCTTCTGGTGCGGTTTACCTTCATCAAAGGGGTGGAGGTGGGCATCACAATGGTGGCCTTGATCCCTGCCAGCTTCGCCGCATAGGCCACGCCCTGGGCGTGGTTTCCGGCTGACGCCGTGATCAGGCCTTTTTTCTTCTCCTCCTCGCTCAGGGTGCTGATCTTGTAGTAGGCTCCTCTGACCTTGTAGGCGCCTGTGTACTGCATATTTTCCGGCTTAAAGTACACTTTATTTCCCGTCATGTTGGAGAAATGCTCGCTGTAGACCAGCTTTGTCTCGGTTATGACCCTGCTGACTGCCTCAGTCGCTTCCTCAAATTTCTCCAGTGTCAGCTTCTTCTCGTTTTTTTCCTTCTCGCACATCGTTTCCAGTCTCCTCTCTGATGTAAGGGCGGCATCTTCAGACAGGGCTTCTCTTGTCCTGCGCCGCTGTTTCTGCGTGTCTGCTGTTTCTATGCAGTTTATCTGTTTACATAAAAATATTATGTAAATCAGCGTGACTGTATATTCTGTTTTGAAAACCTATTGCCCAGTCTCTACTGACTTGTCTTATTGAACAGAGCGTTTACGAAATCATTGGCATTGAATTTCTGGAGATCGTCGATCTTTTCTCCGATTCCCACATATTTTACCGGAATCCCAAGCTCTGACTGGATCGCCACGGCAATTCCGCCCTTCGCTGTTCCGTCTAACTTCGTCAGGATAATTCCCGTAATGTCAGCCACCTCCATAAACTGCTTTGCCTGTGACAGAGCGTTCTGACCCGTGGTTCCGTCTAAGACTACCAGCGTTTCCCGGTAAGCCTCCGGAAACTCCTTGTCAATGATGCGGTTAATCTTCTTCAGCTCCTCCATGAGATTTTTCTTGTTGTGAAGGCGGCCGGCCGTGTCACAGATCAGCACGTCCGCGTGCCTTGACTTGGCGGCGGCGATAGCGTCGTAGATGACAGCCGCCGGGTCGGAGCCCTCCTGCTGGGCAATCAAATCTACTCCCGCCCGGTTTGCCCACTCTGTGAGCTGCTCAATAGCCGCTGCGCGGAAGGTATCTGCGGCAGCCAGAATCACCTTCTTTCCCTGGCCTTTCAGCTGGCCGGCCAGTTTCCCCACAGAGGTAGTCTTTCCCACTCCGTTGACGCCGATGACCAGCACAACCGACTTTCTGTTCTCAAACTCATAGGCGTTTTCCCCCAGATCCATCTGGGAACGGATGCTTTCAATCAAAAGCTCCTTGCAGTCTGACGGCTCCTTGATATGGCGCTCCTTTACCTTTGCTCTCAGATCCTCCATAATCGCCATGGTTGTCTGGATTCCCAGATCTCCCATAATCAGCGTTTCCTCGATCTCCTCGTAAAAGTCATCGTCGATGGCGGAAAATCCGCTGAAAATCGTATCGATTCCCGCCACAATAGAATTTCTCGTCTTGGTCAGTCCCTCCACAAGGCGGCCGAAAAAGCCTTTTCTTCCCTCACTCATACTGTCTGTGTCCTCCTGTTATTCCGGTATTCCTTTCAATGCTGAATCCGTCTGATTTCAATATTGTTTCCAATCTGTCCCCTGCCCCATACTGGATCAGAATCTCGTCTTTCCCGCCTTGGCCTGGGCCTCCAGCTCGCTCTCCACCAGGCTGACGGAGACAAGGGTGGAAACTCCCTTCTCCTGCATGGTGATTCCATACAGCCGGTCAGCTGAAACCATGGTTCCCCTTCGGTGGGTGATCACGATAAACTGGGTGTATTTTGTCAGCTTATGCAGATACTTTGCAAAGCGGTCCACATTGGAATCATCAAGCGCCGCCTCAATCTCGTCCAGCAGGCAGAAGGGCGACGGCTTCAGATTCTGGATGGCAAAGAGAAGAGCGATGGCAGTGAGCGCCTTCTCTCCGCCGGAAAGCTGCATCATGTTCTGCAGTTTCTTGCCCGGCGGCTGGGAAATGATCTGGATTCCCGCCTCCAGAATGTCCTCATCCTCCTGGAGAACCAGGGTTCCGTGGCCTCCGCCGAACAGTTCCTTAAACACCTTGTCAAATTCCAGACGGATCTGTGCAAACTTTTCCTCAAACTGGAGACGCATTCCCGTATCCAGTTCCTCGATAATCTTGAGGAGCGTTTCTCTGGCTGTCACCAGATCCTGATGCTGAGTGTTCAGGAACTCATACCGCTCTGACACCTCCCTGTAATCCTCGATGGCATTGACATTGACAGAGCCGAGGGCTTTTATCTCTCCCTTCAGCCGGTCAATGCTTCTGTGGATTTCAGGGATAGTCCCCGGCTCCTCCTTTGCCAGGCTGCAGGCTCCCGAGTAAGTCAGTTCATACTCGTCCCACATATAGGAGATTCTGGACTCTATCCGCTCGGCAGCTCTCTCCCTCTGCCCTTCCAGGCGGAACATCTCCCTGTCCAGGCTGCTGATTCGGCCGGACAGCTCCTCCCTGCTCTTAAAAAAGGCTTTCTGACCTGCCAGCAGCTCCTCCTTTCTGGCTGTCTGCTCCGACAGGCTCTCCCGAATGGCCGCAGTGTCCTTCTCCTGCTCCCCGATCTGCTTTCTGATGCTGTCAATCTGGCGTTTTTTCTCCTCCACCGCCTCAGCACTCTTGCCGCTGCCGCTGTCAAGCTCTCTCTGCTCGGCGCAGAGCCTCTCCTCCTCGTTCTTCAGCCGTCTGATATTTTCTGAGATAAAGCTGTCCTGCTGACGGACATTCGCCTCCGAAAGCTGGGCCTCCGAAAGACGGCCAGCCGCAGCCTCACGGCTCTCCTGGGCTCTCGAAAGCTCTTCTGACAGGCGATTTGCCAGCTCTGTTTTCTCATCGTGCAGGGTCTCCAGCTTTCTCATCTCCTCTGACAGTTTTTCCGTATTCTCTCTGATCTCCCTGAGCTGGAATTCCAGCTCGCGGCTCTCCATGACCAGATCAGAGGAGGATTCCGCTATCTCCTGCCTTTTTCCCTCCAGCCGCTCAAGATTGAGCTCAGAGGTATTTTTTCTGAGAAAGGCCTCCTGCTTTTCTCCCCTCAGGCGCTCTGCCTCCTCCTTAAGCTGGATCTGCAGAGCCTCGTTGGCCGCTATGGACTTGTGGAGCTCCTCCACCGCCTCCAGGGCAGAGCGGCAGGCTGTTTCCAGTTCTGCAATTTCCCTCTGGCGTCCCAGAAGGTTGCTGCTGTTTTTAAAGGAACCTCCTGTCATAGAGCCTCCGGCGCTGAAAAGTTCTCCCTCCAGAGTTACAATCCGCAGCGTATGCCTGAATTTTCTCGCCAGGGCAATGGCGTTGTCGATTCCATCTACCACCACGACACGGCCTAGCAGGTACCTGGAAAGTGCCTGGTATTCGTCCTTCACTTCCACCAGGTCGCTGGCAAGCCCCAAAACCCCGGGTTCTCTCAGGGCCTTCTCCTGGGTAAAGCCCCCTCTGTCGCTGATTCCTGTCAGAGGGAGAAAGGTGGCCCGCCCGAATCTGTTTTTCTTCAGATACTCAATCAGCTCCTTGGCTGTCTCCTCCCGGTCAGTGACAATGTTCTGGATACTTCCCCCGAGGGCCGTCTCAATAGCTGTCTCATATCGTTTCGATGTGGCAATCAGGTCCGCTACCACGCCGTGAATTCCCTTTACTCTGTTTTTCTGTTCCATTACGCGGCGGATGCTCGTGCCATAACCCTCATACCGCTCTGCTAAATTTCGCAGGGATTCCAGCTTCGTGTGGCTGGTGTGGTATTTCTGCTGCTCTGCGCTCAGCCTTCTTGCAAGCTCTGCACCCTCATCCTCCGCCTCAGTCAGACGGCAGGCGTTGGCCTCCTCCTGGCTGATGAGAGCGGCAAGCTCCTCCTCCACTCCGGCGAGAACGGCCTCCTCCTTTTTCAGCTCTTCCTCCTGAACAGATTCGTCGCTCTTAAATCGCAGGAGCTTCTGCATCACCTCTGAGCGGCGCACATCCACCTGCTCCAGCATGGTTTCATAGCGCTGGCTCCTGGCGGCAAGACCGGCCTTCTCATTGAGGGCGTTTATGATCACAGCCTTTGCCGCCTCTGACTCTCCGGAAATGGAAAGAAGGCGTTTTTCCCATTCCTCCAGCTCGCTCTGAGCGCTTTTCAGGGCAGCTTCGGCTTCCTGAACCTGCCTTCCGGCTTCTTCCTTCTGCTTTTCATACTCAGCCCTCTGGGAAGCCTTTTCTGAAAGCTCCACCAGGATCGCAGCAGACCTGCTCTTAATGTGTTCCTCGTTCATCCGCTCTGAGTTGATCTGCTCCTCCAGGACCGCAATCTGGCCCTCCAGGCTCTCCCTCATCACACCGGCTCTGGAAAGCTGTTCTCTGCCTGCAGCAAGCTGTTCCTCCACAGCCTCTGCCTCTTTTTCCAGGCGTTCATAATCCAGCTTGAGCTTTTCAGCACTCTCCTTCGCATCCTCCAGATCTCCGTTTACTATCTGCTTCTTATCCTCCAGCTCCTTCAGCTGCAGATTCAAAGCCTTATGCTCCAGTAAAAACAGGTTGGCATCCTCGCCTTTCAGCTCCTCTCTGAGCCGCAGGTACTCCTTTGCCGCCTCTGACTGGGCCTTCAGAGGCCCCACCCGTTTCTCCAGCTCTGAGAGAATATCACTTACTCTGACCAGATTCTGCTCCTCATCCATGAGCTTTCTCTGGGCGATAAGCTTTCTCCTCTTAAATTTGACGATTCCTGCAGCCTCGTCGAACAGCTCCCTGCGCTCTTCCGGCCTGCCGCTCAAAATCCGGTCGATCTGTCCCTGCCCGATAATGGAATATCCTTCCTTGCCGATACCCGTATCATAGAAGAGTTCCTGGATATCCTTCAGGCGGCAGGCACTGCCGTTAATCCGGTATTCGCTCTCGCCGGAACGGTACAGACGTCTGGACACCGTCACCTGGTCATAGGATATGGGCAGCCTGTGATCAGAGTTATCAAGGGTGATCGCCACATAGGCAAATCCCTGGGGCTTTCGTATCTCGGTTCCCGAGAAGATGACATCCTGCATGGTTCCGCCGCGAAGCTGTTTTGCCCTCTGCTCTCCAAGCACCCACCGCACTGCGTCCGCCACATTGCTCTTCCCGCTTCCGTTTGGGCCCACGATGCCGGTGATCCCGTTGTGGAATTCAAAAAGGATTTTATTGGCAAACGACTTGAATCCCTGAATTTCAATGCTCTTTAAATACATACGCTACCTTAGATTCCTTCCCCAGCCTCTCGCTTCAGCTTTAAAATAGCCTGGTAGGCAGCCATCTGCTCTGCAGCCTTTTTCGTGCGGCCGGCCCCTCGGCTGACTTCCCGTTCTCCGATCAGGGCAGCCACCTCAAACGTCTTATTGTGATCCGGCCCCTCCTCTTTCAGAAGCTCATAGGACAGAAGCTCTGTTCCCCTCGCCTGCACCATTTCCTGGAGAATGGTCTTGCTGTCATAGAAGAGCTTTTTATGCTCCATATCATTTAAGACATAATTTAATATAAACTCCTTCGCGCAGGAAAAGCCGCCGTCCAGGTAGATGGCGCCGATCAGGGCCTCCATGGCGTCTGAAACCACAGAATTTCTCGTCCTTCCTCCCGTAGCATCCTCGCCTTTCCCCAAAAGCAGATATCCCCCCAGACCGATCTGCTCGGCACAGTAGGCCAGAGTCGGCTCGCAGACCATGCTGGCCCTGGTCTTGGTCAGGTCTCCCTCCGGCATATCCGGGAATCGGTGAAAAAGAAAATCGCTGGACACGATCTCTAGAACAGCGTCCCCCAGAAATTCCAGCCGTTCGTTGCAGCCCAGCTTTCCCAAATGCTTCTCGTTGGCGTAGGAGCTGTGGCTCATGGCCAGCTCAATCAGTGATTTATCCTTAAAGCAGTAATGGATTTTATCCTCCAGCTCCCTAAAGTGTTCTCTTGGCATAACTTCCTCCTGTTCCTGTCCGTCAACAGGTTCTATATGATGGGAGCAGCCCCGTCGCCAGAGCTGCTCCTTTTAAGATGGTATTAATTTAACGCATTCCGAATCTGCTGCGCCGCATCTCCCACTGTGGCAATCCTCTCTGCCGCATCTGCGGGGATCTCGATGTCAAACTCCTCCTCAATCCCCATCACAATCTGAAAAATGTCCAGGGAATCCGCTCCCAGGTCATCCACAAACGAAGCGGAGGCTTTAATCTCCTCAGGCTCTGCATTCAGCACTTCGGCGATAATGCTCTGCAATTTTTCAAATTCCATCATTTTCCTTCCTGCCTTCCCTTTTTCTTCGCGTATATTTTACACACTGTCCTGCGGCAGATCAAGCATTTTCTTTTGTCTCCTTCAGACTTTCAAGGATTTTTTCATTTATCCTCTGCTCTGTGAAGGTAAGGCACTGGATAATGGAATTTTTCACCTCTGTCCGCTTGGAGCTTCCATGGGTTTTTACAACCAGACCCTTAAGTCCCAGAAGCGGCGCTCCGCCGAAGCGGCTGGCGTCGAAATCCTTTAAGGTCGCTTTTAAGGCAGGCTTTACAAGCAGAGCCCCAATCTTTGAGCGAAGGCTCGTCATCATTCCTTCCTTTACCTTGGAAAGAAGGGTGGCACCCACTCCCTCGTAAAGCTTCAGGATTACATTCCCCACAAAGGCCTCAGCCACAATCACATCTGCTCCGCCGTGAGGAATCTCTCTGGCCTCAATGCTGCCTGTAAAGCGGATGTCCCCGCACTCCTTTAAGAGAGGAAAGGTTTCCTTCACAAGAGCATTTCCCTTCTCCTCCTCCGCTCCAATGTTTACAATGGCAACGCTGGGACTCTTGACTCCCATCACATGCTCCATATAGATAGAACCCATCTTTGCAAACTGAACCAGGTGGGAAGGCCTTGCATCCACATTCGCCCCGCCGTCTAAAAGCAGGGATACTCCCCTCTCCGTGGGGATCAGGACAGCTAACGGAGGCCGCTCCACTCCCTTGATCCGGCCCACCAGGACCTGTCCGCCTACCAGGATGGCTCCCGTGCTTCCCGCAGATACAAGGGCATCTGCCTCTTTGCGGCGCACCATATTCATTCCCACTACCAGAGAGGAATCCTTTTTTGTCCTGATGGCGTTTACCGGAGGCTCCTCTGTGGCAATCACCTCAGAAGCTCCGATAACCTCTATCTGTTCCTTATTATATGTATACTTTGAAAGCTCCCTGTTCACAGCCTCTTCCTGGCCGATGAGAAGCACTTTTATCTCGCTCTTTTCTCTGACTGCCTCCACAGCACCTGCCACAAGCTCCGCCGGCGCATTGTCTCCTCCCATAGCATCTACTGCTATTCGAATCATCTTAAATCCCTTCTTTCACCTGATAAACCTGTAATTACTATACTAGAGATTGTCTGATAAATCAACATTTTCTTTCAGTAAATGCATCCAATTACAGCTGTTCATCCCTGATAAGCCTTTCCTTTTCCGTCATCTTCCCAGCTGCCAGAAGGCTACCGCGCTGGCAGCCGCCACGTTCAGGGAATCCACGCCGTGAGACATGGGAATACGCACCACATAATCGCTTTCCCTGATGGTCTGGGCGCACAGGCCTTCTCCCTCTGTGCCCATGATAACAGCCAGCTTTTCCTCTCTTCTGAGTGCCGGCTCGTCAATGCTGACTGAATCGTCGCTCAGAGCCATGGCCGCTGTCTTAAAGCCCATCTCTCTCAGAAGCTCCTGCCCGTTCTCCGGCCATTTTACCTTCTTTCCGTCAAAAAAGGTCCACGGGATCTGAAACACTGTTCCCATGCTCACCCTGACAGCTCTCCGGTACAGCGGATCGCTGCACCCGGGCGTCAGAAGCACTGCATCCATGCCAAGGGCAGCTGCAGAGCGGAAAATCGCCCCCACATTCGTGGGATTCATCACATTTTCCAGAACCACAATCCGCCTGGCTCCGGCGCAGATGCTGCAGGCCTCCGGCATCCGTTTTCTCCGCATGGCGCACAGGACACCGCGTGTGAGCTGAAAGCCCGTAAGTCTGGTCAGCACATCAAACTGTGCCGTATAAACAGGGATATGACCGCAGCGGGCAATCACCTCCCTCCCCTGTCCTTCCACATGCTTTGTTTCCATCAGAAGGGAAATCGGCTCATATCCGGCATCCAGCGCCCGCTCGATTACCTTTGGGCTTTCTGCAATAAAGATTCCCGGTTCCGGTTCATAAAGGTGAAGCAGCTGTCCCTCAGGAATTCTCGCATATACATCCAGCTCAGGGGCCTCCAAGTCCTTTATTTCTATAATATCAGGCATTCCTTCTCTCCTTCTGGTCATCAAATGTTCATCGCCTAAGTTTATGAGACTAGCGTTTATTCTTTTCATAGAGAATCTGAAGGCCCTTCAGGAGCAGATCATCATCCAGGATAATCTCCCGCCTGCAGTGGGGAACAATTCTCCTTGCCAGGCCGCCGGTAGCTACAACCGTCACCTTCTCTCCCAGTTCCTCCTCTATCCGGTCTATAATCCCATCCATGGCCGCCGCTGCGCTGTAGATCACCCCGCTCTTCATACAGTCGATGGTATTTCTTCCGATCACCCGCTCAGGCGGCGCTTCCAGGCTGATTCCTCCAAGCTGTGACGCATGAGAGGTCAATGAGTCAAGAGAAACGCCGAGTCCCGGATAGATCATCCCTCCCAGATACCGTTTCTGCCCATCGATCACGCAGACCGTATTTGCTGTGCCCATATCAAAAATTGCAAGAGGAAGGGGATACTCTGCTATTCCGGCAACAGAATCTGCCACCAAATCTGCTCCCAGCTGGGCCGGATCGTCAATCCGGATATTCAGTCCTGTCTTGATGCCGGACCCGATCACGAGAGTCTCTTTTTTCAGAATTTTCTCGGCAGCCCGCTTAATATTCACCGTAATCTGCGGAACTACGGAGGAGATAATTCCCCCCTCTATCTCAGCCGGGTGGACATGATAGATGTCCAGAACGCTCTTTATATCAATGGCATATTCCAGCTCCGTCTTCGTCCTCACAGTGGAAAGCCGCTCAATAAAATGGCATTTTTCCCTGTCAATGCATCCGACAACAATATTTGTATTTCCCACGTCAATAGCTAATATCATCTGTAATTTCCTCCATTTTCTCCCTATCCATCCTGCGGGTGCTTTTATCATTATAGATGGAGATGAGGGAAAATGCAATCTGAAACCATTGGGATGTAAAATTATATCGCTTTTCTTTCCCTCCCTGATGATAAAAGCGCCGTACTCTCCCGGATTATTCCGGCAGAGTACGGCGCTTTAAGAGACGGTGTCACTGGCCTTTATACAGCTTCAGGATTTCACTATGTACCGTCGTACGTCTTCTTTCCCGATAGACACTATCTCCACTGTTTACGAATTTTCAGCTGCATATTTCCTATTTGCAGATCTTCTTAAACTCATCTGCAACGAACTGAACCTGTGTTCCGACAATAACCTGAACACTGTTCTTTCCAGGACGGATTACACCTGCAACACCTGCAGATTTGATCTTCTTCTCATTGACAAGAGCCTGATCCTTTACTTCGAGACGAAGACGTGTGATGCAGTTGTCAACGGAAGTCACGTTGGAAGCCCCTCCAAGTCCCTCAAGGATGATAGAAGCTACCTCTGTGTAGTTGTTATTGGCAAGGCTTACGCTCTTCTCGCTCTCTGTATCGTCATCCTCGCGTCCCGGAGTCTTTAAATCAAACTTCGTAATGACAACGCGGAATACCAGATAGAATACGATAAATGCCGCAATTCCCAGCGGAATAATCAGCAGTGTCTTCGCTGCAGCCGGAAGCTGTGCGGAGAAAATAAGGTCTGTAAGACCTGCAGAGAAGGAGAATCCTGCACGGAATCCCAGAGCAACTGTGATGCCTGCAAAAATACCGTATAACAGGGCATATACCAGGTAAAGGCCTGGAGCTAAGAACATGAATGCGAACTCGAACGGCTCAGTAACACCGCAGACAAAGGCTGCGATAGCTGCAGAACCTACAAGACCGATAGCCAGTTTCTTCTTTTCCTTCTTTGCGCAGTGAACCATGGCCAGAGCTGCACCAGGGATACCAAACATCATACATGGGAAGAATCCTGCCATGTACATACCAAGGCTCCATGTCACATCTGCAGATGTCTCGCCTGCCCAGAAGTGAGTCAGGTCACCGATACCGATGGTATCAAACCAGAATACATTGTTCAGGGCGTGGTGCAGACCGAATGGGATCAGCAGACGGTTGAAGAATGCGTAGATACCTGCACCTACTGCGTCCAGGCTCATGATTCCCTCACCGAGAGCTACCAGGGCACCGAATACAACCGGCCATACAAAGAACAGAACTGCTGCCACGATAATGGAAACAAGCGCTGTTACAATGGCAACGCTGCGCTTTCCGGAGAAGAAGGACAGCCAGTCCGGAAGCTTTGTGGACTTAAAGCGGTTGTAGCACATTGCACCGATAATACCTGCCAGAATACCGATAAACTGTGTCTCGATCTTGCTGTAGGATAAGTCTACCGCATCGGCTGCAACGCCTGTTAAGGTTGCGACAACTGCCGGATTTAAGAGCTTGGTCATCATCAGCCAGGATACCAGACCTGACAGACCTGCCGTACCGTCGTTGTCATCAGACATGCCCACTGCAACGCCTACTGCGAACAGCCAGGACATGTTGTCGATCAGGGCGCCTCCGGCCTTCACCAGGAAGAAACCGATAATTGGAAGCGTACCTGAAATTTCTCCGCCCTGCATTACTGCCGGACACAGAGCATAGCCAATTCCCATCAGAATACCACAGACAGGAAGACATGCAACCGGGAGCATCAGGGATTTTCCCAGTTTCTGTAAAAACTTCATTACCATAAATAATGAACCCCTTTCCTTTATTTCGCCTTCCGGCGATGTTTTTATCTGAACCTGCCCCCTTGGCAGGAACAAATCATGTTTCTCTCAGGAGAAGCTTAAAGGCTTCTCTTGCTTTTTCTTCACCTGCTCCGTCAAATTCAAACCGGAGTTCTTCCCCGAAAGCGGCTTCCAGACTCAGAAGTTCCATGATGTTTTTGCAGTCTGCCTGCCGCTCAGACCCAAAGGCTGTAATCCGGCAGCCGTACTTTCTCGCTTCCATGAATATCTTCGAGGCCGGTTTTACGTGAAGTCCCTCGGGAACTCTTATCCTGACAGTCAGTGTTTTCATCTCATCTGCTCTCCTGTCCGCTTCCGGCAGCCTCTGCCTACAGCTCGATGATCGGATCCAGCTCCTTCACATCCATTCCCGTATGGCATACCATGTTCGGATAATCCGGCGTGTTGCAGATAATCACGGGAGTGATCACATCGTATCCTGCCGCCTTAATGGCCTCCATGTCAAACTCTAAAAGCAGCTCTCCTGCCTTCACCTTATCTCCCTGTTTCTTGTGGGCCGTATAGTGCTCTCCCTTTAAATTTACTGTGTCAAGACCCACATGAACAATAATCTCGGCACCGTTGTCTGCGGTGATGCTGACCGCATGTTTTGTCTCAAAAAATACGCTTACCACTCCGTCCGCCGGAGCAACCACCCGTCCCTTGGAGGGGATGACAGCAACTCCCTTTCCGAGAATTTCCTGGCTGAAGGTGGGATCATTTACCTCTTTCAGGGAAACTGCCTTTCCCTCCACCGGCGCTAAAATCACTTTCTTATCGTCTTTGCCTCCAAACATCTTTTTCAGTGAAAACATCAAACTACCTCTCTTTCTTCAGCTGACTCTAGGTTCTGATTCTTCTGATATGGACAGCCAGATATGCGGTCTCTTCCTCCGTCACATCATGGCTGTATGCATCCTTTATATATTCTCTGAGCTTTAAGCTGCATTCATATTCTTCCGGGTACATCTCTGAAATGAGGCGGTTAAATTCAGGATTTCCGCTGTCTAACAGCTCTCCTGCCACAATCCTCTGAGCCAGAAATCTCAGGTGAGTGACAAACCGCTGGTAGTTCAGAGAGGTTTCATCCAGGCTCATCCCAAAATACTCTGTGACGATTTTCACCACCTTCTGTATCAGGTTCGTAATGTCAATCGTCTCTCTCATGGCTGTGTTATACTCTGCTGTTACCACATGGAGAGCGATAAACCCAGCCTCATCTACAGGAAGCCTGACTCCCACCCGGCGCTCAATAAGAGCAACTGCATACTCTCCTATCAGATACTCTTCCTTGTAAAAGGCTCTGATCTCGTTAAGAAGCGGATTGGAAAACCGGATCTTCTGCCGAAATCTCTCAACAGCAAAATTGATGTGATCCGTCAGGGTAATGTAAATATTCTGATTCAGGCTTCTGTTCAGCACAGTCTTTGCATAGCTTATAATCTCACTGGAAACCTGGATATGCTCTAAAGGCAGGTTGGAGAGAAGCTCCTTAAACCGATCCATGCTGTTCTGGCTGTCCAGGCGGAATATCTTTTCTATCTTCGCCTGGGGAATCTCCCTTCCGGCTTTCATTCCAAAGCCCAGGCCCCTTCCCATGACTATGACTTCCTTCCCGTCTGCATCCAGAGCGCTGACAATATTATTGTTAATGATTTTGTCGATTTTCATAAATCATGCTTCCTCTTCAGGCAAAATAAAAAACCAACCTTGAAAATGAAGTTCCCTGCGGAACACTGCACCGCTCCCTTCCTCATCAAAATTGGTTTTGCCTGCTTACCAGTAACAATCCATAGCTTATTAACTTTCCTAAATTTTACCAAAAATCAGACGATTAGTCAATAGATATTTTATTTTTTGTTTATATTTTTTTAATGATTATCGGATAAATTGTCCTTAAAATCTGTCATTATCCCATCCTTCTGTGGATTTTGTCCTGCTTTTTACTCTGCATCAGAGTCTTACCTGGAGAGGAAGGAGTATCTCTCCCTCATCCCTTCCTCTCCCTGAAATTCCCATAGGAAAACCACAGCAGCACCAGAAAAACAGCTCCAAACGGAAGCAGAAACAGCAGATCCTCTATCTTTTTCATTCTGGGCAGAATAACCGCCGCCAGTATGAGCAGCGGAACCATCCACTTCACCGCAAGCCGCAAAAGCCCTCTCCGTTTTGCCGGCACTGCCCCGTCGCCAGCCTCCTCGGGATGCTTCATGGAACAGCATATGACCGCTCCCCACCGGCTGAAACGGCGATAGGCGGTGTACTCGATCCCGTTTAGCGTAAACTCCGGATACATCCCTTCTTTCGTGATGACCAGGTCCTCGTCATTTTCTCTGGCATACTGGCACAGAGCATCCGTAAACTCCCGGCTGTTCATGCACATCGTGTCAGGCCTGAAGGAAAATTCCCGCTTGGCCTGTGCCCTGGCCACGGCAATGAAATCCTCTGCAAAGTCCACAAAAACAGATCCTCCCCTCTCCAGTTCCTCCATCTCGTTCAGATATTTCTCCGCCTGAAGCTCATCCAGCTCAGTCTCCCGGATCCTACCATAAAATTTCAGCACAGCCTCCAGATGCTTCTTCTCCTTCTCCTGCCTCTTTTTCTGGGCTGTCAGGGCCTCCTGTAGGCTCTGTTCCCTGCTGAGCATTCTTCTGATATCTTCAATAGGCATATCCAGCTTCCGAAACAGTTTGATCCTTTTTAGCTGTTCTGCCTCCTCCTCCCCATATATCCGGTAGCCGTTTTCCGGATTTCGCTTTGGCGAAAGCAGGCCCTGCTTTTCATAGTACCGGATGTTCTGGCTGCTGATACCCGTCTGTTTTTCCATCTCTTTTATCCCCATCTCGTTTCTGCCGCCCATATCCTCACTCCTCTCCTGGTTCGCTTCCCTCCTGGTTCTTTTCTCTCTTCTGCCGTGCATGCTTCTCTTTTTTTACAGAAATTATAAAGGATATACCAACTGCAAGGTCAAGAGATTTTGCATAAAAACGGCAGGATCAGGCTTCCTCCCGCGCGAACAAACTTCCCTTTCGTCCACGGGGTATGTCCTGATCCTGCCTTCCCGCTTTTCATGCTATTTTTTCAGCGCAGCTGTCACTTCAGCGTAGGCAGCATCCACCTCGGGCATCACCGCCGAAGCCTGGTCCATCCTGCCATCTCTGAGGAACTCTGTCTGCTTCTCCACTGCACGGTACAGGCGCTCAAGGGAGAGATTCCCAGCCACCCCCTTTAAAGTGTGAGCGGCCTCGAAAGCGCCTTTGGCGTCTCCCTCTGCCATGGCAGTCTTCAGCAGGCTGTAATTGGCATCGTCTGCAAATTTTTCCAGAAAGCGGTTGAAAAGCATCTCGTTATTCATAAAACGGCCCAGCGCCTCTTCCACCTGGATTCCGGCTGCCGTCAGTCTGTCATACCTGTCTTTTTCCATCGGTACACCTCCCTTCAGACATTCTGGTTTATTTTCTCCTGATACATCCTGCGCAGCTCTCCCTCCACCTGAAGGAAGCTGTCTATCAGCTCCGGATTGAACACCCCGCACTCTCCGTTTACAATCATCCTGACCGCCTCATCACAGCTGCAGGCATCCTTATAGCACCGTTTGCTGATCAGCGCGTCATAGACATCTGCCAGGGAGACCACCTGAGACCAGACGGAGATCTCATCCCCCTTCAGACCGTCCGGATATCCTCGTCCGTCCCACCGCTCGTGATGATGAAGTGCAATATCGTAGGCGTAGGAATAGGATTCGTGCTCCTTCATCTGCGGAATCTTGGCAAGCAGACGGCCTCCCTGAATGGTATGAGTCTTCATTATCTCAAACTCCTCTGGCGTAAAGCGGCCAGGCTTTTTTAATATGGCATCGGGAATGGCAATCTTTCCCACATCGTGTATAATGGCCGCCAGGGCAATCAGCTCTATCTCATTCTCTGAAAGCCCGTCCCCGAACCTGGTATTCCGCAGAAGAAAGTCCGTAATGTCATGGATTCTGCGCACATGCTCCCCGGACTCATCACTTCTGAACTCGATAGCCGTCGAGAGGGATTCCACCATTCCCACGCTCATCCGGTACATCTTCTTTGTCTGCTCAAAAAGTTCCTCACGCTGGCGTTCCACCACATTTCCAAGGCGCTTTCTGGCCTGAAACAGCTCGATGATGGAATTGACACGCCGTGTGACGATGTGGGGCACTACAGGCTTTCCGATCACATCCATGACTCCCAGAGCGTAGGCCTCCCGCGTCACCTCGTCGCCGGTTTCTGCCGTCACCAGAAAGACAGGCATGTGCTCTAAAAGATTCATCTCCTTCATAATCCTTAAAAGCCCGATGCCGTCCAGCTCCGGCATAATCACATCCAGAAGGACAGCACAGATGCGCTCTGCGTGATCCGCTAATATCGCAAGAGCCTCTCTTCCGTTCTCCGCCTCCTCAATCCGGTAGGAGTCTCTGAAAATTTCCGCCAGAATGGCCCGGTTCATCTCCACATCATCTATAATCAGAAGCGTATCTGCCGTATTTGGAGAGCTTATGTCTGCATTTTTCATTGGTATTCCCTCCTTATTTAGATACATTTTACTGAACTATCGAAAAAAATTCAACCGCGGGAGGCAGAGAGGCAGAAACATACAGAGCAGACCAGCCTTCCGTAGGCAGTCCGTCAGGCATTTTGGCGGACTGCTTTTTCCAGGCGGGACAGGGCGTCAAGCAGTACAGATTTGGGGCAGGCCAGATTCATGCGCTCAAAGCCCTTTCCCTCAGGTCCGAACAGGATCCCCTCGTCAAAAAACAGGTCCGCCTCTGTCATAATCTCCTCCTGTCTTTCCGGTGTCCATCCGAAAGCCCGAAGATCCATCCACTGAAGATAGGTTCCCTGAAGCTTGGCTGTGCGGATTTCAGGCAGGCGCTCCTCCATAAACTGCTTTAAGGTCCGGTGGTTCTCCCAGATCACCTGGATTGCCTCGTCGAGCCAGGCATCACACTTCGTGTAGGCTGCCTCCATGGCCTTGTAGCCCAGGGCATTCACCCTGCCCTCAAAGGAAACCTTTGCCATCTGTGCCTTCAGCCTTCTTCTCCTCTCCTGATCCGGGATGATCACGCAGGAGGCCTGAAGTCCTGCCAGGTTAAAGGTCTTGCTGGGGGCTATACAGGTCATGGTATTTTTTTCTGTCTCCTCCGAGAGGGAGGCGAAGGAGGTAAAGGTATTTCCGGGCATGATCAGATCGCAGTGGATCTCATCGGAGATGACGAACACCTGGTGTCTGAGGCAGATGCGGCTCACCTCCATAAGCTCCTCCCTTGTCCACACCCGTCCCACCGGATTGTGGGGATTGCACAGGATCAGGAGGCGGTTTTCCGGCTTTGACGCCAGCTCCTCCAGCTTTTCATAGTCAATGGAGTAGCGGAGGTTTTCCCCCTCAATCAGCGGACATCTGACCAGCCTGCGCCCGTTTTCCTCCACTGCCTTATAGAACGGATAGTAGACCGGAGGCATGACGATAACCCCGTCCCCCTCCTCCGTAAAAGCAGCTACCCCGTGATAGAGGGCGTTGACGATCCCCGGAGTCGTGTAGAACCACTCCGGCCTTGTCTCCCAGCCGTACCTTCTCCTGGTCCATCCCGTAACCGCCTCGTACCAGGAGGGCTCCGCTGTCTGGTAGCCAAGTACTCCCTGGTCGAGACAGTCCTTTAGCGCCTCCACAATCTCCGGCGGATTTTTGAACTCCATATCTGCTATGGAAAAGGGGACAATCCCCCTTTCCACCTGAGGTTTTTTCTTTTTCATCAGGTTCCACTTGACGGAGCCATTGTCGTAGCGGTCCAACACTGTTTCAAAATCGTATTTCACGGTAAATCCTCCCCTTTATCTTCTCAATTATAGTTTCGCCTGCTGTCTGTAATCTCTATAAAGCCAGATCAAACAGAGAGAGCTGATTGCTCTCCGGAAGCCCCTTAAGAAGCCCCAGATCGGCCATCAGATCGGCCACTGTCTTCGTCACCTTCGAGCGGTTGATAAAGTCCTCCTTGGACAGGAACGGACCGTCTTCCGCCGCGAACACAATTCCGTCCGCCGCCTTCTCCCCCAGCCCGTCAATGCTGCTCAGGGACGGCATTAGCTTTCCGTCGATAATCTGGAAGTTTCTGGCGCTGGCCCTGTAAATATCGATGGGCATAAACTCAAAGCCCCTGGCATACATCTCCTGGACAATCCTCATATCCCTCAGGGTATCCTGCTCCTTTTTCGACAGGGTATCCAGCCGCTTTTTGTAGTCAGCCAGATGGTACTCCAGCTTCTCCCTTCCCTGACACATCAGCTCATAGGAAAAGCCGCTGGCGCGGATGCTGAAGAAGGCCGCATAGTAGGCAAGAGGATAAAACACCTTGCAGTAGGCGATGCGCCATGCCATCATAACGTAGGCTGCCGCATGGGCCTTCGGGAACATGTATTTGATCTTTTTGCAGGACCAGATATACCAGTCCGGCACGCCGTGGGCTGTCATCTCCTCCTCCCACTCAGGCTTCAGGCCCTTGCCCTTTCGCACACTCTCCATGATGGTGAAGGACAGTCCCTCCTCCAGGCCCCTGCTGATCAGGTAGACCATGATGTCATCTCTGGTACAGATGGCAGTCTGAATGGTTGCCTTTCCCTCCTGGATCAGAGTCTGGGCATTGCCTAACCACACATCGGTTCCGTGGGCCAGACCTGCAATCCGCACCAGGTCGGAAAAGTATTTGGGCTTTGTGTCAAGGAGCATCTGCATGGCAAAGTCCGTTCCAAACTCCGGCACACCGAGGGCCCCCAGAGGGCAGCCGCCGATGTCGTCCGGCGTGATTCCCAGAGCCTCCGTGCTCTGGAAGAGGCTCATGACCTCCTTACAGTCAAGGGGAATATCCCTGACGGGATCCAGGCCTGTCAGATCCTGAAGCATACGGATCATAGTGGGATCATCGTGTCCGAGAATATCCAGCTTCAGCAGGTTGTGGTCAATGGAATGGTAGTCAAAGTGGGTGGTGATCGTCTTTGAGGTCATGTCATCTGCCGGGTGCTGTACAGGGGTGAAGGAGTAGATCTCCTCCCCGTGGGGAAGCACGATGATTCCTCCCGGGTGCTGTCCCGTCGTTCTCCTGACTCCCACGCAGCCGGTGACAATGCGGTTGATCTCGCAGGCTCTCTTTCGCTGTCCCCTCTCCTCGTAATACTTTTTCACATAGCCGAAGGCCGTTTTGTCCGCCAGGGTTCCGATGGTTCCCGCCCGGAAGGTCTGCCCTTTTCCGAAGATTACCTCCGTGTAATCGTGGGCGCGGCTCTGGTATTCTCCTGAAAAGTTCAGGTCGATATCCGGCTCCTTGTCCCCCTTAAATCCCAGGAAGGTCTCGAAGGGAATATCAAACCCGTCCTTCTTTAAAGGCTTTCCGCAGACAGGACAGAGTCTGTCCGGCATATCACACCCTGCCATTCCGGAAAACTTCTTCACCTCCTCAGAGTCAAAGTCGTAGAAATGGCAGTTTGTACAGTAGTAGTGAGGGCTCAGAGGATTTACCTCTGTGATACCCGACATAGTAGCCACGAAGGAGGAACCCACAGAACCTCTCGAGCCCACCAGATAGCCGTCCTCATTGGACTTCCACACCAGCTTCTGGGCGATGATATACATCACCGCAAAGCCGTTGGAGATAATGGAGTTCAGCTCCCTCTCCAGACGCTCCACCACGATCTTCGGGAGCTCCTCCCCGTACATCTCATGGGCCCTGTTGTAGCAGATGTTCCGGAGCATTTCATCGGAGTTCGGGATAACCGGCGGGCATTTGTCCGGCCTGACCGGCGAGATCCGCTCACACATGGCGGCGATTTTTCTCGTATTGGTGATCACCACCTCCTCAGCCTTGTCGCTTCCCAGGTATTCAAATTCCCTCAGCATCTCCTCGGTGGTGCGAAGATAGAGAGGTGCCTGGTCATCGCAGTCCTTGAAGCCCTTTCCAGCCATGATAATCCGGCGGTAGACCTCATCCTCCGGGTCGAGAAAATGCACGTCGCACGTGGCGCAGACCGGCTTGTTGAACCGCTCTCCCAGCTCCACGATCTTCCGGTTCAGATCCTTTAAATCCTCCTCTGTCTTCACCGTGCTCTTCTCGTCTCTGAGCATGAAGGCATTATTTCCCAGAGGCTGGATCTCCAGGTAGTCGTAGAAGCTGACAATCTTATTGATCTCCGCCTCCGGCACTCCCCGCAGCAGGGCCTGGTAGAGCTCGCCGGCCTCGCAGGCTGAGCCGATAATCAGCCCTTCCCTGTATTTGAGGATCTGGCTCTTTGGAATCCTCGGCCGCTTTGCATAGTAAACCAGGTTCGAGTCGGAAACCAGGCGGTACAGGTTGATCCGCCCCACATCGTTCTTGGCCAGAATAATGATGTGGTTGGTGGGCATTTTCCGAATGGTCTCCACGCTCATCCGGCTCTGCTCATTCAGCTCATCCAGGTTTTCAATGCCGCGGCTTTTCAGCATTTCCACAAATTTGACAAAGATCTCCGCCGTCGCCCCGGCGTCATCCACGGCCCTGTGGTGGTTTTCCAGGGAAATCCGCAGCTCCTTGGCCACCGTATCCAGCTTAAAGCGGTTCAGGTTCGGAAGCAAAAACCGCGCCATGGAAACCGTATCCAGCACCGTGGGCTCAAAGCTTTTTCCCTGGAGCATGGCATTGTGCCTGATAAAGCTCATATCAAAGGAAGCATTGTGGGCCACCATCACCGCATCGCTGCAGAATTCCAGAAACTTCGGAAGCACTTCCTCGATTTTCGGCGCCCCCAGAACCATGTTGTCGCTGATGCTGGTGAGTTTTTCGATCTCGAAGGGGATGGGCACCTCCGGGTTGACGAAGGTGGAAAACCGGTCCACGATTTTTCCGTTTTCCACCTTTACCGCGCCGATCTCGATGATCTTGTTCTTCAGGGGGCTGAAACCCGTTGTCTCAATGTCGAACACCACGCAGGTGTGGTCTAAGGACTGTCCTCTGGAATCCTCTGCCAGCTGCTTTAAGTCATCCACCAGATAACCCTCTACGCCGTAAAGGACCTTGAAGCCGTCCCCCTTTTCCACTGCATGGTTGGCGTCCGGGAAGGCCTGGACACAGCCGTGATCCGTCACGGCAATCGCATCCATCCCCCACTTTTTGGCCCTCTTTATAATGTCTTTCACCTCTGAGACTCCGTCCATATCGCTCATCTTCGTGTGACAGTGAAGCTCCACCCGCTTGACAGGGCTGTTGTCCATGCGCTTTCCGGTGAAATCCTCGCACTTCTTGATGCCCACAATGGAGCCCAGGGTCAGCTCCCCGTCAAACCGGTCAATGGTGGCTACTCCCTTGAGCCGCACAAACTGCCCGGCTGCGGTAGCCTTTTTCAGATCCTCCACAGCCTCCTCCTTCGCAAAGATCTTTACGCCGATGGTATCTGTGAAGTCTGTAATGGTAAAGATAAAGAGCTGTTTGCCGCTTCTGAGCTCCCGGATCTCCGTAGTCAGGATCTTTCCGCGGATGCAGACCTCTCCTACCTCTCCCTCAATCTGGCTGATCTCCATCAGCTCATCATCGTCGAAGCTGCGCCCGTAAAGTACGTCGGGATCCTCCGCCCTCCTGTAGCCGGAGCGGGCAAACTCCTTCTTTTTGAATTCCTTCTTTCCGTAGGTCCCCGAAGAGCCTTTGGCTGTATTCTTCTCCTTTTTCCCGCTGCCGGAAACTCCTCTGGAAGCGGAAGCATCTTTTCCGGAAGCTCCCCCGGCTGTCCTGTCTGAGCCGCCGGCTGCTTCAACTTCCACCGGCTGCAGCTTTGCTCTGCCGTCTTCACCGGAAGGCAGCCCGCCCTCCGGGCCGTCTGCTCCGAAGAAATCCAGACCGTCCGCTGAGGCCGCAGCCATACTGTCCAGGTAGGCGCTGTAGCCCGGATCAAAGGGGAGAGGCTCTGAGGGCGCCTCGTCTTGCCGACGCATCTGGTAGGGCACAATCACCGGGTCCACAGCCCGCTTTGCAGGCTCCCGGTACTCCTCGTCAATCTCCAGGGGCAGGCCGCAGCGCTCCACGAAAATTTTCTCCAGGATCCGCTTCAGCTCCGGCGTCCTGTCCCTGGCTATCATCGTATCCTCCAGAGTCAGGCGCATCACGTCCTCCCGCTCAAAGGTACATTCCGCCTTACGGAACATGCTGTAGAGAAGGATGCTGTAATTTTTAAGCTCCATAAGGATGCTGTCCCTGTAGACCATCAGGAGTTTTTCCGGCGTGTACTGTCCGGAAAGACGGTATTTTTCCTGAATCTTGATGGCTACCCGCTTGCCGGGGAACAGCTGCTCCCGGATCCCCTTTTCCAGCCCGTAAATATTCTGTTTGTGAATCAGCCTCGGACTTACAATATAAATGCGAATAGAGCTTCTGTCCCTGGTGGTGGTGACTCTCTCCACCTCCACCAGGTCTAAAAGCTCCCGCAGATTGTCCGTGATATGTAAGTCAGGAAATACTTCTAAAAAAGGTTTCATTCCCCATCACCTGTTTTCTTTGCATTTTGCCACATGGCGTCCAGCTCTCCCTTCAGGGCGCCAAGCAGCTCCTCCTCCGGAACCTTGCGGATCACCTCTCCCTTTTTGATGAGAAGTCCCTCTCCGATTCCTCCGGCAATTCCGATGTCTGCCTCCCTGGCCTCTCCGGGGCCGTTGACTACACAGCCCATGACAGCTACCTTAATATCAAGGGGATATTCCTGCACCATATTTTCCACCTGGTTTGCCAGGCCGATGAGGTCGATCTGGGTGCGGCCGCAGGTAGGACATGACACTACCTCCACTCCGCCCTTTCTGAGCCCCAGTGTGCGCAGGATCAGCTTTGCTGACTTGATCTCCTCCACCGGATTTCCCGTCAGAGACACACGGATCGTATCTCCGATCCCCTGATTCAGGATGAGTCCCAGCCCGATGGCTGACTTGATATTGCCGGACAGCACCGTTCCGGCCTCGGTAATTCCCACATGGAGAGGGTGCATGGTTTTTTTCGTGATCAGCTCATGAGCCTTTACACACATCAGAACGTCTGATGACTTGATGCTGATAACCAGATTGTCATATCCCATGCGCTCAATCATGGAAACCTTGTCCAGGGCGCTCTCCACAATTCCCTCTGCCGTCACGCCGCCGTACTTCTCTATCAGATGCTTTTCCAGGGAACCGCTGTTGACTCCGACGCGGATGGGAATTCCATACTCCTTCGCCTTGTCCACCACTGCCTGCACCCGCTCCTCGGAACCGATGTTTCCCGGGTTGATGCGGATCTTGTCCGCCCCGCACTCGATGGCCGCTATGGCCAGGCGATAGTCAAAGTGAATGTCCGCCACAAGGGGGATATGGATGGAGCGCTTTATAGTCTTTAAGCTCTCTGCTGCCTCCATGGTGGGAACCGCCACGCGGATAATATCGCAGCCTGCACGCTCCAGCTCCAGAATCTGGGCGATAGTGGACGCCGCGTCCTCTGTTTTCGTATTGCACATGGACTGAATCAGAATCGGATTTCCACCGCCAATGACGCGGTTCCCGATCTGAACTGTTTTCGTTAAATCTCTGTATGCCATATGAGGCTTCCTCCGATCATTTGATTTGTGTAGGTGTGTGTAAGTGTATGGGGCATTGGCCGCATACCTGAACAGCCCCGGCCTCTCCTCCCGGCAAGCCGGCTCCCCGAATGGGGAGTCAGAGGCTGCTCAGGTGCCCGTTAAAGTACGTTTATGATGTCATTAAACAGGATCACGACCATCAGAACCATCAGAACGGCCATTCCAGCCATGTGGATCATGCCTTCTTTTTCGGGATCTACAGGGCGGCCGCGGAGGGCTTCTATCAGGATGAACACCAGACGGCCTCCGTCCAGGGCCGGGATGGGAAGCAGATTCATGATTCCCAGGTTGGCGCTCAGCAGCAGGCTCATGTTGATCAGGTTCATCAGAACATTCAGAAGGCCATAGCTGCTGCTTGCCTCCACCGTCTTATCGATCATAACCACGATTCCCACCGGGCCGGCCACATCTTCTCTGGATACCTGGCCGGTTACCAGCATCTGAAGGCTCTTGAAGGTTAAGTCTATAATGTAGCGAAACTCGTAGAAACTGTACTGCAGCGCCTCAAACACAGACTCAGGCGCTCTGGGATAGGCGCTTACAATTCCCATCAGATAGCCGCCCGCCTCCTCTGAATAGGCAGGGGTCACATTTGTCCGGTAAAGCTCTCCCTCTCTTTTGTACTCCAGTTCCATGGGCTCTCCCGGATGGAAGGTGTTCTGCATTGCAACTTCCTGGTACAGGTTTATCCGCTTTCCGTTAATTCTCGTGATTACGTCACCTGGCTGAAGGCCCGCCTCGGCGGCAGGGGATCCCTCCTGCACCGCTCCGATCTCCGGAGGCTGACAGCCTGCATAGGCCACCACAGCGATACCGCAGGCCAGAGCGAGGATGAAATTAAACACAGGTCCCGCCGCAATCGTCAGAAAACGCGCCAGCACAGACGCCTCGTGAAAGGCCAGCCCTCTGACAGGTGTGCCGTCCGGCCCATAGCGGACAGGCGGCTCTGACGGATTCCTGCGGCTCTCCAGGACAGCCTGAAGCGGCTCGGAAGGTTCCTCCCCGGAAGAAGCCAGGACCTCACTCTTTTTCCTGATGTCTTTTTGGGCCTTTTCATCCATGCTCATGCTCTCGGGATCCTCATCCTCCCCCAGCATCATGCAGGAGCCGCCAAAGGGCAGCAGTTTCAGCGAATATCTGGTATCGCCCCGTTTGAAGCTCAGAAGCCTCGGCCCCATGCCCAGGGAAAATTCCAGGACACAGATGCCGCCAAGCTTTGCAAACAGGAAATGTCCAAACTCGTGGAAAAGAATAATTATGCCAAATACCAGAATTGCTGCAAGCAAACTCAACAATCTATCACCTGCTCTCTCAAATTCTATTTTCTTATCCGCTTCTCCTAAAAGTTACAGCTGTTCAGATAATCGTAAGTTTCCTGCTCCGCCGCAAGGATTTCATCCACGGAGGGGTTGTCAATCACCTTATGCTGTCTCATGGCAGCCTCTATCATGTCAGTGATGGCAAGATAACTGATTTTTCTGTCTAAAAATCTGGCAACTGCCAGCTCATTGGCAGCATTAAACACAGTGGGAAGGGAACCGCCCCTCACGCCGGCCTCTCTTGCCAGGGCAAGCCCTCTGAAGTTTTCATAGTCGGGAGCCTCAAAGGTAATCTGCCCAAATTTTGTGAAATCTAACCTTTCTCCAGGCAGGAATCTTCGCTCAGGATAGTAGAGCGCATACTGAATGGGCAGCTTCATGTCCGGAGTTCCAAGCTGGGCAATTACTGCGCCGTCCTCAAATTCTACCATCGAGTGGATGATGCTCTGGGGCTGAACGACCACCTGCACTTGATCCATTGTCACGCCAAACAGCCATTTCGCCTCCATCACCTCAAGTCCCTTATTTACCATGGTGGAGCTGTCAATAGTAATCTTTCTGCCCATGGTCCAGTTGGGATGCTTCAGCGCGTCCTCCACCTGAATCTGTCTCATCTGCTCCCTGGTTCTGCCTCTGAAAGGACCGCCGGATGCAGTCAGAAGAATCTTGTGAATCCGGCTGCCTCCCTCTCCGTTCAGGCACTGGAACACAGCGCTGTGCTCACTGTCCACCGGCAGGATCCTGACTCCCATTTTTTCCGCAAGAGGCATAATCAGATGTCCGGCCGTCACAAGTGTTTCCTTGTTGGCCAGGGCAATGTCCTTCCCTGCCTCCATGGCAGCGATGGTGGGCCGGATTCCGAGCATTCCCACAATGGCTGTCACCACAATCTCAGCTGACGGTTCTGTGCATACCTCGATCAGACCGTCCATCCCGGACACAATCTTCACATCCAGGTCCCTCACAGACTCACGCAGCCTTCCCGCTGCCTCCTCCTCCCATACGGCGGCCAGTTTAGGCCGGAACTCCCTGATCTGCTGTTCCAGAAGCTCCACATTTCTCCCTGCCGCCAGGGCAGTTACCTCTATATCCTTATTCGTGCGCACCACTTCTAATGTCTGCGTTCCAATAGAGCCGGTGGAACCCAGAACTGCAATTTTTTTCATGTCTTCCTCCGTATATTTCATCTTCCCTGGCTTCTTCATTCCACATAGTCTCAGGCTGCATTCTCCGGTCTTATCCTGCCTGTTCTCTCCCGCCTGCTTTCTTTGCCTGCTTTTTTTCTCCTGCTTCCCTCCGCTGCTTCTCTTCCGCCCGGGCCGCCGTCCTGAACGCCCCTCCGCTCAGGGACATTACCCCAGAAAGGTCAGGGCGAAGAAAATGGCCGGGGCGGTAAAGATCATACTGTCAAACCGGTCGAGCACGCCTCCGTGTCCCGGAATCAGATGGCCGTAGTCCTTTACATTGTGGTTCCTCTTGATGGCAGAGGCAGCCAGATCGCCGATCTGTGAGATCACAGCCGAGATGGCGCAGGCGATGGCGCAGGCTGCAGGCGGATTGACAATCTCCGCCATCCTGGAGCCAAACACCGCTCCGAAAATCAGTCCCAGCAGGGCAGCTCCCAGGACGCCGCCGACAGCTCCCTCCACCGTCTTTTTCGGGCTTAAAAGAGGCGTCAGCTTGTGTTTTCCAAACAGCATGCCCACACAGTAGGCGCAGGTGTCGCAGCCCCAGGAACTCAGCACGATCAGCCATACCAGATACTTTCCGTCTGTCATTGCCCGCACCTGATACAGGTAGGACAGCATTACAGCCAGATAGAAAATACCGAAAAATGCCACTGTCACCTGCTCCGTTCTGTAGTGGGGAAACGTAATCACATAGATGGCCATTAAAATCATCAGAGCTGCAATCGCCATCAGCACCACATAGTTTTCCCGGTGAAACCAAAGAAGGGCATAGTAAAAAATTCCGGCTGCATAGCCCGCAATACCCGGCGCCTTTTTCTCGATCTCCACCACACGGTAAAGCTCAAACATACCAATCAGGGAGAGCGCCGCCGTCACAGCAAACAGAAGCGCGCCGCCAGTTCCCACGATCAGGACTGCCAGAATCACCAGCACAATTCCGCTCACAAGTCTGGTTGTAAACATGACAAATTCCCCCCTCGCTATTTGGCGCCGCCAAACCGCCTCTCTCTCGTATTATACTGGGCAATAGCTTTTACTAATTCCTCACGGTTAAAATCCGGCCACAGGCAGTCAGTAATGTAAATCTCGCTGTATGCCAGCTGCCAGAGCAGATAGTTGGAAAGCCGGATCTCCCCGCTGGTTCTGATTAACAGATCCGGATCGGGAATTCCTGCTGTATCTAAATAGGAAGCAACCGTATCCTCTGTCACCGCATCCGGATCAAGAATACCGCTCTTAGCATCCCTCATCATCTGCTTCACTGCTCTTCTGATCTCATCGCGGCCGCCATAATTTACGGCAATCACAAAGGTCATGCCCGTATTGTCCGCTGTCTCTCTTTCCAGCCTGTCTATGCCTTCGATAATATCCTGATCAAACCTTGTTCTGTCTCCGATCATCTTTACCCGGACATTGTTGACCCTGGCAATCTTCAGAAGCCGCTTCAGGTAGTAGCGGAACAGCTGCATCAGGGCGCCCACCTCTTCTACAGAGCGCTTCCAGTTTTCCGTGGAAAAACCGTATACAGTCAGATAGTCAATGCCTAGTCTGGCTGCATCCTCAACCGTTTTCTCCACTGTCACACATCCCTGTTTATGTCCGGCAGTCCGCGGAAGCCCTCTCTTTTTGGCCCATCGGCCGTTTCCATCCAGGATCAGGGCAACATGTCTCGGTATTACCAGTTTTGAAATATCAGTTTCCATATATAACCTCCAGCAAAAACGGGGCAAAACACCAGATAGATGGCTGTCTTATCCCCGAAGCATCTGCCGGCAGAAGGTTTCACTCGTTCCGAATCCATTCTTCTGTCAGCACAAATAAGGGGCAGGCGAACCTGCCCCCCATATTAAACTGTCATAATCTCTTTTGTCTTAGTCTCAACAGCCTTATCAATCTTATCGATCATCTTATCTGTCATCTTCTGGATCTTCTCCTCTGCATCAGATAAGTCGTCCTCGGAAATCTCGTTGGCCTTCTCCATCTTCTTGAAGGTGTCGTTGGCATCGCGGCGGATATTTCTGACTGCCACCTTTGCGCCCTCACCCTTCTTCTTTACATCCTTGGCCAGCTCTTTTCTGCGCTCCTCCGTAAGCTCCGGGAAAATCAGGCGGATCACAGAGCCGTCGTTGGTTGGATTGATACCCAGGTCAGAGGTGAGAATCGCCTTCTCAATGGCCTTCACCAGGCTTTTCTCCCATGGCTGAATCTGAATCATCCTCGGCTCCGGAACAGAGATATTAGCCACCTGCTGAAGAGGTGTCGGGGCTCCGTAGTAGTCGACTCTCAGCTTATCCAAAACGTGGGGGTTTGCACGTCCGGCGCGGATAGAGCTGAATTCATTCAGCAGCGCGTCATAGGACTTGTCCATCTTTTCCTCAAATATCTTCATTTTCTCCTGCATAAAAAAATCCTCCTGTTATGCGGTAACTACTGTACCGTTTATTTTCCCCTGCATCGCATTTGCAATGCCGTCCTTTTCATTTAAGCTGAACACTGCCATGGGAACATGGTTCTCCATGCACATGATGGAAGCCGTCAGATCCACTACAGCCAGCTGCTTGTCAATCACCTCCTGGATGGTGATTGTATCATACTTTTTCGCATTCGGGTTGATCTTCGGATCGCTGTCATATACGCCGTCGATGGCCTTCGCAAGAAGAATGCAGTCCGCCTCCATCTCGATGGCTCTCAGAGCCACTCCTGTGTCAGTGGAGAAATACGGATGGCCTGTTCCGCCTGCAAAGAACACTACCTTGCCCTGCCTGAAATATTTATTCGCTCTGTCCTTGGAGAAGAGCTTTGTCATAGAGCCACAGGCGAAAGGCGTGAGAATCTCCGTTTCCATACCCGTGCTTCTGAAAATTTCGGAAACGTAAATACAGTTCATCACAGTGGCAAGCATACCGATCTGATCTGCCTTGGTGCGGTCGATGGCATTGCTCTGGCGTCCTCTCCAGAAGTTTCCTCCTCCGATGACAACGCCCACCTCTGTACCGGCATCCACAGCCAGTTTTACCTGCCTGGCCACTTCCTTGACCGTGTCCTCGTCAAAGCCTGTCTTTTTCTCACCTGCCAGGGCTTCACCGCTTAACTTGAGTAATACGCGTTTCATTTCCATAAGTCTGTTCTCCCTGTTTTCTCTTGTTTGTGAGGGCAGCATAAGACCAAACGCAAAGCCGGAGTTCTGACGAAGGCAAAGGCCTGCGAAAGAAAATCCGGCGTGCAGTTTTTTGTATATCTGCCCACTTAGGGCTATTGTACCACAGAATGTGGGATTGCGCGAGGGGAATTTTTGTGAAATGGGAGAATATTGAAAATCCGGCCAACGATTTTTTATTTTTTCACAAATTTCTTTCACACTTTGGAATTTGCTGAAACACCATTGCTCACATTGTTCTTTTTTCACCTTTTTCCTTGCTTTTTCCGGCGTGTCACGCTATCATTGAACCAAAAGCCGAAAAGAAAAAATACTCTCGGAAAAATCCTCTCCTGCCTGCGCAGGGGAGCCGGAAAGGAGCATGTATCTATGGAACCACTCAGACTGCTTCAGGAAATCCTGAGCGAATACACCGACGCCGCTGTCACCCCCTCCGCCTCCCTCATTAAGGACCTGGGGATGGACTCTTTTCTGATCGTCTACTTTCTCACACAGGCAGAGGAACGCCTGGGCTTTCAGATAGACGAGTCAGAGTTTGAAACGATTGTCACCATCGGTGATGTGCTGGAGCTGGCAGAAAAGGCGAAGCGGTCCTGAATGTTCTCTGAGGGACAGACGCCTTATACTCCGCAGAGCCCTCTGCCTGTTACAGCTTCCAGACCCATCCCCGCTGAATCGCCTCCAGATTTTTTCTGATCCGTTCTTCCGGCCAGTCCCACCATCTAAGCCCCAGCAGCCTCTGAATCGTCCCGTCTGAGAATCTTTTCTTAATAGGCCTTGCCGGCACTCCTCCCACCACTGTGTAGGGCGCCACATCTTTTGTCACAACAGCACGGGCTCCGATTACAGCTCCGTCGCCAATGGTGACACCAGCCAGGATTACCGCCTCATACCCAATCCAGACATCATTTCCGATTACAATATCTCCCTTGTTGTCCCACGCCTCGGAAACCCTTGTTTTTTCCAGCTCCCACTCCTCAAAAAAGAGCGGAAACGGATAGGATGACAGCGATCGCATTGTATGGTTTGCACTGTTAAAAAGAAACTTTGCTCCGCAGGCGATCGAGCAGAATTTTCCGATTGACAGCCGGTCGCCATTAACCGGATAGTGGTACAGTACGTTGTTTTTCTGAAAATCTGTCGGAGGGTGGACGAAATCATGATACATGGTATAGCTGCCCACTGTGATGTTGGGATGGGTAATGGCATTTTTCAGATAAATAGTCTGTGTATCCCCGGTTCTGGGATACAGTTTTTCTCTGTCAGGCATTTTTTCCTCCTGTCTCTTTTACTCGGGGACGCTGCAGAATGAATTTTCACAATCATTCAAAATCCATTTGATTTTCAGTTCCCCTGACTTTCATTTTAAATGCCTGAGCTTCTGTTTCACAATACACCGTTTGATACCGTTTTGTTCTGTATCAGGAGCCGGCTGCAGCACCACAGCAAATCGTGACAGCGCTTCGGACCGGATTATATCTCTTCCTGACTGCCGTGTGCTCCAAGTACCCACAGCGCATAGTCCACATACAGGTTGCAGGACAGGAGCAGTGCTTCCTCATCCATGTCAAACAGCCCGTGATGGTGGGCTACCCCGCTTCCGGGCTTTTCGCTGTTTCTCGTTCCGATGAAGGCGTACATTCCCCTGGCAGCGGCCAGATAGTCTGCAAAATCGTCTGCCTGCAGCGCCTTCGGATAGTTTGCCACTATATTTTCTCCGGCTGTCAGTTTCCCGGCGACCTCTGTCACCTCTCTGACCGCCTCCTCATCATTGACCAGGGGAGCTGCAAAATCTTTAAATTCCACCTGAACCTGGGCCCCATACATCCTGGCAGTCTGCTCTGCAATCTCCCTCACCCTTCTGTTCGTAAACTCTCTCACCTCTGGGAGGAAGCTTCTGGTTGTTCCCTCGATCTCAGCATGTTCCGCTACGATGTTGTACTGAGTTCCGGCCCTCACCACGCCGACGCCTACCACCACTGTCTCCAGCGGATTCGTGCTTCTGGCAACAATGCTCTGAAGGTTTACCACAATCTGGGAGGCGATGTAGGCTGCATCAATTCCCAGCTGAGGGGTGGAGACATGGGCGCCCTTTCCTGTTACGCTGATCTTAAAATAGTCGCAGCTGGCGTTCTGAGGGCCTGCTGTCAGGGCAACTTTTCCGCTGTCCAGCCCGCTCGCCACATGGGCGCCAAAGACTCTTGAAACGCCTTCCAACAGCCCTGCGTTTACAAACTGGCGGGCGCCGGCGCCGATCTCCTCTGCCTGCTGGAAAAACAGCCGTACCTGCCCGGAAAATTCTGCTTCCTTTTCCTTCAGAATTTTGGCGGCAGTCAGCAGAGTGGCCGTATGTCCGTCGTGGCCGCAGGCATGGCAGACGCCCTCGTTCACCGAGCGGTAGGCCACATCCTTCAGATCCTCCATGGCCAGGGCGTCAATGTCAGCCCTCAGGGCCACGATTCTCTTTCCCCTGCCTGAAACTTCTCCTGTGAAATCATCTTCTGCCTTTTTCCCGTCTATCCAGGCATAAACTCCCGTCTCTCCCACCCTCTCATGGGGAACCGCCATCTTGTCAAGCTCCTCCTCGATTTTCCGGCAGGTATTGTACTCTTTTAAGCTGACCTCCGGGTGGGCGTGAAAATACCGCCTCATTCCGATGAGATACTCTCTCTCCCGTGATACATATTCCTTAACTGCCATTGTCTTTCCCTCCATTTCAGGCTGTTTTCCGGCAGGCCTGCAGTTTTTCTTCTGCAGTTTGCCTGCTCTTTTGGCTTCCTTTGCCTTTTTCAGCTTTGCTCTTTTTCTCTTTATCAGTCTGCTTCGCCTTTTCTTTTCAGAGAGAGGCAGATGAAACTGCTCTCATCTGCCTCCTGTTAAAAATCTTTCTTCTAAAAATCTTTTTTCTTACTTCTTACAATAATTACTCTGCTTCTCCCTCTGTCTCCGGGCTCTCTGCTCCCTCTGACTCAGGAGCGTCAGCCTCTCCGGCGCCTTCCCATGCACACAGGAAAGCTCCCTGGTAGGCCTCCTCGATGGTCTTTTCTACCTCAGGAGACTGGTAAGCCTCCACGATCTTTTTGTACACCTCGTTATCCTTGTCCTCTGTGCGGGCTGCAATGACATTGACCAGCTCCGGAACCTGTGTATTTGTATCTGGATTTACGTCCTCTGTGAAGATAGAGTCTGTAGTCGGATTCAGTCCTGCCGTGTAAGCGTTTCCGCCGTTGATGATGGCTGCTGCGCAGTCCGGAAGAATATTTGCCAGGGTAGCGGACTCAGCCTCCATGATCTCGATCTGCACGTTGTACTTTGTGATATCGGCCTTTGTTGGAACAAAGCCCTTCTCCGGATCGCACTCAATGAGTCCGGCCTGCTCTAAGAGCTTTAAGGCTCTTCCTCCGTTTGTCAGATCATTTGGAATGGCAATGGTATCTCCGTCCTTGATGTCCTCAATGGAGGAAACCTTATCCTTATTATTATAGATGGCTAACGGAGCGATGATGGTATCTCCGATTGCCGTCAGGTCATACCCCTTCTGAGCCATATCCGTTTCCAGATAGGTCTTGGTCTGGAAGGCATTCAGGTCGATCTCTCCGTCAGAGAGGGCTCTGTTCGGGGCTGCGTAGTCTGTGAACTTCACCAGCTTCACCTGGATGTTCTCCGGAGCCAGAAGCTCGTTGACCGTATCCCACTGAGCGTTATACTCTCCAACCACACCGATCTCCACTACAGTAGGCTCTTCGGCGCTCTTTTCTGCCCCTGCGCTCTCTGAGCCCTTGTTCGCCGTGTCCGCGCTTCCGCTTCCGGAGCATCCGTAGAGTGCAAATGCAGCTGCTGCCGCTGTCAATACTGCTGCTGTCTTTTTCCAAGTCTTTTTCATAATCATTCTCCTTTTCTCTCTTCTGAATTTCTTTATCTCTTCCCCGCCTATAGAACTTTTCTAAAAAAGCGGAAGGAAAAATCTTGAATCGTCCTGCATCAGTGGGTAGTTTTCCTGATTATCACATTTCCCACAAACTGGATCACACTGATAATAATGAGAATAATGATCACCGTCACCCAGCTCATATCCGTGTACCCCATCTGATAGCCGTAGCGGATGGCGAAGTCTCCGAGGCCTCCGGCTCCGATGGCTCCGGCCATGGCCGTGATTCCCACCAGACTGACAAAAGTAATCATAGTCACGCGGGTGATGCCGGGAATACTCTCCTTTAAGTAAACGCTGAAAATCATCTCCACCGGTGAAAATCCCATGGCCTCGCTGGCCTCAATAAGCCCGCGATCCACATCAGCCAGAACTGACTCGATCTGCCTTGCAAAGAAGGGGACAGTTCCCACAATCAGAGCCACATAGGCGCCCTTCACTCCCGAGCCGGTTCCCACGATCGCCCGGCTCACCGGAATCAAGAGTACCATCAGGATGATAAAAGGGATGGAGCGGATCACGTCAATGGCCTTGTCAATAATCCGGTACAGCACGACATTCTGCATGATTCCTCCTCTCTTCGTCGCGATCAGCAGCACGCCGAAGAAAATTCCCAGGAAAAAGGCGAACACTCCCGATACAAGAATCATCTGAAATGTCTGAAACAGACTCGTAATCAGCTCCCCGCCCAGCGTTTCCAGGTGCGGCGCTATGGTGTAAATAAAACTCATTCCTTAATTACCTCCATTTCTACTCCCAGGGAGCGGATATATGCAATGGCATCCTTCATGGACGCTTCTTCGCCTGACAGGGTGACAACCAGTTTTCCGAGAGGCTTTCCCTTCAGATAGTCAATGTTTCCGTAAATAATATTGGCGCTCACCCCGAACTTACTGGAAATCGCCGAGATAAGCGGCTCCCCTGCATTCCCGCCGGAGTATGTAAGAAGCACCATCTTGTCTCCCGGGTTAAGCTCCGTCAGGCTGTGTCCCTCCGCAATCAGCTCATAGATCTTTGAGAGACTGTTTGCCGTGTCGATGAAGTTTTTCGTCATCTCCTCCTTGGGATGGCTGAACACGGAAACCGTGTCTCCTTCCTCCACCACAGAGCCTCTCTCCATCACAGCCACCCTGTCACAGATGTCCTTCACCACAGCCATCTCATGGGTGATAAGGACGATGGTGATTCCAAGCTTTTCATTGACCTGCTTAAGCAGCTTTAAAATCGACTGGGTCGTCTGCGGATCCAGGGCGCTGGTGGCCTCGTCACACAAAAGCACCTTCGGATCGTTTGCAAGGGCTCTGGCGATGGCCACCCTCTGCTTCTGGCCTCCGGAAAGCTGAGACGGATAGGCGTCGCGCTTGTCGGAAAGCCCTACCAGATCCAGGAGTTCCAAAATCTTCTTATCCTTCTCCGCCTTGGAAAGACTGCTCTTTTTCAGGGGGAATGCAATATTCTGGTAGACGGTTCTGGAGCGCAGGAGATTGAAGTGCTGGAAAATCATTCCGATTTTTCTTCTCACCTGACGCAGGCGCTTTAAGTCCATGGCCGTCAGCTCCTCGCCATCCACAAATACCCTTCCCTGAGTGGGACGCTCAAGGAGATTGATGCACCGCACCAGCGTCGATTTTCCCGCTCCCGAAAAACCGATAATGCCGAAGATTTCCCCCTCCTCTATCTGAAGATTCACGTCCTTTACCGCATGAACGTCTCCCGCAGACGCGGTAAAGGTCTTGCTGACATGCTCTAACTGAATCATTGACTCTCATCCTTTCCTCTCTCAAACAAATCTCTGCACAGGCCGCTTAGGAAACAGCTTCTGTTTTGCCTCATTGGTCTCCTGCCCTTCAGGCTTTTTGCCTCTCAGAAAATCAATAAAAAAACCCCCGCCCTGATATTGCTATCAGGACGAGGGCAACTGCTCCCGTGGTACCACCTAATTTCACCTGCTGCTCACACAGCCAGGCCTTATCAAGTACGTCCGCCGTAACGGATTATACTCTGTCGCTGTAACGGGCGCTCCCGTCGCGGTCTAAAATCTTCGACCGTGCGGCTCTAAGACCATCTTCACATGCCTGTCTTTATTCCCTCACACCAAACGGGAACTCTCTGTGAAAGCATCAGCCTGCTACTCTTCTCTTCACTGCCTTTTCTGGAATTCTCTTTTGAATTTTCCTTTTTTCAAATGCAGTTTCCTGCTTAAGTTGTGATTATCTTAATCCTTTCTGTCCGATTTGTCAACTGTTTTTTTATTTTCAGACAATTCCTGGTAACAATTCAGCCATACGAGGATTCGGGCAGGAAAATGCGTTGAAAGCGTGCTTTCATAAAAATTTTCCTGCCCGAATCTTCATAGAACAAACGCTCAGCGCTTCTTGTCCGCTGCAAGCGGACAAGAAGATACATGGCTGAACTCCTGCAATTTCTGTACAGCCTCAGCAGACGGAACAGATAAGAACCCGCATCATACCCGGCGCCTTCATCGGCAGTTCTTATCGACAGTTCTTATTTAGTAATTCTCCTTGCGTACTTCAAAGAAGCTCTGTGGATGAGCACATACAGGACATACCTCCGGAGCCTTCTTTCCGATGACAAGATGACCGCAGTTTCTGCACTCCCACATGGTCTCCTCGGACTTCTCAAATACTTTCTGCATCTCAACATTGTTTAAGAGCTTTAAGTATCTCTCCTCATGGGTCTTCTCAATCTCAGCCACCATTCTGAACTTGGCTGCCAGAGCTGTAAAGCCCTCCTCCTCTGCCTCCTTGGCAAAGGTTGCGTACATGTCTGTCCACTCATAGTTCTCGCCCTCTGCAGCTGACTTTAAGTTCTCCGGTGTGGAGCCGATTCCGTGGAGTTCCTTAAACCACATCTTCGCATGTTCCTTCTCATTGTTGGCTGTCTGCTCAAAGATGGCTGCAATCTGCTCATAGCCTTCCTTCTTTGCAACACTTGCGAAATATGTATATTTGTTTCTTGCCTGTGACTCACCTGCAAATGCAGTCTGTAAGTTCTGTTCTGTCTTGCTTCCCTTTAATTCCATGGTAATCCCTCCGTTTAAAATATTTTATTTTAGTAATTATTACTGTTTTATCTTACACTGGTTTCCAGAATTTGTCAAGAAGTAAAGCAACAATTTCCGGGTGACTTTGTAAGATTCTAGCATTTTATCTGCGGGACACGGCTGGTTTCTCACCTTTCAGACAAACGCCGAAAAAAATTTGTTTAATTTTCTTAATATTTTCTGAAATTCATTGACACTAAAAGTGATTCCCCTATAATCTGTTACCAGAGAGGCTTACCAGCCCGACGACAAACAGTCCGGCAGTCCAGGCTGCACTGTCTGAGCTTTCGCAAATGGCGCTGCCTGTCTCCATTTTGCCCAGGCGCCGGCCCGGCAGACTGCGGATTTATAAGACTTGAAATAAAGGAGTATTGAAACTATGTGCGGAATCGTTGGCTATATCGGCAGTAGGCCTGCCGCTCCTATTTTACTGAACGGACTTTCCAAGCTGGAATACAGGGGATATGATTCGGCAGGCATTGCCGTCTACAATGGAGAACAGATTGTGATGGAAAAAGTGACCGGGCGTTTAAACCGCTTGAGGGAGCTGACCCGCGACGGCGAAACCCTTCCCGGCCTTTCAGGCATCGGCCACACGCGCTGGGCCACACACGGAAGCCCCTCCGATGTAAATGCCCACCCCCATTTCAACAGAGACGGCTCCATTGTGGTGGTGCACAATGGAATTATCGAAAATTATGCCAAGCTGAAACAGACTCTCATCGGCCGCGGCTATGAATTCCTGTCTGAGACGGATACAGAGGTGCTGGCCCACCTTCTCGACTATTATTATAAAGGGAAGTGTGCAGGAAACCCTCTGGCCGCCCTGACAAAAGTCATGCAGAAGGTAGAAGGCTCCTATGCCCTGGGCATTCTGTTCAGAGATTTCCCGGAGCAGATATTTGCCGCCAGAAAAGACAGCCCTCTGATTGTAGGAGGCAGTGAAGAGGGAAATTTCATCGCCTCCGATGTGCCGGCCATCCTCCAGTATACCAGAAGCGTCTACTATATGGAAAACGAGGAGATCGCCGTTCTCTCCAGGGAGGGAATCCGGTTTTTTAACATGGACGAGGAGGAGCTCTCCAAGGAGCCTGTGACCATCGAGTGGGATATTGACGCAGCTGAAAAAGGCGGCTATGAGCATTTCATGCTGAAGGAGATCTATGAGCAGCCAAAAGCAGTCCGCGACACCCTGACTCCCCGCATCAGAGACGGCAGGGTAGTCATAGAGGAGCTTGGCATGACGGACGAAGAGATCGCCCGCATCCGGAAAATTATGATCGTGGCCTGCGGCTCCGCCTATCACACAGGCGTCACAGCGAAATACGTGTTTGAGGGTATTTCCCGCATCCCGGTAGAGGTAGATTTGGCTTCCGAGTTCCGCTACCGCAACCCCATCTTCGAGGAGGGCACCCTTGTCGTCGTTGTCAGCCAGTCCGGCGAAACTGCCGACTCTCTGGCCGCTCTCAGGGAGGCCCATGAAAACGGGCAGCGGGTCCTGGGAATCGTCAATGTGGTGGGAAGCTCCATTGCCAGAGAGGCTGACAATGTCATGTACACCTGGGCAGGCCCGGAAATCTCTGTAGCCACCACCAAGGCCTACAGCGCCCAGCTGGCCGCCTTCTATCTCCTGGCTCTCCGCTTTGCAGAAGTCAGAAAGACCATCTCCCCCGAAGAATACACGGAGTACATCGATGCTCTCCTGAAGCTGCCGGAACAGATGGAGGAGATTCTGAAGGACAGGGAGCTGGTTCAGCGCTTTGCAAACCGTTACCTGGCTGCGGATCACATTTTCTTTATCGGACGCGGAATCGACTATGCCATCTCTCTGGAGGGGTCGCTGAAACTGAAGGAAATCTCCTACATTCACTCTGAGGCCTACGCCGCCGGGGAGCTGAAGCACGGAACCATTTCGCTGATCGAGGACGGTACCCTGGTGGTTGCTCTGGCGACCCAGGCACACCTCTATCCGAAGACTGTAAGCAATATCGTGGAAGTCAAGACAAGGGGAGCTTTCGTCATGGCTCTGGCCAATGAGGATAATACAGCGATTGAGCAGGTGGCCGACTATACAATCCATGTGCCGGATACCAACCGCTATTTCACCAACTCTCTGGCCATCATTCCTCTGCAGCTTTTTGCCTACTATGTATCTCTCGGCAGAGGACTTGATGTGGATAAGCCGAGAAATCTGGCAAAATCCGTGACCGTAGAGTAGCTTTCCTGATACTCTGTAAGGACTCTTTCCAGGCTGCGGCCAGGTTTCAGAACAGATAAAGGCCCCTGATGCATCCGGCCGGCAAATCGTCCGGCCTCCATCCGGGGCCTTTATACTGAAACTGTTTCTCAAAAATAAATACTGACGAATAACTGGTTTTACTTGTTCTCAGCCTTCAGGGCTTTCAGCTCATCAAATACAACATCGTTAAGCACCTTGATATAGGTTCCCTTCATTCCGGAAGAACGAGACTCAATAACGCCGGCGCTCTCAAACTTGCGCAGCGCGTTTACGATTACGGATCTTGTAATTCCCACTCTGTCTGCAATCTTGCTTGCAACCAGGATTCCCTCGTTGCCTTCCAGTTCATCGAAAATGTGTGTGATTGCCTCAAGCTCAGAGAAGGATAAGGTGCTGATGGCGGATTTAACAATCTGAATCTTCCTTGTCTCCTCAGCATTCTCCTCGTTTACGGAACGCATCATCTCCAGGCCCACCACGGTGGTGCCGTACTCGCTCAGGATAATGTCGTCGATATCATACTGCTCATCTGACTTATAGATGAACAGGGTTCCCAGACGCTCTCCCGACATGTCGATTGGCGTGATAATCGCCTGATATTTCTTTACGTTTTCCTCTGCAAAGCCTAGAGTTGCCAGATTCACATTTTCTTTTGTCGACAATACATTCAAAAGACGCTCGTTTAACATATGGTCAACAAAGCCGCCTACCTGATCCTCAATCAGCTCCTCGATCTCATCAATCCCCGGGCAAATAGCCACTCCGAGAACCTTTCCCTTCTTGCTGATGACAAGAATATTCGAGTGAAGAATCTCACTGAGAACTTCACAGATGTCGTTGAATACCACCTTGTGTGAATGATTGTTATGCAATAATTTGTTAATTTTCCTTGTTTTGTCCAACAACTGAACGCTCATTACCAGTTACCTCCTTTTCTTAATCATAGTATTTTAAAATTATTGCTTGCTCAAATAAATTGTAACACGATTTTGTTTTAATAACAAGAGTTTTTCTGGTTTTTTCAACTTTCTTAATAGTTTTTTTTAGTAGCTGGTATAGCTGCAGATGTTTCACAGGTCATTTTCTTCTTTACAGCATTCTGAACAATCAACGAAGTGGCTTTCAACTCTCAGTTTAAAATATCTCCGCCCTTCTCCGGCGGCTCCTCCATACCAGGGCTGTCTGCTGCAGCGCATTGGCTTCTTCGGCACAAAACAGGCAGGTACCGTTCAGGGAACCTGCCTGCCGATCATCTATTCCTGCTGCTGTCTGTTTTCCTTGGTCTTTACATAGCCGCACTCCTTATTGGTGCACAGGAGTTTGTTGCCCTTCTCCACCATCAGACCGCCGCACTCCGGGCAGCGCTCAGCAGAGGGCTTCTGCCATGACATGAAGTCGCACTCCGGGTTATTCTCACATCCGTAATACTTTCTGCCCTTCTTTGTCTTGCGGATCACAATCTCCTTTCCGCACTTTGGACAGGCGACCCCAATCTTTTCCAGGTAAGGCTTGGTATTCCGGCACTCCGGGAAGCCCGGGCAAGCCAGAAATTTCCCATGAGGACCGTATTTGATGACCATCATCCGGCCGCACAGGTCACAGGGCACATCGCTGACCTCATCAGCGATCTTCACTGCCTCCAGCTTCTTTTCCGCCTCCTTCACCGCCTCCTCCAAATCGGGATAGAAGTTCTCAATAACCGTTTTCCACTGTACCGTGCCGTCCCCGATCCGGTCCAGCAGGTACTCCATATTGGCGGTAAAGGCAGTGTCCACAATGCTCGGAAACGCCTTCTTCATCATGCGGTTGACTACTTCGCCTAACTCTGTCACATAGAGGTTTTTATTCTCCTTCACCACATACCGCCTTGCAAGGATGGTTGTGATCGTCGGCGCATAGGTACTGGGGCGGCCAATCCCCTGCTCCTCAAGAGCCTTTACCAGAGATGCCTCTGTGTAGTGGGCCGGCGGCTGAGTAAAATGCTGACTGCTCTCAAGAGCCTCGCATGCAAGCACATCGCCTTTCTCCAGCTTTTCTGAGAGGACTGTGCTCTCCTCCTTCTCATCCTCCTGCACGTAGACAGACATAAAGCCGTCAAATTTCAGCTTGGAGGCAGACAGAGTAAAAAGGTATTCTCCGCCTGCATACCCGGCTGCCACGCGGACGGATGTGGTCTCATACACGGCAGCCTGCATCCGGCTGGCCGCAAACCGCTTCCAGATCAGCTGGTACAGGCGGAACAGATCCCTCGCCAGAGATTCCTTCACCACGGCAGGAGTCAGGGAGATGTCTGTGGGACGGATAGCCTCGTGGGCGTCCTGAATCTTGGCTCCTCCCTTTTTCACCGCTTCCTCTGTGGATACATACTGTTTTCCATATTTCTCTTCGATAAACTCCCTGGCTGTCTTGTCGGCCTCCTCGGCGACACGGGTGGAGTCTGTACGCAGATAGGTGATAAGTCCTATGGTTCCCTTTCCCTCAATATCCACGCCCTCGTAAAGCTGCTGGGCAAGCCTCATGGTTTTCTGGGTGGAGAAATTAAGGGTCTTGGACGCCTCCTGCTGAAGCGTGCTGGTGGTAAACGGGATCGGAGCCTTCTTCACTCTCTCCCCTGTCTTTACTTCATCCACCGTATACTGGGCTCCCTCAAGAGCTGCTGTGACAGCTTCCAGCTCCTCTTTTTTGTGGATGGCCATACGGCCCTCCCTGGTTCCGTAAAATTTGGCTGTCAGCTTTTTCTTTGAGCCTTTTGCCTTGAGTTTTGCTTCCAGATTCCAGTATTCCTCCGGGATAAAGGAGCTGATCTCTTCCTCCCTGTCGCAGATCATGCGCAGCGCCACTGACTGCACGCGGCCCGCACTCAGCCCTCTCTTTACCTTCGCCCAGAGAAGAGGGCTGATCCGATAGCCGATCATGCGGTCCAGAACGCGTCTTGCCTGCTGGGCGTCCACCAGGTTCATATCAATCGCCCTCGGCGTCTTTAAAGCCGCCTTTACGGCATTTTTCGTGATCTCATTGAATGTAATCCTGTATACCTTCTTATCTTTGCAGTCCTCCAGCTTCAGAGCCTTGGAAAGATGCCAGGAAATCGCCTCTCCCTCCCGATCAGGGTCAGTAGCCAGATAAATCTTGTCTGCTTTTTTTACTTCTTTTCTGAGCTTTGCCAGAATGTCCCCCTTGCCCCGGATGGTAATATATTTCGGTTCATAGCCATGTTCAATGTCAATCCCCATCTGGCTTTTGGGCATATCCCTCACATGCCCGTTGGAAGCGTCCACCTCATAATTTGAACCGAGAAATTTCTTGATCGTCTTCACCTTTGCCGGTGACTCCACAATTACCAAATTTTTAGCCATAGCCAACTCCTACCTGAATTTCCTAACGTAATACTGGTTTGATGTCTGGACGGCGAATCCGTCCAGTTCCAGTTTTAAAAGGACTGCCGTACATTCCCCGGCAGGCAGCCCGCTCTCCGTCACAATCTGTTCCAGATGCTTCGGTTGTAAATCTAGGCAACTATACACCATTTTCTCGTTCTTGACAAGACCATTTTCAGTTTTTTTCATAATCTTCCCGTTTTTTTCACTTTTCATGCCCAGAAGGCTCAGCACATCCTCCGGCGTCATGAGAAGCCCGGCGCCGGACTGTATCAGCTCATTGCAGCCGGCGCTTAAGGGATCGGTGACGCGTCCCGGAACTGCAAACACATCCCTGCCCTGCTCCAGAGCCAGGCCTGCCGTAATCAGGGAACCGCTCCTTTTCCTGGCCTCCACCACGATCACCAGATCGGATAGGCCGCTGATAATCCTGTTTCTCATGGGAAAATTGGCGGGGTACGGCGGTGTTTTCGGCACAAACTCCGTGATCAGCCCGCCCTGCAGCCCTATCCGCTCAGCCAGCTCCGTATGCTCTCTCGGATAGCAGATGTCGATCCCGCAGCCGAGAATCCCGTAAGTGTCCCCGCCTGCCTCCAGCGCTCCCCCATGCCCTGCCCCGTCGATTCCCAGAGCCAGTCCGCTCACCACCTGAACTCCCGCTCTGGCCAGCTCTCTGGACAGGTACCTGGCCTCCTCCCTTCCATAGTAGCTGCATCCCCTCGCTCCTATGACAGCTGCCGAAGGCCTCTGATCCTCCGGCAGCCTTCCCTTTACGAACAGCCCCAGAGGCATGCCCGGAAGCTCTCTGAGCCGCTCAGGATAGCCGCTGTCGTAGATTGTGATAAAGTCTATTCCCCTCTCCCTGAGCCTATGATATTCTTCTGTGCAGGACTCCAGATTCCTTTTTTCTGAAAGGATCGCTCCCCTCTCTCTGGCCGTCAGGAAGTGACAGGCCTTAAGCTCCTGTTCCTTCATATAATATATGCTTCTGAATCCTCCCGTTTCTTTCAGGAGGCGCTCCATTTTTTCGGCCCTCAGCCCTGGCACATGGCACAGCCAGTAGAGATATTCCTTTTCTGTCATTTCCGAAACCCCCAATATCTTTTTTCAAAGCTCCTGTAGGACACAGCCTCGCTCAGATGCACGCGTCCAATCTGCCTCTCTCCATCCAGATCAGCGGCTGTGCGGGCCGCCTTGAGTATCTTCTCAAGCCCTCTCGCGCTGAAGCCGTAGCTTCTGTATACAGCCTGAAGGAATTTTTCGTCCTCCGGCCTGAGCCGGCAGAATTCTTCTGTTTCCGCAGGCCCCATCTCACTGTTAAACCGGATGGCCATGCCCTTGAAGCGCTCCTTCTGCATGTTTCTGGCTCTTTCCACGCGTTTTTTCATTGAGGCTGAACATTCCTCCGCCTCCTTCTGTTTCGCGCCGTCCTGCCCCCGCAGATCGCTGTAGGACACGGCAGGCACCTCCACTCCCAGATCAATCCGATCGAGAAACGGCCCGGACACCCTGCTCAGATACCTTCTGATCTGCGCTTCCGTGCAGGTACAGCGGCTCTTGTCAGGATAATGGCCGCAGCGGCATGGGTTCATGGCGCAGATCAGCATAAAATCCGCCGGAAACTCCACGCTTCCATTCAGCCTCGACACGGTAATCCGTCTCTCCTCCAGAGGCTGCCTCAGCAGATCCAGAATCCTTGCCGGAAATTCCGTCAGCTCATCGAGAAACAGGACACCTCCCGAAGCCAGAGAGATCTCCCCGGGCCTGGGATTTCTCCCGCCTCCGGCTAGGGACTGGGCCGTGATGCTGTGGTGAGGCGCCCGAAACGGCCTGCGGGTCATAAGAGGAAGCTCCTCCGGCAGCAGGCCGCAGATACTGTACACCTTCGATACCTCTATGGCCTCCTCAAATGTTACAGCAGGAAGAATTGAGGGGAGCCGTTTGGCCGCCATGGTCTTTCCTGTTCCGGCAGGGCCGATGAGCAGGCAGCTGTGCTTTCCCGCCGCAGCCATCTCCATGGCGCGCTTTACCGTAATCTGCCCGCATATATCTGCATAATCAGGGAAGGCCTCCTCCCCCGTCTCTTCCTCCTTTTCAAATACTTCCCTGGAGAACCACTGCCCGCGGATGTTCTCCGGCCTTCGCAGAAGCTCCGCAAGGCCGCCGAGACTGGAAACTCCCACGATCTCTATTCCCTCCACCACAGTTCCCTCTCTCACATTCCTCTCCGGCACAAAGCAGCGGGAGAACCCCGCCTGCCTGGCACAGTAGACCCGCGGGAGAATCCCATTGACCGGCTTCACCTCCCCGTTCAGGCCGAGCTCACCCAGAAATACGGCTCCTGAGGCCGTCTTTTCAAGTTCCTCCTCCAGGCAGCACAGCACTGAGGCCGCTATGGCCAGATCAAAGGCTGTTCCCTCCTTTCTGACTCCTGCCGGTGACAGATTCACCGTAATTCTCCTGGGCGGCAGAAGCACACCGGAATTTCTCAGGGCAGTTCTCACCCTCTCCTGCGCCTCTCTCACCTCCTCTGACAGGTAACCCACCATGTTGAACGACGGAATCCCGCTGCTCATATCCGTCTCAATGGCAACCAGATACCCCTCTACGCCGCGTATGCCGCAGCTCACTGTCTTGCTGAACAAAATACATACTCCCTTCCCCCGCCGTGATGTGATGCGGGCCTCTGAAACTGAATGATCGATTTGCCAGACAATCCATTCGAAACCTTCTCGGTCTGGAGGCTTCCCGGTATGGAAACTTCTGTTATAGATAATAGAATGGAACGTCATAAAAAGAAATCAATGAAAAATTAAGAAATCAGTGAAAATGATAAGATTCGTAAAATAAGAAATTGCCAGAGATAAAAAACTGTTGAAAAATTGCTGAATGCTGAAGAAAAGAGGTTCAGGAACAGAAAAAAAATCAGAAAAAATGCAGACCGGGCTGGCAGCAGCAATGCACAGACTCGAAACAGAAAATCCTGCTCTCGTCCTGGCACTTTCATTGTCTCACAGATAACAGGATTTTGCAAAGTTTTTTTGCAGAATCTTTTGCAGGATTCTGCAAGGCTAAGCTGTATGGATAAGGATTCTGTATGCAAACCGGCGGAGGAAAAATCCCCCGCCGGCAGCTTAAATCTGATATTGATTGAACGTACCCTTTTAATTAGTCGTTTCCGTACAGTGTAACGAGCTTGGTCAGGTAAGAGTATCTTGCCTTTGCCTCTTCCTCGTTCTTTGCAGACAGCTCTTTTGCTCTCTCCGGATTCTTCAGAGCCAGAGATGCGTAACGAACCTCGCCCTTTAAGAACTCCTGGTAGTCTCCTGTCGGAGCCTTGCTGTCTAAGGAGAACTTCTTCTCAGCAGCCGGGTTGAAGCGGAAGTTGTGCCAGTAACCGCACTCTACAGCCAGCTTCTCCTCTGTCTGAGCCTTGCTCATACCCTTCTTGATACCATGGTTGATACATGGAGCGTAAGCGATAATTAAGGATGGTCCCGGATATGCCTCAGCCTCAGCCAGAGCCTTTACAGTCTGGTTGTAGTCAGCACCCATGGAGATCTGTGCTACGTATACATAGCCGTAGCTCATAGCGATAGAAGCCAGATCCTTCTTCTTAACATCCTTTCCGCCTGCTGCGAACTGTGCCACAGCACCTGTTGGTGTAGCCTTGGAGGACTGTCCGCCTGTGTTGGAGTAAACCTCTGTATCGAATACCATGATGTTGATGTCCTTGCCGGAAGCGAGAACGTGGTCAACACCGCCGAATCCGATATCGTAAGCCCATCCGTCACCGCCGAATACCCACTGGGACTTCTTGCCGAGGAAATCTTTGTTCTTTACGATCTCCTTGCAAACCGGGCAGTCAATTCCCTCTAAAGCGGCTACCATCTTATCTGTAGCAGCGCCGTTTAATGCGCCTACGTTGTAGGTGTCAAGCCACTCCCTGCATGCAGCCTTCACTTCCTCGGAAGCCTCAGCGCCTGCAACGATGCCCTCAACCTTTGTCTTTAATCCGTCACGGATTGCGTTCTGAGCTAATAACATACCGTAACCAAACTCAGCGTTGTCCTCGAACAGAGAGTTGTCCCAGGCCGGACCGCGTCCCTGCTTGTTTACTGTGTATGGTGTGGACGGTGAAGAGTTACCCCAGATAGAGGAACATCCTGTCGCGTTGGAGATATACATTCTGTCACCGAAGAGCTGTGTAATTAACTTCGCGTACGGTGTCTCTCCACATCCTGCACATGCGCCGGAGAACTCTAAGAGAGGCTGCTTGAACTGGCTTCCCTTTACTGTTGTCTCCTTGAACTTGGCGATAACATCTTCCTTGATGTCCAGAGTCTGGCCGTAATCGAATACCTTCTGCTCGCCGAGGTTAGCGTCCAGAGCGCTCATGGTGAGGGCCTTCTCACCCTTCTTTCCTGGGCAGACATTTGCACAGGAACCGCATCCTGTACAGTCAAGAGCGGAGATTGTCATGGCGAACTTGTACTCCGGCATACCTGTCATCGGAAGAGCCTTTGTTCCCTCCGGAGCTGCTGCAAGCTCAGCGTCTGTCATGGCGATTGGACGGATAACAGCGTGCGGGCAGACATAGGAACAGAAGTTACACTGGATACAGTTGTCCGGATTCCATGTCGGAACATTTACAGCGATACCGCGCTTCTCATATGCAGAGGAACCGGATGGTGTGGAACCGTCTACATAGTCTACGAATGCGGATACAGGCAGGTTGTTTCCTTCCTGAGCGTTTACAGCTGCCTGAACGGTGTTGACGAACTTCACAACATCCTCGCGTCCGGATGTAGCGTGAGTCATATCCAGTCCCTCGTCCTCGCAGTTTTTCCAGCTCTCCGGAACCTGAACCTCTACCACGTGCTGAGCGCCTGCGTCGATGGCTGCCCAGTTCTTCATAACAACGTCCTCACCCTTGCGGCCGTAGGTTGCCTTTGCAGCAGCCTTCATCAGCTCGTTTGCCTTGTCAGCCGGGATGATATCAGCCAGCTTGAAGAATGCAGACTGAAGGATTGTGTTGATACGTGTCGGGCCCATGCCTGTCTCGATACCCAGCTTCACACCGTCGATGGTGTAGAACTTGATATGGTGCTCGGCAATGTATCTCTTAACCTGTCCCGGAAGGTGCTTCTCAAGGCCTTCCATATCCCATGGGCAGTTTAACAGGAATGTACCGCCGTCAACCAGCTCCTGAACCATGTTGTACTTGCGCACGTATGCCGGGTTGTGGCATGCTACGAAGTTCGCACGGCGGATCAGATAGGTAGACTTAATCGGAGAATGGCCGAAGCGCAGGTGGGACATGGTGATACCGCCGGACTTCTTGGAATCATAGTCAAAGTAAGCCTGAGCGTACATGTCTGTGTTGTCGCCGATGATCTTGATGGAGTTCTTGTTAGCGCCTACAGTACCGTCTGCTCCAAGTCCCCAGAACTTGCAGTTGATGGTTCCCTCTGGAGTTGTAACAAGGGGCTCACCCAGTTCCAGAGAAAGGTTTGTAACGTCATCCACAATACCGATTGTAAATTTCGGCTTCTCTGTGTTGTTGTATACAGCTACGATCTGAGCCGGAGTTGTATCTTTGGAACCTAAGCCGTAGCGTCCTGTGAAGATCTCCACATCGCCGAACTTGCTTCCTCTTAAGGCAGCAACTACATCCAGGTACAGCGGTTCGCCGAGAGAACCTGGCTCCTTTGTTCTGTCGAGAACGGAGATCTTTTTAACTGTATCAGGAATTGCATTGATGAATGCCTCTGTGCAGAATGGTCTGTACAGACGAACCTTCACAACACCCACCTTCTGTCCCTGCTTTAACAGGTAGTCGATGGTCTCCTCGATTGTATCGTTTACGGAACCCATGGCAACGATGATGTGCTCTGCATCCGGTGCTCCGTAGTAGTTGAACAGCTTGTAGTCTGTTCCGATCTTCTCGTTAACCTTGTCCATGTACTCCTGAACAATAGCCGGAAGAGCCTCATAGTACGGGTTGCAGGCCTCTCTTACCTGGAAGAAGATATCCGGGTTCTGAGCAGAGCCTTTCTGGCATGGATGGTTTGGATTTAACGCGTTCTTTCTGAACTCGTCGATAGCATCCATATCAGCCATATCCTTCAGATCCTCATAATCCCATGTCTCGATCTTCTGGATCTCGTGGGATGTACGGAATCCGTCGAAGAAGTTGATAAACGGAACCTTGCCCTTGATAGCTGCCAGATGTGCAACCGGTGTTAAGTCCATAACCTCCTGCACGCTGGACTCGCACAGCATAGCGCATCCAGTCTGACGACAGGCGTAGATATCAGAATGATCGCCGAAAATATTTAATGCATGAGTGGCAACGGCACGCGCAGAAACATTAAATACACCCGGAAGCTGCTCTCCTGCAATCTTGTACAGGTTCGGGATCATCAGTAAAAGTCCCTGGGAAGCTGTGTAGGTAGTGGTCAGAGCGCCTGCTACCAGAGAACCATGTACAGCGCCTGCTGCACCGGCTTCAGACTGCATCTCAGTGATCTGTACCTTCTGTCCGAAGATATTTGTCCTTCCGTCTGTTGCCCACTCGTCTGTGGCTTCTGCCATAGGAGAAGAAGGGGTAATCGGATAGATGGCTGCAACATCTGTATATGCATAGGAAGCATGAGCTGCTGCATGGTTACCATCCATGGTCTTCATTTTTCTTGCCATGTGAATATTCCTCCTATTAAATGTGAAATATTTATGAGATACTTCCCTCTCGGGAATATTTCCTGCTAAATATTATACCAAGTTTTTGTTAAAATGCAAACGAAAAAGGACGATTCCCGCGTACTTAATTAGAAACAATCCGAAAAAGGAGGAGAAGCCGTGTACGCAGCACTGCTTCTCCTCCTTTATTGGCTGATGTTTAAAACCTGCCTGCAATTTTAATTTCCCGCCGGTCCTTCTGCCGGTGAATCCGGACCAGCCGGCACTGTCGGACCAGGGGACGGTGTCTGCCCTCCCTCCGGTACCTGGCTTTCGGGATTAGCCGGAACTGTCTCTCCCACTGCCGGACCTTCTCCCGCCGGGCTTCCTGGACCTGCTGGATTCTCCGCCGCCTCTGTAGATGCCGCTGTGCTGTCTGCAGACCCTGCAGATGCCTCTGTACTGTCTGCTGCTGCAGACTCTGTAGGAGCTTCTGTTGTCAGCACAACACCTGAAGTATTTCTTTTGATAATCGCGGCCTTTCCTCTGTAAACGCTGTTGTGGAAATCAATTCTGCTGATCTCCTCACCGTCCTTGTAGGTTACAAGGTCTGTACTCCACCTGCTTCCCGGTGTTGGCTGCTTTACAACCTTTTCCTGATCAGGCTGAAGTGTCTGATCCTCCTCATAGGTCGGCGCGGGCGGATCCAGCTCCGCTGTTTTCTCAGATTCCATACGTACCTTCACACCGCTCTCCAGAACCGGTATTCCGTAAATGGAGCAGGTCACCTTCTGGTCGGAAAAGCTGGCTCTGATGGCCACAGGATAGTCCGAATTATTTACAAACCGGAAATCCGGCCCGCCGTAGCTGACTGCCGCGTCCTCGCCCGGAGTCACATAGGAAGGCTCGTAGCTGTGCGCATGGCGCTCTGTACTTTTCAGTCCTGCAAAGATGACTGCATTGTAGAGAGTGGAAGAAACCTGACACACGCCGCCGCCCGGTTCCTGAATAACCTCACCGTTCAGATATGCCGTAGCCGGCTGATAGCCCTTCTCTGTGGAACGCGGTCCTGTAGTCTCATTAAATGAGAACTCCTGGCCCGGGTTCACGATCGTTCCATTAATCGCCTCCGTGCAGAGCTTCAGATTCTGATTCCTGTTTTTATTATTTGTGGCTGTGGTGGTGTAGGTTCCAATCGTGGTATATTTCTCCTCGAGCTGAGCCGCAGTCAGTTCCGGCTCCACTTCCTTTACCTGGGCCTCAATCACAGCCTTATAATCTTTGTTCCCGACAGCTTTCACAATGTCCTCGGCCAGCCTGTCCTGGTCGATGACAGCTCCCTTTGTTCCCTCTTCAAACTCAAACTTTCCAGTTTCTTTATTGTATCCTGAAATACCGCCGTTTTTGGCGACCATGTTCCAGTTCCCTGCAATCAGGGACGCCTCAGCCTTGGCTGCATCCAGCAGGTTATCCGTGTTGACTTCAAAGGTCGTTTCTGTGCTTCCCCCGTAGATTTCCTCGAGCAGCTCGTCCACTCTGCCCTCCAGCAGATTTCCCACAGAAGCTTCCTTGTCATTGTATGTCACCTTCATATCCCAGCCGTACTGATCAAGGATCTTCTCTCTTGCTTCCTCCTGGGTCATCCCGTCGATGGAAATACCGTCCACAGTGATTCCGCCCTCTGCCGCCTCCCCGGCCGCCGAAGATCCTTCCGTACTCTCAAGAGCGTCTGTTCCTCTGCTGCACCCTCTCACAAGGAGAACCACAGCCAGAATGATTACGATCAGGGCCACTCCATATACTATCCACTGAGTAAAATCTCGGTTTCTGCGCCGTCTTCTGTTGTGCATGTTTCTGGCGCTGTAGGAATAATTCGGCGTACCATGACCAGCTCGGTTTCTGGATGCGGCGGAATGTGAAGAACCTGCCCTTCCAGAGCGGGAAGAAGCCTCCCTTCTGCCTCCTGAATTCGATGTCCTTCTTCTGGAAGAACTTCTGTTTAATTCGCTCATTTTTCTCACCTAAAATTCATAATATTGTATTCTACGCACAAGTATAACACAATTTGTAGAAAATGAAAGAACATATTTTCTTAAAATTTTATTTCCGTCGAAATTTTACCTGGAGCCAGATTTGTGATATGATAGATTGTACTATTTCACTAAGGAATGTTACAGAAGCATTACATCTGGATTACATTCTTTTTATTTCTGCCTGATACAGTTAAAAATTTCTTCGGAGGTATCTGTTTTATGAAATATATTGAGGAATATATTGATCTTCATGTACACTCCAGTGCGTCGGACGGCACTATGACACCGGCTGAAGTGGTGGACTGCGCGGCCAAAGCCGGTCTTTCTGCTGTTGCGCTGACCGACCATGACACGGTGGCCGGAGTCGCTACGGCTCTTGAGGCTGCCAGAATCCGCGCAGACAAAGGCCTCTATTCTCCTGAGGTTATTCCCGGAACTGAGCTTTCCTGTATCTGGGAACACGATCAGAAAAAGACGGAGCTTCACATGCTGGGGCTGTTCGTAGACTGTAAAAGCGGCGCGCTCTGCGCGTTTTTAAATGATGTACTGGCAGCCAGAGAGCGCAGAAACGACGAGATCCTGCGAAGGCTGGCAGCTGACCATATTTACCTCTCCCGCCAGGAGCTGACAGGAGGAAATCCTGACGCCGTCATCACCAGAGCTCACTTCGCCTCCGCCCTCATTGCCAAGGGGATTGTATCTACCACAGATCAGGCGTTCCGAAGGTATCTGGCAGCCGGCGGAAAATACTGTCCCCCAAAAGAGACCGTTTCCCCTGAAAAGGCGGTGCAGCTCATTCTCCAGTCAGGAGGCTTTCCTGTTCTGGCCCATCCCATGCGCTACCATCTCTCCTGGAAGGAAATCGAACTTCTGACAGGGCAGCTGACAGAGGCAGGTCTGGCCGGACTGGAGGTATACTATTCTTCCCACACCAGGGAGCAGAGCCAGCGCCTCAGGGAACTGTGCCGCAGATTCCGTCTCCTCCCCACCGGCGGCTCTGACTTTCACGGAGCAAAAAAGCCGGACATTCATATGGGAACCGGTTACGGCGGGCTGAGAGTCTCAAAAGCTCTTCTCGACGACATCAAAAGCGCTCTTGTGCAGCTACGAAGCAGCTCACAGGGCTGTGACGGGCTGCAGCAGACTCCCGGGACGCCTATGCCCTGACGCTTTGCAGGCTTATCATGCACTCCGCCATGCTGTCCATAGACGGGACCTCTGAGGTCACTGTCCTCATTCCGGCCTCCCTCGCCGCTTTCTCAGTCATCTCTCCGATGCAGACAGCAGTAAAGCCGCAGAGCTCCTCATCGGTGGGGGAGAGAAGTTCAAGAAAGCCCTTCACAGTGGACTCACTTGTGAAGGTAACGTAGTCAAAGGCTTTTTTCTCCAGCAGGATCTTTACCCTCTCCGCCTGCATAGACGGGGCTGGAAATTCCGTGCGGTAAAGCACCGCGTCCTCAAATGGAATTTCTGCCCTGGCAAGCTCCTCACAGAGAGCAGGCGACGCTTTCTGGGCCCGCAGCAGAAGAACCTTCACAGGTTTTCCGCATCCGGCCCCTCCTCTGCCATTTTCTCCCCTTTTCTCCTCCTCTTTCATCTCATGGAGGATAGTTTCTGCAAGCCCTCTGCCCAGTTCCTTCGCATAAAAGTTCTCCGGCATGTAGTCTGCATAAAATCCGTACCTGCAGAGGGCCTTTGCCGTTCCCGCTCCGATTACGGCAAATTTAAGCCCCATCAGGAGGCGGATGTCCTTTTTCTCTCTTCTCAGATACTCAAAAAACAGTTCCACTCCGCTGGGACTTGTAAAAACTGCCCATCTAAAGTCCGCCAGTCTTTCCAGAGTACGGTCAAGGAAAGAGGTATCCTCCAGAAGCCTCGGCTCTGCCGCCGGAAGCTCCACAACCTCCGCCCCTGCCTCCCTCAGCCTGCCGGCCATCCCGGCGGAACGTCTTTTCGGGCGCGTCACCAGTATCTTCGCGCCAAACAGAGGTTTTTCCTCCATCCACTGCAGGCTCTCGGAGAGGCTGCACACTTCTCCCACCACAATAATGGCAGGCGGCTTGATATTCTGGCTTTTTCCATCCTCCCACAGCCTTTCCAGAGTCGAGAGCACCCTCCTCTGCCCGGCCGTGGTGCCTTTTTCCAGAAGAGCGGCAGGGGTGTGTCTGTCCATTCCTCCCTCGATGAGTCCCCGGCAGATCGTCTCCGCTGAGGTGACTCCCATAAGAAAAATGAGAGTTCCCCCTTCGCGGGCCAGGGCACTGTAATCCATATGGGCCGGCTCTCCATTTTTTCTGTGGCCTGTTATCACGTGAAAGGAAGGAGCCATCCCCCGGTGGGTTACCGGGATACCGCAGGCGGCCGGCACGGCAACGGCGGAGGTGACCCCGCAGACCACCTCAAAGGGAATTCCGTGTTCCCGCAGAACCAGAGCCTCCTCGCTTCCTCTGCCGAACACAAAGGGATCTCCCCCCTTCAGCCGGACGACTCTGCGCCCTTTTTCAGCTTCCTCCACCAGAATTTGGTTGATCTCCTCCTGAGATTTCGTGTGAGAGCCTCCCCGCTTTCCCACATAAATCTGTTCTGCCCCCTCGGGAATCCATCCGAGAATCCCGTCCCCTACCAGGGCGTCATAGACAACCGACTGGGCCTTTTCCAGAACCTCCCTGCCTCTGAGGGTCAGGAGTCCTGCGTCGCCTGGCCCGGCTCCTACCAGCCATACCTTTCCACGGTTTACCGTTCTCTCGGACTGCCTTTCGTCCTGTCCTTTTTCCTGCATATTCATCTATCCCTGTTCCTCTCTGTCCTCTCTCTTTTTGAACTTTCCTTCATCTGTATTTTTCTTCCGCTCACACTTTTAGCTCACACAGTTCACACTTTTTCCTGTTCTATTTCAGATTTGAGCCTGAGCGCCAGGCTGCGGCCCAGCTCTGCCGGCCCCTGAACGCTGCCTTCCAGACTTCCCACAACCCAGCGGCCGCTTTTTTCCTCAAAGTAAAGACCTCTCAGCTTCAGTCTGTCCCCTTCTATAAGGGCACAGGCCGCTATAGGCGAACTGCATCCTCCGTCAAGGGTTTTCACGAAGCTGCGCTCTGCCTCGGCCATGGCCTGGGACTTTGGTGAATTTATTTTAATAAGGAAGGGATAACTGTCATCTTTTCTCCCCTGGACAGCCATGATTCCCTGCCCTGCCGGCGGGATGATCTCCTCCACAGAAAAATACCGGCTGATTCTGTCCTGAAGTCCCATCCGGATCATCCCGGCCGCCGCCAGTATCAAGGCGTCATATTCCCCTGAGTCCAGTTTGCGAAGCCGTGTTTGAATATTTCCGCGAATCCCTTTAAACTCTGCATCCGGGTAAATTCTGGCTGCCTGGATTTTCCTTCTGGCGCTTCCCGTACCTATCACCGGATGAGCGGGAAGCTCTGACAGCCCCTCTCTCAAGACCAGTACATCCCTGTTGTCCTCTCTGGGAGAGTAGGCCAGAATCGGCAGTTCTTCGGGAATCTCCATGGGCATATCCTTAAGACTGTGCACGGAGAGATCGCTGCGTCCTTCCATAAGCGCCAGATCAAGCTCCTTCACAAACAGCCCCTTTCCGCCTATCTTGTCCAGAGACTGGTTCAGAATCCTGTCCCCCGTTGTTTTCATCGTAACCAGCGTAAGCTCTGTCTCAGGAGAGGCCTTTCTGACCGCCTCCATCACAAGCTCCGCCTGCCTGACTGCCAGAAGGCTGTCACGGCTTCCGACTCTCACCTTTTTATTCATCCAAGCGCTCTCCTTTTCTCGTTTTTCCTCTGTTCTGATCCTTCCTCCGCTCTGCTTTGAGATTTCCGAGACAGTTTTCCCTCCCTGCATTCTTCTGACCAGAGCTCTCTCTTTCCCAGTCCTTCTCCTTTTGAGCAAACAGCTCCCTCACCGCCTCCGAGGCCTGTCTGGCCAGGCGGTGATCCCTTCCTCCGGCCGTAATGCCTGCCGTCACCGAGCCTGCCTGTGCTATTCCCGGGAAGTAGAAGTCTGACTGGAGACGGTCAGAGGCCACATTGACAAATGCTCCTTTCGTTCTCCCGTCGCAGGCTGCCAGGCTATCCGTTTTCTCTGCGCCCGAAGCGGCGATTACCAGAAAAAATGAGGGGGAGGATGGAGAGAACAGCCTTTCCCGAAACATCTCATACGTTCCCCTAAGCCAGTACAGACGGACAGAATCAGCTCCCGGCGGCGTCTGGAACCCTTCCTCCGGCACTGAATCCAGTACCAGCAGCCTTTTGTCCTTCTCTCCGGCCGCCCCTTCCAGAAAGCTGCTCTCCGGTGCCACAGCCGCCACCCTGGCTCCGAATTCCAGAAGCACGCGAATTCTCCTGGATGCCACAGAGCCTGCGCCAACCACAAGTACCCATTTTTCTTCCAGATCAAAAAAAAGCGGAAAATATGCCACGATTTCTCTCCTTCCCAGCCTGTCCTTCTGACTCTGCACATTTATCCTATTATACACAAAACCGGAAAACTTTCAAATACATTCGTCCTGTGATTGACGGCATCTGAAAGTCACGCTATACTGAAAAAGACGGCTGGCGCAGGTATACAGCCGCAAAGGCAGCATTTACAAAACATAGAAGGGAGAATCCCATGGAAGAATTTTTCAAAGCGATCGAGGATAAAATCAGAGCCGCCGGATACCAAGGCCCGCTGGACGGAGAAGCGCTTTACGATGAGATCTGCGATGAGATTGAGGATAAGGAAAATGGCTCCTATCTTTTTCTGTCGAAAAAGGACAACGGAGACATTTTTGAGTACAAGGTGGATGTGATGGACGAGGAATTTAATCTCTCCTATGTCCACATCACCGCCGGGGACGGCGTTTTTCACGCAGATTTCGATCAGTAGAAGCCAGCACGCTGCAGTCTGAACAGAGACCATGCCGTTTTTTTCGCTTCTTTCGGCAGTTCTCATAATTGCAGTTCCCTGCTTTTTCCTGTATAATACTGTCTGATAAAATGAAACAGACAAATCAGACAGATTTTTCAGGAGGATTCTTTTATGAAGCTTCAGAATATTGACAATGTAGAGAAATTTTTCAGTGTTATCGACGAATGCAGGGGCCGCGTGGAGCTTGTATCTCCGGAAGGTGACCGCATCAATCTGAAATCCAAGCTGGCACAGTACCTCTCACTGGCCAGCGTGTTCTCCAACGGCTATATCAAGGAGCTGGATCTGATCGCCTATGAGAGGGAGGACGTCGACCGGCTGCTCAAGTTCATGTATCAGGGAGAGTAGGCTGACAGGACGGCTGCAGCGGGAAAAGCCACTGAAGAGGATTCCAAGTCATATCCTCTTCAGTGGCTTTTTTTGTTCCAGACCTTTCTCAGTCTTTTTCCGTTTCCTTTTCTTTCTTATTTTCCGTCTTTTCTGCTTTTTTTCCGGAGCCGCTCATTTTCGCTCCCGCTTCGCGCTCTGAAAAACGCTTCAAATATTTATCCGCCTTCACATTCCGCCCGGCAAGCTGAATTCCCACATCTTCCTTTAACAGTGTATAGCCTACGGAACAGAGCGGAATAAAGATCAGCATTCCGACAATTCCCATCATACTTCCGCCCAGGGAAACGGCTACCAGCACCCAGATAGACGGAAGGCCCACAGAGCTTCCCACCACATGGGGATAGATCAGGTTGCCTTCAATCTGCTGAAGCACCAGAAAGATAATCGTAAACCAGATTGCCTGCACGGGGCTGACCATCAGCATCAGGAAAATTCCCACAGCGCAGCCGATAAAGGCTCCAAAAATCGGAATCAGGGCCGTGAAGGCAATCAGAACTCCGATCAGCAGTGCAAACGGCAGACGCAGAATGGTCAGCGTCACAAAAAACATGGTTCCCAGAATCACTGCCTCTGTACACTGACCTGTCAGAAATTTCGAAAAGATCCGCTCCGTCATTCTGAGGACGCCAAGTCCCTTATCCACAGCAGACTCAGGGAAGTAGGCATAGCACAGCTGCTTAAACTGGCGGGACAGGGTTTCCTTCTGGAGCAGAATGTACAGGGAAAAGATAAAGGAAATACTGAAGGTGGTAAGTCCGCTGGCGATGGACACGGCAGCCGTCACAGTGGACGATAGGAGGTTCCCCGCTCCTGAAGTGATGAAGGAGGCTGTCTCCTCCATCAGAGTTTTCCAGTCAATCTCGATGCTGTTGATAAACTCCACGATCTCCGGATATCTGGCAAACATGGCCTCCGCCTGGATCTGCATATTCTCAAAGAAGGCCGGCACCAGGCGTTTTAAGCCAAGCAGCGTCCCTGTCAGCTCCGGTATCACCACAAGGCTCACAACTGCCACAATCACCAGCACAAACAGGATGGCTAACAGAAGGCTGAGCGGCCTTTTTGCCCTGCTTGTCTCCTTCATTCTCAGCAAGCCGCCCAGAATATTTTTCTCGATAAAGCGCATGGGCACATTGAGAATAAACGCGATAGCCGCCCCCAGAAGGAAGGGAAACATAAGCCTCAGGCCTCCCCGCAGAAAGCCGAACACATATTCCATGCGAAAGGCCAAAGCCAGAATCACGATGGTGTACAGAATCAGAAGCATGATCTTTTTCATGTTATCTTTGTTCAATTCCATATCTGTCTTATATTCCTCTCTCCCTCAGGGCTGCAAACCAGTTTCTCACTTTTTCTCCGGAAGCGCTCACACTGCCCTGAACCATGCGCTCGCTTCCGCCTCCCCTGCCGTTCAGGGACTGATTCAGTTCCCGGCCAAGGGTTCTCATATCATGGACAGGGCTTGCAAGAGTGTAGGAAAAGCTTCCACTCTGTCCTCCGAACACAGCTGTCACCTGTCCCCTTTTCGCTTCCATGAGCAGGTTGCAGAACTGTCTCACTTCTACAGGTGTATAATCCTTCTCAAAGACCAGGAGAATCCCATCTGACTCCGGATAGGAAGCAGTCTTAAGCTCCATCAGCTGTCTGGTCAGGGCCACCGTTCTCACCTTCTCCTCTGAGAGCTCGTCCCTCTGCCGCTTCACCGCCTCCACAATTTCCTCCGGCTTTGCAGAAAGCAGGACAGAAACAGCGGAAACCTGCTCCGTTTTTCTGTCGCAGGCCTTCAGCGCCTTCTGACCGCAGAGCATGGAAATGCGGACTCCTCCTTTATAGTTCATCAGGGAGAGAAACTTGATAACTCCGATTTCCCCGGTATACGCCACATGGGTACCGCAGCAGGCACAGGTGTCCACGCCGGGAACCTCCACGATACGCACCTGGCCTGAGAGCTCCTTCTTGCTCCTGTAATCAAGCTTTTCAAGCTCCTCCTCGGAAGGATATGTAATTTTGAGAGGAATATTGGCCCAGACTGCCCGGTTGGCCTTCTCCTCAATTTCCATCAGCTCCTCCCAGCTCATGGGGCCATTCAGATCAATGGTCATCTCCTCCCTGCCCATGTGAAAGCCCACATTGTCATATCCATAGGCGCTGTGGATCAGCCCGGAAACGATATGCTCGCCGGAATGCTGCTGCATATTGGAAAAGCGCGCCTCCCAGTCGATCCTCCCTGTAACCTCTTCCCCCACTGAAAGCTCTCTGTCTGTATAGTGAATCACAGTCCCGTCCTTTTCGTGGACATCCAAAACCCTGGCTGTTCCCAGCACTCCCGTGTCAGCCGGCTGCCCGCCTCCCTCCGGATAAAAGCAGGTTCTGTCAAGCTCTACCTCAAATCCCTTTTTCCCGGAGACGCAGGCCGTCACCCTGGCTGTAAATTCCCTTCGGTACGGCTCCTCGTAAAATAATTTCTCCATCTCTTCTGTCCTTCCTCCTGTCCATGAACCTGTGCGGTTCCGATTATTATAATTATACACAGATTTTCCGGCGGTTCAATCAATTTGCCATTAATTTTTCGTTTTGGTGGAAACTGTGGCAAGCAGGGCGGCATAAGATGGAGTGTAAAGAAAATGTCGGAGGAACTTAAATATGAGCGATTTATCAGCAACTAACTGCGGATGCGGATGTGGATGCGAAACAACAGGCGGAGGAAACAATCTGATTTTCCTCATCCTCATTCTGCTCTGCTGCGGCGGATGCGGCTTCGGCGGCGGATTCTGTGAACATAACGGCTGCGGCGGCGGATGCTCAGGCGGATTTGGCGGCGGATGCGAATGCCTGATCTGGATTATCCTGTTATGCTGCTGCTGCGGAGGAAATAACGGCGGCGGATTCTGCTGCTGATTTTCCTCTGTTTCTGAACTTTCTGTCAGGCGAGCCGTCCCTGGCTTTCTGAAAGCTCTTCACCGCCCGGGGACGTTTCCTGTGAAAGTTCCAGAAACTCCCGCTTTCCGGCTTCCCGGAAGGCGGGAGCTTTTCTTTTCGCTCCTGATATGAACTTTTACCTTTCCCTGGCAAGCTGGTAGATCAGCGCATTGCAGATGGCTGCCGCCACATTGCTTCCGCCCTTTCTTCCCCTGGCCACAATATAGGGAACGTCTTTCAGTGACAGGATCATTTCCTTTGACTGAACCACATTTACAAAGCCCACCGGAACCCCGATGATAAGTTTCGGCGCAATCTTTTTTTCCTCAATCAGTTCACAGAGGCGCACCAGAGCCGTCGGCGCGTTCCCCACAGCAAAAATACAGTCTTTTTCAAGGGAAGCCGCCTTGTCCATGCTGGCCGCCGCCCTTGTGGTTCCCTGTCTTTTAGCCGCCAGGGCCACGTCCTCGTCCGCCATAAAGCAAAAGACTTCTGAGCCCAGCTTCTTCAGGCTCTTTTTATTGATTCCCGCTTTTCCCATATTGGTATCCGTCACAATCACGGCGCCGTTTTTCAGAGCCTCAAGCCCTTTTTTTACAGCGCCTTCTGAGAATACAAGATTTTCTGCATAATCAAAATCTGCCGTAGTGTGAATCACGCGCCTGACAACAGGCTCCTCTTCCGGCAGGAATACCTTTTCAGGAAACAGCGTTTTCAGTTCCTGTTTAATGATTTCAAAGCTTCTTTCCTCAATTTTTCCGGGAAGAATCTGTTCTAATTTTGTTTTCATGGATTTCTTTTCTCCTTTTTGCCGGCTTTTCTCAGGTTCCGTCCTTCTCTGCGGCATCCTGTTATTTTTCTTTTGGCCCTGCTTAAGATTATGTCCTCCCTCAGATTCCCTCTTCCAGAATTCTGTAAACGGCGGCCATATCCAGGTTTTCTCTGAGTCCTGCCGCCAGAAGTTCAAACTGTTTTTCCCTGTAACCGGCATAATCTGAATCTTCGGCGTTTTCAAGTATCTGAATATCCAGGCCTTTTTTATCAAGAAGGACGCTTAAGAGGGTCTTTGCAATGCCTGGAGCGTCAAAAACGCCGTGGACATAGGTGCCGCAGGCCTGAATCTGAGTCTCACTTCCGTTCTGCCCTGACACGGCCGCACAGCCGTCCTCCCTGGGGGTTGCAGTTCCTCCTTCCTGCATCTCCTTCAGCACCGCAAGGGGACTTCCTCCCTCCAGGTACCTGGTTCTTCCCATATGAATCTCATATCCGGAAAATTCAAGTCCCGATAACGGCGCAAAAACGCCTTCCAGCCGGCCAAAATGCCCTGTGACCCTGGTTCTCATTTTCTCTTTTTCAAACTCCGTAACGGTTTTAAGAAGCCCCATTCCCCTGACAGTTCTTCCCTTTACGCCTCCCTCCAGGCCCATTTCATCGTGAAGTTCTTCTCCCATCATCTGGTAGCCTCCGCAGATTCCAAAGACGGGTACTCCCAGAGAGGCGGCTTTCAAAACGGCGGCTTCCAGACCGTTCTGACGCATCCACAGCAGATCTTCCACTGTATTTTTAGTGCCTGGGAGAATTAAAAGATCCGGCGTTAAAAGTTCCCCGGCCTCATGGATATAGCGGACGGACACGCCCTTTATGGAAGAAAATACCTGGAAATCCGTAAAATTTGAAAGCCTCGGAAAACGGACCACCGCAATGTCAACAAGGGCGGCCCGGTCCTTTTTCCCTTTTTCCAGTCTTCTGCTTAAACTGTCCTCATCTTCAATATCTGCCTGAAGAAACGGGATTACTCCGGCAACCGGTATCCGGCAAAGTTCCTCCAGCATCTTTTTCCCCGGCTCAAAAATCGTTTTGTCCCCCCGGAATTTATTGACGAGGAGTCCTTTAATATAAGCTCTCTCCTCTTCTTCCAGAAGCATTACCGTGCCGTACAGCTGGGCAAAAACTCCCCCTCTGTCAATATCTCCCGCCAGAAGCACCGGCGCTTTTGCCATTCTGGCAATTCCCATATTTACAATATCGTCCTGCTTCAGATTTATTTCCGCCGGGCTTCCCGCTCCTTCAATTACAATAATATCATACTCCTGTTCCAGGGTTTCGTAAGCCTGTCTGATAATGGGAAAAAGCGACTTTTTATACTGAAAATACTCTTTTGCCGGCATAGTGGCCACTGGTTTTCCCATGACAATCACCTGGGACCCCGTATCGCTTGACGGCTTGAGAAGAACAGGGTTCATGGCCGCAGAGGGCTTTACCCCGGCCGCCTGGGCCTGCACCGCCTGGGCGCGTCCCATTTCCAGCCCCTCTTCAGTTATATAGGAATTAAGCGCCATATTCTGGGACTTAAAGGGAGCCACCCGGTAGCCGTCCTGCCTGAAAATCCGGCACAGTCCAGCGGCAATCAGACTTTTGCCCGCATTGGACATGGTACCCTGAATCATAATCGCCTTTGCCATTCACACTTCTCACTTTCCGCCCACCGGGCTATGTACTGTAATAACTCTTCATTTTCCTTTCTGGTCTTTACGCAGATCCGGTAAAAGGAACGGTCCAGCCCTCTGAAATTTGCGCAGGAGCGGATCAAAATCCCCTGTTTCAGAAGAAAATCTCCAAGTTCTGTTCCAAATCCTCTTTCGTTTTCGTCCGGAAAGACAGAAAACAGAAGGTAATTGACCATGGACGGCCAGACGCGGAAACCCAGCTTTGAAAGTCCGTTTTTCAGAAATTCCCGCTCTCTGCGCACAAGCTCTGCCGCCTGCTTTGGAAAATCCGGCTGCGTCAGCGCGGCGATCCCCGCTTTCTGGGCAATCCCGGACACGCTCCACGGCGGTCTTACCGCCTCTATGCGCAGCAGCAGTTCCCGGTTCCCGCTCATTCCATAGCCCAGGCGCACGCCGGCCATTCCGTAAGTTTTTGTAAATGCGTTGAGTATCAGCAAATTGCCGTAGCGTTCCAGCATCCCCGCCATGGTAAACTCTTCCGGTTTTTCCAGGAAACCGTTAAAGCATTCGTCCACTGCAAGCAGCGCGTTATACCGGGCGCAGATTTTCACAAAATTTTCCATTTTTTCTGCCGGCAGAGCCATGCCGGTAGGATTATTTGGATTTCCCAGAAAAACCAGATCCGTTCCTTTCTGTTTTGAGAGAATCTCTTCCAGGACAGAAGCGTCAGGCAGCCAGTTTTCCCCTGCCTCCAGTCTGGCGTAGGAAATCTCGCAGCCTTTCAGGGAAAGAGCTGATTCATACTCTGAAAAACAGGGAGAAAATAAAACGGCGCGGCGGGGCCTTACGGCCTCTGCAAGGCCAAAAATTAAGTCGGCGGCTCCGTTTGTGCAAATCAGCCGGGAAGAAGGGATTTTCCATACATCCGAAAGCGCGGCTTTCAGTTTTCTGCACTGGCTGTCCGGATAGCGAAGAATTTCTTCTCTGCAGGACGCCACCGCGTCAATGACTGCCTGGGGAGTTCCCAGAGGGCTGGTATTTACAGAAAAATCCAGCCTGATTTTGTCTGAACCGTAGATGTCGCCTCCGTGGGGCCAGACCATCTGTGACATATTCTGATTCTCCTTTTATCTGTGTAATTTTCTGCTTTTACGCTTTCTGTTTTTCCTCTCCATTTCCCTGCACAGAAAAAACAGTTCTTTGCAGCGCAGAGTTTTCAGTCCCATTGTTTTGGAAGAAAGCAAGAACGGCTTTACTGTATAAGAAAAACTGCTGTAAGGCCTGCAAGCATCATCAATACCGCCGTTGTATACATGAGCCTGTTGGCTCTGGGTATATCCTCATATTCAATATTTCTCTTCCCGTCTCCAATAAAAGGCTTCCTGCACAGCTTTCCAAAATACCAGGCGTCGCCGGCCAGACGCACTCCCAAAGCGCCGGCACAGGCAGCTTCTGTCTGGGCTGAGTTTGGGCTTTTATGATTGTATCTGTCGCGAAGCCAGATGTTCCAGGCGCCTTTTGCGTCCATTCTCAGCAAAAAGGCCGACAGAATCATAAGCAGGGCAGACAGGCGGGCCGGAATCAGGTTCGCCAGATCATCCAGTCTCGCCGCGGCGCGTCCAAAGTAAAGATATTTATCATTTTTATATCCCACCATAGAGTCCATGGTATTAACCGCTTTATACATCCATCCTGCCAGAGGTCCTCCCAAAAACAGGTAAAACATAGGGGCAATTACGCCGTCCGACGTATTTTCCGCCACAGTTTCCACTGCCGCCCTGGCGATGCCTTCCTGATCGAGCCGTTTTGTATCTCTGCCCACTATCATGGACACATTAAAGCGCGCCTCCTCTGTCTTTCCCTCTTTCAGGGAAGCGTACACCTTCATGCTCTCATCTTTCAGGGATCTCGCCGCAAGAAGATAATAGCTCATAATACAGGCTAAGAAAAATTTTCCCGCCTCTCCCCCTAACGCCTCTGCTCCCAGCAGAAGAATCCATCCGGCTGCGCCGCAGGCAGACAGAATAAAAAGGGCAAAAAAAAGTCCTCCTGCAAGCTCTCCCGATTTTCCCCCAGGGAAAATCCTCCTGAACCACTGTTCTGACTTTCCTATCAGGGTACCCAGCGTCCTCACCGGGTGCGGCATAGAATGGGGATCTCCAAACAGCAGATCCAGCAGGAATCCCACAGCCGCGGCTGCTGCATATAATTTCATATCTTTTATCCTCCTGTCCCTTCCCCTTTTATACTGTTTTTCTACTTGATTCTCATTTCCAGCCCGCAGAGCACCCGGTATACCTCTTGGGCCTGGGCGGCCGCTCTCTGGCAAAACCGTCCTGCCCGCTCTCTGTATTCCCGCTCAAACGGATCAAGAGGCACGATCCCGCAGCCAATTTCATCGGCTGTCATCACTCTCACCTTCCCGTCTGTCTCTTCCAGTTTCCTGATCCGTTCAAGGAAGCGCCTCCCCCACTCTTCCGGCTGCTCTTCCTGTTCCATCAGAAAGCGAAACAGGCTTTCCAGATGAAGCACCACGTCTGCCGAGGAAACTTCTCTGAAAAATTCTTCCCGGTCCGTTTTCCCTTTTTCCCCTGCTTTTTTCCCTTCAAAAACCGTACAGTTTTTCTCTCCGTTTATTCTACTCCACAGTCCCAGCGCCGCCCTGGTTTTTCCCTGAAAGCTGCCGCCAACCATTAAAACCACTTTCCGTCCCTCTCTTTCTCAAAGCCGCTTTCAGGCGTTCCAGAGCCATCCGCACAGAACGCTGGCAGCCAGCATAAAAATCTCGCAGGTTTGAAGAAAGTATCCCGCCAGATCTCCCGTTATCCCTCCAAATTCCCGGCAGGCCATCCTGTAATACCAGATAAAAACTGCCGCGGCCGTTAAAATACAGAGTCCTCCCGGCAGAAAACTTCCGAACAGTACCCTGCCGGCTGCCAGAAAATAGACAGCAGAAGCAGCCAGATAACCTGTCATGACCCATCTGACTCGCTTTTTCAGAGCCGCTTTGGAAAAAGACGCGGCCAGCCCGTCTTCTTTTGCCATGGGAAAAGACACCACCGATAATCCGCTTAAAGCTCTCTCTGTGAGAAAAGTCCCCAGAAACAGGAACAGGCTTCTTCTGTCAAGTTCCGAGAACAGGGCTGCATACAGCAGAAGGTAAACGCTGCAGCCGATAACCGCAAACGCCCCCGCCCTTGGATCTTTGAGAATTTCCAGCTTCTTTTCCCTCGGCAGAAAGGATCTTCTGGCATCTGTGGCGTCTAAAAATCCATCCATATGGATTCCTCCTGTAATCAGAAGAGGAATCGCTGTTCCTCCGAAAGCCGTCCACAGGGCTCCGGCTCCCAGCCCCTCTGACAGGCGGAAAAATCCCCCCGCCGCCGCTCCTATCAGCAGTCCGATAAGCGGAAAAAAACACAGGGCATATTTCATTCTCCCATCCGTCCACTGTACCTGGGGCATGGGAACCTTTGAATACATGGACCAGGCAATGACGAAGCTTCCCCACAGATCTTTTATTGCCCTGACCGGCCCTGCTTTGTTCTCTTTTTTCATCCGGCGCACACTTCCTCCATTATTTCTGTTATCTTTTTTCTGCGGCTGCCCTGTCCTGTTTCCAGAAAACGGGAATTCCGCAGACCGCCTCCGCCACCAGTCCGGCTCTCCCTGCCAGATAGCAGTTGATCTGCCCCAGTAGCTTTCTGTATCGTTCCGTTTCATCCGAATACGCCGCTCCGTCTGAGCACACCTCGTTTGTCACCACAATCAGATGCTCCGAACAGGAAAGGAGCCTTTCAATTCCTCTGACAATCCGGCAGTAAGCCTCTTTTTCCTGTCTATAAAACTCGTTGCAGACCAGATTTGACATACATTCCAGAAGAATCGTGGGCCTTTTTCCCTTAAAGCCGTCAGGGATCGTAAATTTCTCCAGATCGGAATATATTTCCACTGTCTCAAAACGCTTCCCTTCCCGCATCTTTTTGTGGCGGCTGACCCTTTTTCTTCCCTCTTCATCCCAGACCATCATAGTAGCCAGATACAGTTTTTTTCCCGGTTCCAGCTTAAGCGCCAGTCCCTCGGCATACTCTGACTTCCCGCTTCCGCTTCCTCCGGTTATCAGTACGAACATGAAAAGGCCTCCCTTCTGTTTTTCAGCCGTTTTGCTTTCCTTTTATGAAAGAGGCCGGTATTCTTCAATTTCGATTTCTTCAAAGGTGCTCATCTTCCGGTAAATACAGAGAGCCATATCTAAAAGAGGCATCAGCGCCACGGCTCCCGTTCCTTCTCCCAGGCACATGCCTGCCGAAATGGCCGGACGGCAGCCGAGGGTTTCCAGAATCAGCTGTCCCGCCGGCTCTGCTGAAACGTGAGAGGCGATCATATATTGCGGCGCTTTGCTGCAGATCCTCTGGGCCATCAGCGCGGCTGCCCCGGAAATAAATCCGTCAATAAGAACCGGCACTCTGAATAGGGCTCCCCCCAGAAAAACTCCCGCAAGCCCAGCCAGATCCAGACCTCCGACTTTTGAAAGAATATCAATGCCGTCATGCGGATCCGGGCGGTGAAGCTCGATTCCCTTCCGGATTACGGAGATTTTCTTCAGAAGTCCTCTGCTGTCAAGTCCTGCTCCCCGTCCCGTTACAAGGAACGGATCAATTCCCAGAGCCGCCGTTACCACAGCGCTGCTGGTGGTGGTATTCCCAATCCCCATTTCTCCGGTGGCAATGAGGCCGTACCCCTTTTCTTTTAATTCTCCCACAAGCTCCATTCCTGTTTTCAGGGCGGCCGCCACTTCTCCTTTTGTCAGCGCAGGTTCTTTCAGGAAATTCCCGGTTCCTTTCCTGACTTTTCTGTCAAGAAGGGGATACTTTTTTCCCAGATTCTCCAGCCTGCATTCTACCCCGATATCCACGGGAAACACATGGGCGCCCGCCTGCTCTGCCATCAGGCACACGCAGCTTTCCCCCCTGGTAAAATTAGCCGTCACAACGGCTGTAACCTCTTTTCCCGTCTGGCTGACGCCTTCCTCTACGATACCGTTGTCCGCGCACATAATAACCACAGCTTTTTTTCCGAAATCCACCTGTTCTGTCCCTGTTATCTGCGCGGCCCGTACAATATCATCCTCGAGAACCCCAAGGCTTCTCAACGGCTTGGCCACGCTGTCAAAACGCTTTCTGGCCTTATTTCCTGCTTCCTGATCCGGCTCTTTGATTTTTTCAAGCTCCCTTAAAAGCTGCTTCATCAGTTCTGACTCTTCCTGTTTTTCTGCTTTCCTCTCCACCTTACAAACTTCCTCTCTGGTATCTGTTTTCTGCCTGTTTTTTATTTTACCGCTGTTTTCAGGACGCGGTCTCACTTTCTGCCCGCTTTTATCAGCCAGTCTCTTAGCCACTCCGGGCCGGAGGGATAATACAGATGTGGAAAACCGCAGAGCAGATGATCTGTCTGAACCATGCAGCGCCAGTTTCTGTCTGACAGAGGCTTTCTGGCAGTCCAGGCGCCCTCTGTCAGTTCTGTATCCCAGTAGTGAAATTCATGCCCCTTTATTTTTTCTCCAGAGGGACCTTCCAGTTCTATGTATCCGAACCGTGAAAGGCGGTCAGTCCGAAAGGCTTTTGCGTCAACAAGTCCTGCCATTTCATAAAATTTTCCGTCTGCTCCCTCCAAAAGGCGGTGAAGGTAAAGAAAACCGCCGCATTCCGCCAGGATCATTTTGCCTTTCCTGTCTGCCTGCCTTACTGATTCCAGCATGGTTTTATTTTCTGAAAGTTCTCCTGCAAAATTTTCCGGATAACCGCCGCCGAAAAGGTAGCCGTCTGCCTCCGGGAGTTTTTTATCTCTTAAAGGGCTGAAAAACTCAAGCTTTGCTCCCAGCTGCTCCATCAGTTTCAAATTCTCCTGATAATAAAAACAGAACGCCTCGTCTCTGGCAACTGCAATATTTACAGGCGGCACAGGGGCCGGCCAGATACTTTTTCCCGCTTTCAGCTCTTTCCCCTCTGCCGCCAGAAGAAGCCCTTCCATATCAATGCTTCTTTCTATCTGCTGCGCTGTCCTTTCAATTTTTTTTCTTAAATCTTTAATCTCACCCGGCAGCATCAGCCCCAGATGGCGGCTTTCTATCACGCAGTCTTTCATTTCCGGAAGATATCCGTAAACGGGAACTCCTTCCTGTTCTATCACAGGCTTTATCCTGCCATACAGTCCTGGCGGAAGGCGGTTTAAAATAACCCCCTGTATTCTGCTTTCCTCTTTATACGCCAAAAATCCTTTCACAAGAGCAGCCAGCGACACGCTGGCTCCCTTGCAGTCTATAATGAGAACTGCCGGCGTTTCCGTGGCGGCTGCAATGTCAAAGGTACTTCCCTCTGATGATACGGCGCCGATTCCGTCGTAATATCCCATGACTCCTTCGAGCACCGCAAAGTCCGCCGCCGTATCCTCCATCTGTTTTATAAACAGCTGCCGGACTTCCTCCTTTCCCAGAAAAAAAGTATCCAGGTTTCCCCCTGGAATCCCCATTACATACTGGTGAAACATGGGATCAATATAGTCCGGACCGCATTTAAAGGCCGCAGGATGAAGCCCGCGCCGTTTCAGCGCCTCCAGAAACCCGCATGTAATAAGCGTCTTTCCGCTCCCGCTTTTGGGAGCGGCAAACAGAATCCTTCTCATCTTTCTGTTCCTCCAAAGCTGATGACATAAACCGGATTCTGGCCCTGCATCAGGTGGTAAGGCCCTGCTTTTATACTTCTGGAAATCTGGACGCACACAATCTCAGATTCCAGGGAAAGCTCCTTAAGCATGGAAATTACTGTGGACAGCGTTTCCAGGGCAATCACATTTATTACAATTCTCATAGAAGGGTTCATGAGAAGAAGCTCCTCCACAATTTCCTTCATATTCCCGGAGCTTCCCCCGATAAAAGCGTGGGTTACGGCTCCATTTTCCCGGCAGTTCAGTTCTTTTCTGATTTTGGGATCTCTTAAAAGAGAAAGGGCCTCCCCCTTTTTCAGGGTAATTTTCTCAGCAGCTTTTCCTTTTTTTCTGTTTTCTTCAAAAAGGACGCAGGCCTCGGGCTTTTTTTCAAAAGCCCAGACCCGCCGCACTTTCCAGACAAGCGCCGCCTCCACAGAAACGGAACCTGTTCCGGCGCCGATATCCAGAAGGACGGAATTTTCATCAAGTTCCAGCTTGGACAGGGAAACGGCCCTTACTTCGCTTTTTGTCATGGGCACATCTCCTCTGATAAACCACTCGTCTCTCATATCAGTCCTCCATTTCAGCCTTTTTCTGTTTCATTTTGCAAAGTCCTTTTCCTGTCAGACTTTCACTGCCAGCACTGCCAGCGGTTCTGTGAGGACAGAAGCAAATTCCCCCGCTGTCCCACGGCGTATCCTCTCTTCCGGATAAGAGAGCGCCTCTCCGATTACCGCCGGACAGCCGGAAAAACCCAGTTCCGACAGCTGCCTGCACAAAATCCCGGCTGTTTTCGTTCCGGACAGCAGAATAATCATCCATCTCTCTTTGCCTGTTTCTTCCTCTGCCTGTCTCTCTCTCTGAAGCCGGCTTATTACTTTTTCAAGATTCAGCGTTCTGCCGTGGGCTGTGAGAAACAGAGCATCTTCCCAGACAATTCCAATCCTGGACGCCAGATAGGAGGGCGAGGAGATTCCTGGTTCCAGTTCATACGGGATTTTCCTTTCTTTAAGGGCAGCGATTAGCTTTCCCGCGCCGCTGTAAAAACCTGTATCTCCTGAAAACAGCACGGTTACCGTACCGCTGTCCTCACAGCCGTCCAGAAACTTTATAATATCTTCCGGAAGATAAACAGCTTTTGTCTGAACATCTTTTGGAGAAGCGTTTTTTTCCCCCGGCTCTGTTTTGTTTCCATATCTTTCCCGTACCTGTCCGGCAGTTTCAAGCATTCTGGGCGCCCCCAGAAGAACGGAACTTTCCAGAATCCTTCTGATACATCCTGCCGTCATCTGTTCTATGGCTCCCGGCCCTATTCCTGCCAGAACAACCCGCCGCTGAGAAGTGTTATGTTTCAGGGAATTCCATTTCAGAAGTTCTTCCTTTACCTCTTTAAGGCTCAGTCCGTCAGGCTCGGCTTTTCGTCTGATTACGATCACTGAAGCTCCCGCTTTTTCAGCGGCGGATACCTTTTCCTCAAAACCTCCGTTTTTTCCGGTCTCCTTTGTCACCAGCCAGCGGGCGTCTGCATAAGCCAGCATGGCAGCGTTCAGCTCCCGGGAAAAGGGCCCCTGCATGCAGATCAGGTGTTTCCCGTCAATGCCGAGGCTTCGGCAGTGGCTTATCGCTTCCTCAGACGGAAGGACTCTTGCAAAGACGCGGCTTTTATAGCCGGAAAGTTCTGTAAAAGCTTTCAGTTCCTTGCTGCCTGTGGTAACAAGGATGTTTCCCTCCGTACCTTCCAGATACCTGACAGCCTCTCTGATGCTGTCTGCATACACCGCTTTCTGATTCTCTGTATCTTTCCTCTCTGCTATTGCCTCTTCTTCCTCTCTGAGGCAGCGCAGCCTTTTTACTTTTTCACGGTCACAGGCTTTTCTGATGTTTTCTGTCACTTCCAGGGCGTAGGGATGAGTGGCGTCTATCACCAGTTCAATTTTATTTTCCCGGATAAAGGCTGCGATTTCCTTTTCATCCATCCGTCTCTGCACCACGCGCAGATGGGGCGAGGGGGAAATCAGACTGCTCCCATACTGGGAAACCACGCTGATGCAGGACAGGATATTCCTTTCTGCGCAGAACTCTGCCAGGAGCCTTCCTTCCGTGGTTCCCCCGAAAATCAGTACTCTACACATTCCTGTATCCTCGCGGAGTTACCATTCGTCCCAGAATTTCCCTGGTGGCGCTGCTTCCTATAAATACGGTGGTAAACATGTCCGTCTCTGTCCCGGCCAGCCGCAAAAGGGACATAATCTCCGTTTTTTCCCCTTCCCTCCCTATATTTTTTACAATGCCGCAGACGGTATCCGGACTCCTGTATTCCATAAGAATCCTGCAGGCCCATTCCAGATAGCCGGCCCGTTTTCTGCTGGAGGGATTGTAAATGCAAATGGAAAAATCCCCCTGCGCCGCGCATCTTAAACGCTTTTCGATTACCTCTAAGGGGGTCAGAAGATCGCTTAAACTGATAACGGCAAAATCGTGGCCCAGAGGCGCCCCCAGAAGGGCAGCGCCGCTTAAGGCCGCCGTCACCCCCGGCACGATCTCCGCCGTCACCTGCGGGAACTCGGGAAGCAGTTCCAAAACCAGCCCCGCCATCCCGTAAACTCCCGCGTCGCCGCTGCAGACAATGGCTGTCGTCCGGCCTTTGGAGGCTTCCTCAAGAGCCATCCGGCACCGCTTCGTTTCCTGCTTCATGGGTGTTGTAATAAATTCTTTGTCTGGAAATTCCTCCCGGATCAAATCCACATACACGGTATAGCCCGCTATTACCTGGCACGCTTTAAGAGTTTTCCGGGCGCGAAGCGTCATATCCTCAGGCGCTCCCGGTCCGGTTCCGACTACATAAATCTTCTTTTCCATGTTCTGTTCCTTCCTGCCGAAATTCTCTGGCCCTACTGTCTATCCTGCCCCCACTCCATCTGAATAACCCGTTTTCTCACTGCCAAGGCAGCCGTTACTCCCCTCGCCGTTTTCTTTCTTACAGCCAGCGCCGACCGCTCCCATCCTGAAGCCGCCATAGCCGCTCTTTCGCAGACGCTTCCGGTCCCCGTCACCTGTTTTACAAACTCAGATTCGCTGAAGCTGCCGGGTACCTGTTCCAGTTCCTCTGCCGTAAAAAAAATTGTCTCAAGGCCGTATGCCTCTGCAAAATCCAAAATTCCTTTTTCTTCTTTTTTCAGATCGATGGTGGCAACTGCCCGCACGCTTTCTATCCCGAGGCCTGCCTCACTAAGGATCCCGCAGGCGAGGGCTTCAATTTCTGCTTTGCCCGTCCCTTTTCTGCACCCGATTCCAAGAACCGCGTCTCTGGCAGAGAGCTTCAGAAACCGGCAGCCCGTTCTTTCTGCGGCTGCTTTTGAAAAAAGTTCCTGCCCTGTCCCTGGCGCCCCAATCCAAAGATTCATTCTGTGAAGTATTCCCGGCTGAAGTTCCGGGTTCACAGGGCCGTTTACGGGAAACTGACAGAAAAATCCCAGCTTTTCGCCTCTCAGAAGAGCTGCCGCCGCCTCTTTGGCCAGAGACATATCCTCTATCTCCAAACCATTTTTTTGCGCGAAAACGTCCGGCGAAAACAGTCCGTTTCTGTCTGTGGCGGTTGTAATAACAGGCAGCGCCCCTATGAGGGCCGCCGCCCTTTTTGTCAGCTCATTGGCCCCTCCCAGATGACCGGAAAGCAGGGAAATGGCAAAGGTTCCTCTTTCATCTATCACTGAAACCGCAGGATCTTTCGTCTTGTCCTTCAAAAACGGAGCGCAGGCTCTCACTGCAATTCCCGCCGCTCCTATAAAGAAAATGCCGTCCTTTTCCCGAAACTGCCGTTCTGTCCAGCTTCCCAGGGATTCTGAGAGGAGGAAAAGGTCTTTTGGAAGTGTTTCGCCCTTCTTTTCACAGCCGCCTTCCCTGTCTTTAAACGCGGCCGACAGGACGGCTCCCTCCGTTTCTTCTCCTTCTGCTTTCAGTTTCGCAAAAAGCTCGGCTAAGAGCCGGGCCCCTCTGTATGTAAAAGCAATTCCCGCCAGCCTCATATCTGCTCCTACCTCTCTTTTTCTGCCTGTCCTTCAAAAGAAAGAGCGTCTGTTCCCTTCCGAAAACCGGTTGTAAATTCCGGATCATAAAGCTTTGATCTTTCATAGCCCTGGTGAGCCACCGCCTCGCCTACCAAAATCAGGGCCGTCCTGCTGATATTCTCCCTTCTGGCTGTTTCATAAAGGGAGCCTACGGTGCAGGCAATCGCCTTTTCATCCGGCCATGTGGCTTTATATACAATAGCTGCCGGCGTATCCTCCCGGTATCCGCCTTTTATCAGTTCCGCCGACAGTTCTTTCAGAAGACCTGCGCTTAAGAAAATCACCATGGTAGACTGGTGGGCCGCAAAAGCGGCAATCTTCTCTCTGTCGGGCACCGCCGTTCTGCCTTCCATCCTTGTTATCACAACGCTCTGGGAAATTCCCGGAAGCGTATATTCCAGATTCAAAGACGCTGCCGCCGCACAAAAGGAACTGACTCCTGGACACACCTCGTAGGGAATCTGCTCCCTGTCCAGCCAGTCCATCTGTTCTCTCACAGCTCCGTAAAGGCAGGGATCTCCTGTGTGGAGCCGGACAGTCATCCTTTTCTCCCGCTGCGCACGGCAGACAGCCTCCATTACCTCCTCCAGAGTCATCTGCGCGCTGTTTAAGATCTCACATCCCGCTTTGCCATACTTTAACAGCTCCGGGTTTACTAAAGAGCCTGCATAAATAATCTGATCCGCCTGTTCCAGCAGCCTGGCTCCTCTGACTGTAATCAGATCCGGCGCTCCTGAGCCTGCTCCTACAAAATATACCATTCTGATTTCCTCCGCCTGTTTCTGTTAGTTTCTCTCATTCTGCCCTTCTGCGCGCTGTACAAACCCGCGGCTTACCGATCAGAAGCAATAATCAGAGAATAATACCCTGCCTCTTCGGGAATTTCCTCCAGCGAGCTAAAACACCGTTCCCCCTGCATTCCGCAGTTTTCCGCCATCTTCACCTTCAGATTTTTTTCGGACAGTAGTTCCTTTACCTGTCCCATCTTCCTTCCTGCCTTCATAAGCACCTTTACTCCCGGAAGATTCAATGCCTCTTCTATCTGATAGGAAGCCGGAATAATGTGAAGTTCCTGGGAGCCGTTTACGAGAGGGCCGTTAAACTTCGCTGCCGCCGCGCAGAAAGAGGGGACCCCGTTTACAAGCTCTGTTTCAAATCCCATGGCTCTGATTTGCTCATGGACATAGAGACAGGTGGAGTAAACAGTGGAATCCCCCAGCGTGATAAATGCTACGTTTTCTCCCTTTTCCAGACAGCCCGCCGTTTTCTCCGCAGCCTCCCGGTGGCTCTTTTTGAGAATTTCCCGGTCTTTCGTCATGGGCATGGGCAGAAACAGGCAGGGTTTTTCCTCTATTTCCGGAACTGCCTGTCTTGCTATCCGGTATGCCACACATTTTTCCTTTTCACTGTGAGGAATGGCAACTACCTGACACTCCCTGATAATCCTTACTGCTTTCAGTGTCATAAGTTCCGGATCTCCCGGACCCACTCCCACACCGTATAAACGTCCTTTCTTCATCTGCTGCCGTCCTTCCTGTCTTTTTATACTAAACTGTTCTGACAGATTATTTATTCGTGTTTTTCTTCACTGCCGCCTCCTGAAACATCCTGCGCAGGCGTTCAGCAGTCTGCCGCGCCCCTTGTGTCATTCCCAGAATCCCGGCCGAGCCGGAAAAAACAATCACCTCTGTGGAAACTGCAAACCGCTCTGTCAGCACGTTTTTTATCCGCTCTGTCACTATTTTCATCACAGGTTCCAAAATCCCCTGTTCTCTCAGAAACTCCGCCGCCTCGTCTGCCGTATTCATGGACAGAACCGTCTTTCTGAGACGTTCCGGATTCTCCCAGAACGCCAGCTTCTTTTCTGCTTTTCCGTCTTTCGAAACAGAGTTTTCCGCTGTCTCTCTGCTTTGAAGATCCAAAGCCTCTTCCAGACAGTCCCACAGAATTTCCATCCTTCTGTCCCCGTATTTTGAATGGGTATTCATCACCCCGCCGGCAACCTTAATCAGTTTGCCAAGGTGGCCGGCAAACAGTACCTCCTTAATTCCAGCCTCCGCCATCATGCCAAAGGTTTCTCCCACAAAATTACTGCATCTGACAAAGGATTCCATGGAAAGTCCCATCTGCTCTCTTAAAAATGCTTCTCCGTAGTTTCCCGGGGCCACGGCCAGAAGCGTTCTTCCCTCTTCTTTCCGGACCTGTATATCCAGGCGTATCGTTTCCTTCAGTGCTTCCTCGCTCATGGGATTTACAATTCCCGTGGTTCCAAGGACGGAGATCCCTCCTTCTATGCCCAGATGGCTGTTAAAGGTTTTTTCGGCCAGCCGCTCTCCCCCGGGAATAGAAATCTCCACATACAGATCCTGTTTCTGTCTGCAGTTTTCTGCCGCTTTTCTCACTGCGTCTGCAATCATCATCCTGGGGACAGGATTAATGGCAGGGTATCCAACGGGACATTTCAGCCCCTTTTTTGTTACCCTGCCGATCCCTCTTCCCCCGGCTATGTAAATCTTTCGTTCTCCCCGGCAGTCGCAGTATACTCCGTCTTTGGGCAGGCTCTGGGGAATCAGGGAAACAAAGGCGCAAACAAGGGCTCCATCTGTCACATCCGGATCGTCTCCCGCATCTTTTCTGACAGCGCAGAGTTCTCCTCTTTCTAAACAGTCTGTCTCCATATGCCCTTTCTGCGCAGAGCTTCCTTCCTGCCTTTTTCTTTCCCGCAGCCACAGAACCTGAAAAGAGGCATGGATTTTTCCAGGCAGTTCCAGCGAAACCCTTTGAGGCTTTTCTCCCCATAAAAGCGCCTGCGCAGCCGCCATGGAAGCAGCGGCGGCGCAGGTTCCTGTGGTAAATCCCGTTCTCAGTTCTTTTTTGTCTCTCGTGGTTTTCTGCATTCTTCTGCCCTTCTTCTGCCGGAAGTTCTCTGGTGTCTGTCTGTTTTTTAACGCCTTATCATTATATGCGATCAAACCTGTTCTTTCAATAGTTCCTTTTGCATTTCCCGTTTGCGCTTTGTAATCAGGCCGCCGATTCTGCCGCTTTCCTTTGACGTAAGACTCTTCCAGCCCCCGTTGATTACTTTGTCATCCAGTCCCAGTTCCCTGGCAATCTCAAACTTCAGCTGCTCTTCCGGCTTCAGATCCGCCGGATCGAATCCTGATTTCTTTTCCTTATTTTTCTGTGCCATAGCAGGTTCCTCCTTCTATTCTTTTAATATCCAGTAGGAGTATACCCCTTTTGCAGGCACCTATTCCTGCAAAACTGCCAATCTCTTTTTTGTTTCTGTTTTTCTATAATTCCCAGCCGCCGTATTCCCCGTCCAGGTCAAAATCAAATTCCCAGTCTCTGCCTCTGTGGTGCGGCCCGCATCCGTCATATTCGCCGTCGTCCCACTCAAATTCTATCAAAGGACGGAGCATCCTGTGAGACAGTCTGGCCCCTCCCACTGCGGCGGCTGCTCCGGACACGGCAATTCCCAGCGCGCAGAGAATTCCTCCCGTAATCAGTATAATTTTCATCCAGCGTTTCATCCTCTTTCCTCCTTATCAGACTGCCGTCCTTTCTGCTGTTTTTTCAGAGAACCAATCCATTCTCTGCCCTTTTTAAACAGCCACGGCAGAAAGGTTCCGTAAAACAAAACTGCTGCGATAAGAACGATAAGCCCCGCCCCCGTCATAAACAGACCAATTCCCAAAAACAAAAAGCCCAGGGCCGGCTGTGCTGCAATTCCAGCTAACGACAGAACAGAGACCGCAGCTCCCCCGAGAAGAAGGCCTACTGTGAGCACTCCTACTGACAGCAAAAGCCCTGCAAGCGTCAGAATAAGGGAAAAAATCCCTCCCACCAGAGTGCCGATTCCTGCAAGACCCACACCCAGCAGTCCCAGGGCAAAGGGCCATAATATAATAACTCCGACTATGCAAAGGGCCAGCTTGCCCCCCGTCATTTTCCTGTCTTTTTTTCTTTCATCGGCATAGCTTCCTTTTACATAATCATCTCTCTCTTTTTCTGCCCTTGCTTTTTCTGACTTTTTAAAGGTCTCCCCGCCGTTCTTCTCTTCTTTTTTTCCTGCTCTTTCTCCTGTAATTTCATATTTCTGCTTTCCACAGCCATATTCCGTATAGCCGCTGTCTGTAAAATCTCCGCCCTGAGCCGCTCCTTCCTTCAAACCGGAACGGATAAGCGCTGCCAGTTCTTCCGGACTTCCGAGTTTCTCCAGAACCTGCTCCTCATTTTCCCCTGCCTCGTCCAGATAACATCTGTAATAATCCAGAGCATCATTCCTGTCATCCTCAGAAATATCGGCAAGCAGTGTCTCCAGCCTGCTTAAAAATTCTTTTCTGTCCATCATTACGCCTCCATCAGAATTTCTGTAATTTTCCCGGAATAGACGCTCCACTCTCCCCGGTACAGATTCAGCTGAGCCCTGCCGGACTCTGTAATCCTGTAATATCTCCTGTTTCTCCCGTCAATAGCCATATCATATACCTCCAGACAGTTTTCTTTCTGAAGGCGACGCAGAACCGGATAAAGCGTTGACTCCGATATGTCAATGGCCCGCTTCACATCCTGGGTGATTTTGTAGCCGTATGTTCCTCCCGGTTCCCCGGACACAACCGCAAGCACCACCGCATCCAGAAGCGCTGCTCCTGTATTAAATACCATCTTCTATCACCATCCTTTTCTGTTTTTCTCCGGCTTTGCCTGGCAGCCATGCCAAAAAGCTCTCTGCATTCTGAAACGGGACAGACGGATAAAATGCTTCAAAGTCTTCATAATTCCGTTTCCGGTTTCATGTTATAACTCGTTAAATATTATACGTTATATAGTATTTTACATATTATATGATATATAATATTATATGTCAATGAGTTTAAACGGCAAATGTCTGTTACTTATCTCCTGCTTTAATTGATCGCTGCAGCTGCCAGCGCGAAATAATGAAAAAGAACCCGATGCAGCAAAATTGCATCGAGTTCTTTACAGTTTCTGTATAAGCGTGGGCTCCTTACATTCAGCGCATATCTTTCACTACAGTCCCTTCCTCCTGCCGGATTTTCCTCCACAGAAAGGCGGCAGCCAGAGCGGCGGCCAGAAGAATCATTCCGCCTGCAAAAAAAACGTCCCCTGCTGCGGCCGCTCCTCCCCGTTTAGCGGTCCCCAAACCTGTTTCCAGAAGGGCTCCGGCGCCAATCAGAGGCCCCGCTGCCGCTCCGGCCAGAGAGGAAGCCATCTCATAAGCCAAAAGGGCGGCAGCCCGGCCGCGGGCGTCTGTGCGGCGCAGCTTCAGCGTTTCCTCCCACGGAACATATCCCTGGGCCGCAAACCGCAGAACAGCCAGAAACACAATGCACCAGGCTGTCCCTCCCGTCAGGCACAAACCGGCTGACGAAGCCAGGGCAAGACACCAGAACACGGCGGCGGCAAAGCCCCCGCCTTCCCGGACGCGCGAAAGCCCTGCGCTTGCAAGGCTCCCGGACACCCCCGACAGGCACAGGCAAAGATTCAGAATACCGTACCAGCTTTCCGGCACTCCGGCCTCTTTCCAGACCGCCGGGCCGAAAAACACCGTAAAAGTATGTTCCGCCTCACAGAGCACCGCCCCGCACATTACAAAGAAAAACAGCGGCCTGTTGTCCCGAAACAGCCGGATCAGGGCAGAGGCTCCCGCGCGAAGCGAGCCGCTGGCGCACGCCTCCTGTCCGCCTGTCTTTGGGAGGAACAGCCTGACAGCCAGGGCAAGACCGTTGCCTAAAACAGTAAGCGCCGCCAGCGCCCGGTATCCCAGAGGCGAAACAGCCGGAAATAAAATTCCTACCGCCGTCAGGCCGCAGAAAGCGGCGGCATTGTACCAGCCCAGCGCCTGTCTTTCCCGGCTTTTCCCTGCGAGGAAGCCGAGGAAGGCCGTGTCGCATCCGGAAAAGCCGCTGACAGACGCCGCCAGAACGCACCTCTCTAAAAGAAACATCCAAAAGCCGTCTGCCGCAAGAAACAAACCGCCCGCCAGCAGTCTGAGCGCGCTGGCGGCCAAAAGTGTTTTCCAGGGGCCGATCCGGTCTGTCAAAAGTCCCCACGGTATCTCCAGCAGAAGGCTTACGGCAAAAAAGCAGCTCTCAATAACCGTAATCTGGAACAGATTCACTCCGCAGGCCAGGCGGTAAAGGCTGGCAACCGGCGCATAAAAGCAGAGAGAATCCAGAAAGGCGGCCGCTAAAAACAGCCGGATTCCCCTCTTTGCCAGCCTTTCATCCAATATGCAGTTCATTCCCATTTTCCATCCTCCATTGATGAACCAGACAGAAGGGCGCAGGCAAAACGCCCGGGCGCCGCAGATTTTCCCACCGTAAACCAGTCACCTGGCGGTTTCAGTCCTGCGCCCTGGCAGCCAGACTAAACGCCGGGCAGACCGGCCAAACCGTCTGGAAGCAGAAACCTGCCCTCCTGCCGTTTTCCATTTTCTGTTCTGTTTCGATGTTAAATGGGTTTTCTCCTCATAGTCCCGCTATCTCCTTTTACGATTTCAGCCGCTGCCTTTCTTTGACAAAGCAAACTCCCCGTCCCGGTTTCGGACGGCCAGGCGCTTCATCCGTCCAGTTACCTGAAAGCGCCCCGTTTTCTGCTATTTTACCACATAGAGTCCCGCCGCGCCAGGAAATTGCGCGCCTGTGCCTCTTTTTGGCGCCCGGTCCCTCTCACAGGCCGGTTCCCATAAAACCTCCGGCGGTGCGCAGCCCTTTTCCCGTCCCCTCGCCTTCCGTCTGATAGGCAGGTGCAGGCCAGACAGAAAGCGCGCATCAAAAAAGTGCATCCCGGACGCTGTGTCAGAAACTGAATCGCCAAAACAGATAAAATCCTGTCATCTTTCCGGCATCAGTTCCCGGCTCCAAAACACGTCCGCAATGCACTTTTGCTTTTCTTTTACTCTATTTTACAGTTCCTACCATGGAAGCACCATAAACAGAAGCACAGCCGCAACCGCTCCGATAATCGACCCGAATAACGGGACAGCCGCGTAGCCCCAGTTGGAATCTCCCTTTCCCTTAATCGGGAGCACAAAGTGGGCGAACCTGGGGGCAAGGTCGCGGGCCGGGTTGATCGCATATCCGGTCAGGCCGCCTAAAGACATACCGATGGAAACAATAATTCCAAATACCAGGAAATTATTCAGTCCCACGTCGGAAGCTCCCGCCACGTTGCCCACGCCCTTGATTGCGAATACCAGCACAAAGGTGGCAACGGCCTCGCAGAATAAATTCCGGGGAAGATTCGGGATGCTGGGGCCTGTGCAGAATACGCCCAGCTTTGTCCCGGCGTCCGGCGTCTCGTCAAACTGATCCTTGAACATCAGATATACCACGCAGGCGCCCAAAAAGCCGCCTGCAAACTGCGCGATAATATAACCGGGAACCAAGCCCCAGGCAATGCTTCCGTCTACAGCCAGGGCAAGGGTTAAAGCCGGATTAAAATGGGCGCCGGAAGCCGCTCCGAAAATAAACGCCGGAACCATAACCGCAAGGCCCCAGGCAAAGGTGATCTGAATGGAACCGCCGCCTTTCATACCCGACCTGTTAAGGTTTACGTTGGCGACTACCCCGTCGCCCAGCAAAATAAGTAAAAATGTACCGATAAACTCGGCAATATATGCCATCATTGAAATTCTCCTCCCAAAAAGAACCCCCGTCAGCCCTTCTCATTCCTGGACACCGTATTCTTATACTGTTTCACAGTCATATTTTCATACTTTTTAAACACCTTGCTGAAGTAGCTGCTCTCGTTGTATCCGAGCCTGAACGCCACCTCGGCGATACTGTCGTCCGTAAAGTAAAAATACCCCTTGGCCAGGCAGATTTTCCGCATATGCAGGTATTCCATCACGCTGACCTGAAACTGCTCCTTAAAAATGCGGCTCAGATAGCCCTGGCTGATGGCGCAGTTCTCAATAATTTTATTCAGACTGATATCTGTTTTAATGTTGTTTTCAATATACAGAAACACGCTGTGAAGAAGAGGATAGCGGTTGACGCTGTTTTTGCGGAACACATAGTCCATCACCCGGAACAGCCAAAGCTCTGTCGTCATCCGGTTCAGAATCAGTCCCTCGTTCAGGGGAAACAGATACCTGACATCCTTGTTCTCATCGTCATAGAACTCCGTAATATTTAAAAGGCTCTGCCCCACAAAGGAAAAAACACGGACAAGCTCCTCCACGCTGTCTCCCACGATCCGGTAGATGTCGGCGGTAATCCGGCCGTTGTTCCTGTACATCCCGGTAAAATCCTTATTCCTGATAAACTCCAGAAGGCGTTCCAGATAGGGCTGTACAGAGCCCTCATTGCCCGTTCTCAGGTTCCCCAGAAGATCCTTAAGATGCGAAAGAGAAACCGGCTTTTCCACAATTTCTCTGGAGCACTCCTTAAGCTCCCCCTGAAAAGATATGCTGGAAGGGTAGGCCGTCATCAGGTACACAGCCGTCTCCGGCGACGCCTGGTGAATCATGCGCCCTGCCTCTATGCCGGTAATGCCCGGCAGGAGGACATTTAAAAACACCGCTTCATAGCGTTCCTCCCGGCACAGCCTGACGGCTTCCTCGCCGCTCTCCGCAACGTCCGAAACTTCAAATCCCTCTATCTTGGAAATCATGATTTTCATTGCTTCCTGGGCCAGAATATCATTTTCTGCCAGAAGAACACGATACATCCGCTAATTCACCCCTTCGCTGAAGTGCTCGGGCCAGCAGATTACCGTCCTGCGTCCCCTGCCCTTTTTGTTCTCCATTATAATCTCATAGCTGTCTCCGAAGATTTTCTTCATCTTCATCCGCGCGTGATCCATTCCCCGGCTGATGTAATATCCTTCGTGCCTGTCCCTGAACGCTTCAAAGCTGATCTCAAGCTCCTCTTTGCTCAGTCCGGGCCCGCTGTCCTCTACCTCAATCACGCACCTTCCGCCGTTTACATAGCCCCTGACGGCGACGCTTCCCCCCTCCTTCTTCAGCATCACCCCATAGTAAACCGCGCTCTGAACAAAGGGTAGGAGGATATCCGACGGAATTCTCTGCATATTCATGTTTTTGGGAACCTGAACCGAAAAATCCAGCCGGCTGCCCAGCTTCATTTTCTGGAGGCAGAGATACCGCTCCGCATTCTCAAGCTCCCGGGACACACTGACAAACGTGCCCTTTTCCATAAAGGAATACTTCATATAGTCGATAAAAACCTTCATCATTTCCCCGGTTTTCGGCGCATCTTCAATAACCGTCATGTTCACCAGGGAAACCATGGTGTCCAGGATGCTGTAGGGATCAAGAGACGCCTCCAGCTCCAGGATCTTTAAATCCTTCTGATTGCTCTCCTCCACATATTTCTGGTTCAGGTTAAAGAGCTTCTTCACCTGCCGCTGCATCCGTTCCCACCGAAGCTGCAGATTGACCTCGTTCTCCCCGAGCTGGTTGATCACCAGGAAAACCAGGTTCACAATGTCCATAAATTTCTCAAACGAATACTCCGGTATCTCGCCAAGGAGCTCCTTATACCCCTCGATCACCCCGCTCAGAGATGACGGAGTCATCACCTTTTCCAGCCTGCTGATATCCTCCGGCGCATCGCTGCACCTGACCTGTCCTCCAATAAAGCCTCCCAGGTAATGCCCCCTCACCACAATGGGGATCGCCACCTCCAAAAGACCGCAGGGGCAAAAATAGACGCTGGGCTTCTGCATGACAGCCGCCTGGATGGAACCAAAAGCATCCGACGACTTGCAGCGCAGGCTTAACTGTCCGTCCTCTCTGGCCATACGGCAGAATTTTGAAAAAAATGTGTTCTCTGTAATCGGTTCCCCTCTGTAATCTACCGTGACAAACGCAAGTCCGGTAGCCTTGGAAAGGCTTTTCTGGATATTCTCCAGCTTCTCCTTTCCAAACAGGTGGATAATGTCAAGTTCATTCTCCCGTCCCGTCTCTGCAGACGGGCCCAGGAAAGAATGATTTTCAAATTCAAAGTCCTTAAAGCCAGTATCCTGGTGAAAAACTTCCATAGTATCTACCTTCCGTGTCTATGATTCAACGAATTGGGCCGCTGTTTATCGCCCTAAAATTATACCACAGACCGGGACAGATTAATAGATCTCGAAAAGTATGCGCCGGATTTCTTCCGCTCCGATTTCTCTGGGTGTGGAGCCCAGGCAGGTATCCCGGAGGGCGTTCTCTGTCATATTGTCAAGCTGCGCCAGATAGTCATCCCTGGATATTCCCGTCTTTCCCACACTGTCCGCCATGTCCATGGACGCCATCATGGCTCTGATGACTGCCTTTAAGATCTCCACGGCTTTTGACGGAGGCGTCGTAAGGCCGGCCAGCTTTACCTTGTACACAAGAGCCGCGTACTTGTCCAGAACCGCCCTGTCCCCGCAGTTGTAATCAATAACGCTGCAAAGCAGGATGGCGTTGGCCAGTCCGTGAGGGATGTGGAAGGCCCCGCCCAGCTGGTGGGCAATGCTGTGGTTCGCTCCTAATCCCGCTGTGTTGAAGGCCATGCCGGCCAGAGTAGACGCCTCGTGCATCCTGCTTCTGGCCTTCAGGTTCTTCCCGTCCTTATAGCAGATGAGAAGGGCGTCTAACAGAAGCTCCACCGCTTTCTCAGACAAAGCGTCGGAAAATACGTTGGCTCCCCTGGCCACATACGCTTCCAGGGCGTGGGTGAGAACATCCATCCCCGTATTGGCTGTCACCGCCGGGGGAACAGAGAGCGTCAGCGTCGGATCGAGAATCGCCACGTCCGCCAGAAGCTCGTCGTCGGCAATCAGGTGCTTTGACCTGTTCTCCACGTCTGTGATAACCGTCGCGTTCGTCACCTCGGAGCCTGTTCCGCTGGTGGTGGGGATGGTGACGAAAACTGGCTTTTTCATCAGGCCGCCGTTGATTCCAAAGCAGATAATCCCCTTGGCCGTGTCAATGGCAGAGCCGCCGCCGAAAGCGATTACCACGTCCGGCTTTACCTTCGCGCCCATATTTAATCCGTTTCCCACTACCTCTGTAGTGGGATCCGGGATAGCCTGGTCGAAAATCTCTACCCGGCAGCTGGGGTCAACGGCTTCCACCACTTTTTTCACGCTTCCGTTTTCAGCCATAAACTTGTCGCAGACAATGTAAACTGTCTTATTCTTGTAGATATTCAGATACTGCATGGCCGTTTCGCCGGAACGGATTTTTGTCTTAATATATACGTTTGACATCTGTGTTCACTCCTTCGCGTTTCTGTTTGCGTCAATTAGCGGATGCTGAACGCGTCGGACATGACGCAGCGGCGCTTCCGGCAGAAGGATCTGGCGGAGGTCAGTCCCTCCCCGGTGGGACCTGCAATGGTGAAAGTGGCATGTCCCTCTCCCCCTGCTCCGATTCCTGCGTAGGACGGAGCGTTCTTTACAAAAATCGTGGTTTCCAGAAGCTTTGCCATCTTGCTTAACTTCTCCACATTCTTCGAGTGCATCATAGCGGTGTGGCGGTTGCCGTGCTCCGCGTCGTGGGCGTACTCGATGGCCGTGTCAACGTCAGACACCCTCACAATCGGAAGGATCGGCATCATCATCTCCTCTGTCACCAGATGATGATCCCTTCTCACCTCCATAATAATCACCTTTACGCTGTCGTCAGCCGGGATGCCCATCTTGTCAAGAATGTACTTCGCGCTCTTTCCTACAAAGGAAGTCTTGGGGCCGCCCTTCTCATTTGTCACCAGGGCGTCCAGCCTTTCAATGGTTTCCGCGTCCCTGATCTCGTAGGCCCCGTTTAACTTCATGTTCTGGATCAGGTAATCGCAGATAGAGTCAACGGCAAACACCTCTTTCTCGGCGATGCAGGGCACGTTGTTGTCAAAGCTGCAGCCGTCCACAATGTCCCTGGCCGCCTTCTCGATGTCGGCCGTCTCGTCAACTACGACCGGCGGGTTGCCTGCTCCTGCCCCGATAGCCTTCTTGCCGGAGGAGAGAACTTTCTTTACAATGGCCGGGCCGCCGGTAGCTACTAAAAGGCGCACGCCCGGGTGCTCAATCATCTTGTTGGTATTCTCAATGGACGGCTCCTCCACCATGGTAATCAGGTTGGCAGGAGCTCCTCCCTCCATCAGCGCCTTATTAAGCATCTTTACAAGGAGCTGGGAAACCTTCTTTGCCCTTGGATGAGGGCTGAACACAACCGTATTTCCGCCTGCAATCATAGAGATTGAGTTGCAGATAATTGTTTCTGTCGGGTTCGTAGTAGGAGTGATGGCGCCGATTACGCCGAACGGACAGTACTCTACCAGAGTCAGGCCGTGATTCCCTGTCTGGGCCTCTGTAGTCAAATCCTCGGTACCCGGAGTTTTCTCGGCGGCCAGGCGGTTCTTAATCAGCTTGTGCTCATATTTTCCAATCTCCGTCTCCTCCACGGCCATCCTGGAAATCAGTTCCAGATTCTCTCTCTTTAAGATCGCCGCGCGGATAATGTCCACGTATTTCTGGCGATCCTGGATCTTGGAGAACAGCAGAGCCTTCTGCGCCTTTTCAGAAGCCTCGATGGCCTCGTCCATGGTGGAGAACACGCCGTAGTTCTCCTCTTTTTTCTCAGCGAACGCGGCCGGCTCCTCAGCCTTCATTTCCTTTAATGCCTGAGCAACTAACTGCTCAATTACTTTCATATCCATTTCCATGTTTTATGCACCTTCTTTTATTCGTCTGTCCTGCTGTTCCAAGCGATGCCCAAAGGTGTCACCAGCAGGGTGTCGTTTGTCTTTACGGTTGTGATCCCCAGTTCCTTCTCGAATACGCTCTCGAACTCCTTAAAGCAGCAGGCGCCGCCTACCACATATACCCTGTCCGTGTCGTACCCGGCAAGGAACCGTTTCACAATAGAAGCCATCTTGCTCACCACCGGTTTGATAATGGGGAACACATCGGCCTCTTTCTGCGGATCTTTCTTAAGCGTTTCCGCCTCCTCAATGGAGATCCCGTAGTACCCGGCAAGCACCAGCGTCATGTGGCTTCCCCCGGTGGGCTCGTCCGCGGTGAAAATCACCTTCCCGTCCTTCAGGATGCTGATTCCCGTGGTTCCGCCGCCCACGTCCACCACAGCCCCGTCGGTAATCCCAAGCACGCTGGCGGCCGCCGTGGGCTCATCGATCACATTCGTCACCTCAAAGCCCGCGCCCTCCACCACGTTGGCGATGCACCGGACGTTTCCTGACAGGATCCCCGGCGGGATGGCCGTGGCCGCCGCATCAAGGCTGGTCCCCAGCCGCTCCTCCAGCTCTGCCTTCAGCTCCCTGACTGTCCGGATCGCCCCCACAAAGTCAACGACAATACCGTCCTTCACCACATGGGAAGGGGCTGTTGCTCCGGCTACGGGGCGGTTGTCTGAATCCGTGACGGCGATGACAATGTTCGCCGTTCCCAGATCCACCCCTGTCTTTAAAGCCCCTGAAAACGGCCTTGCCTTCTTCTCCTCAATCAGCTGTGCAAACTCTGCAAGCACCTTGTTTTCTACCAGCATACAACCCCTCTTCTCTGATTCTTTTTATTTTCCGCTTTCTGAAGCTTCTCTTAAACCGTCATCTTCCCTGGGGCCTTTTAAGAATCACATAGTCGTTATTCTTCAGCGCGCAGGCGTTGGCCTCGTCTATATCCACATGCATTTCCAGGGAAAATTTGTCGGAAACCCGCACCAGCACGTCGCCGAACACGCCGTGCCGCTCCCCGAAGGTTTCTACTTCCACGATGTCCTTGTCCTTCACTCCCATGGCCTCTGCCTGGGCGAGAGTCATGTGGATATGCCTCAGGGCCACAATCGCCCCCTCTGTCAGGGCAACGGTTCCCTTCGGCCCTACCAGCTCAATTCCCGGCGTGCCGGACAGATCGCCGGACTCCCTGACCGGCGGCCGGATTCCTAACCGGAAACTGTCCGTCTTTGAGATCTCCACCTGGCTTTTGCTCCTCACCGGCCCCAGGATACGCACGTTTTTAAACTCGCCCTTAGGCCCGCGGATGGTTACGGTTTCATTGGCCGCAAACTGGCCCGGCTGTTTTAAATCGCCTTTCTTTGTCAGCTCGCAGCCCGGCCCGTATAAAATTTCCAGATCCTCTTTCGTTACATGGACATGGCGGTTGGAAACTCCTATCGGGATTTTGTATGTATTGTACTCTCTGATTTTCTCGATTACTCTCTCAGTAACCAGCCTTATGAGCTTCTCATCAACCATTGATTTCACCTTTTCGCTGTTTTCTGCCGCACAGAAACCGGACGGTCAAAGGATCGCCGGCCCCTTACGCGGCTCTTCCTGTCATGCTGCGGCTATTATAAGGATTTCGGAAGGATCTTCTCCACGTCTGTGTGCGGTCTTGGAATAACATGCTGGGATACAACCTGTCCCACATTGGCTGCTGCGGCTGCGCCTGCGTCTACGGATGCCTTTACAGCTCCCACATCCCCGCGTACCATAACGGTTACAAGACCGGAGCCGATTTTCTCATATCCGATTAAGGAAACATTTGCTGCCTTTGTCATGGCGTCCGCTGCCTCGATAGCTCCTACTAATCCTTTTGTCTCAACCATTCCTAATGCTTCGTTTGACATATTCTTGTCCTCCTGGATTTTATTTTTTTAAACAATATACTGTGAAATTCCGTCCGCGCCTGTTTCTCAGACGGAAAGCTGCTTTAAGATCCAGGCCTTATCCGTGTCCTCCCACTTAAAGCCCTGATCCTCTCTCCCGAAATGGCCGTAAGCAGCCGTTTTCCGAAACTGGGGCTTTCTAAGCTCCAGCTGGGAGATAATATCTGCAACGCCGAAGGAAAATACATTTTCCACCAGCCCTGCGATGGCGGAATCGGGAATTTTCCCGGTCCCAAAGGTATTGATAGTGACTGCCTCCGGCTCCACGCCTCCGATAACGTAGGCAAGAGCCACCTCGCAGCGGTCGGCCAGTCCTGCGGCCACAATGTTTTTCGCCGTATATCTGGCCATATAGGCCGCCGACCGGTCCACCTTGGTGGGATCCTTCCCGGAGAAAGCCCCTCCGCCGTGTTTTCCGATGGTGCCGTAGGTGTCCACCATGATTTTCCTTCCCGTCACGCCTGTGTCCCCGGCAGGCCCGCCGATGACGAACCGGCCTGTGGGATTAATATGTATCCTGGTCTGGGACGTGAGCCACTTTCTGTCAATGACAGGCTCTATCACCAGGCACCGGATCACCGCTTCCAGAACGCTGCGGGGAATCGCCTCGCTGTGCTGGGCGGAGATAACGATGCTTTCAATGGAGACGGGAGTCCCGTCCGCCCGGCAGCGCATCGTCACCTGGCTCTTGCCGTCCGGATAAAGGAAATCTGCCTTTCCCTGCTTTCTCACCGCCGCAAGCTGCATCGCCAGTTTATTGGCCAGAGTGCAGGGCAGGGGCATCAGGTTCTCCGTCTCGCTGGAGGCGTAGCCGTACATAATCCCCTGGTCGCCGCCGCCGATCACCTCCGGTTCCCCCTCCCCGCTTTTCCCCACTCCCATGGAAATGTCCGGGGACTGGCTGTGGATGTTGGTGAAAATCATGCAGGTGTCCGCGTCGAATCCTTTTCCTTTTTCTGTATATCCGATCTCCCTGATTACGTCCCTGGCCGTTTTGGCCACATCCACCTTTCCCTTTGACGTAACCTCCCCGGCCAGCACCACCATGTCCGTGGACACCATGGTTTCCACCGCCACCCGGGATTTGGGATCCTGTGCAAGATACGCATCCAGAATCGCGTCTGAGATCTGGTCGCATACCTTATCTGGATGGCCCTCTGTCACAGACTCTGATGTGACGAGGTAATCACCCTCCTGCTTTTCTTCCATTTTTTTCACCTGCCTTCCCAGTGGAATCAAAACGCACCGCTTTCCTAGCGGATGGAGAACCCGCTCGTCAGGGTACAGCGCCTTCTTCTGGCGAAATGCCTTGCCGATGTGGTTCCCTCCCCTGTTATAGTTCCGATGGTAAAGCTGGTGTGCCCCTCCTTGTCAAAGCCGATGCCAAGGAGCGACGGCCCGTTCTTTACAAATACCGCCGTCTGGAGTTTTTTCGCCGCCCGGTTCATCCGCTCCACCGATTCGGAGTGGATGGTCGCCGTATGGCGGAAGCCCTGCTCAATATCTAAAGCCGCCTCCAGGGCCTCGTCAAAATCCCTTGCCCGCACCAGGGGCAGAAGCGGCATCAGAAGCTCCAGAGTCGCAAAGGGATGGGTGCGGTCTGTTTCCGCCACGATTAGTTTTATTCCCTTCCTGTGGGGGATTTTGGCAGCGTCCAGGATTACGTCCGCGCTCTGCCCCTCCATCTTCTTGTTGATGACGAAATCCTCCGTCACTGCGGTGCAGTAGAGACGGTCAATCTCCTCCGCGCTTCTTGTATAGTACACCCCGTTTCTCTCCAGGTGGGAAATCAGCTCGTCTGCGATCTTCTCCACCGCCACAATGGATTTTTCCGAGGTACACATCAGATTATTGTCAAAGGACGCCCCCTTCACAATGTCTCTGGCCGCTCGTTCCAGATCCGCCGTCTCGTCCACAATGGCCACCGGGTTGGCCGGACCTGCGCCGATGACCTTCTTGCCGGCACTCATGGCCTGTCTCAGGGGACCGCTGCCTCCGGTACACACGATGAGATCCACGTCGGGATGGCTCATAATCTCCCTGGTGGAGCCCATCAGGCTCTCGCCCACCGTCACCACCAGATTGTCAATCCCGCACACGTCGCGGACCGCGTCGCTGATCATGCCGGTCAGATACTGGGAAACCCTCACAGCCCTTGGATGCGGACAGTGAACCACTGCGTTCCCCGCCGCCAGGATACCGATGGTATTGCTGATCAGTGTGGCGCATGGATTCGTGCATGGATGAACCGCGCACACAACGCCGAAGGCGGAGAGCTCATAAAGCGTCATCCCGTGATCGCCTGTGTTGACCTCTGTAATCAGATCCTCCACGCCCGGCGTCTTTTCAACGGCCAGCCTGATCTTCTCGATCTTGTCGGCCACATTTCCCATTCCCGTCTCAGCGGCCGTCATCTCCGCAAGCTGCGTGATCCTTGGCCGGACAGCCGCCTTCACCGCCTCGATAATCTCCTTCCTCTCGTTGAGAGTCAGATCCGCGTAACGGTTAAACGCCCCTCTGGCCGCCATGACCGCCTCGCTGACGCTGGAATAGATACTGCTTTTCATCCTGCTTTTCCCTCCTTTCCTCTCATCTATCCAGAATCAGATGTCAATGTTGTCAACGATTCCGATAATGGCCATATCGATTACGGCCTGTCTTTTTTTCTCGTCAACGCGGACAGAAGAACCCTGGCCGATGAGAACCGTCTCGCCAATGCCGGCTCCGACGTAATCGACTGCCACCTCTTCTTCTCCGATGTAATCGCCCTGACCGTTGATCCTCCTGATAATCATGAGCTTATATCCAACCAGGGATTCGTCCTTGCGCGTTGCGACGACGGTTCCTATAATCCTTGCCAACTTCATTTCTGTTCACGTTCCTTTCGCCGGGCGGGGCCGGGCGGACTTTATTCCCCCAGGCCTTCCGCCGTGTTGTCTGTCTTTGTTCTTCTGCTGTCTGTATTATTCTGTCTTTTCTGACTTTGTCTCTTTCTTTCTCGCTGTTCTTCTGGAAGGTCTCTTCGGCTTCGGGGCGCCGTCCTCTGAAGTCCCCTCTCCCTCCTCTGGCGGGTTCTCCATCAAATCGTCCTCTGCCTCCTGAATTTTTGCTTCCTCCGGTTCCCGGTCGGGCGCGGGTTCTGCCGCCTTATGCTCTGCCTTTTCAGGCTTCACGGCCTCACGCTCCGAATCCTCATTCTCATGAGACGCATCCTTTGCGCCGCCGTCTTCCGGCGTTTTCATCTCTGCGCTTTCTCTCTCTGCCGCCTCCGCCTCTCTTGGGCGTCCGTCCCCGGCTTCCGGGCCGTTTTCAGCGCTGCCCTCCGCCTTCTGCTCTCCGCTCTCCTTTTTCCCGTCTTCTGCCTTTCTCTTTTCGCCGTGTTTTACAAATGCATCCTCGACAGAATCGGATGGACGGGGGATCACCTTCCAGGCGACCAGCTTCTGATTTTCGGTTCCAACCTGGCGTCCCGCCATCACCGCCGCGTTTACTGCTCCTACATCCCCGACAATCTTGATTGTCATGTAGCCACCGCCCTTGGCCGGCTCCAGCTCCACCAGTTCTACATTGGCTGCCTTTACCATGGCGTCCGCCGCCGTGACGGCGGTGCACAGCCCGGCAATCTCAACCAGTCCCAGCGCCTGCTTCATAGTTTCACCTCAATGTCCGGCTTTTTGGCCCCGCCTTCTGCCTGCGGCAGAAAGCCTGAACCCTTTTCCGCCTGTTTCCAAGGGGCTTGCCCCGCCGGCCCTTCCCCGGCATAAGCCATCCTCCCGAAACTTACGGTTTTCAGCCTTCGTCTGCTGTCTTAAACGTCACATTTAAAAATTTCGCCCTGTCTTTCGCCAGGTCTGTAATGATGTCGTCCTCTCCTACGATGAGGATTCCGCCCCTTTGGAGCTGCTCCACATCCTTAGAGGAGATCACGCGCTTCTTTCCCGTTTTCCCCGCTTTTTTTCCTGAACTGCCGTCTGCAAAAAAGTCCGGGCATCTGAAACCGCCGAGCGCGTTTATGCCCGGAAGCGTCCCTGTGCGGCAGCTTACGGATACGCCGCCGGTTCCCATGTTCTTTCTTCCCCGGCTCTCCCGGATCTCCTGTTCCTTAAGCCAACCGGATTCCTCCGGCTCCTGCGGGGCAAACTCTTTTGTAATCTCGATCCCGTATTCCAGCACGGTTCTGAAGTAGGAAAGAATCCTGTTCACATATGCCTTCGGCTCCCTCCCTGTAAAGGCCGAAAGGCCGGAGGTAAGAAATACGATCCGGCTCCCGGCTTCCATGCAGGAGGTGATCCACCGCGTCTGCGGCGTATCGCTGATACAGAGGGCCGTCTTGGAAATCAGATCTCTGGGCACTACGGGAAATACGGTCACGGAGCGTTCCAGATCCTCCGGAACCTCCCTGTCCAGGTAAAGGCATTCCCTGCCTGCGGCCTTTGCAAAGCATTCCTCCTGTCCCCTTAACTCCTCCGTGAGAACCGGCACGGCTGTCACCGTCTCCGTCTCTTCGAGGGAGCGCAGAAACTTAAGGTATCTTCCGTCAAAGCCTCCCGTGCAGACCATGTAGATTTTCTGCCTTTTCCTACCCAGTAAAAAAAGCCCTTCCTCCGCCTCTATCCTGGCAATCGCCCGGATAATGGCTTCACGCAGCTTTTGTTCGCTGATATTCACACTTACACCTCATTTCAGAAGGTGCCGCAAAAGCCTTCACGGACTCAGCCTGAAGCCGCCCCTGCAGCACCTCCTTACTGACGATTATTCCATATGAGGAAGAATCTTTTCCACATCTGTATGCGGTCTTGGGATTACGTGTACGGATACAACCTCTCCCACAGCTCTTGCGGAAGCTGCTCCCGCGTCCACGGAAGCCTTAACGGCCCCTACGTCTCCCCGGACCATAACGGTTACAAGTCCGGAACCAATTTTCTCATATCCCACTAAGGATACGTTTGCTGCCTTTACCATGGCGTCCGCCGCCTCGATAGCGCCTACAAGGCCCTTTGTCTCTACCATGCCTAATGCGTCTGAATTCATATAAAGACCTCCTCGATCTTACTTTACTATGTCTTTTATGCGAAGCGGAAAATAAGCCTCTGCCTTCGCTCCCTTTTCGCAGCCTGCAAAAAACGCAGACTCCGCCTGCGCAGCGGAAAAATTACCGCTGAAAATATTTCCTTAGATGTAAGGGGTTGTGGTTGGCTTGGGCTCGCCGCCGAGGGCTCCGAGCATCTTTTTGCCTGCCTCGATGGCCGCCTTTACCGCCTGCCTTACTGCGCCGGAATCTCCTGTGAAGGTTAAGATCACCTCATTGGAGTGGCTTCCTGCGCCTGGGGAAGTGTAGCCAACTACTTCTACGTTTGCGGCCTTAACGGCAATATCTGCCAGCACGGTTCCGATGGCTGCCGGGCCTGCGCATGTCATTCCGAAGGCTCTTCCTACCGGAGCGCCGAGGGCCTTCTCCAGACAGTAGCTTGCCCTTGCGGTGTACTGGAACTCCAGGTGTCCGGCATCGTTTCCGTATACGTCGCCGAAGTATTTCGGAAGCACCTGAAGAGCGATCTCAACGGCTCTTCTCGCGTCGGATACGTCCTCCGCTCCGATGTAGATTAAGCTGCCGTGTCCGGCTCCGCCCTTTGTATCCCTTGGAAGCTCTACGGAGATGATCTCTGTGTTGGTGGCCTTTACAGCCTCGTCAACCGCCCAGATCTGGGGGCCTGCCCCTGTTCTTCCTCCGATAATTCCGATGGAGCGGAACTTTCCTAAATTCATTACGTCCTTTAACATCGGGTCAACGCTTGCGATGACAAGTCCGATGGTGTCGCCGATAGCCGTTCCCACAAACTCTGTAAGGCCGATGTTCTGTGTGCCTGCTGCCGCAGGGGCCGGAGCCTCTGCCCTGCACTCCTCTGTCTTGATGCCAAGCTCGTCAGACACCTGTTTCATTACCTTCTCAATTAACTGCTGATCCATTCTTATTCCTCCATTATCTGTTTCATTAACCTCCTATGATACACTGGAAGCCCTCTTTCTCGACCATGGCCCTGCAGGTTTCCAGTTCCTCGGGTTTCAGAGGCTTTACGTCTGCCAGCTCGTAGTCGCGCCCCAGCAGGCCGTATTTGTTCTCGCCAAACGTGTGGTATGGCAGCAGATGAATCGTCCGGACTCCCCGCAGCGTCTTTGCAAACTCTGCAATAGCGCGGATCGATTCCTCCGAGCAGTTAAATCCCGGGATAACCGGAACCCGGATCACGGTCTTGGAAATCTCGCTGATTCTCGCTGCGTTCTTTAAAATCTGCTCATTTCCGATTCCCGTAAACTTCCGGTGGGTTTCCGTGTCCAGGTGCTTGATGTCGAGAAGGACGGTATCCACATATGGGATCACCTGCTCCACCGCCTCAGAAAGTCCTGCCCCTGTGGTTTCAATGGCTGTATCCCAGCCCTGGGACTGGCAGGCCTTTAAAAGCTCCGCGGCAAACTCGTACTGTACGAGAGGTTCTCCTCCTGAAAGGGTAATTCCCCCTCCGGAACGCCTGTATGTGGTAGCGTCCTTTTTAAGCTCCCTGATTAACTGCTGCACAGTCATTTTCTTTCCTTTTACCACCAGGGCGCCTGCGGGACAGGCATTGGCGCACTCGCCGCAGCCTGTGCAGAACTCCCGGTTGATAAAGGTTTTATTGTCGAAACTGATGGCCTTTCTTCTGCAGGCCGCAGCGCAGCGCCCGCAGTGAAGGCATTCTTCCTTCTTGTACATGATGACCGGCCCCATTTTCTGGGATTCCGGGTTGCTGCACCATTTACAGGAAAGGGGGCAGCCTTTCAGAAACACAATCGTCCTGATTCCCGGGCCATCGTGCAGGGAGAACCTCTGAATATCAAAGACTGTCCCTGATGCGTTATAATTGATAGAATCCATGACGGCTCCCCTCTTAAACTCTTACGCCAAATCGGCCGGAGCGGGCTGTATATCCGGGCGGAACACCTGAAACCGCGCCGGCCGGTCTGCGTCTCTGCTTGGAAGGCATCCCGGCTCCCCGCCCTAAGGCGGTCAGGGCTGCCTCCTTTTCTCTCCCCGTCCTGAACCTAGAAGGACTGCTCGGTACGGCTGATAATATCGTCCTGAACTTCCTTTGCAAGTACGGTAAACTGTGCGCTGTATCCTGCGACGCGGACAACCAGATCCTTGTGCTCCTCTGGATGTCTCTGGGCCTCTAACAGCGTCTCCTTGTCAATTACGTTAAACTGTACATGCATTCCCTTGTGATCAAAGTAGGTGCGGACCATAGCGGCGAATCTCTTTAATCCCTCGTCTCCAGCCAGTGCGGACGGAAGGAACTTCTGGTTGTAAAGAGTACCGTTGGAGTAGTTTGCATGGTCGAGCTTTGCAACGGACATGGCAGCCGCCGTCGGGCCGTTGGTATCCTTGCCCTGTCTTGGGGAAACGCCGTCTGCAAGAGGCGCATGTGCCAAACGTCCGTCCGGAAGGGCTAACACGTCCTTTCCGAATAATACGTTGGCGGATACCGGATAGCAGCCTGCCTGGAACTGGCCGCCTCTCGGGTTTTTGTACTTCTCTACCTCGTAGGAGTAAATCTGTCCGCATTTTCTGGCGAGCATGTCTACCTCGTCCACATCGTTTCCAAACCACGGAGTATTCTCCATAATTCTCCTGATCTGAGCGTACTTCTCGTCAGCTGCGCCCGGGTCTCCTGCCGTGTACTGAGGTCTTGCGCTCTCCCAGCCGCAGGTTCCTGTGCTTAACTGGGCCTGAAGCTCTGCAATGTTGATGGAGCCGTTGTTCTGTAAGATTCTCTTAACGGCCTCGTAGATCCTTGCCTCGTCGTCAGCGGGAGCCTCTGCCAAAGCGCCGGCCTGGCAGCCGTAGCCGAAGTTGTGAGCCATGGCTTCCTTTAACTGCTCCATGGTCACTTCCCTGCTGTCGAATACGTGCTTCTTGATAGCGCAGATAGAGTCGCCGCAGTCTGCCACGCCGAATGCCTGCGGGCCTGTGAAGTTGTAGATTGCGCCGCCCTCCTGAACGCTCTTGCCTCTGCCGATGCAGTCGTCAACCAGAGCGGAGAGGAATGGAAGCGGAGCCCTCTCGGCATGGGCGAAGTCTACGCAGTTGTCAGCCTCTGCCAGATGATATACAAAGTATTCCATCTGCTTCTTGTAAGCTGCCAGAATGTCGTCTACGCTGTGGAAGGAGGTCATGTCGCCTGTCTGGGGGCCTAACTGCTTGTCGCCGACCTTTCCGTTGTTTAATGTGATCTCCAGCACCTTTGCAATGTTGAAGAATGCCGCGTCATGCCAGCCCTCTGTCTTGTGCGGGCACTGAGGCTCTACGCAGCCGATGATGCAGTAGCTTCTGGCATCTGCCAGAGAAACGCCTCTGTTGCAGAGCGCCGGGATAATTACCTCGTCATTGTACATGGCTGGAACGCCAAGTCCTAAACGCGTTACCTCGCAGGCTCTGTATAAGAACTCGTCCGGCGTGTTCTGGTGAACGCGGATGGAGAAGGACGGAGCCGGCAGTTTTACATGGGCAACTGCCTCCATGCACATATAGGAAACCTCGTTGGTAGCGTCAAGACCGTCCTCTGTCTGTCCGCCTACGATCAGGTTCTGGAACACTGCGTAGCCTGCGAATGCCTGAGCGGAAATCTCGTCGCGGGTCTTGTTTACATCGTTTAACTTCACCCAGATGCAGTCTACTAACTCCTGGGCAAATTCTTTGGAGATGGTTTTGTCCATAGCCAGGTACGGATACATATACTGGTCAAAACGTCCCGGTGAAATAGAGTGGCCGTTTGCCTCAATCTGGAGGAGGATCTGCACGAACCAGAATGCCTGGCAGGCCTCGTAGAAGTTGGTGGCTCCTCTCTCGGGAACCCTGTCGCAGTTGGCGGCAATCTGAAGAAGCTCTGCCTTTCTTACCGGATCAGTACAGCCGGCAGCCATCTCTCTTGCCTTGGCAGCATAGCGGTGGGCGAAGTTGATAGCCGCGCTGTATGTAATCACGATTGCCTCATAGAAGTTTTTCTTTTTAATATATTCCGGATCCATCAGATCCATCTTGTTCATGGCGTCCACGGCCTGCTTGATGATACCTGTAAATCCAATCTTTAATACCTTGCCGTAGTCCACGCACACGTGGCCGACACCGCCGTAGAAGTAGTTTCCTACGGTGAATACGCCGTTTGCGATGCAGTCCTTTGTTTCCTGGGACATATAGGAGTCTGCCAGGGCGCTTGTGGTCTTGCCCTCCCAGTATTTGAAGGCTTCCCTCAGCTCATCCGCTGTCTGCTTCGGAATCTGGAACGGATCGGCCATTCTGGTTCCCATGGTGTCAAACTCTTTCTCCACCCAGTCGTAGGAAAACTCCGGGCAGATTTCTGTGGAGCGCAGGTTCTTTGTGATGGCTCCCACAATCAGTTCGTCGTCATGGATCGTAATGGGGAGGTTGTTGAAAATCTTCTCTGCCGCCTTGGCACGGCGCATAATCGGTGAAAGGCCTTCTGTCTCCTTATAGGACTCTGTTACCAGTACCGCTCTCTCAGACTCAACATAGGGGACTGCGTCTACAATCGCCTTTTTAAGTCTCTTGACTCTGTCAGTCGGCTCTGAAAAACCTCTTGAAATCATATGTTTCCTCCTTAAATGATTTATAAATTTGGAAATTTCTTCCCGCGCCGTCACGGCAGGACCGCATCCTGTTGAGGGGCCGCATAGAAATTTCTAATTTTCATGGCACTATCATACGATGAACCGCGAAAAAAGGACGAACAGTTTTGAAACTGTTTTTGTGTAAAATTCAGACTTCCCGTCCCTTCAGCCTTTCCTGTTTCTCTTCTTTTCTCCTGCCGTCTCCGCTTTACCCTGTGATCCTGACGCCCAGAAGCTTCAGAAAGCTCTTCAGGATCTCCACATTTCCGGGCCAGGCCGGGGCCGTCACCAGATTTCTGTCTGTGACCGCCTCCCATGGCTCCCGGTCGAGGAACAGGCCTCCCGCCTGGATTACCTCAGGCTTCACAGCCGGGTACGCCGTCAGCGTCCTTCCCCTCACTGCATCTGCAGCCGTCAGAATCTGCACGCCGTGGCAGATGGCGGCCACCGGCTTTTCCAGATCCATAAAATATTTCACAATGTCCGTCACCCGGCAATCAAGCCTTAAATACTCCGGCGCCCGGCCGCCGGTCAGGAACAGGCCGTCGTACTCCTCTAATTTCAGATAACTGAAGGAAGCGTTCAGGACAAATCTGTGCCCCGGCTTCTCCGTATAGGTCTGATCCCCTTCAAAATCATGAATCGCCGTCTTTATGGTATCCCCCTTTTCCTTTTCCGGGCACACCACGTCCACGCAGACTCCCGCTGTCAGAAGGGCCTGGTAGGGAACCATCACCTCGTAGTCCTCCGTGAAATCCCCGGCAATCATCAATACCTTTTTCACTGGTTTTTCTCCTTTCCTCTGTCTTTTCCCCGGCCGCGGCTTAGACTTTCCCGCTTTAGACAGCCTCCTCAGTTCCCGGGGCGGCCCCCGCGGCCTCCATACATCCGTCCGCGCTTTTTTCTCCTGTTTTTGAACATTCCGCCGCAGACTGTACGCTGTCTGCCTCCTTTTCCCACGGCAGCACGTCCCAGTCCTCCCTGAGATAGTTTAAAATATCCCCTACGCCCTCTCCGTCTATGGAGTTGACATAGAATATTTTTTTGCAGCCTGCAAGTTCCAGCCACATGGCCGCCAGATCCACCCGGGCGTTTTCCCGGTCGATCTGGGTGACGATTCCAATTACGGGCCTGGTGGCCATGGAAACGATATTGGGACTGTAGAGGGAATAGTCCTCCACCGCGCTCATTAAAAGCCCCACCACGTCCGCCTCGTAGGAGTAGATGACAAGGGCCCTGGAAAGCGTCTTGTTCTCCGCATACTCGCCCGGCGTGTCAATAATCACGTCGTAATTGTTAATATACTGCGTCTTGTGGTAGCTGATCTTCTTTCCTTTCATGGCCTGAGTCAGGGTGGTCTTCCCGGCCCCGCTTCTGCCCACCAGCATGATTTTTTTCACCGCCTGCGCCTCCCTTACGTCCTTTTATCCCGTCCTTTTTCGCGCCCCGGCCGCTCCGGCCTGCAAAGCGCGTCCCCGGCCGTTTTCTGCCGGCCGCGCGCCTGTACCGCCTGTGCCCTTTCACCTGAACCTTAAAAATCCGTCATGTCCCGTCACGCCTTTGTGATCCGGCACACCGTAAAGCCCAGTTCCCGCCTCGTGTAGTCCAGGATCTTTTCAAAGGCTATATTCACGTCCGAGATCGTCCCGGTGATGATCAGCGTCCCGCTGAACCGGTCAATAAAGCCAATCTCAATGGCCGCCGCCTTCAGGGCCAGATCCGCCGTAATAATGGCCGTTTCGCTGGGAGTCTGCGTCAGAACGCCGATGGCGGCCTTGTTGTAGTCGATCCTCGGATCCAGTCCCAGCTTTTTGTAGAGCACCTGGTCCGGGCTTGCAATAATATGCGCCATGGTGATCTGTTTTCCCGGCACAGACTCCTGAATGATCCTCATCCGATCCCCTTCGCTTCCATTCCACTGTTTTATCTCCATATCTGTCACCGCCTTTTCTGCTTTTCCCTTTTTTCCTATGCCTTGGTTTTGACTGCCCCCGGTCTGGATATCCTCCCTCCGGCTGACGCTCCATTAACTCCGCCTGCCTTTGTATGTAACTCCCCCGGCTCTGTATCCCTTTTATTCTAGCATGGGGCTTTTTCTGCTTTTTTACAGAAAACAGACTTGTTCCATGTAATTTTAAGACTTTCTCAGAGTGAAACCGTCAGTATTCAATTTTACCTTTTTTTCGTCCTCTCCAGAAATTGTCCCGCGTCCTGCTGTTATTTATAATAGAAAGAAGAGTATTCTTTGGGATCTTCGCAAAGTCCCAAAGAAAGGAACATTTGCGATAAAGGAGGTTTCCTGATGACACTTTTGGAACAGATTGAGAGCGCCGGGATTGTCGGCTGCGGCGGCGCGGGATTTCCTGCCCACAAGAAGCTGAACTGCAGAGTGGAGTACCTGATCGTCAACGCCGCCGAGTGCGAACCGCTTCTGCGCACGGATCGGTGGCTCATGATACATAAGGCAAAGGAGATTGTTACTGCGGCCGCTCTGGCCGGTTCCATGACAGAGGCGTCCCACATTTATATCGCCCTCAAGGAAACATACCGGGAAGAGGCGGCCGCTCTGACGGCGGCCATTGAGGAAACGGGGTATCCTGTTAAGCTGTTTCCCATGCGAAACTTCTACCCGGCCGGGGATGAGCAGATCATGGTCTGCGATGTGACAGGGCGGACCGTTCCCCCTTCCGGCATCCCTCTGGACGTAGGCTGCGTAATCGCCAACACTGCGACCATGTACGCTGTCTTTGAGGCCTCCCAGGGAAAGCCCTTAACGCGCAAATACCTGACAGTCACCGGAGCCGTAAACGAGCCCTGTATCGTCCGCGCCCCTCTGGGCTCGTCTTTTTCAGACTGCCTGAGGCTTGCAGGCGGAACCGGACTTTCCCGCTATTACGTGCTGGCCGGAGGCCCTATGATGGGAAAGCTTTACTCCATGGAGGAGGCAGAAAGCCTGACCGTAACAAAAACCACCTCCGGCTTGATTGTACTTCCGGAGGATACGCCCCTGATCCGGAGAAAGACCGCTCCCGTTTCCCTGTCTTTGAAGCTGGCAAAGACCAGCTGCATCCAGTGCTCCTACTGCACCCAGATGTGTCCCCGATATCTGACGGGGCATCCCCTGAGGCCTCATCTGATTATGAGAAAGCTGGCCTTCTGCGAAAACCCGAAGGAACTTGTGGGCGACAGGGACGTGCAGCAGGCCATGATATGCAGCGAATGCGGCCTGTGTGAAAATTACGCCTGCCCCATGGGCATCTACCCAAGACAGGTGAACATTTACATGAAGGATCTTCTTAAAAAAAGCGGCTTCCGCTACCAGAAGCCCTCCAAACCGCTCCATGAGCTGCCTGAGCGGGCCTGCCGCCGTGCCCCGTCCAGGCGGATCGCCGCAAGGCTGGGCGTGGACCGCTATTATGACTATGAGATCCGTCTGTGCCGGGAGCTTGAGCCGGGAACCGTGACTGTTTCCCTGAGCCAGCACATCGGCGCACCCTGCATCCCGGCCGTCGTCCCCGGCCAGCGCGTATCAGAGGGCGATGTAATCGGGAACGTGCCCGAACACAGCTTAGGCGCCCTGATCCACGCCAGCATAGACGGCGTAGTGGAAAGCGTGACGGACCGGGCAGTTGTTATCCGGACAGCCGGAACGACCGGCCGGGAAGAAAGGGCCAAAACGCAGCCGCAAAAGGCTTTAGAAAGAGAATCCGGCGCTGCCGAAGCTAAAGGAGGCAATGTATGATTACCATAGGTTTTCTTGAATTAAACAGTATCGCCAAGGGGATCCTGGCTGCCGACGAGATGATTAAGACCGCTGATATCAGGCTTATCGCCGCCCGGCCAAGCTGTCCTGGAAAATACCAGATTCTTATAACCGGGGAGGTTTCCTCTGTGGAGGCTGCCCTGGACGCCGGACAGGCCGCCGCTTCGGCCAATGTCATTGACCGGCTGATCCTTCCGAGGGTCCATCCTCAGGTAATCGAGGCCATCAGTATGTCCTCCATGCCGGAACGCCTGCGTGCCCTGGGAGTGATGGAATTTTTCTCCGTCACATCGGCTGTCATGGCCGCCGACGCAGCCGCCAAGGCCGCTGATGTGACGCTTCTTGAGATCCGCATGGGAACGGGAATCGGCGGGAAATCCTTCGTGACTCTGACTGGGGACGTGTCCGCCGTTACCGCCTCTGTGGAGGCAGGCTGCAAATCTGCCGAAGCGTCGGGAATGCTCCTGGACCGCGTTGTTATCGCCCATCCGGACAGGGATCTCTACAAGCACCTGCTCTGATCGGACAAAAAAGCGAAAGCGCGGCCGGCCCTCTGGTCTGTATGTATGTTATAAAGGAGGAAATTTCTGTTGACAGAGTATGAATTAAACGAATCTAAATTTGACAGCTGCAGCTTATCCGGCTGCAATGACTTAAACGGCGCGGATCTGCGCCTCCTGACAAAATCCATCGCAAAAAACGTGACCAGGGCTGTCGCTCAGTGCCGCATGACCTTGGGTACGGCGAAAATGCTCATCGAGCAGGGGGAAAAAGAGGCAGAGGCCATAGGCGTTCCCATGGTGATCTCCGTGGTGGACGAGGGCGGGAACCTGACTGCCCTTCACCGCATGGACGGCTCGCTTCTGGCAAGCCTTTGCGTGTCCCAGTCCAAGGCTTTTACTGCCCTGGCACTCCGCGCCCCCACCGGGGAGGCGGCGAAAACCATTCTTCCGGGACAGCCTCTCTATGGGCTGCAGAACACTCATCCGGGACAGTTCTGCCTCTTTGGCGGCGGCTTTCCCCTCATGTCCTGCGGCTGCTGCATCGGGGCCGTAGGCGTTTCCGGCGGTACCACAGAGCAGGATACGGCTGTAGGTGAGCGCATTGTCCAGTGGTTTGAGGAAAGAAATCAGGAGACGTAAGAAGAGGCGTCCTGGCGCCTTTAGGGGGAGGCGGCGGGGAAAGACTGCCGGGAACTGTTTTGTTTTATAGAACTGTTTTCATCATTAAAATAAAAACAGGATGCTCAGCTCTGCAGGCTGAAGCATCCTGTTTTTTAGCAAATGGAAGATGTGCTCTCTTTCCATGCCATATAATTTTTTAATTTATAGGAACCATCAGATTGTTGAAATCTGCCTCCTCAGCAGGACCGGACGGCTGGTCAAAAGGAAGCTGACCCCTGGCAAATATCATAATCCTGGAAGCCTTTTCTGTCTGCCCGTCCGCAGAAAGTTCCGACCATATAAGGAAATTGGTTCCCTCTGTAAGGCTGTCAATATATACCATATTCCTTGTCAGGTACGGAATTACCGAACAATCGGCGGGAACGTGATACGTTGTGCCGGAAACGGTTTCCACAACGGCGCTGCCGTCCTCATTCATAGTCAGCTTCTTAACCTCTTCCAGTGACGGAACCCTGTAATCTGCCGGAATTTTAGTGAGGACTACGTAAGCGGAAACCTGAGGGGGATAGCTGAGAGCCATCATAGGACTTACATAAGTATAAGCAATACTGCCGTCCTGAATATCAGACAGGGAGACCGGCATACCGCTTACGGCATCAAGGATCAGTGTCTCATCAGAAACATTCAGCAGCATATCCTGGGTTTCTCCTGTTCCGGGAGTATTCGCATTCAACAGAAACCTTTTTCCCTCCGCCTCCTCTGTTTTTTTAATAGTGCCGTAAAATTTATTCGTCTTTGATACTTTCTGCTGTTCCTCAGCCGCCGTATCTTCCTGAGCAAATGCAGTCACCGACCAGGACGCTGCCAGAGCCGCCGCGCATAAGAGGGCTAACATTCTTTTCTTCATAATCTATTCTCTCCTTTTTATAATGATTTTTGCCGTTAATCTTTCGTTTCATTTTTCATTGGCCAGCCATTTATCCGGCATCTCACCGCTGTTTTAATTTATTTATATCATTCCACAGTTTTCTTAATACAACTTCTCTTTTTGTTTACAAATTTATAAAACTTCTTGCCGTATCTCAATAAATCCCATCTGTTTAATAAAATAGGCAATGAATTTTGCAGAAAATGAAAAACTTCTTCCTGTATCAGCCAAAAAAATCCACCTTTAACGGCCCAACCCGGCCTCGCTGTTTTCATATGGTTTCCCAAAATTCGGCCGCTGCCTGTTTTATGTAATCATCCCTTTAAAAAAGGCCGCGCAGAACTCTCCTTCTGCACGGCCTTTCACTTTTAATCTTCTATATTAGTTTTCCTCAGCTGCAACAGCCTCGATATCAACATCGGCAACGTCCTCATTTGCCGGAGCTGCGTTCTCAAGAGCCTTGATGCTTAAGCTGATCTTTCTGTCTGCCTCGTTAAAGTCAACAACCTTAGCCTTGATTACCTGTCCTACGCTTAATACGTCGGATGGCTTCTCAACATGCTCTCTGGAGATCTGGGATACGTGAAGCAGAGCGTCTACTCCCGGCTCTAACTCAACAAATGCGCCGAAATCTGTCATACGGGCAACTTTTCCCTCTACTACGCTTCCAACTGCATACTTCTCGGCAGCGTTTGCCCATGGATTTGTCTCCGGGAACTTGAGGCTCAGGGCAATCTTCTCACCGTTGATGTCCTTGATCAGAGCCTTTACTGTCTCGCCTACCTTGAATACCTTCTTCGGGTTTTCAACGCGTCCCCAGGACATCTCGGAAATGTGAAGGAGTCCGTCTGCACCGCCCAGATCGATGAATGCACCGAAATCTGTCACGTTCTTGACAACACCCTCTACAGTCTGGCCAACTTCGATTCTCTCGAAGAGCTCTTTCTGCATCGCAGCCTTCTTCTCCATGAGAAGCTGTCTGCGGTCACCGATAATTCTGCTTCTTCTGCCGCTCGGATTGAACTCTGTAATAACGAACTCAATCTCCTGTCCGGCATACTTGGATAAGTCTTTATCGTATGTGTCGGAAACCATGCTCGCTGGAATGAACACTCTGGTTCCCTCAACCTCAACAACAAGTCCCTTGTCAACGACCTGTGTTACCTTCTCCTTTAATACTTCCTTGTTCTCAAATGCCTCCTTTAAGCGCTTAACGCCCTTGTCAGCGGCCAGCTTCTTGTAGGATAATGCAGCCATTCCCTCGCCGTCGTTTACTTTGAGAACCTTCGCTTCCATCTCGTCGCCTACCTGAACCTTCTGTGTCAGTACAACAGACGGATCATTGGAGTACTCGTTCTTCGGGATAATGCCTTCAGACTTGCTTCCAGCGATGCTGAGAATGATCTCATCATCATTAACGCTGATAACCTGACCGGTAACTGTCTCTCCTGCACGTAATCGTTTAATTGATGATTCTTCAAACATCTGTTCAAAACTTAATTCTGACATTAGTATGAACCTCCTCGATAATATTATTTGGGGTTGAGGCCCCTGCTGTAATACCTACGCTGCGCACAGAACCTGCCTTTTCAGGTTTTAAATCACTCAGTGTCTGGATATAGTAAGTATTCTTACACTCCCGCCGGCAAATCTCAAACAGCTTCTGGGTATTGGAACTGTTCTTTCCGCCAATGACAATCATGGCGTCAACCTCTGAAGCTATCTGTTTTGCTTCCACCTGTCTTTCCTGTGTTGCATTGCAAATCGTATTTAAAACAAGTATATCATAACGCGTTTTAGAAATTTTTTCAACTATATCTTTAAATTTATTGTAATTAAATGTCGTCTGAGCTACCACGCACAGCCGCTCTCCGTCCCTCAGAGGGAGTCTCTCCAGCTCCTCGGCTGTCTTTATGACTAGAGTATCGTCATTTCCCCAGCCTTTTATTCCCTGAACCTCCGGATGGGACTCGTCGCCTACGATGATCACGCGCCGCCCTTCCTCTCCCTGCTCCTTCACAATCCTGTGAATTTTCTTCACAAAGGGGCAGGTTGCATCCACAACGGTAATTCCGTTATGCTCGAGGATCTCATAAATCTCCCTTCCGACGCCGTGGGAACGGATGATGACGACTCCCTTACTGAGAGCGGAAAGCTCCTCCTTTGTGTCAATCACGCGGACGCCTTTTTCCTCCAGATCCCTCACGACCTCCTCGTTGTGGATAATTGGACCATAGGTGTAGATCGGGCCGTTCCCCTTTTTTATCTGCTCGTAAACCTGCTCCACCGCCCGCTTCACGCCAAAGCAGAAGCCGGCCGTTTTCGCCACCCGAACCTCTATAGGGGAAGTCTGGCTTTCGCCTGCTGCCCCGCCTCCATTCAGGCTGTCTTTCATCTCTTCTTTCAGTTCCATCTCTCTTCTCGCATTTCCGGCATTCCTCCTCCCCGGAGGGCTTTCCCTTCCGAAATTCCGAAACGCCTGTATTTTAACGCTGGCCCGCCCAGGACAGTCTGCTGTCTCAATCTGTGCTTTTTCCGATGTCATCAGCTCTCACTTCACTCCGGCAAAAGCAAGAGAGCACTCTTTTTTCGGCTCCTTGGCCTGCCTCTGTCAGCAGCCGCAGCAGCCTCTGGTGCCCGCATCCTCCGCAAGACTTAAAAGCTCGTCCAGAACCTCTTTAAGGGTCATGTTTGAAGAGTCTAAAAGCACCGCATCCTCTGCCTGTCTCAGAGGGGAAACCTCCCTCGTCATATCCCTGTTGTCGCGGTCAATAATATCCTTTTCGATGGCATCCAGGCTGCACTCCTCACCCTTCTCCACAAGCTCCCTGTAGCGTCTCTTTGCTCTCACGCGGCTGGAAGCCGTCAGATAGACCTTGAGATCCGCGAAGGGCAGCACACAGGTTCCTATATCACGCCCGTCCATGACAACATCCTTTCTGGCCGCCAGCTCCCGCTGAAGCTCCACCAGCTTTTCCCGCACAGTCTTATACCCGGAAATGGCAGAGGCCATATTCCCCACTTCCTCCGTGCGGATCAGCCCTGTGACATTTTCTCCGTTTAGCAGGATCTGCTGCACCCCGTCCCTGTATTCCAGTGAAACAGAAACCTGTCCGCAGGCCTCTGTGACGGCTGCCTCATCCTGAGGGTCTATCCCTGCACGGAGCACAGAGAGCGCCATGGCTCTGTACATAGCTCCTGTATCTACGTAAATATATCCCATTTCCTTTGCAAGCGCCTTCGCCACTGTGCTTTTTCCAGCCCCTGCCGGACCGTCAATCGCTATATTGATCGGCATTTTGATTCCTCCTGATTCCCGATTTCCGACTGTTCCTGCACTGCCATCCTCCACCGGATATTTATAATACAGGCCTGTTTAAATCAGGCCTGCAGACCGCTTCTGCTGTCTCTCTTCTCGGGACTGAAACGCTGTCCCGCTGTACATTATATCTGAATTGGGCCGTCTGTGCAATTGCTAATTCGCTTCCCGCTTCTATTTATCCCCGGATCAGAGTTCCCGCAGTATTTCCCTTCTCTTATCCTCGTATTCTTCTTCTGTAATCATCCCGGCTTCATAAAGCTCTCTGGCTGCCTTCAGTCTCAGTTCTATACTGTCTTTCATCTCTGATACTGAGGTCTTACACTCAGCAGTCTGGCGGCAGTCCTCCGCTTGGCTGCTGCTCCCCTCTGAATTTTGCACTGTATCATCTATCACAATCTCATGAGATGCAACTCCCTTATCCGTAAATGCATTCATTCCGTTCATCACTGTAATGACACCTGCCATAGCCGTCCAGAATATACCAAACAGTCCTGCCGTCGGTATCACGATAAAAATTCCGATCAGGCAAAACACGAGCCCGGCGAAAAAACCAGCCGCCGACTGGGCCTTCCCAGGTCTTACTTTTATCTTTTTCATGTGTACCTCCCATTCTTCTGTGCGCTTATTTCTGACTGTCACCATCCCTTTGCTGACTGTTCAATTACACCTGGCCAAAGGAGCTGGTTCTATCTATCTCCGGCAAATATTTACCATATTTCTGGCATTTTCTCCTGATACATCCCGTCTCCCTCCTCAATATCATAGAGATCCCGGAACTCCTGCTGCGCTGAGAGCACCGCATTTACACGTATCTTTGAAGGAGAATGTACGTCCACTGCCATCAGCATGGCTAAATATTCCTCCCGCTCCTTCGAGGCCCAGATGTTTGCATAAGCCTCATAGATCTTTTTCAGATCATAGCCCTCCGACTCTGCTATCTCCGTTATGCAGGAAACTCCCCCAAGGTCAGCTATGTTTTCCGTCACTGTCTGTTCGCCGCTTACGCTCTTTCCGTCCACCTCCATGCCGTCATAGTAGGAAATAACCTCGTCTGCCAGTGCCCGGAATTTCTCCTTATCCTCAGCTGTCCACCAGTCCCGCAGGTTTCCGTTTTCATCAAATTGCGCTCCGCTTGTGTCAAAGGCATGAGTAATCTCATGACCGATCACGGTTCCAATTCCTCCCAGATTTTCCTCAGCGGAAGCATCTGGATCATAGAACGGTGCCTGCAGGATGCCGGCCAGTATATTTATGCTGTTATTCTGCGGGTCATAGTATGCATTCACAGTCTGAGGAGTATCTGGCCACAAGGACCGATCCGCAGGTTCATCCTTCGTTTCAAAGCTGTAGTCTGAAGCAGCCTTTGCAGCCCTCAGATAATTATCTATATAAAGACCTCCATCCTCAGGAGCTTCCAGGATTAATTCGTATCTGTCCTGGGGCCAGCTGTCAGGATGACCGACGCGCACGTCAAGCTGTGCAAGCTTGTTCTTTGCCTCTTTTTTTGTGGCATCACTCATCCAGTCAAGTGCGTCGATGCGCCTGTTAAAGGTTCCGATAACCTGATCGATTATCCTGCCCACATCCTCTGTGGTCTCCTCAGAGTAGTAGCTCTCGCAGTATATCCTTCCGCACTCAAATCCCAGCAGTCCCTGAATATCTGTGATAAGCATCTCCTCAAACGGACGGTTCTCCTCCATGCCGGAGGCTGCCAGATCATACTCTGCAGCAGCATCCCAGCTGTCCATATCCATATAAGAGCAGAGATCCTTGTGGGCACAGAGTTTGACGTATTCCTTCAGCGGAGGAAGATTATCCTCTGTGAGAAGGGAGCCCATCAGCTTCGTCTTCTCAAGCTCCGACACAATTACCCTGTCGTCCCCTTCGACCCCGTATATCTCCTCTATCATTTCCGCGGAAATATTGCCCGAGAAGAGGTTCTCAAGCTCCGACACCGTGCAGACATTATAAGTCTTTTCAGGATCATAGAGCTCTGACTGTGCGAGAGCCTTTTTGGCAAGAGTTTTCATAAGTTCGGCTGTGTTTTTTGAGACCTCTCCTGACTCCTCCTCGGAATATCCTTCGATCACACAGAGTTTTTCCAGCAGCTTTTCAAAGGCGGAAGCCATTTTTTGGTTGGATTCATCGTCGGAAAACCAGATTTCCTTATTAAGCCCGCAGTCTCCCGCATCGACGCTGAGGATCTTTGCAGAGGAATCCTCAAAATCGGTACCGACGTAGAGCCCGAAAACTGAGTATAAACCATAGTCTCTGTTAAACTGCATGCACGCACGCATAAGTTCATCAACGCTGCCTGCGGCATCCACCTCGTCAAAAAACGCAGAGACTGTTTTTCCAAATCCGCCCTCATTTCGTGCATCCTTATCCATTCCTGTCAGATACATGGCGCGTATATTGCTCTCATCACTGCCCTTTTCAAGGGCAGGCTCCTCAGAGGTCTTCCTTATAATCTCCGTCATGCGCTCATCCACACGGTCCTGCAGAATGCCAAACCAGTTCTTCGCACTCTCATCAGGCTCTATCTCCCAGCTGTCGATGAGTTCTCTGTTGATCGCCTCGTAATAATCATCTTTCTCCGAAGCCTGTACTGCCTGAGCCTCTCCCTCTGACGCCCCATCAGAAGTCCCTGCCTCCGATCCGGCCTGAGCCGTCTGTATTTGCGCAGAGTCCTTATTATCTACTGTCCCGCAGGCTGTGAGTGTCATTGAAAGTAATAACATCACTGTGAGCAATACCCTCTCTGTCTTTCTGCCGCTGAAATGTTTTCTCATAAAATCCCTTCGCCTCCTGTAACACGATTTTCGCTTCATATTAAAATATGTGCATGGCTCATCCTGGATTTCTGCAGGCGTTCGGGACCTGTGATTCTTAAAACAGGACTTTCAGTATCCCTCAAATTTTTCATCGCCTGTTGTATTTCCAGGTTTTTGCTGCCTCCATCTGATATACTGATAATTGAGACAGCTGCTTTCTCCTTTTTCTTTTATTATAATCATTCCGTCCTCAGACTACAACTGAGAACTTCAAAAACAGAGGAGCCATCTGCGAATATCCTGCCGAACCCTGCAGCGGATTTAACTTTTGTGAAAAACCTCCTCTTAAACCAAAAATAATGAATCCTCACAAACAAAGCTCTGTATTATTGCCTCAACCCCTTTATCCCTTTATTTTACTCCCTTGAGAAGAGGAATCAGCATCAGCAATACTATAATTCCTGCCAGACCAATCGCAATTCCCAGAACCATCTTTCCAAAAATCATAGAGAGGCACATCCCGACTCCTAACAGCAGGGCGCCGATTACGCCTGCCAGCACAGCCCCTATCGTCTTCGCGCTCAGCCTGATGGGCGCCTTGCCCTCCATCTTTCTCCAAACCACTACGGTAAGCAGCAAGACGGCCAGGCCAATCACCCCGCAGATCACTCCCTGATTGAACATTCCCCACTCCGGAAGCATAGCCATACACATTCCCAGTGCAAAGAAAACAATTCCGATTGTTCCAAGGATTAAAGCTATAAAGTTGCTCTTTTTCATTTAGTCGTTCCTCCTGATTTTCTGTTTTACTTAGTCTTTTGTTCGCCTGCAGATATAATGTACCTCTCTTCTATTTACTTTCTGTTTGAGTTTTGTTTCAGAATTATTAAAAACCGGATGCTAAAATTGCATCCGGCGCATCCGTCAGGCCTTTTCAGTAGAGAAGGCCGCTCCCCTTCTCACATATCCTGTAAATTTCATCAAATTTTTGTTCAATCAGCGGATTTATCTCTGCTTCCTTTTTTCTGGTCACCCAGCGGTACAGAAAATACGGAAGAATCCAGCCGGCAAATCCAGGCACGGCCAACAGAATTGTCAGCCAGAGGACAGGCGGTTCTGCAGTCACGGCAAATACAGAGCCTGCCATAAATACCGTTCCCACTATCCCCACAAGCAGAGAAATCATAAGCGCCGCCGCTGTTTTGGAGCGGTTCAATTCTTCGATCTCCTTAATGCAGCTGTCAAAATTTCGCTGCAGCCTGGTAAGCTCAACTTTATTAGAAATACTTCGTTTCCGGCGAAAATACAGGGTTTTTCTGTCCCCATTTTCTGCCCTGGTTCCTTTTAAAGGGGCTGATGGGCTGTCCCCTGGCGCTGTCCTCCTATTTGGATCCGGCTCCCACCCGAAACACGGATAACTGTCCATATATAAAGAAATATATTTTTTCGAGACTGTAATCTCCCGATACTCAAACCCCATATATCCTGAGTCATTCTTCTTTGCTTCTCCAGTCATGAATGCACTTTATCCTCCCTAATCTCTTTCACAGGAATCTGTACAGTAAATGAAGTTCCTTTCCCTTCTTCACTCTCAACCTCAATGGAGGCTCCCATCATTTGAAGGACACGCAGCGCCAGGGCAAGGCCAAGGCCATTCCCCTCTGTGGCATGGGAGGTATCTCCCTGATAAAATTTTTCAAAGATGTGCTTTTTCGTTTCTTTTGAGATTCCGCAGCCTGTGTCCGATACCTCTACCGTAACACCGTCTGAATCCGATGTCTGTCTTAGCAGGACGCTGCCGCCCGGCTCCGTAAATTTAAACGCGTTGGAGAGCAGATTGTTCCAGACTAACTCCATGAGGCTTTCGTCCGCATAAATCACCGCCCTGTCCTCCAGGTCCGCTTCAAAATCAATTTCTTTTTCTTCCCATATGGTCTCGAATCCCAGAGCGCAGTCACATAACTGGCGGCACAGATCATAGGCCTCGTACTTCGGCGTAATCTGCTGGCTCTCCAATTTATTTAACCGCAGAATATTGGTGATCAGGGCGGACAGACGGTGGGTACTGCTCAAAATGGCAGCGGTATAATTTTCCTGCTCCTCCTTTGTCAAATCGGGCTTTTCCAGAAGCTGGGCGTAGTTCTGAATCGCTGCAATGGGTGTTTTTATCTCATGGGACACATTGGCAATAAAATCAGTCCGCATGGTTTCAATGCTTCCCAGCTCTGCCACCATTTTATTAAAATCCAGAAACATCAGATCCAGATAGTCATGCCTGTTGGTGGTATGGAGAGGCGGAATATAGACAGAAAAGTCCCCGTGGGCGACTTTGTCAGCAGCCTTCGCCAGCTCCTTCATAGGCTGATCATACGTTTTTATGATTTTATTCCGTGTAAATACAGTCAGCCCTACAGCCACGAGAGTCCAGTAAACCACGGGAATCATGATTTGAATAAGCGTATTCCATTGGCGCTCATTGACAAGAGTTACCAGTCCGATATGGATTCCTGACATCAGCAGCAGGGTGCCCAGATAAGCGGCAAACAGCGACGGCGGAAACCGATTTTCCAACCGTTTCTTTTCTCGTCTTGTCATTTTAACACCGCCTTATATCCCAGACCTCTGACCGTCTTGATCTCAAAATCATGGCAGGCAGAGAATTTATCGCGCAGTTTCGTAATATAGACATCCACCGCCCTCAGCCCTGTATCGCTCTCCACTCCCCAGAATTCATCCATAAGCTGAGAACGGGAAAACGTATGGTTCGGATAGGACAGCAGTTTATGGAGAATATTGAATTCTCGTGTTGTCACCGGAATCTCATCTCCACCGACGATAATAGTCCGGGCATCGGCATCTAAAGCTATATCACCAATCACAATTTTCCTGCTCTCCTCGATATTGGCACGGCGGAGCAATGCGCGGACACGCATCAGAAGCTCGCTGAAATCAATGGGTTTAACCATATAGTCGTCAATTCCCAGGTCAAAGCCCTTCTTTTTTGACGGCAAATCATCTCTTGCTGATATAAACAGGATCGGGATCGTCTTATTCAGCCCGCGCACCGTTTCTGCAAACTCAAATCCATCTGTCCCGGGCATCATAATATCAGAAACAATTAGATTATACATCTTGCTGTACATTGCCTCATAAGCTGCCTCAGCGCTGAGACAGCCCTTTGCTTCGTATCCGCTGTCATTTAAGCAGGTACATACACTCTGGGTTAATTTTATATCATCATCCACTACAAGAATTTGAATCACTCGTTTCTTCCTCCTCTTTCCTGTTGTTTTCTGCCTCAATACGTCTGATCCGCCAGCGCATGAATACCCCGGCCAGATGAAGTGCACGGCTTACAGAGGCATTGTAATCCTTCCGTATTTTTCTGCTTCCGGCTTTCAGGCTGTGAATCCCCGTCCTGAGCGGATTGTTTCCCATTTATCTCATCCTCCTGCAGCTTTTCCGAAAGTATCATAACATAGGATTGTTTCAGTTTTGTTAAAATAAGGCGGCTTTTTTATTTTATGTGTCAAAATATGACTGCGTGGGACATCGAATCAATTCCTGGACAACAAAGCTTCTGGATTTATGAAATACGGTACCGTCCGCACACGCTTCATTATATGTTCTGTGGTTCTTTTCCGAAATTACCGGCTCCTTATTTCTCATAGGTCACCTTTTCCGGCGGGATATGCAGGTTGTCCAGGATTGCCAAAACAGATGCGGGAAGTTCCCGTTTATGCGCCAGTGTCAGGAAATTGCGGCAGAATCCGCAACTGCAGCCCCATTCGGAAGCTGCGTCGTACCATTCTTTCGTAGCTTTTTCATCATAACGCAAAAATACTTATGGGAATTGCAATGCCATATAGGAATAAATTCAGTTTTCTAATCTTTTCTCTGTTCATACACTCCTACGCCCTTCAAGTCTGATTTCCAGCTTCTTTCCCCCAAAAGTAGATAGAAGGTTATCGCCGCTTTAATTTCCCTGCCATTAGCCGATATGCAATTGTTGTCCCTATTGAAATAATTAACAGGTAACTGATAATATTAAACAGCGTAAAATTGTAAGTATTTGATACCTCACCAAACTCCAGCAAATACCGGCAGACCATTCCGATTGAAGTAAGTACAAAGGTCACCATGTAAACCATCCGTTCCCTGTTCGGTCCCCAAATCCCGGCAAAAGCTAAGGCAATCACTCCATAGCTTGCCGCCAGCATATACACTCCCTGAAAGTCCAGTGGAAATGGTTCACTGCGAATCGGAAACACAAAGCATCCGGCGAAGATGATATACCCCCATACCAGAATTTTGGGGATCAGAGGGGAAACTTCAAAAAGATACTGAAGTTTCCCACTTTTAGCCCCCAAATAAACAATCGCCATTAAAAGCACAAACACTGCAATGCAGATTGCTGAAAACACCTTATCCACCTCCTGTTTTTTATAGGCAGAAATCCAATTCTAATTTACACGGCAATCTTGTAAGCCATATGCCAAGCAAAATCAGCAGCAATACTCCTGCAATCAGCAGCAGAGCAAGAGCGTCATGGTTTACCTTGGCAGCAATAAAGATTGACGTGGGCCCGTCCGCCCCTCCGATCACCATAGTCTCGCCGACTACAGAAAGCTCCCTCTGGCTCTTAACTTTCATCATAATCCCCGCAGCCAAAAGCACCGCTCCGGCAAGACCTGCCATCATTGCCACAATTCTTTTCAGCCCTGCTTCCCTCCGTTTTTTCATAAATATTTATAATCCTTTTTAGCTGATCAGATTGGAATCCGATTAACGGATTGTCTTTTTAGAGGGACTAAGAAACTTATCGTAAATAATACCGGATAATGTAAGGCAAATAAACACCACGGTCCAAATGATCCAAAGATTATTTGTTGTTGCGCCTCCCGCATCCGTACCATCGGTTTGAAAAATAACTCCGACAACAAATCCGGCAATGTATGAAAAGGCAGTACATATAGGCATTATTTTTCCTTCAAGGATAAACGATATTGTCACAGCAATTATCCCGATAGCAAACAATATAACAGGCCATTGCTTCATTCCATGAATATCAAAAAATACATATCTGCACAAAACAAAACCAATACAAAGCACACCCAAAGACAGTAAATGAATCACAACATTTTTCTTATTTAACACATAAATCCCTTCTCTTTATCCAACTTCCGATTTATCGTCTTCTAATTCGTCCTTTTTCACTTTTTTCCTGATTATTGCTTTCACAATAAGCGCCGCTAAAATAATCGCGCCTGATACGATGCCAAACAGCAGGATAACCGTGTACCATGGCGCTGATGACACCTCATAAATCTCTGGATGAATCTTATAGTCCCAGTATGTATAAACGCTTCTTGCTAAAAACACTCCGATAAAAGCCCCGATCAGACAGTTTAAAAATGTATTGAGTTTATTCCACATAAAGTCCCGCTCCCTTAAACAAACATCAGCCCTCAAAGTCATCATCCAGCAGCTGCACCTTCAATACTTCCTGGATCCCGGCGGGAGATGATTCCCGTACCAGTCCCGTAAAGGTAATCGAAATATTATCACCCTCCTCCAGGTCTTTGGGGCTGATCCTCGTCCCTCGCCACAGATAAGAGGTCTCTTCCATTACGGGAAATATAAATCTGCCCCTGAAATTAATATCATTGATCTCCATGCCCTGAACCGTTATGGAACTGTCGGAAATGTCAGTAATAGCCGCATAGAACGTCTCTGTCTCATAACTGGCTGCCGCGGCATGTCGCACCGCTATTTTTCCATTCATCATGTACGCCCCGTTTTTACTTTCCCCATCATGGTATTTGTGCAGATAAAAACAATCAATTCGCCTGCGCGTCCGTTTCCTCTGTCCTGGAAATCCCACTTTCATCCAGTAAATCCGCCGGGACAGAACTGATACTTGCCTGCTCTTCCCCAGTTAATCCGTTGTACCACGCAAGCCACCGAAGGGTATCCTCCGACAGTCCGCTTTTATCCCACCATCTTCCTGCAAAATAAACCTGGCTTTCATCCACGTATCGCCGCTCAAATACCATCCATTTTCCGTCAATGCATACTTCCAAGGTTCCTTCCTCCGTCCCCCACTGATATCCATACCCTGCGCCGAAATTGGACTGGTTGTTTTCAGACGGTACTTCCGTCCGCTCCACCGCGGCCGTGATCTCGCCGTCCATGACACCGCAGCGGCCTGTAACCGTGCTTTCCCTTCCGGTATCATAATACATTGCCCCGTCTGCCATAACCATGGGGATCCGGTCATTCAACACTGGTTCCCCGGATTCCAGAAGTTTATCCAGCAGCACGCCAAGGGCGGGGGCAGGCTCATAGATTCCCTGATAAGGCTGTTCCACATAATCCGTACTGTCCTTCTCGTAATAAAAAAGCGTGTAAACATGGTCTTCTGTATCTTTGAAATGAATGAAGGTATATTCATCCTCCTGTGGGACATCCTGCACGGACTGCTGACCCGTGGGTTCCATATCCGCCAGAATGAAAAGCAGTTCACCGATTTGTTCTTTATTTCCACAGTCTGTCGTCTTCCCGTCCCGTTCAATGGAAACGGTCTGCACACTTTCCTCTGGCGGCAGCACGGCGGGCTCCGATGCGAGAGATGGACTGCAGGCTGACATTACTGCCGCGTAAACCATCCATATCATTCCGATGAATCCCTTTTTTAATCCATGGCCCATAATGCTCACCCCCGGTAATGCAATCTTCAACATTTGGTTTCTTTAATAAAACTATATCATATTCCGACGCTCCGTGTATTACTTATGCCTTACATTTTATTAAATCTCCTACAGCATGGCGATATCCCAAGATACGGTACTTAAACTTCCAGTATCCCGTCATCCTGCGTTTGCTTTTTGGAACCCTTTGGCGGCTTTCCACTCCGCGCAGGCGGAAGTTCCTCGAAGCAGCTGTGGACTGGATAAAACCGATAAGGGATGCGGAGCCCGACAGCTCCGTATCTCTGCTTCAGTACGCAGGTAAATAGACATGGTGTCTCCTGATTGTGTCAATAGTTTTTCGCAAAATTAAAATCTTGCCGTTTGGCAGCCGGTA